>ENA-OSEO01000041-OSEO01000041.1-sediment-metagenome-genome-assembly--contig:-NODE-41-length-312794-cov-10.822715_pt1 | contig 312794 bp, 292 predicted proteins | sample MGYA00237883_ERZ534232 | MGnify/ENA metagenome assembly ERZ534232
GCGGACGAAAATTTTAACCGCAGGAATATATGGACATATTTCGAGGATTAAAATTTTCGCCCAACGCCGAAATCGGCAACAATAGCCATTCCCGGATGGACACTAAATAGGCATTGCAAAACAATTGTTCCCGGGCCGGGCCTATGGCGCCAGGTTCAGGTCAACCGCCAGGGGTTCTTGGAAATAGGCGGTGCCGCCGAACAAGGTCGTGCTGAGGCGATCCACCTGGCGCATCCAGGCGCGCCACTGGGCGACATCGCCGTAGGCGGCCCGGGCGCCCTGGAGCATCAGGATCTCCATGTTACCAGCCCGCAGCCGCTGCTCGAAGGCCTGGGCCTTGCACAACGCCTGGAAGTAAAAGCGCTTCTTGGCCATCAAGAAGTCGAAGGGGGCCTGCTCGGACCCAAACTCATCCAGCAGGCCGCAGAGCAACGTCAGGTCGCTTTCGAAATCCGGCGCCGTAACGACGGCCTTGGACAGGAAAAGATCCAGCAGCGCCACCTGATGGGGCCGCCACGGCAGGCGCACGTGCCGCAGAATGAGGCCCACCAGCGGCCGATGGGCCGCATCAAGGTGCGTATCGAGGGCGCGCGACAGCATCGGGGGCGGTTGCCAGGCGATGTTCAAGCGTTGCACGAAGGCGCGCAGGGCAAAACCCGGCGCCTCCAGGTGCAAGGGCTCCTGGGGGCCGGGCATGATCAACGCGGCCGTCACGGGAGTGCTTACCAGCAGTTCTTCCAGATCCCGGGCCGACTGGGCTGAAAAAGCGTGCCGCCCCCAACGGACTTCATAGGCGTGCTTGATCGCCCGGTCCGGAAAGAAAATCAGTTCCAGGAACGAGGCCGCCTCGCCCGTGTCCCTATCGGCCAGCAGCACCTGGGGGTCCGAGGTCCCGAAGGTGCTCTCCAGACACCTCAGCAGGCCGGCATCCAGATGAAGACCGCGCGCCAGGGTGGCGCGCAGCCAGTCGCAAAGCTCGCGCAGTGGAGACAAATCAGATCCTTTGCATGCCAGGTCAGCCATCTTCATCTTCAGCCCACCTGCATCGGCTTGATACAAATTGACGCATCAACCCCGAGTGCTATAGGGTGGGGAAAGTCATATGATTGTCCCTTTACGGTGCCTGCCCCCATGAACCCTCCAGCTAAAAAAGGTTGCCCCGCATGAATGCATTAGAAACCAAAGACGCCGCAAACCCAGCGTCGGGGGTTTCAGAACCGCAGCCTGCCCGGCATGGAGCAGAGGCCCACTCCCTTTTCAAGCAGATCGGTTTTTCGGCAGCCAGCGCCGGGACCATCACCGTCGCCGCGCTGTGTCTGGCGGCCCTTTATTATGCCAATCTTTACAGCTTCCTGCTGTTCCACGTGCTCGTGGAACTATTCAGCGTCCTGGTCGCCTTTGCCATTTTCATGTTCGCCTGGAATACGCGGGCCAACCTGCACAACAACAGCCTCGTCTTGCTGGGGGCCGCCTTCCTGACGATCGGCGCCATCGATCTGCTGCACACGTTGAGCTACAAAGGGATGGGGATCTTCACGCGTTTCGGTGCCGATAGCGCCACGCAGCTATGGATCGCCGCGCGCTTTATTCAAAGCATCACCCTGGCGGTGGCGCCGTTGTTTGTCAACATCAAGCTCCCCATGGCCCGTACCGTCTGCTTCTACGCGGGGATTTCGGTGGCGGTGGTCGCCACCGTGTTCGTATGGCCGATTTTCCCCACCTGCTATGTGGAAGGCGTGGGGTTGACCCCTTTCAAGAAGATCAGCGAATACATCGTTTGCGCTCTTCTGGTCATCGGCCTGGCCACCCTGTCCCGTCAAAGGAGATCCTTCGACGAGGTCGTCTTCCGCCAACTGGCGTTTTCGATTATGCTCACCATCGTGTCGGAGCTGATGTTCACCTTTTATATCAGCGTCCATGGAATCTCCAATCTATTGGGCCACCTTTTTAAATTAGGGGCCTTTTGGCTGATTTACAAGGCGATCATCGAAACCGGCCTGCAAAAGCCCTATGCCTTGCTTTTCAGGGAGCTGGCCCAAAGCGGCCAGCGCTACCGCGACCTTGTCTACACGCTGCCCACCGGCATCTGCGAGATCACCCCCGACCAGCGCGTGACCTATATCAATCCGGCCGGTCTTCGGATTTTCGGTTTTGCCCCAGAGGATTTCCGCCAGGGAACCAATCTGAATCTGCACTTGGAAGCAACCGACCAGGAACGCGCCCGCCGGCGGATGGATAAACTTCTGCAAGGACAGGCCGTCGGCGGCACCGAATACAGCATCCGGCGCAAAGATGGCTCCAAAGCGGACGTGATCGTCTACTCGTTCCCGATTATCGAAGATGGCCGGCTCAAGAGCATTCAAACCAGCATGACCGATGTGACCGAATTCAAACGGTTGCAAGGCCGCCTTCAGGAGGCCAAAAAGCTGGAGACCGTGGCCATATTGGCCGGCGGCATGGCCCACGAGATCAACAACAAGTTGATGGGCATCGTCGGCCATATCGAAATTTTAAAGCTGAATAGGAGCAAAACGCCGGTATCGGATGCCGATCTGGCCGATATCCTGAAGGGTTGCGACCGCATCGCCACCTTAATCAAGTATTTGCTGGCCTACGCCCGGGGCGGCCGCTATCGTTCCGAACGCATCGATCTGACGCAATTTCTGCAACGAATCATGCCGGCGATCCAACCGCAGATCAAGCCGCAGGTTCTTATGGCCTGCGACTTGCCCGCGGAACTGCCCCCGATATGGGCCGATCCCATTCAACTGCAAATGGTGGTGGAAGAGATTGTGCGCAACAGCGCGGAAGCCATCGAGACCGACGGCCGCATCGATCTGCGTCTGCAATCAGTATCCATCGACGCCGCCCACCCTCCCCAATACGCCGACCTCGAGCCGGGCAGCTACCTGAGCCTGGAAGTGGAGGACACGGGGCGCGGCATCGATGAATCGATGTTGCCGCACATCTTCGAACCTTTTTACACCGACAAATTCATGGGCCGCGGCCTGGGTCTGGCCGCCACCTATGGGATTGTGAAAAATCATGGGGGCTGGATCGGTATCGACTCCAAGCCTGGGCGGGGAACCCGGGTGCGGATTCTCTGGCCGGTTGCCGCCCAGGGGGATGGGGCCTGAATCAGGCGGTCCCGTCACTTATTTGTTGCATCAACCCCTGCAACATCCGCAGTGCTTCGCTGAGTTCGCCCAACTGATTGTGCATGGCGCGCGCCTCGATGATTTTGGCCGCGGCGCTGACATCGACCAGCCCGAGGTTTCCGGCGGCGCCTTTGATGGTATGCGCGGCCCGCATGATCTGGTCGGCATCCCCGGCGGCCACCCCGTCCACAATCTTTTGCACGTCGCCGCCGCCGGACAGGATGAAAAGATCGATCAGTTCGCGGTACTCTTCTTCTTCCAACCCGAGGTTGGCTGCCAACTCCTTGATGTTCATGCAGCGCTCCTGTTTAAGACGTATTTGGCGATCATTTCGAAAACCTGTTCGCGCTTGATCGGTTTGGTCACGTAATCGTCCATGCCGGCCGCGAGGCACATCTCGCGGTCGCCTTTCATGGCGTTGGCCGTCATGGCCACGATGGGCACCTGCGCATGCCCCAATTCCCGCAACTTGCGGGAGGCCTCCTGGCCATCCATCTCGGGCATCTGCACATCCATGAAGATCAGGTCGTACTTTTCGGGGGCGGCCGAATACTTCTCCACGGCTTCGCGGCCGTTGACGGCCACCTCGACCTGGTAACCGGCCTTGCCCAGCATGAGGGTTGCCAGCTTCTGGTTGACCGGATTGTCTTCGGCCAGCAGAATGCTCACCGAATGCTTCAAGGCTTCGCGCACCGTATACTGGGTGTGCATCTTGCGGCGCAGATCCTCGCCCGGGGCCTGCTTGGCCTTGGCCCCCTCGCCCAGCAGCCGGCCCATCATCTGCACCAGACGCGGCCGGCGCACCGGCTTGGCCTGGAAGCCGTCGAAGCCGGCCGCCTCGCACTTGGCGGCATCGCGCTCCAGGGCCGACGAGAGGGCGATCATGTAGGGCGGCTGTTCCAGAGCGCCCCGCAGGCTCTCGGCCACCTGGTAGCCATTCATGTCGGGCATGCCCAGATCGATCAGGCAGATATCGATGGGCGCGCCCTGGGCCTGGGCCTGAATCAGGGTCGGCGCCACCCGGCGGCCGCCCTCCAGGCTGACCACCTGCATCTGGGCGGCCGCGAGCATGCGCTCCAGGATCTTGCGCGTGCCGCCATGGTCATCGGCCACCAGTACGCGCTTGCCGGACAGCGAGGCGGGCGCCACCCGGGCCGGCAACTGGGCCTCGGTCTTTTGCAGGCAGGCCGTGAAATGAAAGACGCTGCCTTGGCCCACTTGGCTTTCGGCCCAGGTATCGCCGCCCATCATATTCGCCAGGGTCTTGCAGATGGATAGCCCCAGGCCGGTGCCGCCGTATTTGCGCGAGGTCGAGTTGTCGGCCTGCTGGAAGGCCTCGAACACCGCTCCCAGCTTGTCCTGGGGGATGCCGATGCCGGTGTCGCTGATGGTGGTATGCAGGTGCAGCCCATGCTCGGTCTGGGCATCCACCGAAAGGTGCACGCAGATCTCACCCTGTTCGGTGAACTTGGGCGCATTGCCCAACAGGTTGGTGATCACCTGGCGATAGCGCAACGGATCGCCCTTGACCAGGGGCGGCACATCGTCATCGATGTTGCACACCAGCTCGATGGGTTTGGTGCCGATCTTGGGCCGCACCAGCTCGCACACATCATACACCAGCAGTTCGGGATCGAAGTCGATGGCTTCGAACTCCATCTCGCCGGCTTCGATCTTGGAAAAGTCGAGGATGTCGTTGATCAGCAACAGCAGCGCTTCGCCGCTGCGCTTGATGGTCTGGGTATAATCGGCCTGGGTCTCATCGAGCCCGGTTTCCAGCAGCATGTCGGTGAAACCGATGATGCCGTTCATGGGCGTTCGGATCTCATGGCTCATGTTGGCCAGAAACTGGCTCTTGGCGCGGCTGCCCGTTTCAGCCGCCTCTTTGGCCTTTTTGAGCTCCTCTTCGTTGTGCTTGCGGCCGGTGATCTCCTCCAGCGTGCCGGTGTAACGGGCCCCGGCATCGGAAAAGACCGGTGAGGCATGCACATGCACCCAGCGGCATTGACCGGGAGTGTCGCCGATGCGGCAATCTTCGGAAAAAGATTTCAGTTCCTTGACGGCCGCTTGCCAGCGAGCGGCGATGGCCTCCCGGTCCTCGGCGGCCACGAGGGCATGCCAGGGCATGGTCAGGCTCTGTACCAGGCTGATACCGAAGATCTCCTGATAGCGGGTGTTGGTGTAAAGGCAGCTACCGGTGTCGTCGATCTCGAAGACCCCGAAATGGATGGTTTCGGAGATGAGCCGAAAACGCTCCTCGCTCTCCTTGAGCGCTATTTGGGCCCTGCGGGTCTTCTCCTGTTCGGTCTCCAGCGCTTTGACGCGCTTGACCAGTTCCAGGATCGTACTTTTTTCAGTCATATGGAAACACTCCGACCCAAGTTTCACCGAACCTATTATCGGTCTGGTATCGGGTGCACTTTAGAAATGGGATTAAGGGCGGTAGCGCAGGCATTCATTCGCTGGGTTCGCACGAAGGTAGGCTTAGGCGGCAATGGGCCGGGGTCTGCGTCCCGTCAGCCGTGGAATCTTAGGGATGCTTAAGTGCGGCGCAGGGAAAACGCCCCGGACTGTTTGAGCGCAGCGAGTTTCCGGAGCGCCCGAAGCGCACTTTAGCATCCCTTGATTCGAGGCGTGGGACGCAGACCGGCCCATTGCCGCCTAAACCGGCGAGTAAACCTATCGGACAAAGGGCGCCATCTTGAGCAGCAACTCATGCCCGGGCACCGCCCCCGGCAGGTGCAGCTTCAACTCGCCGCCATCGAAGATGAAGAAGGCCGGCACGCTCAGGATGTTATACTGCTGCGCCGTTTTCGGATTGGCCTCGATGTTGACCTTGGCCACCCGCACTTTGCCTTTCATGGTCTGGGCCAACTGCTCCACCACGGGTCCGGTTCCACTGCATACGCTGCACCAGGGAGCCCAGGCGTAGAGCAGCACCGGGAAGGGCGAGCGCATCACCGTGGCGTCGAAATTGGCGTCGGTGGCCATCACCGTCCGGCCGTTAAGCAGGTCCTTGTGTTCCAGGGCCGCGCCGCAGCGACCGCACTTGGGGTCCTCATGGAGTTTGGCCGTCGGCACGCGGTTCTTGGTGCGGCACTGACCACAGCGCAGCGTCAGTTTGACCTGGGCCCCATCCTCTCCGGCAGGCGGGATGAGCGCTTGGTGGCAGCGGCCGCATTTGGCGGTGCCTTCTTTTCCGGGGGGCACCCGATTTTTGGCGCCGCAATGTATGCAGGTCCAGATGTTCATATCCATACCTTTATCTTTAGCGTTATCGTTATAAGATCCCATTCCTCCTCCGGCGCTTCGCGCGGTCGGACCAAGATAAGGCATTTATAATGCTTGTAAAACAACCCCTGAAAGGCTACGGTTTGCACATGTGTGCGCCAAACCGGACAGAGCCGCCAACCCAGATTCAAGCCCTGGGCATCGAGCGGGCCTACTTTTTCGACCACGGTCTGCGTTTCGAATGCCAGCAGTGTGGCCAATGCTGCACGGGCGAATCGGGCACGATCTATGTGGGCCCGGAAGAGATCACCGCCATCGCCGCCCACCTGGGCCTGCCGGTGGCCCCCTTCGTCGAACGCTATCTTTACCCGTTCCGGGACAGCTACAGCATCCGGGAAGACGCGCAAGGAAACTGCCTTTTTTACCACCAGGGCTGCGATATCTATGCCGTGCGGCCCCTGCAGTGCAGCACTTTTCCCTTTTGGTTCAGCCACCTGCGCTCGAAAAAACGCTGGCAGGCCTTAAGCCGGGAATGCCCCGGTATCGGCCGGGGGGTCCTTTACGACAAGCAGGCGATCCTGGCGCGGGTAGAGCGCGCCCTGCGCTTTTGATTATCCCATATCGTTAATTTCACTTCTTTTTCCGCATAAAGCAGAAAACATCTAAAGAAATCCTCCAAATTGCCGTTAAACAATGTGAGCGCACGCCAGGGGTGGAGGGACCGCCCATGGCCGCCCGAACGGGAATGGTGTTGTGACCTTGATGGGGATTTTTCAGGAGGAACCCAATGGCCTATAAGATATTGACGGTGGATGACAGTAAGACCATCCGGATGATCGTAAAAAAGGCGTTCGCGCCTTACAACTGCGAGCTGTTCGAAGGTGAAAACGGGGTGGAGGGGCTGGCCATCGCCGCCAAGGAAAAACCCGATCTGATCATTCTCGACATCACCATGCCGGTGATGACCGGCATCGAGATGCTGGCCAAGCTCAAGGCCGAAAAAGACCTCAAGGCCATCCCGGTCATCATGCTGACCGCCGAGTCGGGCAAGGAAAACGTGATGAAGATCGTCAAAATGGGCGTGCGCGACTATGTGGTCAAACCGTTCAAAGGCGATCAACTGCTCGATCGCGCCAAAGCCATCCTGAAACTCATCGCCGTCGAGTAATTTCCCGCCGCCAAAGGGACGCCGGCGACAACGGCCGGCGTTCCCTGGATACGATCTTCCCAAAATGCCCTCGGCTCAAGCATTCAGAATCCAGGAGTCAGAATTCAAAATAGCTTCTGACTCGTGAATACCCTCTACAGGGAAGCCGCCACCTCCGCCGGCTGAACCATCCGCTGAAAACGCGCCGGTTCCGAAGTATAAAGTTCGATGGCCGGCCGCACCCCCAATTCGCCCACCACCCGAACCCCTTGGGTCAGATAGCGATACTGGGCGTGCGCCTCCCGCTGGGTCAGGGCCGCGGCCATCTCTTTTTGCAGCGGCCCGCTGAGCAGGCGGTCGAAAATCCCGGGCATCAGCCGTGCCACCAAACCGCCCACCATGGCCTCTTCCACGGCCATCCACTCGTCCACCACCTGCTGCACCGCCTCGATGGTCTCGGGCGGCGCCTGGCCCAAGGCCCGGCGGATGGCGCTTTCGGTGGCCGGACGCAGCGCGATGTGCAGCGTCTCCTCCACGGGCGCCACCAGGGCGTTGACGGGGTTCCGGGCATTGTTCTGCCACAGGGTGTACGGCTCGCGAACGAACTGGATTTCCCGCTGGGCATCGAAGGTCAGGTGGGAGGTGTACGATCCGATACGCCCGGTGAATACACGATTGCTCAGTTGGATCTTGATCTTGGTCCGGTCGTCGGCCGGGTCGAAGAACAGATACTCTTCGATGTACTCGTCGGCGATGTTGTGGACCACGTAAGCGGTCACGCCGCTGGCGGATGGGTCCGGCGGCGGTGGCGGTTCGCGCAAGGTGGCGATGGCCGCATAGGGATTGGGCAAGCGGGTGGCCGCCAGGGCCTGGGCCACGGCCTGTTGGCAGTACTGCTCGAAGAGCGCGGCATAGGCCTCGCGCCGTTCGGGCACCACCAGCAGCCGCTTGGACGAACCGGCCAGGCGCCAGGATACGCCAGCGGTGGCCAGGCGGCTCTGGATCTGGGTGAGCAGCGGCTGGTTGCCGCTGAGATAGTCCCGGTTGGCCTGGTTGAGCCGGGGGTCGAACTCGCCGGCGCTCTCCGCGAGCAGCACCAGGGGCGCTTCCAGGTTTTCGCCCTGGATGAAAGCCAGCAGGCGGTGGGTATCGAAAAGATCCTGGGGCGCAAGGGCCATCGCGGCCGGTACCACCATGAGCCATTGGCAGACCCAAACAAAAACAAACGCGCGACAAACCCTGCGGAGCATGGCATCCCATCTTTCTGCGGCAAGTATCGAAGCGGCCGGAGCCGGGGAGTTTCCGACCGTCCTGGAGGGCAATGAGCAAGAAGCAAGCCAAGGGGGCCGCAGCCCGGCCACCGGCGCGCAAGCGCTCCGGGAGCACCGCACGCCGTCGTCCAACGGACGGTTAATGCTGGATTTTTGACGCCCTCGGGCCGCCGCCAATCAGGTGTTTACAAGCGCGGCCGGAACGGGTAATGTCCGGCCCATTCAAAACCCGCCGCCCCACGGCGGTCCGCAGGAAAAGGTCCCCATGAGCGAACCCTTTTTAAATGCCAAGCACCGCATGCTGCGCCGTACCGTGCGCGCCTTTTGCGAACAGGAGCTGCGGCCCATCGCCGCCGAGATCGACCAGGAGGCCCGCTTTCCCTGGGAAGTGATGGAGAAGATGGGCAGCCTGGGCTACTTCGGCATCCAGGCGCCCGCCGAGTTGGGCGGCGCCGGCCTGGACACCGTCAGCTACGCCGTCACCATCGAAGAGATCTCCCGGGTGAGCGGCTCCATCGGCCTGTGCCTGAGCGTGCACAACAGCGTGGCGCTCTACCCCATCCTGGCCTTCGGCAACCGCGAACAGCACCAACGCTGGGTGCCGGGCCTGGCCGCCGGCAAGAAGATCGGCGCCTTCTGCCTCACCGAACCCAACGTGGGCTCGGATGCCAGCGCCATCACGGCCACGGCCCTGCCCGAGGATGGGCAGTGGCGGGTCAACGCCAACAAGGTGTTCGTGACCAACGGCGGCATCGCCGACATCTGCCTGATCTTCGCCCGCACCGACCCGGCCGCCGGCCGCAAGGGCATCAGCGTGGTGGTGGCCGAGCGCGGCACCAAAGGCTTCGTGGTGGGCGACCTGGAGGATCTGTGCGGCATGCGCGCCAACCCGGTCTCGTCCATCCGGCTGTATGACTGCATGCTGCCCGAAGAGAACCTGCTGGGCCGCACCGGCCAGGGACTGGCCATCGGCCTGGCGGCCCTGGACACCGGCCGCATCGGCATCGCGGCCCAGGCCCTGGGCATCGCCCAGGCGGCCCTGGAGGAAGGGGTGCGCTACGCCAACCAGCGCCAGCAGTTCGGCGTGCCCATCGGCCGCCACCAGGCCATTCAAATGATGATCGCCGACATGGCCACCCAGGTGGACGCAGCGCGCCTGCTGGTCTACCGCGCGGCCTCGCTCAAGGATCAGGGGGAGCCGGTGGGCAAGGCCGCGGCCCAGGCCAAGCTCTTCGCCGCCGAGGCGGCCTGCCTGGTCACCGATCTGGCCGTGCAGATCCACGGCGGCTACGGCTACTCCAAGGCCTATGCCGTGGAGCGCTACTACCGCGACGCCCGGGTGACGCGCATCTACGAGGGCACCTCGGAAGTGCACCGCATGGTGATCGCCCGGGAAGTACTGGCCGGCCAGTGAAAGGGAAAGGCATGTCCATCCACAGCATCGTGTGCATCAAATCGGTGGTTCGCACCGCGCCCGACGGGGTCGGCCGCCGCACCCCGGAAAACAGCGAGTTGAACCCCTTCGACCGCCCGGCCCTGGAAGCGGCCCTGCGCATCAAGGAGAGCCTGGGCGGCACGGTGACCGTTCTTTCCATGGGCCCGCCCGTGGGCGTCGAGGCCCTGGCCGAGGCCCAGGCCATGGGCGCCGACCGCGCCGTGCTGGTGTGCGACGCGGCCCTGGCCGGCTCGGACACCCTGGTCACCGCCCGGGTGCTGGCCGCCGCCGTCCAGCACCTTGCGCCTTACGATTTTCTCTTCTTCGGCACGCGCACCTCGGACAGCGACACCGGCCAGGTGGGTCCCCAGACCGCCACCTTGCTCGAGATCCCCTTCGTCTCGGGGGTCAAACAGATGGAGCCCCGGGAGCATGCCTGGGAGATCACGCGCCTGATGGACGACTGGCAGGAGCTGTGGCGGGTCAACGTTCCGGCGGCGGTGAGCATCCACCCGCGCTTTTTCGCCCCCCGGCCCATCGCCCTGGGCGGCATCGCCCTGGCCCACGACCATCTGGACGTGCAGAACTGGCGGCTCGCCGATCTGGGCATCGCCCACGACCGCGCCGGCCTGGCCGGCTCGCCCACCCGGGTGGCCAAGCTGCAGAAGATCGTGCGCAAACGCAGTTGCCGCATGCTGAGCGGCGAACCCAAGGAACAGGTGGAGGCCCTTGTGGAGTTACTGACCGCCAAAGGGGTGATGGGATCATGAGCAGAGCAGAGATCTGGACGTTCGGCGACCTGCGCACCGCCCAGCAGTGGCGCGCCAGTCAAAAGGTGCTGGTCAAGGCCCTGACCCTGGCCAAAGCGGCCGGCACGGCCGTGAGCATGATCCTGATCGGCGCCCCGGCCGGTACGCCCGCCACGGCCACCAGCGACCCGAGCGCCTGCGTCGCCTTGAAAGAGGCCGCGGAACAGGCCGCGGCCATCGGCGCCCAAACCGTCTACTGTCTTACGCACCCGCTGCTGGCCGCGCCCCGGGCCGATCTGTACGCCCGCGTGCTGGCCGACTTCGTCCAGCAGCGCAAGCCCTGGCTGATCTTCCTGCCGCTCAACGACTTCGGCCGCGAAACCGCGGCCATCGGCGCCCAGCGCTGCCAGGCCGGCCTGATCGCCGACTGCGTCGCGCCGCTCATGGAAAACGGCCGCTTCGTGGGCCGCTGCCCGGCCTGGGGCGGCCAGATCCTGGCCGACATCGTGCTGGCCGACGGCTGGCCCACGGCCTTCGTCACCGTGCCGCCTCACGGCGTACAGATCCCGGTCAATCCCAGCGCGCTGGGCCGCATCGAAACCATCGCCCTGGCCCGCATCGCCCTGCCCGACGGCTTGAGCCTGGTGCAGCGCGGCCTGGAATCCGAAGAAGGCAAGCGCCTGGAAGAGGCCGAAACCGTGGTCGTCGGCGGCGCCGGCCTCGGCGACATGCAGGGCTTCGGCCTGGTGCGCGAACTGGCCGGGGCCTTGGGCGGCGAAGTGGGCGCCACGCGGCCGCCGGTGATGAACCACTGGGTGGACGAAGAGCGCCTCATCGGCCAGACCGGCAAGACCGTGCGGCCCAAGCTGCTCGTCTCCGCCGGCACCTCGGGCGCCGTGCAGTACACCGCCGGCATCATGGAATCCGAAACCATCGTGGCCATCGACCGCGACCCGTCGGCCCCCATCTTCCAGGTGGCCGACATCGGCATCGTGGGCGATGCGAAGACTTTACTTCCGCTCCTCAACCAGCGCGCCCAGCAGAGCGCCTTGCGCCGCCTGGCCGACGCCACCTGCGCCCTCACGCCGTCCCAAGAAGAAGACGCGCCCAAGGCCGGCTTCGGCGCCATCGTGCGCCAACTGCGCGAGGCGCGCAACTGGAGCCAGGCCGACCTGGCCCACGCCACCGGCCAGAGCCCCGAGTTCATCGCCCACCTGGAAGCCGACAAACTCTCGCCGCCGGTCAGCTTCATCCTCGGCATGGCCCAGGCCATGAAGATCGACCCCGGCACCTTCCTGCGCAAGGAAGAGCGCGCCGCCATCCGCGACCGCCGCGCCCAGGCCTACTACCAACGCACCCAGGCCTACAGCTACGTCACCCTCACCCCCGAGGCGGCCAACAGCCACCTGCGCGCCTTCATGATCACCATCGAAGCCCAGCGCGACCACAAACCCGTGGCCTACAAACACGACGGCGAAGAGTTCATCTACGTCCTCGAAGGCGACCTGGGCCTGACCCTCGACACCAAAGAGCACACCCTCAAACCCGGCGAATCGATCCACTTCAACTCCGACGTGCCCCACAAGCTCAAGAGCCTTTCGACCCAGCCGACGCGGTGTCTGGTGGTGCTATATACGGTGTAGATCTTAGCCCGCAGAATGCTTCTCCGGCGCTTCGTCCTCAAAAGACCGATATGGCGCTCCCGGCAACTGTTGCAAAATTTGCAATGGTTCGTCCCGGTAGGCCAAGTTGCGAATTAAAGATTGCATTTTCAACTCATCCCGCTATCATGCACTATCATTTCCTATCAAAATCACCTCGACCGCCGGAATGCGTATGACTTCAATCAACGACAAGTGGTTAACCCTCGACGAGCTGGCCGCCTATCTCAAGATGGGCCGCACCAAGCTTTACACCCTGGCCCAGCGGGGCCAGATTCCCGGCGGCAAGATCGGCAGCCAGTGGCGCTTCGACCGCGAAGAGATCGACGCCTGGATCAAATCGGGACAGGCGGCGAAACCCGCCAAGCCTGTGGAGCGAGCATGAAACCGCCACTCAAAGAGAGCGAGACCGTCGAGCTGAAAAAGAGCCTGGCCGAGCTCAAACAGGGACTGGTCTCCATCGCGGCCATCCTGAACAAGCACCGGGCCGGCACCCTCTGGTTCGGGGTGAGCCCTGCCGGCGCGGTGGTCGGGCTCGACATGAATGAAAAGACCCTGCGCGACCTCTCCCAAGCCATCGCGGCGCACATCGAACCCAAGATCTTCCCGAAGGTTTCGGAGATTGCCCTTCAGGGCAAACGCTGCATCCGAGTCGATTTCAGCGGCGACGGCACGCCCTACTTCGCCTATGGTCGGGCGTACATGCGGGTGGCGGATGAAGACCGCCAGTTGAGCGTCAAACAGTTGAAAGAGCTCATCGCCTCCCAAGGCCGAGAAGCATCGCGCTGGGACCATCAACCCGGCGAGTTCTCCCTGGCCGATCTGGACCCAGCCAAAATCAAAGCGTTTGTCAAACGCGCCAAGCTGGCCTGGGATACACCCAAGAACGCCCTATCCAAGCTGGCCTTGATCAAGGAGGGCCGACTGCTCAATCCGGCCCAACTCTTCTTCGGCACCACGCCCCTGCAACTGCGCTGCGCCGTCTTTCTGAGCACCGAGAGTTCCACCATCATCGATCGCCATGACTTCGACGGCGATATCCTCGAGCTGATCGAGGAAGCCCAGAAGTATATCCTCAAGAACATCCACATCGGCATGCGCCTGGAAGGCATGCGCCGGGTGGACGTACCCGAAATCGCGGTGGAAGCCCTGCGCGAAGCCGTGATCAACGCCTTCTGCCACCGGGACTACCATGACCCGGACTATGTTCAGGTGGCGGTGTTCAAAGACCGCGTGGAGATCCGCAACCCCGGCCGGCTTTACGGCAATCTGACCATCGACGACCTGCGCAAAGGCAACGTCTCCCAACGCCGCAACCCCCTGATCGCCGACCTGTTCCGCCGCATCTCCATGGTGGAAGCCTGGGGCCGCGGCATGCCCCTGATCCTGAAACACGCGCCGGACGCGGTCTTTCGCGAAATCGGCAACCTGTTTATCGCCGCGTTCAATCGGCCGTCGTTTTTAGAGCAGGAAGCAGAAGGGGAAGGCGCTGCCCAGGAAGAGACCCCCACTAGCCATAAAACTAGCCAAAAGACTATCCATAAAGAGGTGACGCCCAGTGAACAGGCCATTATGGATCTGATCCGGGAAGATCCGGCCATAACGCGGGCCGAACTAGCCAAAAAGGCCAATTTGAGCGTTGCCGGGGTGCGCTATAACACGGATAAACTGCAACGCAAGGGACTACTAAAACGCGTGGGTGGAAAGAAGACGGGGCGATGGGAGGTGACCAAGTCATGAAACTCTGGCATGCACAGGAAGATTGACGGCCCGCAAATGATACCCATCCATCAGGAATGCAATATGGCCAAAGCAAAAAAGAAACTCACGGCCGCACAGAAACGCGCCCGGAAGGAAGCCAAAGCCGAAAGACAACGAAAGTATATGTGGGTCTTCATGAACGGAAGGCAGGTCCGGTTGAAGCGGCCCCCGACCATCGACGGCCTGCCGGTCAACGGATTTGCGATTCGGAATGCCGACCCCATATGGCTGCATCAGAATGAGATGTGGGAATATATCGATCCAGGTCTCGACCCCATTTGGGCGAACCAAAATACAACAAAGGAAAAGATTGAAACCGAAAGGGTCGAAGGCGAACACGAGAGTGAAGATATCTCATTTTAGGCGACCCCGGCATTTATTGCGCATCTGAAAGATGTTGCTTTAGCATCTTTCAACCGAGCAGGAAAATCGGGAAGACGAATGATCAAAATCCACTCCACAGCCGACATAGAAACCCTATCCGAAACCATGACGATCTATTTCCTGCCGGAAATCGGCCGTAAAGACGACATCGACGTCATGTTCGGCGAGAGCTCCGGACCTTTGGATATAATGGCGTCCATCGCCGCACCGGCAACGGAAAAGAAAAAGCTTCCCAAAAAAGAGATGGAACAGATCATTCTTGACCTGTGCGGACCCCAACCGTTGTCACTAGAGCAGCTTGAGCAGATCCTGAATCGTTCCGGTGAATTTCTACGCAGAAGCTATCTTCAGCCCTTGATGCGTGCCAAAAAGCTCAAATATCGATATCCCACCAAGCCGAACCATCCGGAGCAGGCCTATCTTGCGGTAAAGGACGGAGGCAATGGTTAACGAAGCGCGGCTCGAAAAGCTCTGTCTGCAGTGGTTTGCCGAGACCGGAAAGGTTAGACGCTTTTTGGGGCCAAAGTTCTCGGTTGAATATCTTCTGACGATCATCCAAAAATTAGAGAAAAAAAATGAAAAAGATTGTTGTATGGGGCATCATCGGTTGTTTCATTTTCGTGTTTGGTTTTCTGGCAGGATCATTTTGGTCGACGATTAGGTTCTTCGGCGCTTTTCCGAAAGCGGGTCTCGGGATAGGCACAAGTGGTACGTCTATCGTGTCGTTTGATAGGTCTTCCAGTTTTTACGGAAATGTTTTTTGGGGAGGTTCGTTTAAACGCCTGGAGGAGATGGAACCGCTGCCCCAGGGGGATGCGACCCTCAAGGTGCGGTTCAGCTATGATCAGAAACCTGCTGCCGGCGTGGGGTTTTTGCTGGCCTTGAACGGGAAGCACCGCACGGCCCTGTCCAGGAAGCCAAAACGCTGCTGGGACAAACCGATGCATTGGTATTGACTGAGCAATTGGCCATGCTTCACGGATATCTTTATGCAGCCCAAGGCCGCTGCGAGGAAGCCAATAAATATTTCCAAGAAGCACTCAACCTGGGCCAGAAATGTATCCCTGAAAAATTCCGGGAGAGATGTACAACAGACCCAGCCGAGTAGAAAATTATAAAGGGCTGCTTTTATGAACGACGATATTTTTGCCAAAGGGGAACTGATCGTCTACCAAACCGAGGACGGCCAGGTAAATATCGACGTTCGTCTTGAAGACGAATCGGTTTGGCTCACCCAACAAATGATGGCCGAACTATTTAGAACCACCCAGCAAAACATCAGCCTGCACATCCACAACATTTACGAAGAGGGCGAGTTGTCGCCGGATCCAACTCACAAGAAATACTTGTCGGTTCAAAAAGAGGGCAGCCGATCTGTTCGCCGCAACCTCGATTTTTACAACCTGGACATGATCATCTCGGTGGGCTACCGGGTCAAAAGCCTCATTGCCACCCGCTTTCGGATCTGGGCCACCCAGCGGCTCAAGGAGTACTTGGTCAAGGGTTTTACCATGGACGATGAGCGGCTGAAGAACCCGCCCGTGGCCGGCTCGGCCGTACCCGACTATTTCGACGAAATGCTGGCCCGCATCCGCGACATCCGCGCCAGCGAGCGACGCATGTACCTGCGGGTCAAGGAAATCTTTGCCATGGCCGGAGATTATGACCCCTCCTGGGCCGACACCACCAAATTTTTCAGCATCATCCAGAATAAGCTGCACTACGCGGCCACCGGCCTGACCGCCGCCGAACTGATTCAAAGCCGCGCCGACCACACCCGGCCCAACATGGGTCTGACCAGTTGGAAGGCGGGCGAGGTGCGTAAGACCGATGTGACTATTGCCAAGAACTATCTCGACGAAACGGAGATCGACGAACTCAACCGCATCGTCGCCATGTGGCTGGATTTTGCCGAAGACCAGGCCCGACGGCGGAAACAGGTGTTCATGAAGGATTGGGAGCGGAAGTTGGATGAGTTTCTGTCCTTCAATGAGCGGCGGGTGCTGCCTCATGCCGGGAGCGTGCGCAAGAAAGCAGCGGATGAGCATGCACTGGAGGAGTTTGAGCGCTTTGCGGTGCGGCGGAGGGAGTATAAGGAGCGGATTGGCGCAGCGGAGAACATTAAGGCACTGGAGGAAGCGGCCAAACTGAACAAGAGCTAAATCGCTCTCGGGATTTGTGGAGATGATCATCGACCACCTCACCTATTCCAATAGCAACTATCCGGAAATTCCGGAGAGTTCATCTTATAAGCACTGCTTTTCCAGGGAACCTACCTATCCCCCCCCCCGCAAGAGCCCCTCACCCGGGGCCTGCGAATGATCTACAATGAGGGGGGTCAAAATTATCGCTGGGGGGGAAATTTTTAGTTGTCTCAACGGCGTTGAGAGAGTCGCGGGCCAGCGCAGACCATCTGTTCAAGGGCGCCTATCCCTTCGATTTTTTGGATCTGCCGGACGGTCATTCGGAGGCCGCCCCTACAGTGTGCTGCTTGGGACCTTGGCCGCTTCCTTGGCGAACTGGGGGCACCTCCCAAACCGAAGCGTAAAAAGAAAAGGCGCTGGTCATGATCAGGGGGCGCCGAAAAATTCGTTGACACATCCCCTCCCCTTTGGCATTGGATGAACCCGGTTAGGCGACACCCACTCCTTTGCATTTGATTTCATCCATTGATTTGAGCGCCACCCCGCCAAAGGGTGTTTTCCACCATCGTTCAATTTCTTCACTTCTTTCAACCAACTTCTCATAAGGAGGAAGATGGATGGCGTTCGACGGCTTTATCAAGATCGACGGAATCGAGGGTGAGAGCTCCGATGCGAGGCATTCGGGCTGGATCGAAATCACGGACTACGACCTGGGCCTCGGCCAGAAAGTATCGAGCACGGCCAGCAGCGCCGGCGGCGCCACGGCCGAGCGGGCGGGCTTCGCGGTGTTCTCCTTTTCCAAGCTGCTCGACCAGGCGTCTCCTCAATTGGCCCTGGCCTGCGCGGCGGGCACCCATATCGACCGCATCGTCGTGGAGCTATGCCGGGCCGGCACCGACAAGCAGCGCTTCATGCAGTACACGTTTCGCAATTGTCTGATCAGCAAAGTCACCACCAGTTCCGACACCGGTTTTCCGGAGGATGACGTGGCCTTCGTGTACGGCCAGATCCAATGGGTCTATACGCGCCAGAACCGCGCGGGCGGCCAGGCCGCCGGCAACACCGCCAGCGGCTGGAACCTGCAACGTAACTGCAAGGCATAGAACCTCGCCAAAGAGAAAGGAGAAGGAGATGATTCGACACGTCGTCCGCAGGGGAGACAGCTTATGGGGCCTGGCCGGCCAATATCTGGGCAGCGGCGCTCGCTGGCCCGAGATCGACAAGTTCCACAACGAGTTCGCCTTGGGCGGCAGGCACCCGCAACTGCTGCCCATCAAGGACCCCAACCTGATTTTCGTCGGCCAGACGATCTTCATTCCGCCGCGTTCGCAAAAGCCGTATACCCTCTCCCAGGGCAAGCCCTGGCCCAAGGTGGAGGTGACCAAACCGGCTACCGGACTGGACCTCAAGGTGGTATACAAAATCGACGACAGCCAGAGCCAATACAAACAGGTGCTGCCCCACTGCACCCTGGAGGCCAAGCTCAGCGGCACCATCGCCATCGAAAACATGACCCACGGCCGCTACCGCAGCAATCTGGAACTGGCCCTGAGCAAGGATGCGCCGGCCGTCAAACAGAAGCTGGGTCAGTTCAGCGATCATGCGTTTCGGGATTTGACCAAGGGGGTGGAGCTGGGATTTCAGGATGGCCAGGTCACGGTCAAGGCACCGATCATGGCCCAGGCAGGTCTGGGGCCTTACACGATAAAGGTGGTGGCGGAGACCCCCATGAAATACAAAGGAAGCCTCAAACCGGAACCTATCAGTGCGACTATGGATGTAGAGGGCAGGAAGTATAAATATACGGCGGACATCGCCTTCGAAGTGACTGTTACCTTGCAACCTACACCGCCTAAAATAGTACCAGAGGAAGAATTCGCTGACAGGCCGCATTCTTGGGCTGATGGCAAAATATTCGCCGCCATGAAAAATGGCTTCATGACGACCGTGACTATTATCCTGATTAGCTCAGTGATGTGGCGCATGCGATTGGCGGCCGCACTATCCGCAACTACCTCGACTGGCCCTCTTTTTCATCCCATTGACGTAGCGCATCCCAGGCATCAAGGACATTATAACGGCTCGATATGAAAAATATCTTAAAAGGAATTGCAAATCCCTTTAGCTCCAAACGCATGCGTCAACCTTTATGGGTCATGTTACTCTGCTCTTCTGTAGCTGTATCAGTCTGGTATTTTCTATATTTTGATAAAGCTTTTTTAAAAAAGGAGATAGAAACTTCGTTCGCACCGTTGACCAGTCAGTATGACATCCGAATCGTCTATGATGTTGACGACGCCTTTCTTTCTGACAGAATCAGCCCTATTGGTTCTTCCGGTCCAGCGAAAGGCAGTGAAGTGGCGCCAATCCGTCACCGGGTATTGATGCGTTATCCACCCCTCTTGAGCCTGGCATTCGAAAAATATCCCATTGAAGTAATCAAGCGCTATTTAAGTGCCATATATTTTGCGGGCCAAATCGATCATGATGGATTCAGATACGGAGGTTCCTACGACCAATTCAGGCGCGTTATCTATTTAGTGGATAGTGGCTGGCAAAGCGACGACAGCGCTATGCGGACGTTCCATCACGAGTTCAGCTCCCTGTTGCTTAGCCGTCATTCAATGCTGCTTAATCCATGGCTTGCAAATAATCCTGAGGGCTTTGAATATTTTTATAGGTCAAACACCAACCGGTTGGAAGTTTATAAGAAATCTTCATCCTATGGCACCGAAGCCGACTATACAAAAGGCTTCATGAACACCTACGGCCAAACCAGTTTCGAAAACGACTTCAACGAATACAGCGCCATGATCTTCACCTACCCGGAAAAGTTCAAACGGATTATGGCGCGCCATCCCCGGGTGCGCGGCAAGTTTCTGGTGTGGCTCAAGTTCTACCAGGAGATCGACCCGATCTTTACCGAGGAGTACCTGCTTGGCGCTGGTGGCGATGCGAACTGATTATCCGGCCTAATGCATGAATTTTCTCACCGACCGGGTGCGGGTCAAGTTGGCCTGATTCCGTTTAAGATTCTTACAAAATGTAAACCCAGGGTTTACAAATTCTCATTTTTGCAGCGATAATTTATGCAAAACAACAAACTTTTAAACCTTTGGTTTGCCAAACACCTCAAATGCATATATAAACTATGCATTGAAAAGGTTTTATAAACTATGGCGACCCAACCTGAACCCTCCCTGGAACAGACATTGCCCGAAGGGCAGTTGGTGAACCGCGTCTGGCTGCGGGCGCGCGGCTTCAACCGGCCCCGGGTGGATTATGCCCTGCGGGCGGGCAAGCTGACCGCCGTGGCCCACGGCATCTACCGCCGGCCGGGGCCGGCGCTCAAGTGGGAGCACGTGGTCTATTCCCTGAACCAGATGGGCTGCCCGGTGCATGTGGGCGGCCGCAGCGCCCTGGAGTTGCAGGGCATGGCCCACTACCTGCCCCTGGGCAAATCACAACGCATCGATCTTTACGGCGGGGGCAAGGTGCCCACTTGGGTGCGGGCGTTTCAGGCATCGTTTCAATTCGTGATTCACACCACGCGGCTGTTTGATCCGCTGCCCCAGGCAGCCGTGCACCTCCGGCCTTTCGGGGCTTGGGATTGGCCCATACCGTTCAGCCTGCCCGAGCTGGCCTTGCTGGAGCTGCTGGCCGGGGTGCGCCATGGGGCGGACTTCTCCATGGCTGACAAGTTTTTCGAGGCGGCGGTCAATCTGCGGCCCGATCTGCTACGCGATTTGTTAAGAACCTGCACCCAGGTCAAGGCCAAGCGGCTTTTCTTGTGGTTCAGCGATCGTCACGGGCATGCCTGGCGTCAGGCATTGGACACCGAAGGAATCGATCTGGGCCGGGGCAAACGACTTCTGGTGAAGGGCGGCAGCTATGATGCCGCGTATCAAATAACAGTTCCCAGGGAGATGGCTGTCGGTGAAGAGCACCCTTTATACTGAACAGGTGCGCTTGCTGGTGGCGCTGTTGCCCAGCGTGGCCAAGCAGTCGTGCTTTGCCTTAAAGGGCGGCGCGGCTATCAATCTGTTTGTGCGGGATATGCTGCGTCTGTCGGTGGATATCGATCTGGCCTATCTGCCGGTGGAAGATCGGGATACCAGTCTGGCCGCCATTGACCAGGCGCTTGGGGCCATTGCCGCCGATCTTGAGCAACATATCCCGCGCACCGTCGTCCAGGCCTCGGTGCTCAAGGGCCGGTACTGGTCCGCGTGATCCACACGGCCATGACCGATGGGGACAAGCGCTTTTTGTTGGCCCTGAAACGCGGGGATCAGGATTGGCGGGATTTTGCCTTGTCGGCGGTAGCACTGCTGCCGGCCATCCAGTGGAAGATACTCAACCTGGCGCGCATGCAACCGGTCAAGCGGCGACAGGCGGCGGACAAACTTGAAACAATTTTATTCGGATAGAGCTATAGAGGTGGCTATCGCCAATGAAGATTGAAGGAGGTTACGGTCTGATCTCAACAGGCGTCCCGTTGGGAACCCGTTGCGCGATTTCCTCCATCTCCGCGTTGGTCACGGCGATACAGCCTTCGGTCCAGTCGATCGTCGTGTGAGCTCTCCCGCCCCAGGAAACACCATTTTTGACGCCATGGATCATGATGTCGCTGCCCGGAGAAACGCCCAGTTCCCTGGCCCGTTTTTTATCTCTCTCGTTGGGGTAGGAAATGCGCAGGGAGATGTGGTAGTCGCTATGCCTGTTCCTGGATTCGATGGTGTAGTTTCCCTCCGGTGTCTTGTTGTCGCCCCGCCGCTCTTTTGGGCCGACCGGGTTGGTCCCCAGTGCGATCCGGTAAGTTTTAATCGCTTCGCCTTGTGAGATCAGGGTCAGCCGCCGCTTTTCCTTCTCAACCAGAACCTTGTCCACGGGCTCTGTCCAGAGATTGAAAAGCTTCTGCTCGAGGGTTTCGATCTCTTTTTCCAGGGCGACGACCTTATCTTGCATGGGTTCGATTTCCCGGCGGCAGGTTTCAAGCTGTTCCCGCTGCTCGGCAATCAGGCGATCCTTGAGCATGACGTTCTGGATCTGAAACATCAGCATCTGGCTGTCGCGCCGGTAGGCACTGCCTGGAATGTCACCGATTATTCTGCGCAAATATCCCTGGGCTTTTTCATAATCCTTATGTTCATTTCGGGGGTGAGCATAAATAATCGCCATCTCGAAAAGCACCCGGTCTGCAATCTCAGGGTCTTTTTCGATCGCTCGATCATATTTGGCGAGGGCAGCCTCATAATCTCCCTGGGCAAAGAAATCGTTGGCTTCGGAAGAGAGCGATCCGATCGGAGCGCCCTCACTGCCGTGACTGCATCCGGAAATGACAAAGGCGGTTAGCAGGGTGTAAAAAAAAAGAATTCCCAGATGCGCGCAGACCCTGTGCGGCCCTCTCCTCGTATTCGCCATCGTGCCTGTCGGGACTCTACCGGAAGAGCTCAAAACATGTTCCTCTTGCAGATTTCTACGAACGCCGCGCCATACAGAAGAATGAAGCATAAGGAAGTGGCCGGTTTTGCATTCCGGCCACTTCCTTCGGAGTTTACTTCTTCATGGAATTCTGGAAAACCGCCTCGGCTTGTCTTGCTTTTTCGTCGGCGAGACGCTCTCTTTCCGCGGCCCTTTGCTCCGCAGCCTCGGCGCGCGCCAGCGCGTCATTGGCTTTCAACAAGGCTTCGTCGGCCGCCGCCTTGGCGGCCTGTGCATCCTGGGATGCCTGGTCCGCTTTGGCGTCGATCACCATTTCCCTGGCCTGCGCCTCCTGAAGATCCCCTTTTGTGGCGCAACCTCCAACGACGAAAGCCAAAATAAGCATCGCCAAAACCATCGTCAGACTTTTTTTCATGTGTTACCTCCTTGTTGAGTGTTTAATAGTGGACACTTGCCAACCCAAACGGCGGTCGATTCTGCTATCTCGACTTTACCGGTGCAACCAACGCGCCGTCCATTGCCAGATCGATTTTCAAACGCTTCGATGCATCCCTGGCCTCTGCCTTGTCGACGAATGGTCCGGCGAGCACACGATGCCTGCCGCCCTCGGACCGCACCCGCGCGGGAATTGGCGGCCCCTGGTGGTTGAGAATGGCCGCCAGCCTTCGCGCCTCAACCTTGTCGTCCACGCTAGCAGCCAAGACATACCATGCATCGCTTCTATACTCCGGCACCTGAGGCTGTCCATGAAGTTGGATTGGGTGCCGCAATTTTATGATTTCGTCGACGCCAGTCTCCCTGCCGGCACCGATGGTGGATATAACAGCAGGAATCCCCCGGGTTTCGGCCAAGATCTTCTCGACCTTGGGCCAGTCCAGGTTATGGTTGTCGTCCTTTTCGATTCTTTTCAATTTCGCAAAGATTTTCTTCAACTCGGCGGCGGCGCCTGATTTTTCGAAAGGCTTATGGGCTTCCAGGTAGATCACGCCCTCCCGCCGGCCGATGAGAAAAGGCTGGTTCACTATTCTTACGGGCGTTTTCACCGGGGTGATGTCGCTGAGCCGCTTTATGTCTTCGGGGTAGAGTCTTATGCAACCGTTGGTTGCCCTGAGGCCGATGCTGGCCGGCTTATTGGTTCCGTGGATCAGATACCCTGATTCGCTCAGATAGAGCGCGTGCTCGCCCAGTGGGTTCAGTGGCCCCGGCGGCACCGTGGCCGGCAGCGGATCGCCCTTTTTGCGATGGTCTGCTGCAATCGATGCGGGCACATACCAGGTCGGCCGAAACCTCTTGCGCGTGATATACATAAGGCCCTTAGGCGTGGGTCGCTCGGCGGTTCCGACCCCCACGGGGAAGGTCGCAACGGCCCGCTGGTTGCCCTCCTTTTTGAAGTAAAAAAGGCGCATGGCGGCCAAGTTGATCACGATGCCTTCCCTGCCCCCCTCCGGCAGGATGAAACTCGACGGCAACACAATGCGTTCACGGGCCCGGGGCACCCATACATCTACCCCCGGGTTTGCGGCGCTCAACGTATTGATCCCCAGGCTGAAGTGACGCGCAATATCCGGCAACGCCTCCCCTTTTCCAATCCTGATGGTCGCCAGTCGGCCAAGGACGTCGTCTTTTTCAGCCACCAGGAAATAATTATTATCGATGCTTCCCGAATCTTGGGCCGAAAGCGGCAGTTTCGCCAGGACCTCCCCGGTAACGGCGCAGCTCTGAAGAAATAGGGTGCAGATCGTGAACACAAGTAAACAACCAACCATTGACCGGGGCAGCCGACCCCAAAATTGGCCCGGGATCGTGGACTCGCTCTTGTTAAATGCAGGAAAATTGACAACCATTTTTCCAAAAACCGGATCGCGCTTCAAATTCCTATTCCATCGCAACTGCCGTGGGAAAGGGTTAAAGGTTTAACATCAGTACCATTTTTTCACACGCGCTGGCCCGCAAGAAAGCTCGCCGGCAATCGGAGCCGGCGGCGGTATAGGTGTATCTTACTGTAAAAACTCAACTACACAACCGCCAACATGCCTCCGACTGAAAAATTGAGGCAGATGGCGTTTATGTGTATTGTTTTGTAAGCAATTTTGCCGCCAACGGGCGTCATCCCCGGGTGCGCGGCAAGTTCATCGTGGGGCTTAGGGGCCCATATGCCATGAAATTCCATCTTGACATGAGGGATTTTCATGGTATTTTGATGCCATGATTCAACGTCCCGCACTCCTCGCAACCCTGGTCAAGGCCCTCGCCCGGAGCCGTGTCGTCGTCGTGACCGGCCCGCGCCAAAGCGGCAAGACCACGCTGGCACGCGAGCTGGTGGACGCGGAATCCGTCAACTACTTCGACCTGGAAGACCCCGCGAGCCTGGCCCGGCTGGACGAACCCATGGTCGCGCTCAGGCCGTTGAAGGGCTTGGTGGTGATCGATGAGATTCAGCGGCGGCCGGAGTTGTTTCCGATCCTGCGGGTGCTCGCGGATCGCAAGGATACGCCGGCCCGCTTTCTGATTCTCGGCAGCGCTTCGGGCGATCTGCTGCGCCAGACCTCGGAAAGCCTTGCCGGCCGAATGGAGCCGGTGACCATCGGCGGCTTTTCATTGGCGGAGGTGGGGGGCGAAATGGAGCAGCGGTTGTGGCTGCGGGGCGGGTTTCCCCTTTCTTACCTGGCGGGTAGCGATGAAGATAGTCTGGCGTGGCGCAAGAGTTTCATCCAGACGCTGCTGGAACGCGACTTTCCCCAGTGGGGCGTGCGGGTGCCGGCCATTGCCCTCCAGCGTTTTTGGACCATGGCGGCACACTATCATGGTCAGATCTGGAATGCGGCCGAGCCGGCCCGGGCTCTGGGCGTGAGCGAATCCACGGTTCGGCGCCATCTGGACCTGCTGAGCGATGCGTTTATGATTCGCCAATTGCAGCCCTATTATGTCAACATGAGCAAACGGCAGGTCAAGTCGCCCAAGATCTATCTCCGCGATACCGGGCTGCTGCACCGGTTGATGGGTATCGATGGTCTGAAAACACTGCTCACCCACCCCAAGCTGGGGGCCTCGTGGGAAGGATTCGTGATCGAGCAGATCCTGCGCACCCAGCCGCACGACGAGGCCTTCTTTTGGGCGACGCATCAGGGGGCGGAGATCGATCTGGTTCTGCGCCGTGGCAGCGAGTTGTTCGGCATCGAGTGCAAACGCACGGACCAGCCGCGTCTGACCCCTTCCATCAAAAGCGCCCTCGCGGATCTGAAATTGAAAGGCGTGATCGTGCTTTATCCAGGGGTTCAACGGTTCCCCCTGGCGCGGGGGGTAGAGGCCGTCCCCGTTCAGACCCTTGCGGGAGATAGGCCTCTATTTGAGGGGTTCGCGCCATGAGGCCTGCAAGGCCTAACCCGGGTCCAAAGCGGCCCTTCTTCCCAAAGCAGGCCTCATCCTAACCTTTTCGCCAATCCCGGCTTCGATTCGACATGCTGTCGGGCAAAATGCAAGTATCTGATCTACTACACCATCATCTGATGGCTGCAAACGGGCTTGCTCAGATCATCCGGGCACGCTTTCGATAATAGCGGCCATGCCGTCGGATGGCCCGGGCCGCGCGCACGATGCCGGGAAAAACGGCGTAGCCGGCGGCGCCGTAAAGGGCGCGCACGGCGGCGCCGCGGGCGGCCAGGTCCGGATCGCCGCCTTCGGAGTCGACCACGAAGACCAGGGGTTTGGCGCCGGAACGCTGCTGGAGCCGGGCGAGGGTGTCGGGGGTGGGGTCGAAGGAGACATCCATGTGAAAGGCGTTGCGGGCGATGAGCCGATCCACCAGGATCAAGCCGATGCCGGGGTCCTGCTCGGCCAGGTCGATCAGTTGCGCCAGATAGGCGGTATCGCTGAACACCAGCCAGTGGTCCAGGGGGTTGCCGGCGATGGAACCGGCTTCGGGGGTGAGTTGTCGCAGGGCTTGCATGGTTTCGGGCGACAACGGTGGCACCTGCAGCCCTTCACGCATGCAGGTGTCGCCATAGATGACGCTGCTGCCGCCTCCCCCGCCGATGATGAAGACCCTTTCCGAAGAAGGGGCGGGCATGTGGGCGAAGATCATCAGCATATCCAGCCAGTCATCCAGGGTATCCACTTCAACCATGTTGGCCTGGCGCATCACGGCCTTCCAGATGGCGCCGCGACCGGCCAGGGCGCCGGTGTGCGAGGCGGCCGTGCGCGCGCCGGCTTCGGTCTGGCCGCCCTTGATCACCACGATGGGTTTGATCCGGCCGATGTCACGGGCCAGCTCCATCAACCGCCGGCCGTCGGCCACGCTCTCCAGGTACATGCCGATCACGCGGATGGCCGGGTCCTGGCCAAAGGCCTCCAGAAAATCCAGGGCATCGAGCACGCTGCCGTTACCCACGCTGACCGCTTTCTCGACCCCCAGCCCCAGGGAGGCGGCATACTCGGTCAGGCGCTGGGTCATGCCGCCGGATTGGGAGATGATGCCCAGCGGTCCGGCCAGGCCGGGGATGGCGCCCCAGGCGGTGAGCCGCGAGGCCGGACGGTAAGGCCCCATGCAGTTGGGACCGATGAGCCGCACGCCGGTCTCCCGGCAGACCGCCACCAGGCGTTCTTTCAGAAGATGGCCCTTCTCGCTGCCCAACTCGTCGAAGCCCGAGGTGAGCAGATGGACATGGTGCGTCCCCTTGCGGGCGCAGGCGGCGATCACATCGGGCACTTTATCGGCCGCCACGGCCACCATGGCCAGGTCCGGCGTCTCGGGCAGGGACTCCAGGTCGGGCCAGGCCTTGATGCCCAGGATGTGATCGGCCTTGGGATTGATGGGGTACAGCCCCCCGCCGAACCCCGCTTCGTTGTACTTGGATAGAAAGCTGAGGCCGCCGAATCGGCCGGCGGAACGGGAAACCCCCACAAAGGCGATACTGCGCGGGCTGAAAAACTTTTGCATGTCTTCGGGCATCAAATGCATCGGCGACCCATCCTTCTTTCGCTTTGGCAACAGCAATGGTCAACGGTTCGAAGCCTATTGGTCCCATCTGGTTTTGGCAAGCGAATTTGCGCGCCCGCCATCTTCAGTGCATGGTTGAATTTGAACCCCCACCAGGATATGCCATGGGCAGCCCATATTTCGTTTTACCCCATCAATCGCAGGAGCACCCCATGAGCAAAACCATCGAGAACCTGAAAGCCGCCTTCGCCGGCGAATCCCAAGCGCGCAACAAGTACACCTTTTTTGCCGAAGTCGCCCGCAAGGAGGGCTATCTTTATCTTGCCAAAATCTTTGAAGAGACGGCGGAAAACGAACGCCAGCACGCCAAGGACCATCTGTTGCTGCTGCAAGCGATCAGCGACACGGTCACCAATCTGAAGGAGGCCATCGGCGGCGAGGATCACGAGGTCCAGAGCATGTACCCGCGGTTCGCCCGGGAGGCCGAGGCAGAAGGCAACCAGAGAGCGGCCAACGCCTTCCGGCAGGTGGCCAAGATCGAAGCCCATCACCGCGAGCGCTACAAGAAGCTGCTGGCCATGGTCGAAGCGGGCACGCTCTATAAACGCGCCGAGCCGATCAAATGGAAGTGCAGCGTGTGCGGATACATCGTCGAGGCGACCGAGCCGCCTCAAAAATGCCCATCCTGCGAACATCCGCAAAAATTCTACGAGCCGGCCAACCTGGATGTTTAAGTGGGATCAGCGGGCCGGGATTTCCGGCCGACATTGGCCCTGCTTGAGGGCCTGGATCAGATCCGCGCGGGTCTGAATGGGAACGAGGAAGCGGGTGGCGCAGGCGCCCAATTCGTCGATGGTGTGGGCGTCGCTGCCGCCGCAGGCGGTCAGCGCGTAGCGCTGGAGCCATTGGGCCACGGCCTCGTTTTCCTGGGGCGTGTTGCGGCCGTTGCGGGTCTCGATGGCGCCGCACAGCCCATTTTGGATGAGCTGCTCGTCCGCCGGCCGGGCCTTGCGGAACGGGTGGGCGGCCACCGCGATGCCGCCGCTCTCCTGGACAGTACGCAGCAGCCGGTCGGCGGGCAGGTTCGGCGCCATCTCTTCGAAGGGGCCAAATATTAGGAAGTCGCCCTGGGGGGTGCTGTACTCCATACCGAAGATTACGCGCAAGCCGTTGGCCTGCAGGCCCTCGGTCAGCACGTAGCGGACGTCCATGAGGTTGTGATCGGTGATGCAGATGCCGTCCAGTCCGCGCCCCCGGGCGTGCTCCAGAAGATCCCCGATGCGCATCCGGCTGCACGGGGAAAGGCGGGTATGGACGTGAATATCGATCAGCATGGCCTCTTATAGTACGTATTTCCGCGGCCATGGCAAATACCAAGTTTTCATACCGGTGCCGCCCCCCATTGAAAATTCCTATGGACTGCCGCGTTGACACCCTCCAGCGGCGCAGGTATGAATAACGAACCGCGGCACCAGACGGACCAAACACGGAGGGAGCCGACATGCCCAGGAAGTGCATCCTGATTCTGCTAGACGGGTTGGGCGACCGCTCCTACCCGGAACTGGGCCATCGCACCCCTTTGCAGGCCTCCCACACCCCGGTGTTGGATCAGATTGCCCGTGACGGCGCCAATGGATTGTACCACGCCGCCTTCCTGGGCCAGGCCCTGCCCAGCGAGAACGCCCATTTCACCATGTTCGGCTACGATATGACCGACTTCCCGGGCCGCGGGGCCTTGGAGGCCCTGGGGGCCGGCATCGCCCTGGATGCCCGGGACGTCGCCGTGCTGACCCATCTGGTCAACCTCCGGCCCACCACAGTTGGAACGCTGCTGTTGAACGACGACAAGCACACGGCCGGCACCGAAGAGGTTCGGGACCTGATGGCGGCCATCGAAACCTTCACCATGGATGGCATCCAGGTACGCCTGCATCCCACCGGCAAGCTGGGCGGCATCCTGACCCTCTCCGGAAAGGTCGCTCCCTTCGTGACCGATTCGGACCCCATGATGAACGACCACCCCCTCATGGCCGTGACCCCTTGGGCCGCCTGGGCCGACGATGCAGCCACCCGGAACACGGCCGGCGTCCTGGGCGCCTACCTGGAGTGGGTCCACCACACCCTGCAGGCCCATCCCGTGAACCGGGCACGAACCGAAAAAAGCCAGGCCCCGCTCAACGGCCTGGTGACCCAGCGGGCCGGACGCCTCAAGCCGGTGACCCCTTTTTCCGAAGCCTACGGCCTGCGCGGCCTGATCCTGGCCAGCGGCATCATCTATCTGGGCCTGGCCGCCTATCTGGGCATGGACGCCCGCAAGGTCGCCGACGACGCCGATCCGGGCGAGGACCTGGCCCGGCGGCTGCAAAGCGCCCTGGCGCTGAGCAGCGAGTACGATTTCATCCACGTCCACACCAAAACGCCCGACGAAGCCGCCCACACCAAAGACCCCCTGCGCAAGCAGCGGGTCATCGAATCGCTGGACCGGGGCCTCGGCACGGTTCGCGACGCCTTGCTGGCCGACCCCGAACGGCTGCTGGTGGTGGCCGCGGATCACTCCACGCCCAGCGCCGGCCCGCTGATCCACTCGGGCGAACCGGTGCCGATCATCTTCCACGGCCCCGGCCTCCGACGCGACGCAGTCCGTAACTACGACGAAATCAGCGCCGCCGCAGGAGCCCTGGGGTTCGTGCGCGGCAGGGAGCTGATGTACCTGATCTTGAACCACCTGGACCGGGCCAAGCTCCAAGGGATCATGGACACGCCGCTGGACCAGCCGTACTGGCCCGGCCGCTACGAACCGTTTCGGCTCCGCGACCTGAAAAGGAAAACCGATGCCTGAAAGTGCGGCGCGCTATCCCACGGGGGTCATTCACGGTCGTTTCCAGATCCTGCACAACGACCATCTCAAATACCTGCTGGCCGGCAAAGCGCTCTGCCGGCACCTGGTGGTGGGCATCACCAATCCGGACCCCCATCTGACCCAAAAGGAGAGCGCCGACCCCACGCGCCACGACCCGCTGGAAAACCCGCTGACCTACTACGAGCGCCACCTCCTGATAAGAGAGGTACTGCTGGCGGCCGGGGTGCATTGGCGGGATTTCACCATCATGCCCCTGCCCATCAGCCAGCCCGAGCGCTATCGCTACTACGTGCCCATGGACGCGGTTTTCTTTCTCTCCATCTACGACGACTGGGGCCGGCGCAAGCGGCAGTACTTCCAGTCCCTGGGGCTACGGACCCACGTGCTCCGAGAGGTGGCCCCCGACCAAAAGGGGATCAGCGCCGGAGATGTTCGCCGCAAGATGACGGCCGACCAACCCTGGGAACACCTGGTGCCGGCCTGCGTGCCGCCGCTGATACGGGCCTGGGGCGTCCCGGAGCGTTTGAAAGAGATGGCAAAGGGCGTATCCGGGACGGCGACCGCCAAGGCCCACGCCCCCGACGGTTCGCAAAAGGAGCGACTATGAAACTCACCGTGGCCGCAGTGCAGATGGAATCCAGGAATGGGGATTACGAAGGCAACCGGCAGAGGGCCGAAACCCGCATTCTGGAAGCGGTGGGTCGCGGGGCCAAGCTCGTTTCGCTGCCCGAGTTCGCCCTGGCCGGCTATATTTACGACGATCGCATCTGGGATGCCGCCGAACCCTTGATGGGAAGAACTTCCCAATGGCTGAGCACCCTGTGCCGCCGGCACAACATCTATATCGCCACGTGCATCCTGGAGAAAGACCGGGGAGACTTCTTCGACACGTTCATTCTCTGCGGTCCGGACGGCCGGCTGTGGTCGCACCGCAAGATCGAGCCGGCCGCCTACGAAGCCTTTTTCTTCAAAGGCGGCGGGCCCAATCCCAGCACCTTCGACACGCCCATCGGCAAAATCGGCATCGCCATCTGTTTCGATACGAGCAAAACATACGCCATCCAGAGCCTGACCCGTAACCGCCCGCAGCTTCTGCTGCTTCAGTACTCCTGCCCCGAATTGCCGCCATTTTTCCTGCAAAGAGACCGCGCCAACTGGATCGAAGCCTATAAAGGCGCCCCGGCGGCCTATGCCAAGCGCCTGGGAGTTCCGGTGGTGGCCTGCAACAAGACCGGTAAATTCGCCACCACCATCCCCTGGAGTCTGGGCCTGCGCTATACGGCGGACTTCATCGACACCTCTGTCATCGTCGATGCCGAGGGGACAATGGTTTCCACGATTTCCAAGGGCCCCGGCATCGTATGCGCCGAGGTGGCTTTGGCGCACAATCACCAGGGGCCGGGTGCCGCCATTCCCCCTGGCCGATGGTTTCTGCCCTGCCATTACGCCACGCGGTTTTGCACGGAGTATGGGCAAATCAGCGGGAAAATCAGGTATACGTTGTCACGGAGAAGAAGGCGAGCTGCCCTGTAACTGCATCGGAGGCGCATCACGTCAACTGTTCATTCTCGATCATGCCGATAACCCCCTCCTCATCCAGTTCTTTGACGCTGGCCGCCGCGACGGCACTCTGGTTCTTGCGATACCCCCGGATCAAATTCAGCGCGCAGCGTTCGGCATCGATCTCTTCCATGGTGCGGATGCCCAAGCGCCTTAACACCGGCAGGGGCGGACACCAACCCTGCACGGCATGTTGCAGCAAAAAACCGCCCACACCGATGGAAAACCAATAAAATTTGGGGCTGACGGTCTTGCCCAGGAACAACCCCAACAGGCTTAATGTGGCGGCATTGGCTTCCAGGGTTCTTTCGATGTCCCATTCCTTTTCCAACGCTTTCAGTCGCCGCTCGATGGCCTCCGGGCCGGCCTGGGCCAATTGGCGGATATCCGATCGCAACTTTTCCTGAATTTTTTCGTTAATATGCGCGGGCGTATGGCGCCGGACGCGTGAACTGACTTCTGCTTGCATGTCAACCTCCTTTTAAGATGGACTCGCCGTAACATAGGCTGCGATCATCGCCCGCAACATGGGGTGCAGGCTTTATCCTGAAAAGGATAGACCCTGCCCGCGGCGTTCGCTTACAGCGCCATCCCAAGGCTTTCCAATGAAGAGGTTGGCTTTTTCAACCTTGGGTGCAAGTTACCCGGTTCTTGGGTGGGAAAATTCCATTGACAAAAACGCCGCTCAATCTCTATAGTCAGGCAACTTTTAGGAAAGCAGGCCAGTGACATGAGATTGAAACCGCACCTCGATGCCGCCGCCGCGCGCAGCACAGCTCGGGCGGAAGACGGCGAGTAGCAAAACCACCTCGTTGAAACCACGCCACGGGCTGTAACAGTCGGTCCGTGGCGCTTTGTTTGAAGCCCCGGACCGGAACCAGCGGTCCGGGGCTTTTATTTGCAAAGGAGAGAAAGCGATGGCGTCAACCGACACCCCCCCCATTCAATTTGCCCAGCGCATGTCCCAACTGCCGCCCTATCTTTTCGGCATGATCAATCAGATGAAAATGGAAAAGCGCTGGAAGGGCGACGATGTCATCGACCTGGGGATGGGCAATCCGGTGGACCCGGCGCCCGAGCCGGTGATCGCCAAGCTGCTGGAAGCGGCCAACGATCCCAAGACCCATCGCTATCCGGTGGCCTACGGCATGCGCAACCTGCGCATCGAGCTGGCCAAATCGTACCAGAAGGATTACGGCGTGACCCTCGATCCGGATTCCGAGGTGATGTGCACCATCGGCTCCAAGGAGGGCATCTCCCACCTGTGCCTGGCCCTGATCGGTCCGGGAGACACCGTGCTGGTGCCGGCTCCGGCCTTTCCGGTGCACATCTATGCGGCCATCATCGCCGGCGGCAGCGTCCTGCGCATCCCCCTGGATGAGGAAAATACCTTCGTCGCGCGCCTGGAGACGATGTGCACCAACGTCTATCCGCGGCCCAAGGTGCTGATCCTCAACTATCCCCACAACCCCACCGGCGCCCTGGGCAGCCTGGAGCTGTACGAACGCGTGGTCTACCTGGCCAAGAAATACGGCTTCATGGTGATCCACGATTTCGCCTACAACAAGATCACCTTCGACGGCTATGTGGCCCCGAGCTTCTTGCAGGTGCCGGGAGCCATGGACGTGGGCGTGGAGTTCGGCTCGTTCTCCAAGACCTACAACATGGCCGGCTGGCGCCTGGGCTACTGCCTGGGCAACAAGGATATGGTGGCCGGCCTGCGTAAAATCAAGGGCTACTACGACTACGGGATTTTTTCGGCCATCCAGGTGGCCGGCATCGTGGCGCTGCGCCACTGCGATGAGGATGTGATCCACCAGGCCCATATCTATCAGAACCGTCGCGACGTAATGTGCGAATGCCTCGAGCGCATGGACTGGCCCATCGCGAAGCCCAAGGCCGGCATGTTCGTCTGGGCCAAGATCCCGGCCCCCTTCGACCGCATGGGCTCCCTGGAGTTTTCGGTACAGATGATGAAACGCGCCAACGTGGCCCTGGCCCCGGGCATCGGCTTCGGCGAAGAGGGCGAAGGCTACCTGCGCATCGCCCTGGTGGAAAACGAACACCGCATCCGTCAGGCCCTGCGCCAGGTGAAGCGCGCCATGAAGGAGATCGAGCAGGAAGGGATGCTCCAGGCCGGTTGATCCGGCCCGGCCGGCGGCGCACAACGATAGTTTTGCGTGTGAGGGGCGGGTTTGAACCCGCCCCTACGGCTATTTGTCTTGGGTCAGTTCTTCATCCACCAGCACCCGGCGCAGGATCTTGCCCACCCCGCTCATGGGCAGCTCGGCCCGGAACGCCACGGCCTGGGGCACCTTGTACGACGAGATGCGCGGCTTGGCCCATTCGATGATGGCCGCCGCATCGATCTTATCCTTGAAGGCCGGTTTGGGTACGATAAAGGCCTTGATCACTTCGCCCTTTTTGGGATCGGAGGTGCCGATCACGGCCACCTTGTCCACGGCCTCGTGCTGCAGCAGGAAGGTCTCCACCTCTTCGGGAAAGACGCTGAAGCCCGACACCTTGATCATCTCCTTCTTGCGTCCCAGGAAATAAAGGTACCCCTCCTCGTCGAAGCGGCCCATGTCGCCGGTGTAAACCCAGCCGTCCGCCAGGTCCTTGGCCGTCTCCTGGGGCCGGTTCCAGTACCCTTTGAGCACAGCCGGGTTCTTGAGGGCGATCTCGCCCATCTCGCCCACCGGCATCTCGCGCGCACGCTCTTCCCAGGAGACTATCTTGATCTGCTGGCTCGGAATGGGGATGCCCTGGCAGCCGGGGGCGTACTTGGGCCGGTTCAGGGGCATGAAGCTATCGAAGGTGTGGGTCTCGGTCAGGCCGTAGGCCGCTTCGGCCAGCAGGCAGCCGCCGGTGGCGGCGGTCCACTGTTGGACGATGGCGTCGGTGAGCTGCACGCCGAAGCTGGTGGTCAGGCACAGCTTGAGCGAAGAGAGATCGTACTGCTTGCGTTCGGGGTGGGCCATGATGCCCAGGTTCATGGGCACGGCCGCCTGGAAGAAATGGACCTTGTAGCGCTCGATGGCCTGCATGGCGGCCACGGGATCGAACATGGTCATCAGCACCTGGGTGGCCCCCATGGCAATCATCATGTCCACGGCGCCCAGCATGCCGGCGATGTGGAAGGTGGGCAGGATGGCCAGGGTGGTGAGGGGACCCCGGTGGCCCAGATGGGCCATGTTGCCGGTAAGGACGCTCAACAGCGCCGATACCTTGAACAGTTTGCCGCCGTGGGTCAGGACGGCGCCCTTGGGCAGGCCGGTGGTGCCGCCGGTGAATTGCAGTTGCACGGTGTCGTCGAGGCCGACGTCGCAACGCACCGGTTCGCTCGGGTAGCGAGCGAGAAGTTCCATGAAGTCGAGGGTGTCGGGGGGCGTCTGCTTGGGGGCGGCCATCATGGGGATCAGGTTCATGGTGGGCGTTTTGGGCAGCATGTCGTGGAAACTGGTGCAGATGACGGTGGTCAGGGTGCACTCGGCGCGGGCGGCGGCGACCACCGGATAGAGCAGGTCGAGGGTGACGATGGTCGCGGTATCGGTATCGCGCAGTTGATAGGCCAGCTCCCACTGTTTGAAGAGCGGGCTGCAGGGGACGATGACGCCGCCCATTTTGCAGATGCCGTAGTGGGCGATGTGGTACTGGGGGCAACTGGGCATGAAGAGGGCGATGCGGTCGCCTTTTTTCAGGCCGCGGTCCATCAGGGCGCGGGCGAACTGCTCGGACATGCGGTCGAGTTGGGCATAGGTGACCTCCTGGCCGTAGAAGACGATGGCGGTGCGCTCGGGGAACTCCCGGGCGTTGTCGCGGAGGTACTCGAAGATCGGTTTTTTGCCTTTGGGATAGGTGACCTCCTGGGGGATAAATTCGGGCCAGTGTTTCATCCAGATGCGATCCATGGGCGTGCCTCCTTGATCAGAAGAAAGGGTTAAGAGATTAGGTGCTTGCTTAGCCGGCGGCTTCGGCAACCGCTTCGCGCCACACGCCGCCGCATTAAGGGATGCTAAAGCTTGCTGCGGGCGCCCTGGAAACTCGCTGCGCTCAGACAGTCCAGGGCGCTTTTCCTCCGCTGCGCTTAAGCATCCCTAAATTCGACGTCTGACGTGTCGCAAATGGGTTTCCGGATGCACCTACTATCGTGCTTATCCAGGAAGTCCGCGCTGCTCAGGGGACGCGCTATAGGTCGTAAAGGGTCTCATCGCGCCGGGGTGCCGGCCGCCGCCCGGCGATGCCGCCCTTCTTGGCCGCCAGCTGAAACGGATCTTCACTTTCCAGCAGATCGCCCATTTCGGCCTCGATCTGTTCGGGGTCCTCACCTTTTTCCATGCGCCGCAGCGCCTCTTCCATCCCCGACCCCAGCTCCAGGCCGGTCATCTTGGTCAGCTTGCGCATCAAGTCGGCGGCCTGGCGGGGATCGTCCTCGTTGATGCGCTCGGCCTCGCCGGCCAGCATCTGCATGGCCTGCTCCATTTTGGATTCATCGAACGGCAGATCGCCCTCTTCGCCGCCCGCCTCCTTGGCTCGGCCGGTGACAGCGAAGGCCGACATCTGACGGGAGAGCGTTTTGGTTTTGCAAACCGGGCACTTTGGACTGGCCGTGGTGTTGATGGAACGCGAAAAGAAGTTAAAGATGGTGTTGCAGGCATCGCAGTAAAACTCATAGATGGGCATGGTGCACCTCGGGGGATTGGTTCATGTTTCTCGGTTCGCGATTTTCGGCAATCTTTTTAAGCTGCCGAACCAGGGTTGTCAACGCCGCTACCGCCACGCCTCGTCATTGACTTGAAAATGCCCTTCTGTTATGCAGCCGCACAATTCAACCGAAAGGAAACCAAGATGATGCAACAGACATTTGCGATTGTGAAACCCGATGGGGTGGCCCGGGGATTGATCGGCGAGGTACTCACCCGCATCGAGCGCAACCAGCTTAAAATCAAGGCCATGAAGCTGATCCACATGACCCAGAGCCAGGTGCAGGGATTTTACGCTGTGCACAAGGAGCGCCCCTTTTTCAGCAGCCTGTGCGCCTTCATGAGCTCGGGGCCGTGTGTGGTGATGATCCTGGAGGGCGAAAACGCCATCGCCCGCTGGCGCGAGATGATGGGCGCCACCAATTACAAGGATGCCGCCGCGGGAACGATCCGGCGCGATTTTGCCACCGACATCGAAAAGAACGTGGTCCACGGCTCGGATGCCCCCGAGACCGCCGCCTTCGAAACCGGCTACTTCTTCAACTCCCTGGAAAGGGTCTGAAAGCAGCGAATGCATGCGATCCATGGGTCGCCCGGGAAGAGACGATGAGCCATAAAAAGCCCCCCATGGATTTGCATTTCCGCGCCGACGGGGTGCGCCTGGAAAACGTGGCCGTGGTGCTGAACCGGCCGCGCTTTCCGGAGAACATCGGCGCCGCGGCGCGCGCCGTGCGCAACATGGGCATCGGCCAACTGGTGGTGGTGGCCCCCGAAAAATGCGACCTGGACCGCGTGCTGACCCTGGCGACCCACGCCGCCATGGATGTGGTGGAGCAGATGCTCTGCTTCGAGGATCTGGCCGAAGCCCTGGCCGGGTACCACTATGTGGTGGGCACCACCGCCCGCCTGGGCGGCCAGCGGCTCACCATCTCTTCGCCGGCCCAGATGGCCGAGCAGTTGATCCCCATCTCCCGGGAGAACCAGGTGGCCATCGTCTTCGGCCCCGAGGACCGCGGCTTGACCAACGAAGAGATCCGTTTGTGTCACCACCTGGTCACCATTCCCACGGCCCAGTTCTCTTCCCTCAACCTGGCCCAGGCGGTCATGGTGCTCTGCTATGAACTGTTCAAGGCCGGGTTGCCGCCGGCCAAGACCCAAACCCCGCGCCTGGCCACCCGCCTGGAACTGGACGGCATGTACGACCAGATCAAGGACGTATTGGTGCGCATCAACTATATCCAGCCCGAAAACCCGGACTACTGGATGAACAAGCTGCGCCGCTTTTTCAATCGCCTGGAACTGCGCGCCGGAGAGGTGAGCATCGTCCGGGGCATCTGCCGCCAGATCGATTGGTATGCCGGCAAGTGCTACCGGGACGGCGTCCGGGGAGCGCCCTGCCCCCCTTCATCCGGGCAGGAACGTCAAGACTGATTACCATCGGGACCTGGCTTCGAACCCCTTCTTATAGCATCTCCGCTCGCAGCCTATCCAGCAGTGACCGCGCCTGGGCCAATTGCTTTGTCAGCCGTCCGGCATTGATTCGCTCCAGATCGGTCAATTCCACCAGGTGGCGCCGTCCTGCGGCATACCGCCCGGCGTCGGTCAGCAGCCTGGCCAGGGATTCCAGCCGGGCACGGGCCTGGGCCGAAGGCTGTGCATCCAGAATGGTCCGGCAGAGAAATTCATAGCACACCGGCGGTCGTCCGACCCCCAGGCTGCACCCGGTAGGCGTGAGCCAGCCCAGGGCGGCATCCCAGCGGGCCCCCGGCGCAAAACGGCGCTGCACCTCCGCCAGGAAAGGACTCTCCAGGGATTCCCGGCAGTAGGCCGGTCGGCAACAAGTTGCCTTGCACGACCCGCAAAACGGCGCGCAGGCCTGCTGTATGCACTGGCGCACCTCGATTTCCAATTGACCGTAACGCTCTATAATGGCATCTAATTCTGACACGTGCGGATTTCCTATGGATCTTGAGCCAGCGCCTTTCATCGTTTCCGGCACACTCCCAGCGACGCTCACGGAAAGCCTATTTACATAAAAAACGTCGGCTTGGCTAATATTTTAAAAAAGCGTGCCGATACATACAAGCAGATTCCCGGACCGCGCATCGCCATGCGCTTAACGCAGGAGAGCTATCGATGGACAGGATCTTGATTATCGAAGACGACGAGTACGTACAAAAGATGCTCAAACAGACCTTGGAACGCGCGGGCTATGAAGTCGCCGCGGCCACCAACGGCGCCACCGGATTAAAACTGTACGAATCCAAATTGAGCGTGTCGGAGCCCTTTAACCTGGTCATCACCGACCTGATCATGCCTGAAATGGAAGGCATCGAGACCATCACCAAGCTGCGCAAAACCAATCCCAAGGTCAAGATCATTGCGATTTCAGGCGGCGGGCGCAACAAACCCGAAGATTATCTCCATCTGGCCTCGAAACTGGGGGCTATCCGCACATTCACCAAGCCGGTGGACCGCGATGCCCTCTTAAAGGCGGTCTCCGAATTGGTTCAGGCTTGATTCCAAGATCCACGGATGCACCGCTTTTTGCGCACGGGCCTGCCTTGCCAATCGCCGCCGACTGTACTATGGTAGCCGGCGCCATAGCGAGCAGATGATGAAAGGAAGGGGTTCATGCGCGGGATTGCCATTCGTTGGCTCACGTTGACCGCCGCCATCTTGATGGCCTCCTATTTAATGGGCGGTATTCATGTGGATGGTTTTTTTTCGGCCCTGGCCGCAGCGGCCATGCTGGGGATTCTAAACGCCTTTTTCCGCCCCCTGGCCCTGGTCCTGACCCTTCCGATCAACATTTTGACTTTCGGCCTGTTTACCTTTGTGATCAATGCCGTCATGTTGAAGATGGCCTCGGGGATCATCGAAGGGTTCATCGTCCAAGGTTTCTGGACCGCCGTTTTCGGCGCCTTGATCATCAGTGTGGCCAGCTTTGCCCTCAACAGCCTGATCAGCGGCAAGGGTCGCGTGGATGTCATCGATCTGACGCATAAAGGCGGCAATCGCTGGGAGTAGAAAAGGAGGCGCAAAATGCCCCCAAGAAAATCGCCGGATGGTGGCCGGCTCAGCAATATCGTCGCCGAAGCGCGACGCCACCGTGAGCAAATGGAAAAGACTTACCGCGAACGGGCCATGAAGCTCTTTCCCCCCGTTTGCGGCCGTTGCGCCCGGGAATTTTCCGGAAAGCGGCTGCGGGAACTGACCGTCCACCACAAAGACCACAACCATGACCACAATCCCCCCGACGGCAGCAACTGGGAACTGCTCTGCATTTACTGCCACGACAACGAACACTCCCGCCTGGCCGTGGCCGAGGCGTATGACACCTCTGCGCCGGACCGGGAGCGGGATATGGACTTTGACAACAAGCCCTTTGCCGGGCTGGACAAATTGCTGCAACCGAAAAAGTAAAACCAAGCGAACGATGCCACATGCCATGCGCATCCGGCACGGATCACCCCAAAGGAGAATGGAATGAATCTCAAAGCCAAACGCTACGTAGACAGTCAACTGCAGAAAGCCCAGTCCGATCTGGCGGCCCGCATGGCGCTGCTCAAGGAGCGCGGAATGGAGCCCAAGGTCATGGAAAAGGACACCATCGTGCGCAAATTGAAAGCCGACCTGCGCAAGTCAAAGCATCGCATGAGCAGTGTCGCTGCCCAGGAAAAGCTGCTGGAGCAAAAGGTGGTGCACAAGCAGGAAAAAGCCGCTGCCGAACTTGAGCGCAAAAACGCCCCCAAGGCCGCGCCCAAGAAAGAGGCCGCCAAACCAGCCAAAAAAGAGAAAAAGGTAAAGGAAAAGAAGGCCGCCAAATAGGCAGCGCCTGCATCGATGGAGGGTGATCTCGTCCGGAGTTCAAGCACGGATCACCCCTCCGTTCCTCCTCCCCCGCCGATAAGTGCATGAATTCAATAATTTGGAGATTACTTAAGGCCAATCTATTATTGCCCGACATTTTCTGAATCTCAATCAATTTTAAGAAGTTGAAATATCAACTTAAAAGGCAATAATCGCTGGCAAGATCCAAAATGACCTGATATAGTACGCGATCCCAAAAACAACCGGTTTCGTCACCGGGCTCCCCTTGGAGAGGACATTGCCGGGCGGTTTCCCGCCCTGGGCGGATTTCGCGGACGACCATGCGCAAGCGCCGGGGTCGCTGATCGCCATAAGTTAAACGACATCGCTGAACGGGCTAAGCACATAATAAGAAACGGAAATGAATCGAAGCATGAGGAGGAATCATCGGTCATGGAAGAGAGAAAAACCAAGTTTCTGTCAGTAGAACAATGCGTTGACCTTATGGTCCAGGAGTTCGGCAATGACATCAAAATCGGCATGCCCCTGGGCCTGGGCAAACCAGCGCTGCTGATCAATGCGCTCTACCAAAGGGCCAAGAAAAACCCCCAGATCAATTTGACCATTTTCACGGCCCTCTCCCTGGAGAAGCCGGTCTGGTCCAGCGATCTGGAACGGCGCTTCTTGGAACCGTTTGTGGCGCGCACCTGGAAAGATGTCCCGGATCTCGATTACCTGATGGACCTGCGCAAGGGACAAGTGCCGGACAACGTCACCATCCATGAAATCTTCTGCAAAGCCGGCTCGTATCGTAAAGAACCCAAGATGCAGCAGAACTACCAATGCTCCAACTACACCCACACGGTGCGCGACTGCGACGGGAACGACAACCGGATTCTGGCCCAGATGCTGGCCAAGCTCGATGGCCCGGACGGCGTCCGCTACAGCACCAGTTGCAATGCCGACACCACCTTGGAGACCCTCCGGCTTTACCGCGAGGCCAAAAAGAACGGCAAGAAATGCATGAACATCGGCATGGTCAACACCCAGTTGCCGTTCATGTACGGCGATGCCGAAGTCACCGCCGATGAATACGATGTCATCATCGACGATCCCCAAACCTACAATCCGCTTTTCGTCACCCCCCGCCTGCCGGTTTCGGTGGCCGATTTCATGATCGGCACGCATATCAGCACCCTGATCAAGGACGGCGGCACCCTGCAAATCGGCATCGGCGCCCTGGGCGATGCCATTGCCTATGGGTTGAACGTGCGCCACAACAAGAACGAGATCTATAACCAGCTGATCAAGGATAGCGGTATCGGCGCCACCTACGGGCCGCTGATCGACGCGCTCGGCGGTACCGGCACCTTCGCCCAGGGTCTCTACGGCTCCACGGAGATGCTGGTGGACGGCTTCTTGCAACTCTACAAAAACGGTGTCATCAAGCGCAAAGTCTATCATAACGCCGCCATTCAACGTTTGGTGAACGACGGCAAAATCAAGGAGGAGCGCATCCCCGCCGACATTCTGCAGCAGATGATCGAGGCGGAGCTGATCAACCCCTACTTGACCCGCAAGGATTTCGAATCTTTGCAAAAGTACGGCGTTTTCAAGGATGACGTGACCTATGACAACGGCCACCTGGTCAAAGACGGACGCCGCTTCTCGGCGCTGCTCACCGATCCGAAAAACCTGGAAGCGGTCAACGAAATCTGCCTGGGCGACCGCCTGAAAAAAGGCGTGGTGCTCACCGGCGCCTTCTTCATCGGGCCCACCGACTTCTACGAAGACCTGCGCAAGATGCCCGAGGTGGAGCGCCAGAAGTTCGAAATGACCGGCGTGGATGTCGCCAACCAGCTCTACGGCGGCGAAGTGCTGCGCTCCCTGGAAAGAAAAGACGGCCGCTTCTGCAACACCGGCATGAAAGCCACCTTGCTGGGCGCCATCGTCTCCGACGGTTTGGAGGACGGCACCGTGATCAGCGGTGTCGGCGGTCAGTACAACTTCGTCTCCATGGCCCATGCCCTGCCCGACGCCCGCCTGCTGATGATGATCAAGAGCACGCGCCTGGAAGGCGGCAAGACGCTGTCCAACATCGTTTATAACTACGGCCACGTGACCATTCCGCGCCACCTGCGCGACATCGTGGTCACCGAGTACGGCATCGCCGATATTCGCGGCAAATGCGACCAGGATATCATCAAGGCCATGCTCAACGTCGCCGACTCCCGTTTCCAGGAAGAGTTGCTGGCCGAAGCCAAGAAGTACAAGAAGATCCCCGAGGATTACCAGATCCCCGAGCAGTTCCGCCAGAACACGCCCGAACGGTTGGCCGAAATCCTCAAGCCCTTCAAGGCCCAGGGGCTCTTCCAGGACTTCCCCTGCGGATCGGCCTTCACCGATGTCGAACTGATGCTGGCCTACGCCCTGCGGGTGATGAAGACCAAGGCCGCCGGACCCGGCGCGGCCGAGATTCCGGCCATCATGCAGTCGCTGCCCGCCGAAGTGCCGGCCAACTTGAAGCCGTTCTTCGAGCGCATGGATCTGAACAATCCGGCCACCCCCGAAGCCCTGCAGTCCAACAAGATGTTGATGCTGGCCTTCCGCATGGCCGGTTTCTTTTAATGCTCGTTCCACGCCTATCCGCCTGAAGGCACCATCGGCCGGGAAGGGATTTCGCCCCTTCCCGGCCGATTCTTTTTCGGCCCCGGGGTAGCGTCGGCGGCATCGGCCACCCTGTCTTTTCACATGGACAGGGCCACGGTTCTTGTTTAGTATGGCGGCCAGAATCAACCAACACATCGCATGGGATATGTCGCCGTGTTGCCTGCCCCCCGCCATCTGCGCCACCTTCGGCCCGGAATTTTGCCGTTAACCCTTTTGGGCATGTTGTGGCTCGCCTGCGCCGTTGCGCTATTTGCGCCCCAGGCCCAGGCGGACGAACAGTGCGTGATCCTGCTCCACGGCCTGGGCCGCACGCACCGCTCGATGACGGCCATGGCCGAGGCGCTGGGGGCGGCCGGATACCGCACCGTCAACCTGGGCTACCCCTCTCGGAAAGCCACCGTCGAAGCGCTGGCCATGCAGGCTATCTCCGCGGCCCTCGACCAGTGCGGCCGGGCGGATTCGCGAAGCATTCACTTTGTCACCCACAGCATGGGCGCCCTGCTGGTGCGCTACTACCTGGCGCATCAGGAACTGGAACATCTGGGCCGGGTGGTGATGCTCGCTCCACCGAACCAGGGCAGCGAGGTATGCGACCGCCTGGGCGACAACGTCTTCTACCGCTGGTACAACGGGCCGGCCGGGCAGCAATTGGGTACCGGCCCCGACGATCTGCCCGCCCGCCTCGACCCGGTAGACTATCCGGTGGGCGTCATCACCGGCAACGTGCACTTCTTCTTCGACGGCTGGCTGGCGAAAATGATCCCGGGCGAAGATGACGGCAAAGTGGCCGTGGAACGGGCCAAAGTGGCCGGCATGGCCGATTTCCTGGTGCTGCCCTATTCCCATTCGTTCATCATGAGCAAGGAAGAAACCATCGCCCAGACCATTTACTTTCTGCAACAAGGCACCTTCCGACGCAAGCCGTGAGCGGAGGAGAGAAAAAATGCAGCCCAAACGAGGAGTAAACATGACCGACCGTGCCCGCCAATGGCTGGAATTGACCCGGGAAGATCCCATCGACCCGCAACTGCCCATCATCGACCCGCACCACCACCTGTGGGACTATCCTGCCAGCCGTTATCTGCTGGAAGATATACTGGACGATATCGGCGGCGGCCACAATGTGACCCAGACGGTTTTCGTGGAGTGCCTCTCCAAGTACCGTACGGCCGGCCCGCCGGAGATGCGGCCGGTGGGCGAAACCGATTTCGTGGCCACCATTGCCGCCGCCAGCGAAAACGGGGAGCACGGCCCCACCCGTGTGGCCGCCGGCATCGTGGGCTTCGCCGATCTGACCCTGGGCGAGGCCGTGGCGCCGGTGCTCGCCGCCCACATCGATGCCGGCGGCGGTCGCTTCAGGGGCATCCGCCATGCGGCCGCCTGGCATGCCGATGATGCCATCGCCAACGCCCACACCCATCCGCCCCAAGGATTGATGGCCGATGCGGCCTTTCTCCGCGGCTTCGCTCAACTGCAGCGCCACGACCTGAGCTTCGATGCCTGGATCTACCACACCCAGCTCCAGGAACTGGCCGAGCTGGCCCGGGCCTTTCCCCAGACCCGGATTATTCTGGACCACGTGGGCACGCCCCTGGGCCTCGGTCCGTTCGCCGGACAGCGGGCGGCGGTCTTCCAGGATTGGAAGAAATCCATACCGGAAGTGTCCGCCTGCCAAAACGTCACCGTCAAGCTGGGCGGACTGGCCATGAAGGTGTGCGGCTTCGACTGGCATAAGGCCCATCAACCGCCCTCATCCCACATGCTGGCCGCCACCATGGCGCCCTACTTCGAGTACTGCATCGAGCAGTTCGGCGTCCAGCGCTGCATGTTCGAAAGTAATTTTCCGGTAGACAAGGTCTCCTGCGGCTACACGGTGCTGTGGAACGCCTTCAAGCGCATGGCCCAGGGCTTCTCCGATGAAGAACGGGCGGCACTGTTCCATGACACGGCGGCCAGGGTCTATCGACTGCAACCTTGACTCTCATCTTGAATTTTTACGCTGTACTCCCGGCATTGCCGGCAAAAAGAAAGCACTTCATATGAGCATCGAAATTCGACCCGTCGCCCCCGAAGAGATGGAAACTTACCGCCGCGTGGCCCTGGCCAGTCTGGTGCTCTCCCCGGAACAGGCGCCGCCCACCGCCATCCGGGCCATCGTCCCGGCCTTGACCCTGTGCGCCTTCGTAGATGGCCAACTGGCCACCAGCTACGCCGCCTGGCCTTTAAAGGTGCGCCTCAATGGCCAAGTCGCCCCTACGGCCGGCATCACCTTCGTGGGCACGCTGCCCCAGCACCGCCAGTCGGGCTGCCTGCGCCAGGTGATCACCCGTCACTTCGAGCAGCTGCATGCGGCCGGCGAGCAGCCCTTGGCCGCCCTGATCGCTTCCCAGGCGGCCATCTACCAGCGCTACGGATATGCAGTGGTCTCCACGCGCAACGTCTACCGCATCGAGCCCCGTTTCCTGCAATTCGCGCCCATGCCCGATGCCGGCCGGCCAGCCGGAACCCTGCGCGAACTGGGGGAGAACGACACCGACATCCTGAAGCAAATCTACCGTGATTTCTGCGCCCCGCGCACCGGTTACCTGCACCGCGGCCAGGCCACCTGGGCCGCCGGTCCCCTGTCGCCGCCGCCGCGCAACGGGTTTCTCTTCAAGATGGTCTATGAAGAAAAAGGGGTGCCCCTGGGATACATGATCTACAGCATCATGCCCCAACCGGCCGGCGACGGGGAACCCTGGCAGCGCGTCACCATCCGCGACCTCTCCTGGCTCGCGCCCCAGGCCTACATCGCCCTGTGGCGCCACCTGCAGGCCATGGGCCTGGCCAGCCACGTCGAATGGCTGAAAGTGCCGGTGGACGACCCCCTGCCGCATCTGCTGCTGGAACCGCGCCGCCTCAACCTGACCGCCAAAGACGGCCTGCTGGCCCGGGTGGTGGATGTGCAGCGCCTATTGCCGCTGCGCGGCTACGATGCCGAAGGCGCCATCACCTTCGAACTACTTGACACGCTTTGCCCTTGGAACGCAGGGCGCTGGCGCCTGGACGCCACGCCCCAAGGCGCTAATGTCGAATGCACCACTCAAGACGCCCAGGCCGTACTGCCGGTGGAGACCCTGGCCATGCTGCTCTTCGGGCAAATAACTCCCAGCCAGGCCTTGCGGATGGGGAGAATGAATATGAAGGACAACAAAACCTTGGACCTGTGGGACCGTCTGTTTTCCACGCAGCACAAACCGTTCTGCCCGGATTTCTTCTAGTTTATCTCCAGAGTTTCGACAGTCTGCTCCTCACGCGAACTTTGCAGCAGTGAGCCAGGGTAGTGGACTTTCATTAGATAAGAAACCGTTGACCACCGGCAGCATTATTGCTATGCGGTGTGATCGCGCATCGTTGAAATTGTATTCAAGTCATCCCTCAGCGCGAATCCGACACTGCAAAATAGCATGACAAATCCGTTTTCACGGCGATCCCGCAACCATGAAGGGCGCCTATAACGGTTGACGACACTGTGGGCGGATAGCGGCCCACCCATCCAAACAACACTGGGAAACTACCATGGCCTTTGATGCATTCGTCAGAATAAATGGAATCGCTGGTGAAAGCACGGATGAAAAACATCCAGATTGGATCGAAGTGCTCGATTTCGGAATCGGCGTCAAACAAAAGGTGTCCAGCACGGCCAGCAGCGCTGGCGGCGCGAGCGCGCAAAGGGCCGATTTCAGGGAACTCGTTATCAAAAAGCTGGTCGACAAATCGACGCCTGAACTCGCCCTATCCTGCGCGGATGGCACCCACATAGATAAAATCGTTTTGGAGCTGTGCCGGGCGGGAACTGAGAAGGTCAAGTTCATGGAGTACCGTTTGATAAACTGTATCATCAGCCAAGTGGCAACCTCGGGTGGGGGTAGTTTTCCTACTGAAACCGTGCGGATCAACTTCGGCCAAATCCAGTGGGTATACACCCAGCAAAAGCGCGCCGGCGGCCAAGCGGCCGGAAACGTGGCAACCGGATGGAACCTTCAAAGAAGCTGCAAGATTTAGAACCTGTACCAGTTCTCTGCCGGACCAAAGATAGCTTCGACCGTTCGCGGGGTGTGAGAGACTTGCATATAACCAAAGCAGAGCTGCCCATGCTACTGCGAATAAGGATAAAGATAAGGATAAGGAGAGGCACGCATGCTGAACGAGTTCCAGCATAGAGGTGAAACATACTGCATCAAGACGCCTATGGATTCGGATTATTCCGAGGATGAAGCGATCAAGTTCAATAGATTGCAAGATGTTCAATCATTTTTCAAGGCCGCCACAATAGACCCCGGCGCTTGGGCCGTAATCATGAGCATCGCCAAGTGGAACTATCCATTCTCCTGCCGGCCGCCTAAAAGATGTCCCGAACCAAAAGATCAGGAATTCTTTGAAACATTTTGCCAGCAAATTTACAGCGGCGATCTCACTTTGATTGAAAAGAAGCATGTAATAGGTTGGGTATTAAAAGACGTGAAACTTCCGCAATGCTGTGTCGATACAATTAAAGAAATTAATGGAATAATAATTCGCGGCGACGCCTTGACCGCAGTAATAGCTGTGCTCCCATTTTTCCAAGCATTCTTTTATCCTCCGGGATATAATCAATGGGCCAGCTTATCGTCCACGGTACTATCCATAAGCATGCAAGACTGGAAGGCATTTGGCGAAGACGTTATGAGAATACCAAAAATAGCTCGTGGATTTGCATTCGGGGTCGCACAAAAGCATGCTATCAAGCATGAAATCAATGGTGATTATGAACCAAAGATATTCTGGCAAGGAGTCGCTAATGCGTTCAAATAGCCATAAATCGATCGCCGGTCTATTGGCCGTTTCAATATTCGTGCTCTTGTGCATCAGCGTTTCAACAGGTAAATGCTCCGGTGAAAATGCGCAAGAAACCTATAATAACCTCTTAAAATCACTATCCGCCCGGAATAATCCAAACATCGCGACCTTTTTGACCCAATGGGCAGAGTATCTTAAATCCTCATCCACCTATTCAATTGATGAACATATTGAGGCCTTCTACGCGCTGCAGAAGGAGTATTCTCAGGAAATATCACAGATGGAGCAGTGCTTAGAAAATAGAACAAAGCCATCCAAAGACTATGATCGGACATGGATGGAAAAATTTATAGCTCATTTCGGCGTACCTTATTTAAGAGACAATGAAAAAAGTGCCCTTATTAATCTCGGAACTATAGTTAGCGGATCTACTGAGAGATGCTGTGGCCAGGTAATAGAGACACTTATTTTTAAAGAATCGGTGCTGTTCAGTGCCTACCGATACTATCTCAATTTATTTTTAGAATTTTACGATAAGCAACCCCAAGCAGCTAAAAACGCACTGAAAACTCGCAAAGAAGCAGCAGAAAACTTCTTAAAACTAATAGATTTCGCCTCAATGACAAAAATTTTATTGGGCAGCGGCATGCCAAGTCATACGCTATCCGAAATTCAGGCGAAAAATTCTGACAAGGCCATTCATGAATATTTCATTAAGAATCCGCCCGATTGCACTATTGACCCTTTTAAAGCGATAGAAGATTTTAGAGAATCTATTAAAAATAATTAATATTCAATGCCGGACTTATCGTGCACCGCAAGCACACAAAGAGAAGTACACCGTAGAAAACGACCTTGATCATCAATGCTTAAAGCTGCGCTGCCCAGTGTAGACCATCGTGGCGCCGGCTTCGTTACAGGCCTCGATGGATTGGTAATCGTTATTGGAGCCGCCGGGCTGGATCACGGCGCTGACGCCTTCGCGCAGGCCCACGTCCACGCCGTCGCGGAAGGGGAAAAAGGCGTCGCTGACCATGGCCGCGCCGATCAGGCCGCCCTTTTCGTTGGTCACCCGGGTGTCGATCTCGGCGATCTTGTCTTCATCGGTCATGTCGTTGTAGGGAATCCCGTGCGCCTGGAAGCAGTAGCGGTCGGCCAGCTTGCGGTAGGCTTTGTCCCGGGCAATCTGGGCCACGCCCACGCGGTCCTGCTCGCCGGTGCCGATGCCCACCGTGCACTCGTCCTTGATATAGAGCACCGAATTGGAGGTGACGCCGGCTTCGACCAGCCAGCCGAAGAGCATGTCGCGGTATTCGGCTTCGGTGGGGGTGCGCTGAATGGCGTAGGTCTTGGCCTTGTAGACGCATTCGGCCGGGCGCAGCGCCTCCTTGGTGCGCGTCACGGGCACGAACGACCACTGGGTGATGACGCCGCCGTCGATGAGGCTTTTGAATTCCACGCAGGGCTGGCCCACGAACTGCTGCAAGCGGGCCATGTTGGCGATGCGGATCACGCGCAGGTCGGGCTTGCGGCCGAAGAGTTCCATGACGCCCGCTTCAAACTCGGGGGCCACCACCACCTCGGCGTACTGCCCGACGATGGCCTCGGCCGTGGCGCGGTCCACCGGCCGGTTCAGGGCGATGCAGCCGCCGAAGGCCGCCACGCGGTCGGCCAGGTTGGCGCGGATGTAGGCCTCTTCCAGGGAATCGGCCCGGGCCACGCCGCAGGGGTTGTTGTGCTTGACAATAATGGCTGCGGGCCGATCGGAAAAGTAACGTAAGATATTCAGGGCATTGTCGGCATCGGTGAGATTGGTTTTGCCCGGATGCTTGCCCGATTGAAGCAGTTCCACGTCCGATACCAGGCAGCGGCCGGGCTGGATGGTTTCGGTCTGGCCCAGCACCAGGTTGCCGTTGACCAGCTTGTAAAGCGCGGCTTCCTGGCCGGGATTCTCGCCGTAGCGCAAGCCCTTGCGAACGCCGTCGATGGTCCAGAGCACCTTTTCGTAGAAAAGCGTCTGGCGCTCGTTCTCTTCCACGAAGCTGATCTCCATGCGGGAGGGAAAGTGCTCGTCAAGGATGGTTCGGTACATTTTCTTCAAATCTTCGGCCATGGCCCACTCCTTTTTTTTGGATCGAAAACGAAAAGCAATTTACGGCTTATGATAGCACCCCTTGACCGCCTGGATCGTTTGGCCCATCAGATAGCGGGCGATGGCGCCGTCGTACTCGGCGGTATGGCTGAAGGCTTTGCAGGCCAGTTCGTAACGCAGGTTCAGCGACGTGGCCCCCTGGCGGACGGCCAACTCGTTGAGGATGCGCGCGTAGTCCTGGGGGTCTACCACGCTGGCCACGCGGATGAAGTTCTTGGCCGCCGCCCGGATCATGCATGGCCCGCCGATGTCGATCTGGCCCCGGGCCTGCTCCACGGTGACTCCCTGCTTGGCGATGGTGGCCTGGAAGGGATAGAGATTGACCACCACCATGTCGATGGGCACCCCGGCGGTGCGCGCCAGATCCGCCTGGTGGGCCGGATTGTAGGTCTCGGTGAGCAGCCCCAGGTAGATTTTGAAATCCAGGGTCTTGACCAGGCCCCCTTGGGTCTCGGGTTGGCCGGTGTAGTCGGAAACCTGGGTCAGGCACTTGTCGGCCTCGGCGCCCAGCAACTCCTTGAGACGGGCGAAGGTGCCGCCGGTGGAAAAAAAACGGACCTGGGGGCAGAGCTTGCGCATCTCCGGCACCAGCAGTTCCAGACCGGTTTTATCCGAAACGCTGATGAGGACATGGCGGACTTGGACTTCGTGGTCTATTTTTTCTACTACGTTGATACTCATTGTTCCTCCCATTCAAACCTATTGGGCTTGCCCCGCGGGCGACCGCCGGTCGCCCCTACGGCACCGCACAGTTCATATAATTGCATCACAGGGGCGACCGGTGGTCGCTCTCATTTCTCCCCAGAATATTCCTCCAGAAACCGTTCGAAAAACTCGGTCATGAAGCGATGGCGCTCCTCGGCGATCCGACGGCCCTCGGCGGTGAGAATGCGCTCTTTGATCTTGGACAGCTTGACGACAAATTCCCGATAGCCAGTATCGTCCCGACTATAGGAACGCGCCTGTTCGGGCGCAAGGTTGGGATTGTGCAGGCAGGCGCCCAGCTCGCCGGCGAACAGATAGGCCCGGGCCACACCCACCGCGCCGATGGCGTCCAGCTTGTCGGCGTCGAAAAGCACGCGCGCTTCGACGGTGGCCGGCGCATGGTCGTCCCGGAAGCGGTGGGCGCGCACGCAGTGCACGATGTTTTGCCGGCACGCTTCGGTCAAGGGCAGGGAGGCCAGCAGGGTCTGGGCCATGGCCGCGCCGCGGACCGCATGACACAGCGAGCCGTTGACCGCATCCTGGGCGGAGCGGCCGATGTCGTGCAGGTAGGCGGCCGCCTCGAGCACCAGCATGTCGGCCCCTTCCCGGGGACCGATACGCCGGCACAGGCGATGGACCCGCAGGGTGTGCTCCCAGTCATGGCTGCCCCTGGCATCTTCGAAATGGCCCTGGGCCGTCTCGCGGATACGGTCTATCAAGGCGTTGTTCGCCGCCGGCAGGGGGGCGCCGGCCCCTCCGGTGGCCGAAATCGATATGGAATGTGAGCTTGCCATCTATTTCCCAGCCTTTGTCCTCGTACGGGAATGCCTTTTGGAATAGAGCAGCCCGAGGTCGAAAGTCAATTTCAAATTTTGGTTAACTAAAAAAAATCATTAAAAAAAAAGCGTTCCACGACCCTCAATTTTATTCTTGACAAAACCCCCTGGAATGTAATTAGTAGGGGAGAAAGTGTCAAAAAGGGGTAGATTGTGGTGATTTGTGTTTAGAGGCCGTCATAAATATACGCTCGACGAAAAAGGACGTTTGGTCCTGCCGCCTGCTTTCCGTGAAGAGATTCGGTCCAAGGGCGGCGAGATATTCATGATCACCCAGAAAGGCGACACCCTATTGGGATTCACGTTCAACGAGTGGAGCCAACTTGAAGAGCGCATTCTCGAATTGAGTAAAAAAAGCGACATCATGCGCCGCTTCCGACGATCTTTCATCGGCAACGCCCAGGAGTGTACATTTGACAAGCAAGGCCGGGTTCTCATTCCACCAACACTGCGCGAAAGCGCTCATCTGGAAAAGGAGATCGTCCTGGTCGGCGATCTGGATCATTTTGAAATCTGGTCCAAAGACAAATGGGATCAAGAAGACCAGACACTGAAAAACGACATACAAAGTCCGGAGGTACGCAACGAGCTCGCCCAACTAGGATTATAAGCCTATGGCATATCGGCACACCAGCGCCATGCTCCAAGAGGTCATGACCTGTCTGGCCTGCAGACCCGGGGGCGTTTATGTGGATTGCACCCTGGGAGGCGCCGGTCATGCACGGGCCATTTGCGAACAGATTCTACCGAACGGTCTGTTCATCGGTATCGACCAGGACCCGGACGCCATCGACAATGCCCGAACAGCCCTTGAACCTTATACTGCTAACATTCGCCTCTTTCATGACACGTTTACGCGCTTACCCGACTTCTTGACCCAACTGAAAGTGGATGCCGTTCAGGGCATCCTGCTCGATCTTGGTCTTTCTCAACATCAACTCGAGGCCAGCGGCCGCGGATTCACCTTCCAGAAAGACGAACCCCTGGATATGCGTATGGATACACGCAACCCCAACCGAGCGCAAGATCTGATCGCCGATCTTTCGGAAAAGGATTTGGTCCATCTCTTCTATCTTTACGGAGAAGAGCGCTGGTCCAAACGCATTGCCCGGGCCATTGTGGAGGAACGCGCCAAAACCCCTATCCGCACGACCGGGCAGCTGGTGGCCGTGATCCGGGCGGCGGTGCCCCAGGGAGCGGCGGCCCGTTCCAAGATCCATCCGGCCACCCGCGTGTTTCAAGCCTTGCGCATCGCGGTCAACGAAGAGTTGGCCCGCCTGGAGCAGTTTCTGGAGACGGCCGTGGATCTGCTGGCGCCCGGCGGCCGAATCTGCGTCCTGGCCTTTCACAGCCTCGAAGATCGCCTGGTCAAACAGCGCTTCAAGCAGTTGGCCCAAACCTGCACCTGTCCGCCCCAGCTCCCCCGATGCGTTTGCGGCGGCCGGGCGGCGGTGCGGCTGGTGACCAAAAAGGCCCTGCGCCCCACGCCGCAGGAGATTGAACACAATCCCATGGCCCGCAGCACGCGTCTGCGCTGCGCCGAAAAGCTGGAGACGTAGTCGATGACCGCGAGCCAGACGGCCACGAAAACCAAGGGGCGCCGCCCGGGCCTGCGCAAGCAGGTGCTGCTCTGGGCGCTCGTGCTTTCGCTGGGGGTCGCGGAGTTGCTGTTTTACACCTGGTGCCGGGTGCAGTGCGTGCGCACCGGGTACCTGATCGCCCAGGAAAGCCGCCGGCAACAGGAGCTGATAAGGTTCCAGAACAATTTGAATATCGAACTGGCGCGGCTCAAGGCGCCGGAAAACATCTCGCGCATGGCCCGGGAGAAGCTTTTCCTGGCCATGCCCGAGCCCCAACAGATTGTCGTGGTGCCCTGAGGATGAAAACCGCAAAGCGTCATACGATCCGGGTGGCTGTGGTGAGCGGATGCTTTCTGCTCTGGCTGGTGGTGATCGCCGTCACCGCCGGGTATTACCAGTTGTACAAATCCGCTTGGCTCTCGCACAAGGCGGAGGTGCAATACGAGCATGAGCTGACCATCAACGGCAAGCGCGGGGCCATCTACGACAGCCGCCAGGAGGTCATGGCGGTGAGTGTGGAGACCACCTCCATCGCGGCCTATGCGAGCAAAATCAATGACAAATCCACCGCGGCCACTCAACTGGCCAAGGCGCTGGGGCTCAATGCCAAGGAGATCAAGCGCAACCTCAACAGCGGTCGCCCCTTCGTCTGGATCAAGCGTCAGGCCACGCCCAAACAGGTGGCCGCCGTGAGGCAATTGGGTTTAAAGGGCGTCGATTTCCTGCCCGAGTACAGCCGCTTTTATCCCAACACCACCCTGGCGGCCCAGGTGCTGGGGTTCACCGGCATCGACGGCCAGGGACTGGAAGGGATCGAATCGTTTTACGAGAAGGATCTGCGCGCCGCCGCAAAACAAGTGACCGTCCTGCGCGACGCCCGGGGAGACGGCTTCGATACCGACCGCCTGGACGCCTTCGGCCAGACCGGCAACAACCTGCGCCTGAGCATCGACCGCCACATTCAGTTCATCGCCGAGCAGGCCCTGGCCGAGGCGGTGACCGAGCACAAGGGCCAGTCGGGCATGGCGCTGGTCATGGAGCCGAGTTCCGGCGCGGTGCTGGCCATGGCCCATTACCCGTTCTTCAACCCGAACGCTTACCGCAAGTCGGATCGCTCCGTCTGGCGCAACCGGGCCATTTCCGATGCCTTCGAGCCCGGTTCGACCATGAAGATCTTCAGTGCCGCGGCGGCCTTGGAAGACGGCAACATCCGGTCCGATTCGATCTTCTTCTGCGAAAACGGCAACTACCTTGTGGGCGGCCACAAGGTTCACGACACCAAGCCCCACGGCTGGCTCACCTTGCAGCAGATCGTGAAGTTCTCGAGCAACATCGGCGCGGTCAAACTGGTAGAGACACTGGGCCCCCAGATGCTGCATGACAATCTGCGCGAGTTCGGGTTCGGCCGGCGCACCGGTATCGACAGCATCGGCGAAGCCGCCGGCAGTTTGTCGGATTACAAACGCTGGACCAAGATCGATGCCGGCGCCATCGCCTTCGGCCAGGGCGTGGCCGCCACGGCCCTGCAAGTGCTCAGCGCCACGGCCGCGATCGCCAACGACGGTGTCATGATGCGTCCCTATCTGGTCCAGGCGGTCACCGATGCCCAGGGTCGAATCGTGCGCGAAACCAGACCGGAAAACATGGGTCGGGTGGTCACCGCGCGCACCGCCCAGACGCTGCGCACCATCTTGCGCACAGTGGTTACCGAGGGCGGCACCGGTGTCAAGGCCGGTGTGAATGGCTATTCTGTATGCGGCAAGACCGGAACGGCCCAAAAGCTCAAACCCGAGGGCGGTTATGCCCATGACCGCTACGTGGCCTCCTTCGTCGGCTTCGCCCCGGCCGACCGGCCGGCCATCGCCGTGCTGGTGGTGGTGGACGAACCCCAGGGAAGCGCCTATGGCGGGGTGGTGGCCGCACCGGCCTTCAGCCGCATCGTCAAGGAAACGCTGGGCTACATGAATGTGCCGCCGTCCAACGATTGGCAAAAACTTCAGGTATCCAGGGATATCAAGATCGACGGATGAAAATGAAACAACTCCTGCCTGCCGTTAGCCACCTGATGCCATCCGCAGCTTTTGCGGACGCGGCGGCGCGCCATGGCGACATCGACATCGGCGGGCTCTACTACCGCGCCCAGGAAGTCACCCCCGGCGGGCTCTTCGTGGCCCTCAAAGGATTTACGGCCGACGGTCATGACTTCATTCCCCAGGCAGTCAGCCGCGGGGCCGCGGCGGTGGTATGCGAACAGCCGGTGACGGCTGCGGCGCCGGTGATCCCGGTGACCGACGGCCGCAAGGCTCTGGCCGCCCTGGCGGCCGAATACTTCGGCCATCCCTCCCGGCGCATGACCGTGGTGGGCATCACCGGCACCAGCGGCAAAACCACCACCAGCTATCTCATCGAGAGCATGCTCCAGGCCGCCGGACAGACGGTGGGCGTCATCGGCACCATCAACTACCGCTACGGCGCCACGGTCTGCCCCAACCCGGTGACGACCCCCGAATCCCTGGACCTGCAGCGCATCCTGGCCGACATGTATGCGGCCGGGGTGACCCAGGTGGTCATGGAGATCAGCTCCCACGCCCTGGATCTGGAGCGGGTGCACGCCTGCCAGGTGGATGTGGCGGTCTTCACCAATCTCTCCCAGGACCATCTGGATTTTCATCACGACATGGAGACTTACTGGACCAGCAAGCGCCGCTTGTTCGAGCAGGTCCTGCCGGCATCGCCTGGGAAGTGCGCCGTGCGCGCGGTGATCAATATCGACGATCCCCGGGGCGCTGCGTTGGCCGGCGGCTTGGCCCTGCGCCACTGGACCACCAGCCAGAACCAAGAGGCCGACGTGCGCGCCGAGGCCGCCCATTTCGATCTGAGCGGCATCACGGCCCAACTTCGGACCCCCCGGGGCGCCGTGGCCATCCGCTCGCCCCTGGTGGGCCACCACAACCTTGAGAACATCCGCAATGCCGCGGGCGCGGCCCTGGCCTTGGGCTTGCCCCTGGAGGCGGTGGCGGCCGGCATCGCGACCCTGGAGAATGTCCCCGGACGCCTGGAGCGGGTGGCCGACCCCACCGGCCGGCGCTTCGTGTATGTGGATTACGCCCACAAGCCCGATGCCCTGGAAAAGGCCCTGCAGGCCCTGCGGGCCGTCACCAGCGACCGCATCATCTGTGTCTTCGGCTGCGGCGGCGACCGCGACCGGGGCAAACGGGCGATCATGGGGGCCGTCGCCGGCCGTCTGGCCGATCTGACGGTGGTCACTTCCGATAATCCGCGCACCGAGCCGCCCCAGGCGATCATCGAGCAGATCGTGACCGGCGTGCGCCGGGAAATTCAGCACCAGTATGCGCCCCAAGACATCTTAGCGGGATTCGAGACCCGGGGCTTTACCGTGGTGCCCGACCGCCGCCGGGCCATCGCCCTGGGCATCGGCGCCGCGCGCGCCGGCGATACCGTGCTCATCGCCGGCAAAGGCCACGAACCGTATCAGATCGTCGGCAAGCAAAAATTTCCTTTCGACGATCGCATCGAAGCAAAACGGGTGTTGGAAAATGGATTGGACGCCTGATCATATCATAAACGCCACCGCCGGGCGCCTGCTCTATGGCCGGCCGGATGCGCATTTCGATGGCATCGCCATCGATTCACGCACCATCGCGGCCGGCCAACTCTTCGTGGCCATCCGCGGCGAGAAGCACGATGGCCACACCTTCATCGAGCAGGTGGCGGCCAAGGGGGTGAGGGGGCTCGTCGTCAGCGCCGACACCGAGAAGATGTTGCCCCACGACCGCTGGCGGGCCCAAGGGGTCACCTGCGTGGCCGTGGCCGACACCACCGCCGCCCTGGGCCGTCTGGCTGCCTACCAGCGCGGCCGGGCACAAATTCCGGTGGTGGCCATTACCGGCTCCAACGGCAAGACCACCACGCGCCAGATGACGACCCTGATCATGGCCCGGCGCTTCAACACGCTCTCCACCGAAGGCAATTACAACAACGAGATCGGGCTGCCGCTGACCCTTTTCCGGCTGAGCGACGCCCACCAGGCCGCGGTGCTGGAGCTGGGCATGAACCATCCCGGCGAGATGACCCGCCTGGGAACCATCTGCCGGCCCACCATCGCCCTGATCACCACGGTCGGCCCGGCCCACCTGGAGTTTCTGGGCTCCCTGGAAGGGGTCGCCCGGGCCAAGGGGGAGCTCATGGCCCAAGTGCTGCCCGGCGGCGTCGTGGCCCTCAACGAGGACGATCCGCATGTGGCGGCCCTGGCGCGGCAGACCGACCGGCGCTGCATCTTCTTCGGTACGGGGGCGAAGGCCCAGGTTCGGGCCCAGGAGATCCGGGAAACGGAACAGGGGGTAGCCTTCGATCTGGTGCTGCCGAACGGGACCATCCCCATCACCCTGAAAACCCCGGGACGTTTCATGGTGACCAATGCCCTGGCAGCGGCCACCGCCGGCCACCTGGCGGGACTGCGCGCCGAGGAGATCAAGGCCGGCCTGGAAGCCTTTGCGCCCGGCAAGGGCCGGCTGCACGTGGTGCGCTCGGCCGGCGGCGTGTACGTCATCGACGACACCTACAACGCCAACCCTGCCTCCATGGCGGCAGCCATCGATACCCTCACGGCGCTGCGCAAGGCGCAGCCGGGCATCATTATACTAGGCGATATGCTGGAACTGGGCGATCACGCCGAACGGCTGCATCGCCAACTGGGTCAAAAGGCCGGCCGTTCGGGCGCCGAACGGCTGTACGTGCATGGCCCCCAGGGCCCCGTCGTCCACCAGGGCGCAGTAGAAGCGGGCATGGATGCCGAACGGATCATGGCCGGCACCAAAGAAGCGATCATCGCCGATCTGCTCCCGCGCCTGACCACCGATCACTGGGTGCTGGTCAAGGGCTCCCGGGGCATGGCCATGGAAACTGTGGTGGCGGCCATCCATCATCAACCATCCAATCTACGAGCGTAGCATGTTTTATAATTTTCTATATCCGCTGCACACCACGATCTCGGCCTTCAACGTCTTCCGGTACATCACCTTCCGGACGATCTACGCCGTGCTCACGGCCTTCCTCATCGCCTTTCTGCTCGGCCCCTGGTTTATCCGCAAACTCAGCCAGCTGCAGGTGGGCCAGTATGTCCGGGACGACGGCCCCCAGACCCACCTGAAAAAGGCCGGAACCCCCACCATGGGGGGCACCTTGATCATCTTCGCCGTGGCGGTCTCGACCCTGCTCTGGGCGGACTTGACCAATTTCTACGTCTGGATGGTCCTGCTGGTGCTGGTGGGCTTCGGCCTGATCGGTTTCATGGACGACTATCTCAAGCAGGTGGTCAAGCGCAGCAAAGGTCTCAGCGGTCGCGGCAAACTTATTTTTCAAACCATCCTGGCCCTGATCGTCAGCGGGCTGGTGGTGGCCCAGCCCGATTTCAACACCCAGGTGACCCTGCCCTTTTTCAAGCAGATCTCACCGGATCTGGGCTGGTGGTACGTGCTCTTCGCCGTTTTCGTCATCGTGGGGGCCTCCAATGCCGTCAACCTCACCGACGGCCTGGACGGCCTGGCCATCGGCCCCATGGCCATCGCGGCCGCAGCCTACATGATCTTCGCCTATGTGGCCGGCAACGTCAAAGTGGCCGAATACCTGCAGATCCAGTATGTGGCCGGCTGCGGCGAGGTGACCGTTTTCTGCGGGGCCATGATCGGCGCCGGCCTGGGTTTTCTGTGGTTCAACGCCTATCCCGCCCAGGTCTTCATGGGCGATGTGGGCTCCTTGTCCCTGGGCGGCAGCCTGGGCGCCGTGGCAGTGATCACCAAGCAGGAGATCGTTTTGGTGATCGTGGGCGGCCTGTTCGTGATGGAGGCGCTGTCGGTGATTTTCCAGGTGGCCTATTTCAAGCTGACCCACGGCAAGCGCATCTTCCGCATGGCTCCCCTGCACCACCATTTTGAATTGAAAGGCTGGCCGGAACCCAAGGTGATCGTGCGATTCTGGATCATCGCCATCGCCTTGGCCTTACTGAGCATGAGCACCTTGAAATTACGGTAGAACATATGAAACTTGAGGCAAAGAAGGTTGTGGTGGTGGGTCTGGCCCGTTCGGGTCTGGCGGTCGCCCGTTTTTTAAAGGCCCAGGGGGCCTGGGTGACGGTTACCGACCAGGCCGCCGAGGAGGTGCTGGGCCATTTCGTCGAAGAGGCCCGCGCGCTTTCGATCCCGCTGGAGCTGGGCGGCCACCGCAACACCTCCTTCGAGGCCGCCGACCTGATCGTCATCAGCCCGGGCGTTCCCCACACCATCGATCCGCTGGTCAAGGCGCGGCAGCGGGGCATCCCGGTGATCGGCGAAATCGAACTGGCGTCGCGCTTTATCCGCAAACCCATCGTGGCCGTGAGCGGCACCAACGGCAAGACCACCACCACCGAGCTGCTGGGCCGCATGCTGGCCGCGGCCGGCATGCGCGTCTTCGTGGGCGGCAACATCGGCAATCCGCTCATCGAGATCGCCGGCCGCGACGCGGAGCTGGACGTGATCGTGGCCGAAATCAGCAGCTTTCAGCTGGACACCACCGAGCGTTTCAGGCCCCATGTGGCCGTGATGCTCAACATCACCCCCGACCACCTGGACCGTTATCGTTCGGTGACCGACTATGCGCGCTCCAAGGGGTTGCTGTTCCGCAACCAGGGACCCGACGACGTTGCCGTGTGCCACGGCACCGATGCCTTGATTCAGGAGCAGTGCCGCGACATCCAGAGCCAAATCCTGAATTTCTACCCCCAGCCGCCGAGCGGTGGCGGCGCCCGGCCCGGAGCCATCATCACCCTCCGGCAGATCGCGCTTTTCATCCCCGGCCGCCTGGAAGGCCGCATCGATCTGGGCCGCACGGCCCTGATCGGTCCGCACAACCGGGAGAACATCGCCGCGGCCTGCCTGGCCGCCGTGGCGGCCGGCGCCGGGATCGAGGCCGTGCAAAAGGCCCTGGATGAATTCCAGCCCCTGGCCCATCGGCTGGAGCCCGTGGCCACGGTCAACGGTGTGCATTTTGTCAACGACTCCAAGGCCACCAACGTGGATGCGGTGGCGCGCGCCCTGGAGTGCTTCGACCAGCCCGTGGTGTTGATCATGGGCGGTCGCAACAAAGGCTATGATTTTGGGCCGCTGTTCAACCATGTGGCCGCCCGGGTCAAGCGGCTGATCGTAATCGGCGAGGCCGGCGATGAGATCCTGGCGGCGCTGTCCCAGGCGCCGGCGGATGGCACCGAAACCGCCGCGGACATGGCCGATGCGGTACGGCGCGGATATGCGGCGGCCAAGCCGGGCGAGACCGTGCTGCTCTCGCCGGCCTGCGCCAGTTTCGACATGTTTGCCAATTATGCCCAGCGCGGGGAGGCCTTCCGCCGCGCAGTGGGAGCCTTGGTATGAGCCAGAATTCGGCCCGATCCATGACGCTGCCCGTGACCTACGACGTGCGCCTGCTCTTCGCGGTGCTCTTCCTGGTCGGCATCGGGCTGGTCATGGTCTACAGCGCCAGCTCGGCCGTGGCCCTGGACAAGTTCAAGAGCGATGCCTTCTTCCTGAAGAAGCAGGCCTTCTTCGCCGGTCTGGGCATCGTGGCGCTGGTGGCGTGCAGCCACATCCCCTACCGGCTCTACCGCATGCTGGCCTACCCCTTGCTGGCCGTGGGGCTGGGGTTGCTGCTGGTCGTGCATATCCCCAGCCTGGGCCTTGCGGCCGGCGGCTCGCTGCGCTGGCTGAAGATCGGATCGTTCTCCTTCCAGCCCATGGAGCTGGCCCGCCTGGGGTTGATCATCTACCTGGCCTACTCCCTGAGCAAAAAGCAGGCCTCCCTGCACGTCTTCAGCATCGGCTTCGTGCCCCATCTGGTGGTCCTGGCGGTTTTTTGCATCGCCCTCATGCTGCAGCCGGACTTCGGTTCGGTGGTAATCTTCACCGTGCTGACCTGGCTGCTGATGTTTATCGCCGGGGTGCCCTTGAAGCATTTGCTGTCGGTCCTGGTGCCGACCAGTGCCCTGGGCGTCGCCATCATGCTCATGGCCCCTTACCGTCTGGCGCGCCTGCTCAGTTTCCTCGACCCCTGGAAAGATCCCACCGGCGGGGGTTACCAGGTGACCCAATCGCTGATCGCCTTCGGCGTGGGCGGTTTCTGGGGCACGGGCATCGCCCAGGGGCACCAGAAACTCTTCTACCTGCCCGAACCGCACACCGATTTCGTCTTCGCCGTGATCGGCGAGGAGATGGGATATTGGGGCGTGCTTTTCATTCTGGCGCTCTATACCACGATCCTGTGGCGCGGCTATCGCATCGCCACCAGTTGCGAAGACCCGTTCGGCATGCTGGTGGCCGCGGGCATCACCTTTGCCCTGGCCTTGCAGGTGTCCATCAACATGGGCGTGTGCCTCAGTCTGCTGCCGCCCAAGGGCTTGACCTTGCCGTTTCTGAGCTACGGCGGCACCTCTTTGATGTTCAACATGGCCAGCATCGGCATCCTGACCAATATCGGAGCGCACCATGCCCGGCGTACTCGAAACCTATAACGAGGGGCGCGGATACCGCCTGATCGTGGCCGGCGGCGGCACCGGCGGCCATTTGTTTCCGGGCGTGGCCATGGCCCAGGCCTTTTTGGCCCGCCATATCCGCAACCGCGTGCTTTTCGTGAACGCCGGCCGGCCTCTGGATGTGGCCGTCCTCGACCGCCTGGGATGGGAGCATCGCACCATCGCCATCGAAGGCCTCAAGGGCCGCGGTGTGTGGCGTCAGGCCCGGGCGGCCGCCAAGATTCCGGTGGCCGTGTGGCAATCGCGCCGGATCATCCGCCAATTCGATCCCCAACTGGTGCTGGGGGTCGGCGGTTATTCGGCAGGCCCGGTGGCGGTGGCCGCCTGGCTGATGGGCATCCCCACGGTGATCCACGAGCAGAACCGCGAGCCGGGATTGACCAACCGCTGGGTGCGGCGCATCGCGCAGCGCATCTATCTCTCGTTCGAGGATCGCAGCGGCCGTTTCGATGCCCAAAAAACACTGGTCACGGGCAACCCGGTGCGCGACGAAATTCTGATGCACGGCGGCCAAGGCCGCGGGCCGCAGGCCGCCGACACCTTTACAGTGCTGGTCCTGGGCGGCAGCCAAGGCGCGCACGCCATCAACGAGGCCATGGTGGCGGCCCTGCCGCATCTATCGGCCGTGGCGGGCCTGCGGGTGGTGCATCAAACCGGCCGGGACGACGAGGCCCGCTTAGCCACGGCCTATGCCGAGGCCGGTCTGGCCGCGACGGTGCGGGCCTTCTTCGACGACATGGCCGAGCGCTACGCCCAGGCCGATCTGATCGTCTGCCGGGCCGGAGCGACCACCGTGGCCGAAATCACGGTGGTGGGGCGGGCTGCAGTGTTTATCCCCTTTCCCCAGGCCGCGGACGATCACCAGACCGCCAACGCCGGGGCCCTGGTGGATGCCGGCGCGGCGGAAGTGATCCGGCAGTCTGAACTGTCCGGTGCAATCCTGGCGGATAAAATCGCCTACTACCGCCGGAACCCGGCCGTGGTCGGCGCCATGGCCGCCAAGGCACTGACCGTGGGACGACCCGAGGCGGCCCTGACGATCGTGCGCGATATTTATAAACTGTTGGAGAATGGGCCGTTGGCAAATTCGCTATCGGCGAAAGAGTAGCCATAAACAGCAAACGGACAAAGCATGTATCGTAAAAAATATCATATTCACTTTGTGGGCATCGGCGGCATCGGCATGAGCGGCATCGCCGAACTGCTGCTGAACCTCAACTACAAGGTGTCGGGCTCGGACCTGAAGAGTTCGGAGATCACCGAGCGGCTGCAATCTTTAGGCGGCACGCTTTACGAAGGACATGCCGCCGAACAGATCGCCGGCGCCGACGTGGTGGTGGTCTCTTCGGCCATCGATCCCTCCAACCCGGAAGTCAATGCGGCCATCCAGGCCGCCGTGCCGGTCATTCCCCGGGCCGAGATGCTGGCCGAACTGATGCGCCTGAAGTACAGCGTGGCCATTGCCGGCGCCCACGGCAAAACCTCCACCACCTCGCTGGTGGCCTCGATCCTGGCGGCCGGCGGCCTCGACCCCACGGTGGTGATCGGCGGCAAGCTCAAAAGCATCGGCTCAAACGCCGTGTTGGGCAAGGGCGACTACATCGTGGCCGAGGCCGACGAAAGCGACGGTTCTTTTTTGAAGTATTCGCCGGCCATCGCCGTGGTCACCAACATCGACCGCGAGCACCTCGATTTCTACAAGGACCTGGATGACATCAAACGCGTCTTCCTGAGCTTCATCGACCGCGTGCCGTTTTACGGTCTGGTGGTGCTCTGCCTGGACAACGAGGCCGTGCAGGACCTGATTCCCCAGGTGCGCAAGCGCTTCACCACCTACGGCATGAACCCCCAGGCCGACCTCCAGGCCCAGGAGGTGGTGCTCCAGGGCCTGAGCAGCCGCTTCACCGTGGCGCGCCAGGGCAAAACCTTAGGGGAAATCGTGCTGACCCTGCCCGGCCTGCACAATGTGTCCAACGCCCTGGCCGCCATCGCCGTGGGCCTGGAACTGGGCATCGAGTTCGCCAAGATCAAGAAAGCCCTGGAGCGGGTGGAAGGCGTTCAACGCCGCCTGGAAGTCAAGGGCGAGGCCAGGCAGATTACGGTGGTCGACGACTACGGGCACCATCCCACGGAAATCAAGACCACCCTGGATGCCATGACCCATGGCTGGCCGGGACGGCGCAAAGTGGTGGTGTTTCAACCCCACCGCTTCAGCCGCACCAAGGCGCTCTTCGATGACTTTGCCCGCAGCTTCTACCGCTGCGATGTGCTGCTGGTGCTGCCGATCTACGCGGCCAGCGAACAGCCCATCGAGGGCGTCGAGAGCCGCACCCTGTGCGAGAGCATCCGCGCCCGCGGCCACAAGGACGTGCGCTATGTGGAAAGCATGGATGCGGCTCTGGAACAGCTGAGCGAACTGATCGCGCCGGGCGATGTGGTGTTGACCCTGGGCGCCGGCAATGTCTACCAGTTGGGCGAGCGCCTGGTGGCGCAGCTTAAAGGCCAAGCCAAGGAGTAAACGTCACGGTGCGCAAGAACCGCTTCAAATCGAACCACCGCCGCCAACCAGGAAACTGGAAGGGACGCCTGCTGGCTTGCCTGACGCTCACCGCGCTGACGATCGCGGTGCTGGGCATGAGCGCCTTGTGCATGGCCGGTTATGATGCCGTGACGCATGCGAAGTACTTCCAGACCCAGACCATCACGGTCAGCGGCCAGCAGCGCCTGACCGAAGCGCAAGTGCTGCGCCAGGCCGGCATCCGCTTGGGCGACAATCTATTGGCCCTCAACCTGCGGGTGGTGCGCGAGCGACTGCTCGACCACCCCTGGATTCTGAGAGCCCAGGTGGCCCGGGAAATCCCCAACACCCTGGTCATCCGCATCGAGGAACATGTGGCCCTGGCCCGCCTGGATCTGGGGCGCAAGTTTTTCATCGATACCGAGGGGCGCATTTTCAAGGAGGTCGCCAAAAACGACGCCGAGGATCTGCCCCTGGTCAGCGGCCTGGCCTTTGGCGACATTCGCACCGACGAAGATCCCCCGCCGTCGGCCCTGGCGGCGGTGGTGCAGGTGCTGGGCATCTGCCGGAATGTGGAGGGGCCCATCGCCCATGCGGATATCGAAAAGGTCTACCTTGACAAGGAACTGGGGGTCAGCCTGACGCTCAAGTCCGACCGGGGACGCATCAAGCTGGGATTTGACGACTACGAGGCCAAGTTCGAGCGTTTCAAGCAACTGCGCACCTACTTGGCCCAATACGAGAATTGGCGTGATTTTCAAACCACGGACCTGAACAATCCGGAACGGATCGTGGTGCAACCGGCTGACGCGTCCGAAGAAGCAAAAGCAGAATAGGCGCGCGGGCAAAGGGATCAAGGAGGCGTATGGCGCAGGCCAAAGATAACCTCATCGTCGGGCTCGACATCGGCACGACTAAAATTTGCTGCGTGGTCGGCGAAGCGCGCGGCACGGAAGTCAATATCATCGGCATCGGCACGCACCCCTCGGTGGGGTTGCGCAAGGGTGTGGTGGTCAATATCGAATCCACGGTGGAATCCATCAAAAAAGCGGTGGAGGAAGCCGAACTGATGGCCGGATGTGAAATCTCTTCGGTCTATGCCGGTATTGCCGGGGGTCACATCACGGGCTTCAACAGCCGCGGCATCGTGGCCATCAAGGGCCCGGAGATCACCCCCAACGATGTGGAGCGGGTGATCGATGCGGCCCGGGCCGTGGCCATTCCCATGGATCGCGAAGTGATTCATGTGCTGCCCCAGGAGTATATCGTGGACGACCAGGCCGGCATCCAGAACCCGGTGGGCATGGCCGGCGTGCGTCTGGAAGCCAAGATCCACATCGTCACCGGCGCGGTCACCTCGGCCCACAACATCGTCAAATGCGCCAACCGCGCGGGCCTGGACGTGTGCGATATCGTCCTGGAAGCCCTGGCCTCGGGCGAAGCGGTGCTCAGCGACGAAGAGAAGCAATTGGGCACGGCGCTCCTCGATCTGGGCGGCGGCACGTCGGATCTGGCGATCTTCGCCGGCCAGAATATCAAGCACACCTTCGTGCTGGCCCTGGGCGGCGACAACCTGACCAACGACATCGCCGTGGGTCTGCGGGCTCCCTTGGCCGAGGCCGAAAAGATCAAGAAGAAGTACGGCACCTGCCTTTCGGCCAACATCAGCGCGGAAGAGACCATCGAGGTGCCGGGCATGGGCGGGCGCAAACCGCGCAAGCTGCCGCGCCAGATTCTGGGTGAAATCCTGGAACCGCGCATGGAAGAGATCTTCGCCTTGATCAAACGCGAGATCTACCGGGCCGGCATGGAGCACGTGGTCTCCGCCGGCCTGGTGGTTACCGGCGGCACGGCCATGCTGGACGGCGTGCCTGAAATCGCCGAAGCGGTCCTGGGTCTGCCGACGCGCCTGGGCAGACCCCAGGGGATCACCGGATTGACCGACGTGGTCAACAACCCCATGTACGCCACCGGCGTCGGGCTGGTGCTCTATGGCGCGCGCAAGGCGCCGGCCAAGAAGTTTCGCATCCGCGACAAGAATATCTTCAACAGCATTATGCAACGGATGAAGAAATGGTTTAAGGAAGTAATTTAGTCTATGCGCCCAACGTGTTTACGAGAGGGAAAACCTTTAACATAAAAGAAGGGGGAGCCTATGTTTAGCTTTATCGAACCGGAGAAGTCGGCCAAAATCAAGGTGATCGGCGTGGGCGGGGCGGGAGGCAACGCCATCAACAACATGGTCGCCGGCAACCTGTGCGGCGTCAAGTTCATCGCCGCCAACACCGATTTGCAGGCCCTGGAAAATTCCCAGGCCGAAATCAAGATTCAGCTCGGCGAAAAGCTCACCGAAGGGCTGGGCGCGGGCGCCAATCCCGAAGTGGGACGCGATGCGGCCATCGAAAGCGCCCAGGCGGTCAAGGCGGCGCTGGCCGACAGCCACATGGTCTTCATCACGGCCGGGCTGGGCGGCGGCACGGGCACGGGTGCCGCGCCGATCATCGCCGGCTTGTGCAAGGAGTTGGGGGTGCTTACGGTTGCCGTAGTGACGCGGCCCTTCTCGTTCGAAGGCAAGAAACGCGGCCGCATGGCCGACGAGGGATTGGACGAACTGAAAAAGGTCGCCGACACGGTCATCACGATCCCCAACGACCGCCTGCGCGGCCTGGCGTCCAAGAACGCCCGCATGATCGACATGTTCCGCAAGGCCGATGAAATCCTGCTGCATTCGGTCAAGGGCATCACCGACCTGATCATGCGCCCGGGCCTGGTCAACCTGGACTTCGCCGACGTGAAGACCACCATGTCCAAGGCCGGCATGGCCATCATGGGCATCGGCGTTTCCAGCGGCGAAAACCGGGCCATCGAAGCGGCCGAACGGGCCATCTCCCATCCGCTGCTGGAAGACATCAACATCCGCGGCGCCAAGGGCGTCCTGATGAACATCACCAGCAGCAGCGACCTGACCATGGAAGAGATGACCGAGGCCTCGGATCGTATCTACAGCGAAGTGGGCGAAGATGCCGAAATCATCTGGGGTGCGGTCATCGACGACGATATGGGCGAAGAGATGCGGGTTACGGTTATCGCCACGGGTATCGGCAGTGTCGAAGAGAAAAAGAAAGCGCCGGTGCTGGCCAACGATCCGACTTTCGGCGGTAAGGTGCGCGATATCACGCCGGCCGACCTGGCCGCGCCGAGCGACAACCTGGACATACCGGCCTTCAAGCGAGTGCCGAAACAGCAAGCCGTCGGCGAGAGCTCGGACGGTATTTACCGAGGCTATAAGGGCATGACCATCGACCGCGACGACTTGGATGTGCCCACTTTCCTGCGCCGCAAGGCGGACTAGTATTTTCCAGGACCGGCACGGCGGTGTGGCAGTTCGGATGCACGCCTTGCCGCCGCCAGGCCCTGAAGGGGTGACGCGCCATCGCGCCGGCCGCGAGCATGACGCTTTGCGGCCTGGGCGCGGCAGTGGAGCTACAAATGGCGTCGATGACGGATAAAGATCGGAAAGCCAGACTCGATGCGGAAACCGGAACGATTCGTAAACCGTGGCAAGGCCACCTGCGCGTGGCCCTGGTCTACCCCAACCACTACGCGGTGGGCATGGCCAGCCTGGGATTCCAGACGGTCTACCGCCGGCTCAACGCCCTGCCCCACGTGGTTTGCGAACGCGCCTTTCTGCCCGAAAACGAAGATCCTGGGACGCCCCTGGTCTCCCTGGAGTCGGGACGGCCGCTGGGCGAGTTCGATGCGCTGGCGTTCTCCATCTCTTTTGAAAACGATTATGCCCATGTATTGACGATTCTCCAAAAAGCGGGGCTCCCCCTGCCGGCCACATGTCGTGGCGGCTCCCTCCCTCTCCCCCTTGTTTTGGCAGGGGGGGTTTCCTGCTTTTTAAACCCCGAACCCCTGGCGCCTTTCATCGATTGCTTCCTGTTGGGCGAAGCCGAAGGGTTGCTGGCGCCTTTTTTCACCCGCTTCGACCCGGCCGCGGACCGCCGCCGCTTCCTGCTCGAGGCCGCCCGGGACCTGCCGGGCGTGTACGTGCCGGCCTTCTACCAGGAAGAGTACCGGGCCGATGGCACTCTGGCCGCTTTCCGGCCCGTGGCAGCCGTGCCCGAAAAGATCCGCCGGGTCTACAGCGCCGACCTGACCGGGTTTGCGACCCACAGCACGGTGGTCACCCCCGACACCGGCTTCGACGATGCCTATCTCATCGAAGTCAGCCGCGGTTGTCCCCACGGCTGTCGTTTTTGCGCCGCCGGCTATATCTACCGTCCCCCGCGTTTCCGTCCGCTGCCCGCATTGCTGCGTGCCATGCAGGAGGGGGCCGACCTCAGCCGCAAGGTCGGCCTCCTGGGCGCGGCGGTTTCGGACCTGCCGGAGTTGAAAGCCTTGTGCGACTCAGGCCGGCAGCTCGGCCTGCAACTTTCGTTCAGCTCCCTGCGCGCCGATGCCCTGGACGACGCCCTCATCGCGGCCCTGAAGTCCGGGCGCCTCAAAACCGCCACCATCGCCCCCGAAGCCGGTTCCGAGCGCTTGCGCCAGGTCATCAATAAAGGCTTGGACGAGGCGGCCATCCTGGGGGCTGCCGAGCGGCTGGTATCCGGCGGCATTCCCAACCTGAAACTGTACTTCATGGTGGGCCTGCCCACCGAGACCGACGCCGACGTGGACGAACTGGTGGCCCTTGTCAAAGGCATCAAGGACCGCTTTTTGCGCTCCAGCCGGGCACGCGGCCGCATGGGCGATATTACCGTGAGCCTCAACAGCTTCGTGCCCAAACCCTTCACGCCCTTCCAGTGGGTGGCCATGGATGAGGTCGCCGCGCTCAAACAGAAGATCAAACGCGTCAAAGACGGACTCAAGAAGACCGCCAACGTGCGCGTCCACGCCGATGTGCCGCGCTGGGCCTACATCCAGGCCTTGCTCTCCAGAGGCGACCGCCGCTGCGGCCAACTGCTGCTCGAGGCTCACCACAACGACGGCAACTGGCCCCAGACCTTCAAATCCACGGCCCTCAACCCGGACTTTTACATCCATCGGCAACGGCGCAAGGAAGAGTTGCTGCCTTGGGATTTCATCGACCACGGCCTGGACAAGCAATTCCTCTGGAACGAATACCAGCGTGCCCTGCAAGCCAAACAGACGCCGCCCTGCCCGGCCGACCCGGATAATTGCCGATTGTGCGGGGTTTGCCGCCAGTTGGAGAAAACTCCGGCGCCGACACAGGGCTGAAGCCGCCTGTTCCGCACGACGACAAAAACCAAACCGCTGCCTATCGCTCAAAATGAATGCGGGGATAAGATGGATAGAAAATGCGAACGGTCGCCATGGCAACGGTTAAAGCGCCACGGCTCCGAATCGATACAAGCAGTGCGGCCGGAGATCTATTTATCCACCCGCTCTTTGAGTTCGGCCAGGGGCTTGAAGTAGGGCAGTCGCTTGGGACGGACCGTCACCGCCTCACCGGTCTTGGGGTTGCGGCCCTTGTAGCTTTTGTACTCCTTGACCTTGAAGGCGCACAGTCCGCGGATCTCCACGCGTTCGCCGCGGGCCAGGGCATCGGACATGGCATCGAAAAACAGAGAGATGTAACGACGGGCTTCGGCCTTGGAGAGTCCCTGTTGCTCGGCCAGGATTGCGATCAGGTCTTGTGTGTTCATGGGCCCCCTCGATTGGAAGATCCTTAGAGGATCTCGGTGATAGCACCTGCTGGCGTCAGGTTACCAACAATAAATTCAGCAAAACGATCCCCAGGACGGTGCTCGGTAAGGCCACGCCCCGGGGGTCGGTCTTTTAATGGATAGGAGCGCACGGACATATTACACCCCAGCGGCCGCCAGGGCTACCCGCGAACCCGCTTGATGGCACCGTTGCTGATCATATTTTGAAACTGGGCCAGAAGCGCCTTTTCTTCGGCGTCCAGGTGACCGTCGGCATGGGCCAGATCCATGATCTCGTTATACTCTTTGGGTGTTATTTCACAATCCTGGATGGCATGATTGATGAGTTCCAAAAGTTTACCAGCGCTTTGACTTGGCTTCTTCATCGCGATATTTCCCCCTTTGGTTGACATTTGCTGCAAACAGCGTATGCCGTACAGCGTCCATGGCCTACCTATAGCAGATTTTATTAAAAAGCTGGAGCCTTTTGTTTGCCCTTTGCAAGGACCGATGGTAGCATCGGAACTGTTGGATATTCTTTCAGCTTTTCATTCCATGGGCCCGATTCAAAGAAGCGCCGGCCCATCGACACCGGCGGATAAGTTGACCTTCGCAAAAAGGGGGATTCTGCATGGCAAGCAGCGCCGTCCATTTCGATTTTGAAATCGCGGGTTATGAAACCCAGTTCCGGGTACTGAGCTTTTCCGGTACCGAAGGCCTGTCGCAACTGTTCCGCTACGATCTCTTCGTGACCGCCGAAACCAGCGACATCGACCTGGCAAAACTCATCGGCCTGCCCGCTACGCTCTCCATCGGCACGGGCGACGATACGCGCCGGTTGAGCGGCATGGTCTCGCGCTTCTGGTGGGTGGGCGAAAGCGGCGACCTGAGCGCCTATTACGCCGAAGTGGTGCCGGTGCAGTGGCTGCTCTGGCATCGCTACGACTGCCGCATTTTCCAGAACCTGTCGGTGCCCCAAATCATCGGCCGGGTATTGGAAGCGGCCAATATCGCCGTCGACAGCCTCGATACGAAACTGCTGCGCAAGACCCATGCACCCCGGGAATATTGCGTCCAGTACCAGGAGTCGGATTTCAACTTCGTCGCCCGACTCATGGAAGAAGAGGGCATCTTCTACTTCTTTCGCCACGCCTACGACCCTAAAAGCCGCCGCGGCCGGCACGTCATGGTCCTGGGCGACGACCCCTCCTGTCATGCCGCCATCGGCGGCAAATCGGCGGTGATCTTCAACGAGCCCAGCGGCCAGGTCCCCGGCGAGGAGTATGTCTATGAATTTCAGTTCGGCCACCAGACCCGGCCCGGCCGGGTGGCATTGTGCGACTACAACTACCTGCGCCCGGATTTGGATCTGAACGTCGCGGCCAGCGCCCAGGATTTCACCCACCTGGGCCTCTATCACTACCCGGGCGGCTACGACACCCAACCGGCCGGCGACGAACAGGCCCGCTTGCGCCTGGAAGAGATGCAGTCCCAGACCCGGATGGGCATGGGCCGCAGCATCTGCTGCCGTTTGCTGCCCGGCTACTTCTTCAAATTGAAGGATCACCCGCATAAAAAATTCAACCAGGAGTATTTGCTCTATTCCGTGAGTCAGAACGGCGCCCAGCGCGATGTCTCCTCGGAGAGCCAGACCAACGATCTGAAGAATATTTTGGAGCAACTCATGGGCTATATTCCCATGCCCGCCATCGGCCCCTTTTCCATTCAGCAGATTTACGACAATCTAAAAAAGGGGCTGGAGTATGTTTTCGGCAAGGAAAAAGAGTATTACTACGGCAATCGGTTCCATTGCCTGCCGCTGGATACGCCCTATCGGCCCGCGCGCCTGACGCCCAAGCCCTTCGTGCGCGGCCCGCAAACCGCCAAGGTGGTGGCCACCGGCCAGGAGAAGGCGCAGATGGACGAGTTGGGCCGGGTCAAGGTCAAGTTCCATTGGGATCGCGACCCCCAGGCCGATGATTTCAAACGCACCGGTTTCATCCGCATGGCCTACAGCTACGCCGGCGGCAACCACGGCATCCAGTTCCCGCCCCTGGCCGGCGACGAGGTGGTGGTGGATTTCATCGACGGCGATCCGGACAAGCCCCTGATCACGGGCGCGGTGTACAACGGCCTCAACCGGCCGCCGCTCAAGCCCGAAGAGCAGATCGAGAACGTCATTCTGACCCCGGCCCAGCACCGCCTGCACTTCAGCGACCGCGAGGCAACCGTCACGCTCAACACCGGCGGCGGCGAAAAACTGCTGATGCAAGATGGAGAAGATCACACCGACCTGGGCCGGCACATCCAATTAAAGACCGCCGATGCGCACAGCCTCACTCTGGCCAAGGGCGCCAAGGTAAGCGGCATCAAGCTGGAGACCCAGACGGGCCAGAAGATCGTCCTGTGGGACGAGCCCCATCCCGACGGCATTCTCCTGGAAGACAGGACCGGATTGCTCACGCTGCAGCTCAACTCCCAGGACACGTTGATTTTGCTCAAGAACAAGTCCGACCAGCAGATCGTCATCGATTGCAACAGCGGCCGGGTGAGCATCCAGGGCGGCGGGGTCGAGGTGGTGGGCGGCCAGGTGAACGTCAACGGCAGCCGTGCGGTCAAAATTGTCTCGGGCGGCAAGGTGGCCATCGAGGCGCCCACCATCGAGGCCGCCGCCGCCGGCTCGATCAAACTGAGCGCCCCGGACATCACCCTGGAGGGCGCCCAGATCAATCTCAACGCGCCCATGGTCAACGCCATGGCCAATCTCAAAGCCGGCGCCATGCTCGAGTCGGAAATCGTCACCACCAAATCGGTGGTTTCGGCCAGCTATACCCCCGGTATCGGCAACCTGATATGATCCATCGGGCCGCCACATAGGCGCGCATCGCGCTTAAATCTGAATGGCGCCCTTGCGCAACGTTTCGGTGGGCAGGAACCACTCGATCTTCAACCGTTTGGAGATGGCCTCGCACTGGGCCGCCACCTTGTCCCAGCCCATGCCTTTGGCCAGGGCAAAGGGGCCGAAGGCCGCGCCGCCGCCGTTGATCACGGCCTTGTCGATCTCGGCCGCGCTGTGGGTGACACCGGCCTCGAGCAGCTTGGTCCCCTCGTTGACTTGCAGACAGATGATGTCCATGACATCGAAGTTGGGATCGGCTTTTTGGGGGTCGATGGCAGGCCGGTTGCCGCCCGGCCAGGTGTAGATGCCGGCCCCGCTCTTCTTGCCCAACTTGCCGTCGGCTACCAGGCGCTTCATCCAGCCCCGGGGCGCAAACTCCGGCGACAAGGTCTGGGCGAAGTACTCGTTGCCGTGCAGGTTCACATCCAGTCCGGTGAAGTCCATGATTTCGTAGGGTCCCATGGGCGCGCCGATGGAGCGCACCTTGGCGTCCACCGCTTCGGGCGCCACCAGGCCGCGCTCGTACAGCTCGGCCATGTAGAGGCCGATGGGCGCCCCCAGGCGGTTGTAAATAAAGCCGGGGGTATCTTTCTCCACGCGCACCGGCACCATGGGGCCGCGGAAGTTCTTCATGCGGGCCATGAGTTGAAAGCTGGTATCCATGGTCTCGACACTGGTCTCGGCGCCGCGGATGATCTCGACCAGGCCCATGAGCATCACGGGATTGAAGAAGTGTACCCCCACCACTTGCCCGGGGCGCTGGGTGGCGGCGCCGATCTGGGTGATGCTCATGTTGGAGGTGTTGGAGGCCAGGATGGCGTGCTTGGGCGCATGGGCGTCGGCTTCCTTGAAGATCCTGGACTTCAGCTCAAGCACTTCGGGCGCAGCCTCGATCATGAAATCGATGCCCTGGACGGCCTGGCTCAACTCGGTGAACCCCTGAATGGCGCCCAGGGCACTGTTCATGGCCTCGGCGGATAGCTTCTGCTTGGCCACCTGCTTTTCCAGGCTCTCTTTGATCCGGGTCCGGCCGCGGGCGACGAATTCTTCCTTGATGTCGTAGAGGCGGACCTTCAGGCCACTCAAAGCGCAAAGTTCTGCAATGCCGTGGCCCATGTCGCCGGCGCCGATGATGGCGATGGTTTTGACTTCTTCGGCTTTCATCTTGACCCTCCTTGTGAAGTGCTGCTCATCGTTATTGGTTTTGCTCGCCGGCCCATCCGGCCATCGCTTTGCGCCCCTGCGCCGCCGAATCAGGGATGCTAAAGCGCGCTGCGGGCGCCCTGGAAACTCGCTGCGCTCAGACAGTCCAGGGCGTTTTCCCTCCGCTGCGCTAAGCATCCCTAAGATTCGACGTCTGACGGGTCGCAAAGCGATGGCCGGATGGGCCTGACTCCGCGCGAGCCTCGATCTTTACTACATGTGCCAGTTTGCATCTCCGTAAAAATTCCCGTGGTCCTTGGCCAGGAAGCGTTCCACTGCTGGTCGAATATCGCCCAGTCGGAAAGCGGCGCCGTGGCCTGGATGGCAGATGGTGTCGTCGGGCCAGGCCAGCACGACGTGGCGCAACGTGGACAGGGTGGTTTGAAAATCTTCGGGCGACCAGGTTTTGCCGGGCCCGCCGTCGAAGATCGTGTCGCCCACGAGCATATCTTGATTGTCTTCTATGCCGAAGCAGAGTTGATCCGCGATGTGACCCGGAGCGGCGTGCACACTGAGGTGGTGACGGCCCACGGACAAGCGTTCGCCGCCGTAGAGTTTCTGGTCGGCCGGGATGGTTCCGCTGCCATGGGCCATGACCGGCACCTGCAGCCGCCGGCGCATTTCAGCCAGGGCGCCGATGTGATCGGGGTGGGCATGGGTCACCAGGATGCCCGTCGGTTGGGTATCGGCCAACAGTTCCGCCAGGGTTTCCGGTTCGGCCCCCGGATCGACCAGCACGCTGGCCCGGGTCTGGGGGCAGACCAACACGTAAGCGTTCATGGACCAGGGGCCGACGGCACGGCAGCGTAATTCCACGGCGACTCCTAACTAAAAAAAGTGAGAGTTAAGGTAGCATGCCTGTTCAAATTTTAAAACCGGTTGAGATCTCAGAGGTCAACCTACTTGGATTTGAACACCACCGCCGGCCGCACCCGCTTTGAATACTTAAATCCCACAGCACTCTGTTTATCCCCATATTTGGCGCGCAACATCTCCAGCGGCCCGGCATCCAGGGCGCGCACTGGACAAGCCTCCACGCAATCGGGCAGCTTGCCGGCCGCGACGCGCTCCAGGCAGAAGTCGCACTTGCCCATCTTGGCGCCGGGCGCGGGCCCAAACTGCGGTGCATCATAAAGGCAAGCCTTCCGGCACTTCTCGGGACAATCCCCATTGCCCAGGCAGGCCTCACGATCCACGGTCACGATGCCGTCCGCCGGGCGCTTGTGGATGGCTTCCACCGGACAGGCCGGGACGCACACCGGGTCCTGACAGTGCCAGCACGGCGAAGCCAAATAGCTCACCTGGACCTCGGGGCAGACGCCGGTTTCCGTATAGCGAATGCGCATCCAGTTCTCCGGACCGGCCGGGATATCGTTCCAATCCTTGCAAGCCACCCGGCAGGCGCTGCACCCGGTGCAACGGGTCTGATCGAAGTAAAATCCGATTTGATTCATATTTTCCTCTTTATCAGAAAGTATTCTTTAATGAGCACGGGGGTAGGCGTATGCGGCCATCGCTCCGCGACCCGTCAGACGCCGAATCATAGGGATGCTTAAGCGCAGCGGAGGGAAAACGCCCTGGACTGTCTGAGCGCAGCGAGTTTCCAGGGCGCCCGCAGCGCGCTTTAGCATCCCTTATTCGGCGGCGCAGGGGCGTAGAGCGGTTGCCGGAACCGCCGGCGAGCAAATCCACAATCTGCTTTATTAATAAGGAGGGACCCAATGGAACTAAAAACCATCCCCATCGACAACCCCCAACACCTCAACTTCATTCTAGGCCACTCCCACTTCATCAAAACCGTCGAGGATCTGCACGAAGCCATCGTCAACACCGTCCCCGGCGCCAAATTCGGCCTCGCCTTCTGCGAAGCCTCGGATGTCTGCCTCGTCCGCCACTCCGGCACGGACAATGAACTCATCGCCCTGTCCCAGAAAAACGCCCTAGCCATCGGCGCCGGCCACAGCTTCATCATCTTCCTGCGCGACATGTTCCCGGTCAACATCCTCAACGCCATCCGCATCGTTCCCGAAGTCTGCCGCATCTATTGCGCCACGGCCAACCCCGTGGAGGTGGTGGTGGCCCAAACCGAACAAGGCCGCGCCATCCTGGGCGTCGTGGACGGCTTCAGTCCCAAAGGCATCGAAGGCGAGCAAGAGATCGCCAAACGCAAATCTTTCCTGCGGGCCATCGGGTACAAGCTTTAGGAAGGCTGAAGGCGGGAAGTGGGAGGGCTCTCAAAATGAGATATCAAAATACAATAATAATAAATCTTTAAGCTTGCATCGCACTCACATTTTTGGCTCAAGTTTGATCCCCGGCAGCCGATCTTTTGGGTAATGCCTTTGGCATCCAAATTGAGAAGGAGATCAACCATGGGATCGATGAAACTGGACCTGCGCAACGAGCCAAAGAACTTTCAAAAGGCATTGGATAAATACTTCAGCACCGCCTTCGGACCGTCGCCCGCCTTATACCGCCATGTCAGCCTATGCGGTTGGCGTCCTTTGATGGCCCCGCGCATGCTCGGTGGAACCGATATGCTGTCCAACGATCCACCGTTGCCCGGCATCGAAATATATGAAACCGACGCCGGCATGACCATCGAAGTGGCTTTAAACCGCATCAAGGAGGAGAGCCTGCACCTGGCGGTGTCCGGCCAGCGCCTGATCATCCGCGGCGAAAGGATCGATGGAAGTCCACCGCAAACCGCCACCTCCGTGGCCTGGCGCAGCAACCCGCTGTTCCAACATCTCATCCGCCTTCCGGAAACGGTGAACGCCGGAGGGTTCAGGGCCCAGATGAAAGGCGATATTGTACGCATCGACTTTGCCAGGCGCAGATAGCCGCCTCCCCACCAGGGGTGGCTCAGGAACAGGCTAATGCAACCATTTACCCAAATTGATGGATTCGTAAAACGTCCCCGAGCCGTCACTCCCGCCCAGGAAAGACTGGATTCCCACCTGCGCGGGAATGACGTTAACAAGCACCGAGGCGCTTTTTGCGGGTCCATCAAAATTGCCGTCATTCTATTCTGCGGCGTCCTGGCATTTCTGCCTTCCAGCTGGGCCGATGAAATCATCATGACCAGCGGTGAGCGCTTCACCACCGACCGTATCTGGTCAGAGGGCGATAAAATCCGCTTCAGCATGCAGGGTTTGGTGGTCAGCGTGCTTAAGGAGGAGGTGGCTTCCGTGGTTCGCGCCGAAAGCGCCCCCCTGCCCCTGGCGGAAACGGCGCCGCCGCCAAATCCGATGTCTCCCAGCCCGACGCCGCAAGCGCGGGTGTCTGAGGAGGCGTCCGCACCGGCCACCACCCGATCCCCAAAGTGGCCCTGGTCCAAACGCGACGCAGATCGGTCCTCACCCTCCCCGGCTCGAAGGCGCGTCGTCGAGGGCACCGGTTTGGCGCAGGTCACCTGGGCCATGCCTCCCGGAGAGCTGCCGGGCCTGGAAAAATTCAAAACCGATCCGCTCTATGGAGGAATCGATCAATACTGGCGTCCCGATCAGAAGCTCCAATTCGGCGAGGCCGATCTGGAGGGCTGGTTCTATAATTTCTGGCAGGATCGGCTCTATTCCATCATCATGTGGACCGATGGCCGCGCCGGCTATGAACGCTTGAAAGGCGAAATCTTCGTCCGTTACGGCCCGGGCGTCCAACGCCGGCCGGAGGTGGAACGCTTCGTGTGGGACGACGGCCCGAGCCAGCGCTTGCTGGAATTCGACGAGAAAAGCCGGTCCGGCATTTTCGTCATGCGTTCCAGTGAAGTGGACCAACAGATCAAGGCCCGCTATCCGGCCCCTGCATCCGCCGCCATTCCCAATTAAAATCGAAAGGACCTAATCCTTCATCGGCCGCAGCCGGCGAGTCACGTTGACCGGCTGGGGGATCTGCTTATGGGTCAGCATGATCTGTTCGGTCTGCTCCCAGGCCGGCGTATCGATCCAGCCGACCGCTGCCTCCGCCGGAGGCTGGATCAAGGGGCGCGTGGCTTCCAGCTGGGCCTTCAGAATCTCCCGGGGCGTGTCCGGATCGTGGCGCTGCACATGGGCGATGGCCGTTTCGGTGTTGGCCGCATCGAGGGCCGCCCGCCAGCCCTGCAGCAAGGCGGCCACAAAGCGCCGGACCAGTTCCGGGTGTTCGGCGATCATCCGTTCGGAGGTAACCACCGAATTGGCCACGAAGCGCACACCGTGATCGCCCGGGTTCAAGAAACCGATCGGTTCGCCGGCCTGGGTCAACTTGCGCCCGATCTCGACCCCCTGGGTGTTGGCGTAGACCGGCCAGAGATCCACCTTGCGCTTGTAAAACGGCGTGTAATCCAGACGCACGCTCGCCAGGCGCACCTGGTCGTCCGCGATGCCGGCCCTGGCCAGCAGGGTGCGCATGATGATCTCGTCATTCTTGCCGAAGGTGACGCCGATGCGCTTGCCCTTCAGACCGGCCGGCGAGTCGAGAGGCCCTTTGTCCTTGAAATAGATCCACTGCAAGGGGTTGACCTGGAACAACTGGGCCACCACCACCACGGGCGCCCCCTTGGCCGCCGCCTGGATCACCTGGTCGGCCGAGGCCACCCCAAAGTCCGCATAGCCCAGTTCCAGTTCGCGAATGGCATCCCGCTCCGGCCCGCCCGCCTTGAGTTCCACCACCAGCCCCGCCTGCTTGAAGAAGCCCATGCTGTCGGCCAGAATGTCGCCCACCGTGGACATATTGATCAGCCATTTGAGGCGGTAGGCGATCTTCTGCTCGGCGGCCGGTGCCATGCCGCACCACAAGAACATGACCGCCACGGTCACACAAACCGCGACAGCTCCTCTGCGGCCCGGAATTCGCATATCCCCCCCATGCTTTCTAATCGTACTCGTACGCGTACTCGAAATCCCAAATCACCGCGCCCACACCCGTCTCACCACCTGCCCCATCCACTCCAGCACCCCCTGATATACCGACAAGGTGATACCGATCATGAAAAGTGCCACCAGAATTTTGGCCAGGTCGCTCTGGTAGAGGGCGATGCGGATGCTGTAGCCGATGCCGGCCCCGGCGGCGATAAACTCGGCCACGATGGTGCCGGCCATGGCCAGGGTGGCGCTGCCAGCGATGACCGTGGTCAGCTTGGAAAGATTTTCGAAGGCCCGGATCTTGACCTCCAATTGCCAGCGCAGGCGCCCGGTCTGACGGTAGAAATGCTCCACGGCCGTCACCGGTTCGGACATGATGCCCACCACGGCCAGCAGCAATGGAAAGTAGCAGATCATGGCTGCGATGAGCAGCCGCGAAAGAAAACCGTCGCCCAGCAAGATGAAGATGATCGGCGCGATGGCCACGATGGGATAGGCCTGGACATTATAGGCCGCCACCTTGATGAACGAACCGAACCAGGTGGTCTGGCGCCCCAGGATGCCGATGGTCAGGGCCAGCAGCACCGACACCACCTGACCGACCACGGCCACGCCCAGGGTGTCGAGCACATCGATCAGGTAACGGCCGAAGACCTCGCCGCCGGTGTGCCACAAGGCCCCCGCCCCCGGAATGACATAATCGGAGAGGCCGGCGGCATATTTGATCGCCAGCAGCCCGACCAGGCCCAGAGCGTAGATCAGCAGAAACTGATAGATGCGCCTAAGCAGCATTCATGATCTCCAGCATGCATCGCTCCAGGGCCTGACGGTCCAGGCGCTGCCCGGAAAGCTGGTCGCGGCCCTGGACCAGCACCGCCGGCGGGGCCTTTTCCCAGCCCCGCAGGACCCAGATCCAGCGGCAGTAGGTGGCCACCTCCACCACATTGTGGCTGATGTAGATGAAGAGCGCCTCGGGGAACATGGCCTTCATGGTGAGCAGGATGCGGCCGCGCATCTGCTCGTCCACGTTGGCCAGGCTCTCGTCCATGATCAGCACCTGGAAATCCTGCACCAGGTAGCGCACCAGGTTGATGCGGTTCTGCTGCCCAAGGGAGAGTTGCGAAAAGCGGTGCTTCAGGAGCGACGAGAGCCCGAAGACCTCCACCAGCGTGTTCTTCTTTTCCATGGCGGCCGCGGGGGTGATGCGTTCCAGGTGGCGGCCGATGCTGGACCAGTCGGGCAGGCGTTCCTGGTTGTGGGTGTAGAGCGGATGGTGGGCACCGTCGAAACGGACCTCGCCGCCGTCGGCTGGCAGGCGGCCGGTGATGATGTGGGCCAGGGAGGATTTGCCGACCCCCGAAGGACCGAAGAAGGCGTGGAAACCCGGCCCCTTGAAATGCAGATTGAGATCATCGAACAGGAGCCTGTCCGTGCCCGGATGCCGAAAGTGGATGTGGCGACACGAAAGTTGCATGTCTGCGCCAACCGCCTATCCGAAGACGCCCGTGCGCTAGCGTCCCCCACTGATCGTCCAACTTGGCGGTTGTCCTATCATAAAGGGGAAGGGATGACCACCCTCCCCTATTTTCTCGGCCCCGGCTTCTGAACCATCTCCTGGTAAAATTGGCGGTCCTCGGCGTACACCGCCCCGGCATCGAAATCGATCAGGCCCTTCCGGTTCAATTCGGCCAGGGCCAGGTCGATGCCGGTGAAATCCTCGGCACCGCTCTGCATCTGGGAACGGATCTGATGGGTCTTGCCCTCGCGGATGAACTTGCGCAAGCGGTGGCTGTTGATGAATTTTTCGATGGCCGGCACCCGGCCGACCCCCTCCCTGAGCGGAATCAGGCACTGGAAGATGGATAGTATCAGCGACTCGGCCAGCATCAGGCGGATGTGGTTCTGCTCGTGGGGCTCGAACATGTTGATGGCCCGCTCGATGATCGCCGTGGCGTTTTCGGCATGGGCCGTGCTCAACACCAGGTGGCCGGAGTTGGCCGCCTGCAGGGCGATGCGAAAGGTCTCCTTGTCGCGCAGTTCGCCCACCACCACCACGTCGGGCGCTTGGCGGAAGACATGCCGGATGCCTTCGAAAAAGGTCGGGGTGTCCCGGCCGATCTCGCGCTGGCAGACATTGCTCATCTTGTGCTTGTGCAGATACTCGATGGGATCTTCCAGGGTGATGATGTTGCAGCCCCTTTTGGTGTTGATGATGTCCACCAGGGCCGCCAGGGTGGTGGACTTGCCGTGCCCGGCCGGACCGGAGACCAGGATCAGGCCGTAGGGCCGCAGGGCGTAGTCGGCCATCCACTCCGGCAAGCGCAACTGGGCCAGGCTGGGCACCTTGTCCGAAATGGGGCGCAGCGCCAGGGCCACCGACTGGCGTTGCCGGTAGGCCGTGATGCGAAAGCGGCCGATGCCCCGATAGGTGGCGCCGAAGCCAAAATCGTTGTGTTCGCTGAAATGCTCCCAACCATGGGTGGGCAGCATCTCGCGTGCATATTTTTCGCAGTCGGCGGGCGTCAGGGCCGGCAAGGCCATGCGCTTGAGGGTGTTGCCGATCTTGAGCGAGGGCGGTGCGCCGGCGCACAGCACCATGTCGCTGGCACCGCTTTTGACCAGGTAGCGCAGCAGCGACGTCAGTTGGGGCGTTTCCTCCCCCCGTTCCATGGCCACCAACTCGGCCAGGGTCTCGCCGTGCAGTCCATCGAGCCCCCCGGCTTTCAGGCTCTTCAAAGCCGCGGCCATCATGAAGGCCGGCACCACCACCGGTTTGACTTTCTTGCCCAGCTTAAACTCAAGCTCGCCGATGGTGTTCATATCCTGGGGATTGACCATGGCCAGGGTCATGGTGCCGGCATCGGCCGAAACCGGCATGATCTTTTTGTCCTGCATCGTGTCCAAGGGGATCAGGCGCAGGGTCTGGGCGTCCACCCGCAGGCTGAAAAGATTTTCCCCGGGAACCCCGAATTTCTTGCTCAGATACTCGAGCAGATCGTTGATGGCCACGAACCCCATCTCGATGAGCAGCGACCCGAATTGGCCGCCGACCTGGGATTGGCGCCGCAGGGCCTGTTCCAACTGCGCTTCATTGATCAGGCCGCCCTTGACGAACTGCTCGCCGATGCGCGCCTTTGCCGGCCGATTCGGTTTGACCCCTTCCACACTTTCCATCATAGAACTCCTTTATCGCGTGCCCTGTTAACGTCGGCCTGCCCAAAGCCCCCCAAAGATCCATAGACCCAACCCATGAACCTCATCTAAAATCTTTTCCGTGTGATGAGATCTTTTCCCTACTATCGGTTTATGTTATGGAAACGTTTAACTTCAGATGATCGGATGGCCGTCCGATAATATAGCAAGCTCCGGAGACCGCCACCAACGGTCCCGCAGAAAACGAACCAAACTCAACCAGACAAACAATTCAAAAGGGGGTTCAAAACGATGGATTTCAAGAAACACCTTGAAAAAGCATGGAGTTCAATGCTCAAGCACCTGGTGCCGTTGATCTTGATGACGCTGGTGATGAGCGTCCTGAGCGTCGTCACCTTCGGCATCCTGGCACCGGTGATGCTGGCAGGCTATTACCAATCGATCCTGCTGATGCTGCGCAGCGGCCGCACCCCCACCATCAATGATCTCTTTTCGGAGATGCGCCTTTTTCTGCCGTTGCTGGTTTTCTCCCTCGTGGTCTTTTTTGCCACCATGCTCGGCTTCATGTTGCTGGTGGTACCGGGTATCGCCGTGGTCTGCCTGCTGGCGTTTGCCTGTCTGTACATGCTGCCCCTCATGACCGACAAGAAGATGGGCCTGATGGATGCCATCAAAAAATCGTGGGAAATGGCCACCCAGGGCAACATGGCCGATCACATCGTCGTGGTGATTCTTTACATCGGCCTGATTGCCATCGGCAGCTCGGTGTTCATCGGCATCCTCTTCACCCAGCCCTTCGCCACAATCTTCATCCTCTCGGTGTTCGAGGAACGCATGGCCGGCGGCCTGGGCAAGCCAGCCGCTCCGCCGCCCCCGCCCGTAATGAACGGGGACATCTAATCCGGCAGCAAGCATAGCTCAAGTTGGCAAGGGGCCCGGCGGACGCGCTGCGGCCCCCTTTTTTATGGCTATTGCATGTCTATCTTGCGCTCGATGGCGTTGAGCCGCTCCTGGGTGACCATGCCTTTTTCGATCATGACGTCGCCGATGCCGACCTCGCGCAGCTCGGGGATCTGCATGACCTTCTCGGGGCTGGCCTGCTTCAGGCTGAAAAAGGTATACTTCAGAGTCAGCTCTTTTTTCTTGAGCACCCGGGTATCCTGGATGCTGTCGATATCGAAGCCGGTGACAATGAAGTGATGGCTCAAAAGAAAATAGAAGGCATAAACGATCGCGCCGAGCAGCGCATATTGTTTGATCCGGGAAAGCATGATTGATCTCCTTTGCGTGATGCCATCGATTCAACGGACGCGCGAAACGTATGGGGCGCATTTTAGCCAACAACCCGCGCCTTGGCAATGGAATATCCACTCAGCCGAAAAGAGGAAACCGCCATGAACGAAAAACTAAAAAAAAAGAGCTTTTGCAAATGGGACAAGGAAGATATCAAAGAGAACGTGGACCTGATTTATGAGCTCACCGCCAAGCGCAAATTCGTATGCCAGAACTGCGCCCGGGTGGCCCGACGCAAGGCCAATCTGTGCAAGCCCCTGGCGTTCGAGGAGAAGGCCTAACCATTCAGCGGAGCTTCTATGTTCACCACCCTGAAGTTTGCGGCCATCGATATCGGCTCCAATGCCGTGCGGCTGCTCCTGGCCAATGTGTTTGAGATCGCCCGCAAGCCGACCTTCAAGAAGATGTCCCTCACGCGCATGCCCATCCGCCTGGGAAGCGATGCCTTTTCCCTGCAGCGCATCTCCGACGAGAAGGCCCGTGAGCTGGTTCAAACCATGGTGGGCTTCAAGCATCTCATCGACGCCTACCAGCCCATTGCCTGCCAGGCCTACGCCACCTCGGCCATGCGCGGGGCCAGAAATGGGCCCCAAATCTGCGACCGTATCGAACAAGCGAGCGGCATCCGGGTGGAGATCATCGACGGGCCCCTTGAAGCGCAGTTGATCTTCGAAAACAAAAGCGCCGAAAGCTTCGGCGGGTACAACGAGTACCTTTACGTGGACGTGGGCGGGGGCAGCACCGAGATCACCCTCTTTGCCGGCGGCCGCGTGGCTGGCTCGGCCTCCTTCGACATCGGCACGATCCGCATCCTGCAAAACCAGGTGACCGAGGCCCACTGGGAGCAAATGCACCAATGGCTCAAAGCCCGGACCGCCAAGAAGGGCAACATTGCCGCCATCGGCAGCGGCGGCAACATCAACAAAATCTTCCGGCTGGCCAACTGCAAAACCGGCCGGCCGCTCTCCATCGACAAGCTCCAGGAGGTGCGCCGCGAACTGGTGCTCTACTCCTTCGAAGAGCGCATCACCATCCTGGACCTGCGCCCCGACCGGGCCGACGTGATCGTGCCGGCCGCCGACATCTACCTCAATGTCATGCGCTGGTCCGGGGCCCAGAAAATCTTCGTGCCCCAGGTGGGCCTGGCCGACGGGGCAGTGCGCCTTCTCTACCAGCGCTATAAGAATCAGAGTTCAGGAGTCAGGAGTCAGGAGTCGGAATAGTCTTGCCGGCAACCCACGAAAGGCACTTAACCCGCCGCTCTTCTGGCGCCTGACTTCCGAATTCTAAATGCTTGAGCGCTCACAGCTCATGATTTGCTTTTCTTCTTCTTAAATTTCTTCTTGCCGGCCGCCTTCTCCGGCTCGGACGAAGAGCCGCGACCCGACAGGCTGGGGTTGGTCATGAAGAACTGGTGGGCGTTGAACGTCTCCTTCTCGGCTTTGAGGCGCACATAATTGCCGTCGGGCTTCAATAGCCAGCTCTGGGCGTTGTCGCGCAGGTTGGCCACCATGATCTGATCCAACACCTGCTGGTGCACCGTGGGATTGAGGATCGGCACCAGGCTTTCGATGCGCCGGTCCAGGTTGCGCGGCATCCAGTCGGCCGAAGAGATATACACCTTGGCGTGGTGCGAGGGCAACTCGTGGCCGTTGCCGAAGCACACGATGCGGCTGTGCTCCAGGAAGCGGCCGATGATGGACTTCACGCGGATGTTCTCCGAGTAGCCCGGAATCCCGGGCCGCAGGCCGCACACGCCGCGCACCACCAGCTCGATCTTGACCCCCACCTGGGACGCCACGCACAGCAGGTCGATGATTTCGGGATCCACCAGCGAATTGAGCTTGGCCCAGATGCGACCCGGACGCCCGGCCCGGCAGTGGGCGATCTCGGCCTCGATGTCGACCTGCAGTTGGGTGCGCAAGTTGAGCGGCGACAATCGCAAGCGCTTGAGGTGCACCGGCTTGGCATAGCCGGTCATGTAGTTGAAGATGCGCATCACGTCCGTGCAGATCTGGGGGTCGCTGGTGAAGAAGGAGAGATCGGTGTAGATCTTGGCCGTGATGGGGTGGTAGTTGCCCGTGCCCAGATGGGCATAGGAAGTGAAGCGCTCGCCCTCCCGGCGCACCACCAGCGATAGCTTGGCGTGGGTCTTGAAGTCGATGAAACCGTAGACCACCTGGGCGCCGCTGCGCTCCAGGCGCCGGGCGAACTCGATGTTGGCCGCCTCGTCGAAACGCGCCTTGAGTTCCACCATCACCGTCACGCTCTTGCCCGCCTCGGCCGCCTCCACCAGGGCCTGCACGATGGGGCTGTCCTCGCTGGTGCGGTAAAGGGTTTGCTTGATGGAGACCACGTTGGGGTCCAGGCTGGCCTGGCGGATGAACTGCACCACCACGTCGAAACTCTCGTAGGGGTGGTGCACGATGATGTCCTTGGCCGTGATGGCCGCGAAGCAGTCGCCGCCGAAATCGCGGATGCGCTCGGGAAAGCGCGGCACATAAGGCGAAAAGAGCAGATCCGGCCGGGTGTCGACGATCAACTCCTTGAAGTCGGGCAGCCCCAGGTACCTGAAGCGGAACAACTCGCCGGGCGACACCCCCAACTGCTCGATGAGGTGATCCTTCAGTTCTTCCGACATCTCGTCGTCCACCGACAGCCGCACCACGCTGCCCCGCCGGCGCCGCTTCAAGGCCGACTTGAAGGTGCGCACCAGGTCCTCGGCCTCTTCCTCGATCTCCACTTCACTGTCGCGGATGATCCGGAAAATGCCGCTGGAGATCAGCCGGAAGCCCGGGAAGAGCTGGTCCAGGTACAGGGTCACCACCTTGACCAGGCCGATGAAACGGTTGCGCGGCCCCGGCAGGCGCACGAAACGGTTGAGCTGGGGCGGCAGAATCACCAGGGCCACCATGCCGCTGCCGTCTCCCTCGTTCTCCAGGCTCAGGGCCAGGGAGTAGCCCAGATTGGGAATAAAGGGGAACGGGTGCGCCGGGTCCACAGCCAGGGGGCTGAGCACCGGGAAGATCTGCTCCTGGAAGCGCTTGGCCAGCCAGGTGCGTTCGGACTCCGCCAATTGATCCGGGTTGATCAGCTGGATGCCCTCGGTATCCATGAGCGCCAGCAACGCTTCCAGGCAGTGCTGCTGATCGTTGCGCAGCAAGGCGATGCTCTCGTCGATGAGCCTCAACTGCTGGGCCGGGGTCATCTGGTCCGGGCTCTCGCTGGAGACCCCCGAAGCCACCTGGGCCTTCAAACCGGCCACGCGCACCATATAGAACTCATCCAGGTTGCTGGCCGAAATGGTCAGAAAGCGCAGCCGCTCCAGCAGCGGGTGGGCCGTATTGAAAGCCTCCTCCAGCACCCGGCGGTTGAACTGCAACCAGGAAAGTTCCCGGTTGATGAAGCGCAGCGGGGATTTGGGGTCGAAACCCGGGCTCACGCCGCAAGCGTCGTCAATGGCCGGAGGTACCGTGATATTTGCGTCCATAGTCCAATCCATTTCAATTTTTCGACCCATTCTATGCCAAGCGTCCAACTCCGGCAATAGTCTTCAGGCCTTTCCATTAAATATAGACGGAACACCTCCCCCCTGAGCCATACTTCATCTTTGCCGACCTTTATCCTCCCTTGATTCAAGGTGTGTGGCGCAGACCTGCTGCCGAATACCCCGGCGAGAACCCACCTGATTGAACTTCTTGGTCTTTATCCAAATTTGGTTTAAGGTTCATTCAAACGGCCAACTTCACCCTCCAAGGAGCACAACACAATGGAACTCACAAACGCAGTCGCCATCGTCACCGGTTCTTCTTCCGGCATCGGCGCCGCCATCGCCCGCCAACTGGCCGCCAAAGGTTGCCACGTCACCATCACCTACAGCCGCAACGAAGCCGGCGCCAGGCAAACGGCCGAAGCCTGCGCCGCCCTCGACGGCCAAACCCTGGTCCGCAAAGCCGACGTGGCCCAAGATGCCGACTGCCGCGCCCTGGTGGCCGCCACCATAGAGCACTTCGGCAAACTCGACATCCTCATCAACAACGCCGGCACCACCAAGTTCTGCGCCCACCAGCAACTCGACGGCCTGAGCAAGGAAGACTTCCTCGACATCTACAGCGTCAACCTCGTCGGCGCCTATCAGATGACCCGCGCCGCCGAAGCCGCCCTGCGCAGCCAACCCGTGGCCCACATCGTCAACATGGCCAGCATCGCCGCCATCACCGGCGTCGGCAGCTCCATCGCCTATGCCGCCTCCAAAGGCGCCCTGGTCACCATGACCCTCTCCCTGGCCCGGGTCCTCGGCCCCCAGATCCGCGTCAACGCCATCTGCCCCGGTTTCGTCGCCGGCGAATGGCTCAAAAAAGGCCTGGGCGAAGAAATCTACGAACTCATCCGCCAGCAATACGCCGACATCTCGCCCCTCAAAGCCACGGCCACCCCCGACACCGTGGCCCAAACCGTGCTCGCCCTGGTCGGCGGCGCCGACTGGACCACCGGCGAAACCCTGATCGTGGACGGCGGCGCCCACTTGCATACGGCGCCGCTGCGGCGATAGATATTCATGACGACCTGCTGATTACCGAGACCATGGAATCTTCAATTTCAGGATATTGCGGCGTTTGCGGCCAAACCCATTACCTGGCGCGGGGTAAGGCCGGGGCGCATTGCCTTGAATTGATGAATACCCTGGAGGCAAATGGGCGTATCGATTTTCACGTTCCGGCGCAGGAGGCAGACCCGCGCTTGTCCCTGGATTACCTCCAGAGCGATGCCCGCGGCCAGATGTTCGGTGTACTGGAATGTCTGGATGCCCATGGACAACCTTTGATTTTAAAAGCATTTTCAGGTCAGTACAACGGGGTTTGGACTGTAGCGGGATGGGCGCCGCCGCTGTTCGATACGCACGCCTTCGACGCTTTGGTGGGTGATGTGGACCAACAGATCAAGGCCTTGGGCAGCCTGATCGACGGATTGCCTGAAGGGGAGGAGCGGCGGGAATTGAGGCGCGGGCGCAAAAATTTGTCCCAAAACTTGATGAAAGAAATTCACGCGCTTTACCGGATCCATAACTTCCGGTCCGAAGTCCGGCCGCTCTTCGATTTTTTTGCCAACGGAATCCCCACCGGCGCCGGCGACTGCTGTGCGCCCAAGTTGTTGAACGCCGCCGCCAGGCAAAAATTGGTGCCCCAAAGTATTGCCGAAATTTTCTGGGGAAGAACGAACCGCTCCGGCACCCGTCGCCAGGGCATTTTTTATACGGCCTGTAAAGACAAATGCCAGCCCATTCTGGGCTTCATGCTCTGTGGGCTCGGAGCGCTGAATGGGTCGGAAGATGGTTGACCTCGATATCCTCTATCACGATACCGCCATCGTGGTCGTGAACAAACCGGGCGGTCTTCTGTCGGTTCCCGGGCGGGGGCCGGACAAGCAGGATTGCATCGTGCAGCGCATCCGGCATCGATTTCCCGGATGCATTGCCCAGCCATCGGTGCATCGTCTGGACATGGAGACATCCGGGTTGATGGTTCTGGCGCTGACCCCAGAGGCCCATCGAAACCTATCCATTCAGTTTCAAAATCGAACGGTCAAGAAACAGTATCTGGCCGTGTTGAAGGGCATTGTCGAGCAAGAACAGGGTGAGATCGAACTGGCCTTCCGGTTGGATGTGGCCCACCGGCCGTATCAGATGTACGACCCCGCCCAGGGCAAATGGGGCATCACCCGCTGGGAGAAAATCGGCGTCGACCATCAGCAAACCCGGATTCGCTTTTCGCCCCTGACGGGCAGAACCCATCAACTGAGAGTGCATGCCGCCCATCCATTGGGATTGGGATGCCCGATCGTGGGGGATCGGCTCTATGGTGATGGCCGGCCGGGCGACCGTTTGCGGTTGCACGCGTCATCCTTGTGCTTTCAGCATCCCGATAACGATAAACCCCTTAGCTTCGAGCGTCCCGCATGGTTTTAGCCATCCTTCTCGAGCGTCTGCGAGGCCAAATGAAATTAAAACGATACCAGCCAGAACGAACGGACCTTCTTATCAATACGGAATGGGGCACTGCGGCCGATCGGCTGTCCCGTGAAATGGCGGAAAGCGGCGGCATGAAGCTTTTTCATGGACGCTGGGTGACCAAAGCGGAAAAAAAGCGACTCCGGGAAGAATACAGCACGTACCACTCCCTGGTGATCGTCGGCTATCTGCTGATGCTCCTGACATTGCCCATCGTCATCAATATCGCAGAGATTGCTCAAGAGGGCCTGCTCACGACATCCCTGGCGTTAATCTACGGTTTGGCCATGTGCGCGGCCGGCCTGGGCTTAATCCAATTCAAGAAATTCGGCCGGAACATCGCGCTGTTGCTATTCCTCTCTTTTCTATTCTTACCGTTTACACCGCTTCTAAGTGACGAAAAAGGCGCGCCATTGCTCATCATGGCAGGTATCGGGGGCCTCTATTATCTCCTGCGAAAGACGGCGCGCAAAATTTTTGCACCCCCCTCCATCGAAATCAATGCCGGCACGCCCCATAAAAGATTCGGCCTGCGTATGGTGATCTATTTGGTGCCTTCGCTCCTGGCGGTTTTCACCCTTTATACCCTTTATGATTTGCGCCAGGCAAAGCACATGGCCGCCGCAGTTTGCACCCAGGCAATGGCAGGAATGCCTTTGGAAGACTTCCTATCGAAAGTATCCACCGAGGGCTTTAAAATTATCAGGGGCCCGGAAGTTATAATGATTGTCCCGACGAGGGGCATGGGACGAAACCAGTGCCTTGTTTTTCATGATGGGCTCAGAATCACAGACGCAAAGACAGCTTTCAACGATTAAGGCAAACCAACGAGATGATTTTTTCAAGAAGCATTTATGATCGACCGACGCTGCGCGTTGCGCAGAATTTGATTGGTGCGCGCCTGGTGCGGGTGCTCGACGGCGTCCGGCTGGCCGGGCTGATCACGGAAACCGAAGCCTATATCGGCGAAAGCGATCTGGCCTGCCATGCCAAGGCGGGGCGCACACCGCGCACGGCGGTGATGTATGGCCCGCCAGGGCATGCCTATGTCTATTTCACCTATGGCAACCACTGGATGCTGAACATCGTCACCGAGCGCGAGGGGTTTCCTGCGGCGGTTCTCCTGCGGGCCATTCATCCTGTCGAAGGCCTGGAAATCATATCGCAGCGACGCCAGGGGCGCGACACATTGGGGCCCGGCAAAATCTGTCACGCTTTGGGAATCGCCAAAAACGAAAATGGCATCGATATCACCCGGACCGACGGCGGTCTGTGGATCGAAGCAGGCGTCCGCGTTCCCCGGGCACTCGTGATCAGGGGGCCACGCATCGGCCTGAACCAGACGCCGGAGCCTTGGTTCTCGAAGCCTTGGCGCTTTAGGGTCGATGGCCCGATAACTTCAACCGGGCTTGGGATCAGACCGTTATCATGATATTGATATCCTAAAAACAACTGGACTGAGGGATGGATATGACCCAAGCAAAATTACCCGATTTTTCCGGAAAGCTGGTTTTGTTCTACATGGGCAACGCCCCCGGCGGCCTTCAAGACGGCGTGCTCATGGAGTTTATCTCTTTTACGGAATATGGCGACAAACTCTTCTTGACCGGAAGAATACCGACCTTCGACGAACGGGGCCAGGACTGGGTCTCGAATCTACAGGCCGGCATTGCATGGAATGAGGTGGTGCATTATGTCATTTTCGAATCGCGGGACGATTACATCTCCCGGACAATGACCGACAACGTTCCCTTACTCAAGCGCATTTTCGGGTGAGATCCCGCCGGCATTACCGGCGCCCGCGCTGCAGGTTTAAGCGCCAGGATCGGCCAACTGGAGAGCAATGACACGCACCCCTTCGAATCTTGTATTGATCGGCATGCCGGGCTCAGGCAAGAGCACCGTGGGCGTGATCCTCGCGAAAAAAACCGCCCGCGATTTCGTGGATACCGATCTGCTCATTCAAAAATCGCAAAAACGCAAATTGCAGGCGATCGTTGACACGGACGGCTACGCGGCGCTCCGAAACATCGAGGAAGATGTGCTGCTCGATCTTTGGGTCCAGCAGCATGTCATCGCCACGGGCGGCAGCGCGGTCTACAGCGATCGGGCCATGACCCATCTCAAGTCCGACGGATTGGTCATCTTTCTCGAGGTGGATTTGAGCATACTCGAATCCAGAATCGGCGATTTCAGCATGCGCGGTCTGGCCAAACGACCCGGGCAAAGCTTCTCCGACCTGTTCGACGAACGCGCCAGCCTCTACGTCAAATATGCAGACATCACCATCGAATGCGGCCGACTGGCGCAAGAGGATGTCTGTTCACGGATCATCGCGGCCACAGAAAGCTGATCTCATGACAAACCCCCGATTGCCATCCCAGATCCAAGAATCCATGGACACACCTCCGAAAGTCGCCAATAAACAGGTATTCACCGCTGGCATCTTCTGGGTGCTGGCCCTCCTGTTCGCCGGACTCATGGTCCTGCCCTTTTTGGCGGGAAACCCCCTGAGCGGCGCCTGGGCGCTGGCTTTTATCTCTATTTTTCTGATGGTGTCGTCGGTGGTGACGGCGCTCATTTTCACCAGCCGAGCCCGTAAGATGGCGCGCCTGCTCTCCAGCGACACCCTGCTGGCCCGCTGGGAGCTGGATGACGAGATGCTGCGGGCCTACGTGACCCTGCAAAACGAAGAGAGCGCGGCCAAGCACAAGGCCGTCATGTGGATCGTAGGGTTCTTCTTCGCCGCGATCACGCTGCTGTTTCTGTTTTTTCTGGACAAGGAGGAGATGGGCGGCTTCGCGCTCATCATGGGCGGGATCTTCCTGCTCGTTTTTGCCGCGTCGCGCTTTTTCCCCTGGTATTATCGCCGCCGGAATCTGAAAGCCGACCGCCAGATCCTGATCGGCGCCAAATATGCCTACATCAACGGCTACTTCCACAACTGGGACTATCCGCTGTCCGGGTTAACCAAGGTCGCCATCCTGCGCAAACCCTTTTACGGACTGCACCTGGCCTATTACTACACCGATCGCACCCTGCGAAACACCCACGAACTGAAGATCCCGGCCGCGGCCGACCAGGACCTGCAGTCCTTGATGGAACAAATCAGGAGTGCCAATTAGCGTCCCGGCCCTGCGCCCGCGAATACGCCCAAAGCGCCGCCAGGGGAACGCCCGCAGGTGCCTCTCCATGATTCAAGTTGCAGTTCTGCCGAGGCTCTTCTTTCCCTTCGCTTTCTTGAACCCCAGCACCATCATCAGTACCCCGACCCCGCCGATGATCAGGTGGCCGATGTTGAATTCGGTTTCCCGTTCGAGCATGTTGATGCGCGGCCAGGCGGCCAGGTAGCGCACAGGGGCCGGCCCCTTGGGGATGCCGGCGCTATGGGCATTGCCCACGATGGTGGCGACGCCGTGGATCTTGCGACCGTCGGGCAGTGTGAAGTGATAGCCGATGCCGTATTCGTAGCGGTTGGGGACGGCTTCACGGCGCTCGCCGTGCTGGCGGCGGACCTCGGTGATGATGCCAGTGGTGCGCACGCCCACGATATTGAGAGATGGCGCGAGCACCGCATAGGCCGCCAGCAAAAGGCCCATGAGCAGCAGGAAGATTCGGGTGAGCAGTGGTTTCATCGGGCTTTCTCCCTTGGTCAAGCGACTTGAACAGCGACGGGGTCAGACCCGGCGTCACAGATTGTTCTCGGCGATGCTGAAGTCACCGGCATCGGCAGTGTGGGTCTTTTGCAGATATCGGCGAAGATGTTCTGATCTTTAGGAAAAAAGGGGGGATCAGGCGCGTCAGCGGATTGCGAAAGCCTGGCGCATGCCATGCAGGAATCCCGGGCGGGGTGGAGGGCATCATGCTCAAGCGCCGCAGCTCGGCCTGCCAGCTGGGAAGAAAACCGAGATCCGCGAGGTGGACCGCTGCATCCGGGCCAACACCGTCGAGCGCTATGGCCCGGTGTTAAGGCGTTATTGTCCGGCCCCCCGCCTGAACCAGGCTAAATAGGGTCCATCCAGGAATGGCTATTAAAATATCTCATCCCCGGATGGCCACTAAATAGGGCCGTGTCAGGAAAAAACCCGCAGCACCGAATAAAAGGAATCCCGCTGGGCCGGGGTATAGCCGGCTCTACGGATGATCGTCAGCACATCGTCCAGGGTGGTGCTGCGTTGGTGGCCGGCCTGCTGGAGCACATTTTCTTCCACGAGCAGGCCGCCGAAATCGTCGGCCCCGGCCAGCAGGCCGAGTTGGCCGGCGGCCACATTCTCGCTGAACCAGGACGACTGGATGTGCTCGAAGTTGTCCAGCACCAGGCGCGCCAGGGCGATGATGCGCACGTACTTGGCCGGATGCACCGGGCGCTGGATCTCGCGGCCCAGGGGGGTGTCGCCCGGCTTGAACGACCAGGGGATGAAGCTGGCGAAGCCCCCGGTGCGGTCCTGCAAGTCGCGCAGCAGCAACAGATGTTCGACGATCTCTTCGTCCTGCTCCACGTGGCCGTACATCATGGTGGCCGTGGTGCGGAAACCGATACGGTGGGCGGCTTCGCACACCGCCAACCACTGGGCGGTATCGGCCTTGGCCGGGGCGATGCGCTGGCGCACGCGCTCGGAGAGGATCTCAGCCCCGCCGCCCGGGATGGTACGGATGCCCTCGGCATACACAGCTTCCAGGATCGCGCCCACGTCGGTTTGCTCCTGCCGGGCCATGAAGAGGTACTCCGCCGGGCTGAAGGGGTGGATGTGGATTTGGGGGCAAGCGGCCCGGATGGCCCGGATGTAGCCCAGCCAGTCCCACAAGTGGATGTTTGGATTGTGGCCACCTTGCAACAAAACGGTGGTGGCCCCCAGATCGGCGGCGCGCTTCACCTTGGCCGCCACCTGCTCGGGCGTCAGGGTATAGGCGTCGGCGGCTTCGGGCGGCCGGCAGAAGGCGCAGAAGCGGCAGCGGGTTACGCACACATTGGTGTAGTTGGGGTTGGTGTCGAAGACAAAGGTGACCCGGCCCGCGGAGTGGCGGCGCATGCGCGCGGCATGGGCCAGGGACATGACTTCGCCCAGGGGGGTACGCGTCAACAAAGTCAGGGCTTGGGTGCGGTCCAGACGGCCATTATCCATGGACATGACCTCCGGGAGCGGCGCTGCCGGGCAGCCCCTGGAACCAGGCGGCTTCCCCCACCGCGGCATGGGCGCGCCACTCTTCCTGAAAACGCGCCTGGCCGGCTGCGTCCTGGTCCGTCAAGCAACGCCGGATAACCTTCTGGTAGCGGCGGATATACTCCTGGGGCAGTCCCAAACGGGAAGCGACGCTGGGCGTGGAGCGTTCGATCAAGATTTCTTCCTGCTCCGCAAAACGCTCCAGCCACCGGCGCAGGTTGTGCTTCAAGCCATCGGGGGCATCGGCGCGCACCACCCAGCGGGCAAAGACAAAGGGAAGGCCATGATGCCGATCCCATTGGGCCGCCAGGTCGGTGACGAATCGATAGCCCTTTGCTTCGCCTTGGACCTCGAACAGATGCAGCCAGTGCAGGGCCGTGTCGCCGATCACCAGGTCGCCGTTGACGGTCACGCCCGGTGCGGCCTTGCCGGCGATGCGGTCGAAGCCGCATTGATATCCCATCAGCAGATAGAGCAGGCGCACGCTGGAGGCTGACTCGTCGGTGAGGCGCACGCTCTGGGGGGCACAAAAGGATTCGAAGGGCCGGTCGGAGAAGAACATCACGCTCATCACTTCTTTATGGGCCGCGATGCCGAAGAGCCCCACCGGTTCGACCGTTGGCCCCAAGGCCGCCAGGCCGCCCACGGGCACAGCCGCGGCCCATACCGCGCCGCTCTGCAACGCCTGAATGCTGTTGCGCGGCGTGCAGGCCACGAAGTAGCAGCCCTCGGGAGGGCCCAGCGCCGCATATGGCGCCATGTTGGCGTAAGGAATCATGGCAATGGAGTAGTTCATTTCAGCCTTCAGCCTTTCTCTCCCCGAATCGTCCATCCCTTTCCACGGGCACGAAGCCGGCCATGCGGATGGTTTCGGTCATGCGCTCCCGGGCCAGTCCCTTGGGGGTGGGCGCGCCGGCCAGGTGGGCGATCTTCTCTTCGGAGATGGTGCCGTCCATGTCGTCGGCCCCCCAGCTCAAGCCGGCGGCGGCGGTTTCCAGACCGCTCATGGGCCAGTAGGATTTGAGGTGCGGGATGTTGTCCAGCACCAGGCGGGCGATGGCCACCACCGTGAGGGTCTCCAGGGGCGTGGGGCCGTGGGCGATGAAGTTGCCCTCGCCGGGCTGAAAGGCCAGGGGGATGAAGCAGGCGAAGCCGCCGGATTGATCCTGGGCCTGGCGCAGGATCAGCAGGTGATTGATGCGCTCCTCCCAAGTGTCGCCGAAGCCGAAGAGCATGGTGGCATTGGTGGCCAGTCCCAGGCCGTGGGCCAGTTGATGGATGTGCACCCAGTCGCTCGGGCCGACCTTATTGGGCCAATGCTGCCGCCACAGGCGTTCGGAGAAAATCTCGGCCCCGCCGCCCGGCAAGGCCTCCACCCCGGCGGCCTTGAGTTCCGCCAGGATTTCGGCTTCGCTTTTGTGGGCGGTCTTGGCGAAATAGGCGATCTCCACGGCGGTATAGGCCTTGATGTGCAGGCCGGGATATTGGGCGCGCAACCGGCGCACCAGTTCCAGGTTGCGTTCGTAGGGCCACACCTGGTTCAAGCCGCCCACGATATGGGCTTCGGTGGGCTGCAGTTGGGCCACCTTACCCAGGATCTCTTCTTCAGTCATCACATAGGCGTGGCTGTCGCTTTTGGAAGCGGCATAATTGCAGAAGGTGCAACGCGCCCCGCAGATGTTGGCCGGATTGATCTGCAGGTTGAACACGAAGGTGGCCCGCTCGCCGAAACGCCGGCGCCGGTTGGCCAAAGCCGCCCGCCCCAGGGCATGCAACCGGTCCGGGCTGATGACCGCCGCCAAGGCCCGGGCCTCGTCGGCCTCCAGACGCTGGCCCTGCGCCCCTTTTTTCAAAGCCAGTTGGAACAACGTGTCCGATATATGGCTCATATCTTCGCTTTCACTTTTGACCTTCAGCCTATCTTGATCCCATACTCCCCCCAGCGCCCATCCACCCGTCGTTCCACTTCCGGATCGAAGGCCACCGGCCGTGGATAGCCCTTTTTCCAGCGGGCGTCAATGGCGATGGGAAAGTCGAGCAGGAGCCGGTTGCCCTGGATGCGGCGCCCGGCGGGATACAGGTCGGCGGCCGGGTCGAAGCGCGTGAACCAACCCCACAAGAGCATGACCGGATCGTCCAGGGGCACGTCGCCGCTCACCGCGACATGAAACAGGTACTGCCGGGTGATCTCGTTGTGGCGTAGCGCCTCCCATAACCTTTCGAGATCACCGAGGTCATCGGCCACCCGCACCACCAGAAAGGCCGGTCCCAGGCTGCGAATAGCAGTAATTCCCGGGTGCAGATCGGCCGGCGTCGGCGGTTCGGGTGGCGGCACGGTGCGCACCGGTGCGCCGGAACCCTGGTTGGCCAGCAGGATCAGACGGCTGCCGGTATTCATGGCCGGGCCGGTGAAATCCAGGGTGTCCTGGGCCGTGGGGCTCAACAGGTGCACGCCGGCCGGCGTCAGATGACGCCACAGGGCGTTGCTCACCGAACGGAAATCGCGCACGCGCACCTCGGCGTCCACCGTGATCATCACCTTGGTGAGCGAAACCTGGCCTTCGCCCAGCATGCCCAGGGTCAACTTGAGAGCTTCGTGGGGATAGCGCTGGCGCACGGCCATCACCGCCAGGGCGTGGAACCCGGTTTCGGGATAGGCCCACAGATCGACAATCGCCGGCTTGAGCCAGCGCAGCATGGGCAGGGCGATCGCTTGGAGGGCTTCGCCGATGTAGTAATCCTCCTGCACGGGCTTGCCCACCACCGTGGCCGGGTAGATGGCGTCCTTGCGCGCCAGGATGCGCTGTACCCGGAAGACCGGGTAATCGGCCGCAGCCGAGTAGTGGCCGAAATGGTCGCCGAAGGGGCCTTCCCGACGCACGTCGCCGGGGCGCACTTCGCCTTCGAGCACGAACTCGGCCCTGGCCGGAATGCGGTGGCCGGTCGTTCGCCGGGTGATCAGGTCCAGGGGGTGTCCCATGAGGTAGGCCGCCAGCACCCGCTCGTCCATGCCTTCGGGCAGGGGCGCCACGGCCGCCAGGGTCAAGGCCGGCGGTCCGCCCAGGATGACGCTCACCGGCAACGGCCGGCCGGCACGCAGGGCTTGGTGAAAATGAAAGCCGCCCCCCTTTTCGATCTGCCAATGCATGCCGGTGCTGGCGGCGTCGAAGCGCTGCAGGCGGTAGATGCCCAGGTTGCCCTGGCCGGTCCGGGGGTCGACGGTGTGCACCAGGGGCAGGGTGAAAAACGGCCCGCCGTCCTCGGGCCAGCAGGTGAGCACCGGCAGTTGCGTGAGATCCGGGGGTTGGATGCACCTTTCCAGAATCGGGCCGGCCGGCACCCGGCGCAGGCGCGCGGGCAGCATGCGCCGCAGATCCCGCCGGGCGCGCCAGACGTTGCCCAGGGAGGGCGGCATCAGGCCATGGGCCAACCGGGCCAAGCGTTCGCCCAAGGCTTGTGGCGGCGCGCCGCAGGCCAGGTCCACCCGTTGGGCTGTGCCGAAAAGATTGCTCACCACCCGGTAGGGCGATCCCTTGACCTTCTCGAACAACAGGGCCGGGCCGCCGGCGGCGATCACCCGGTGCTGGATGACGGTGATCTCCTGGTCGGGGTCCACTTCGACCTTCACCCGGGCCAACTGCCCGCGCCGCTCCAGGTCCCGCAGAAAAACGCGCAAATCGGTATGCATCAGATCAGGTTCTCCCAGTTGGCTGCAAGCGGCCGGCCGAGCAGCGCCAGCACGCGGTCGATATAGGCGGCCATCAGATCGTGCAGGGTGATCTGCTGCGGAGTCTTGCCCTGGAACATGAAAAAGGGGGGGCTCAGGGGCATGATGACGGCGCCGGCGCCGGCCGCCCGGGCCGCGTTCGCAAGATCGATGGTGGTCAGGGGGGTCTCCCGCAACCCCAGAATCAGGGGGCGCCGCTCCTTGAGATGACAGTGGGCCGCCCGGGTGATCAGGTTATCGGCCAGGCCGTTGGCGATGTGGGCCAGGGTATTGACGGAACAGGGCACGATGACCATTCCGATCGTGGGTACCGAGCCCGAGGAAGGCGGCGCCTCCAGATCGGAGGGGTCGTACACCCGGCCGGCCAGGCGGGCCAGCTTGTCGAAAGGGCCGCATTCGCGTTCATAGATGGTGCGAGCCCAACGGCTGGCCACCAGCAGTGTGGGCCAGGGCGACCGTTCCAGCAGCAAATGGGCCGCATAGGCCCCCGAAGCACCGGTCATGGCCACCACGAGAGGCGGCTTTTTGGATTGGGGCATATAACCTCCTGGCGGCGAACTTTGGCAAAAGAGCGCACAGCGCGTTGATAGCAGATTCACCGGAATGGATAAAGGATGGATCGCGTTTTTTGAGGGCGCCTCTTGTCTCTATCCACAAAGCGCGCTAAAAGGGGCGACTGAAACAACCGAGTGGTCCGACATCCGCCGCAACGGTTGTGTTTCACGCTATCCAATGAAGTCAAGCCGGATCAGACGCCGCTCCTGCGGGGCTTCCGTCGCTCGAAGCCGGCACCGATCCCAAAACCCGCGGATCTGCACGCAATGGGAGCCTCATGCACCCGTTTCCGCAAACTACCCTACCCCATCTAAAGGAGAAAAGATGATGCGTACTTTGCGAGGAGTTCTGTTGTTGATGTTCTGTCTGGCCCTGTGCCTGCCCCTGGCCTATGCCGAAGTCGAAACCGAGGTGACCGCCACTCTCAAGTTGCAGAACCCGCCCATCGACATGGAAGTCTCCATGAACGGCCAGCGGATCTATGTCCTGGACAACCAGGGTCAGCTCCTGATTTACAATCCGGCCGGGGTCCTGCTGAACACGGTCAAGGTGGGCGCCGATGTCAACCAGATCAAAATCGGCCCCCGGGATGACCAGCTCTATCTGAGCAACCCCAAGGACAATACGGTCCAGGTGCTCAACCTCTCGTTCACCCACGCCATCGACATCGCCGGTTCGCCCTTCAAGGGACCGGCCAATGCACCGGTGGCCATCGTGGTCTTCAGCGATTTCCAATGCCCCTACTGCGCCCGCATCGGCGGCGTCATCGACGAGGTGCTCAAACAGTATCCCAAAGAGGCCAAGACTGTCTTCAAACACTTTCCGCTGACCATGCACCGTTTCGCCATGCAGGCGGCCAAGGCCACCGTGGCGGCCGACAGCTTCGGCAAATTTTGGGAGTACCACGACCTGGTCTTCCAAAACTACAGCACGCTCAGCGAACAGAAGCTCGATGAGTTCCGCGAAACCCTCAAACTGGACAAAGCCAAGTTCGACAAGCGCATGAACGATCCCAAGACCCTGCAAAAGATCCAGAAAGACGCCAAGGCCGGCGAAGACGCCGGCATCACCGGCACGCCCACAGTCTTCGTCAACGGCCGCCTGGTGCGGCCGGCCAACCAGGAAGGCATCAAAGCGGCCGTGGAGAAGGCCTTGAAGGATCTGAAGAACAAGAAGTAAGCCGGCATCCCATCTGAAATGTCAGCCCGCGGTCCGCAATGGATCGCGGGCTGTCTTTTTCTGGGATCTAAAATAGATTATGCCTTGAAAAAACCTATTCTGAAAAATTCGGTGGCATTTTCCTCAGATGAGGTTAAGTGTTTTTATGGCATTCCCAGCATGCTTATGAGGTCTCAAAAAGAAGCGTATTAAAATAAACAGCAGAATTTAACTGAATTTATTGAGAAAATACAATATTTTTGGATGCACCTTGGTGGTATCATCATACTGGCATTTGTTGAGAACCCTTCAGAATAAAGTGGTTAGGCCAGCATAGCGTGAGTTGTAAAAGTGGGGATAGTAAGCTTTCTCATAGGTGACGAAGGAATATTTGACCAAGCTTTATTAACCGCATTTCCATCCCAAATTTGGGGTCAAAATTGGAATTTTTCATGTGCTACGGGGGCGGTCAAGAAAACGGTCGTTTGCTGAACATCGGAATCCAGCTTAGCGCATATTTACGCGCGAATGTTCGTGGTACCCTAATTTGGCCGTTGTGCCACCTCAACCAAAAACTATCGCGGATTTTGGGACAATAGATAGATCTTTCGCTAAATGTTGCAAGATGCCATGATCAGGGGGCCGATTAGTTCTGCTTTGATAGAGAAATAGAGTGTTATTCCAATACGTCTATGATGGCCACGGGGGAGTGCGTCCTGAGTAAGTGATAACAAATAAAATGTCTTCCAATTCTTCTTTTTTAAAGGCTTGCTTCGGCTCCCTACCGTCGGACAGGTTATTCAGCAGTGACAGCTCCCACTCGCCGATCGGTTCGTTGCCGGTTATGGGAATCCAGGAACCGGCGTTGCCGCGTCTGGTGCTGATGACGCCATCGATCGATGTCGCAAGGCCTCCGGGTGTTTGTAATTGCCCCTGACCATCAGTGGTGGTGAAGCGCAATCGGGCCGGCACCTCGAAGGTTTTCCCCTCTTTGCGGACAAAATAGAGCACCACCTGATCAATATTCAAGCTTCCCAGATTCGGCGGGAAATCCTCGCGACGGGTCTTCCATGTGACCACCATGGGTAGATTGGGTGCTTCGGCGAGTTCCGAATGGTGCAAATCGTACCACTGATCGGATAACTCGTGACGGAAGCTGAAAGCGCGATCGGCACTCACCTTGGGTTCCAGTGTCTGGATAACCTGCTGATAGTAGGTGTAACTGTGCAACGCCGTGTACTCGATCGTGAGCAGCACGTCGGCAATGGTCTTGTAGTCGAATGGGTTCGACGTCTTTGGCATGCGGAATTCCCAGTTGGTATCGACGCCCAGACCCTCGAAAGGCAGCAGCATTTCGGACTGTTGCTGCAGGTCGAAGAGACCGGTGGCATTCAGCGGCGACGTGAGCGCCACCATCTCCGGATCACGACGCACGGTGACTTCCTGAAAGATCTGCCCGCCGATGACGGCACGGGACGCCGCAGTGGTCGAGAGGGTTGCGTGAATGCCCAGGTTGGGCGGAATGAGGGCGATTATAGAGGTCTTTACGAGTTTGAGAAGCCGTAAATAGTGGCCGGGGAAGTCGCGGTCAAACAGTTCCAATGGCGTACGGAAGGTGATCACGCCGGTTTCCCGGAAGCGCTGGAATTCCACCGGCGACATGGCGGCCAGAGAAATCGTCTTGGTAAGCTGGAGCTTGCGCTTGTCGGTGTCGATGGCGTACTGATCGAGCTGGTAGATATCTTGGAGCAGTCGTACCGAGCCGGTCAAACCCCGGCGATCGATGGTTTTTCCCGCCGTTAAGGTCGTTGTCACCATATTTTCGGAAGGCGGCTCCCAATAGTCTTGCTGAATATAATTCGGCGGCGGAGTCTGACGCTCGAAGGAGAGTTGATTTTCGGCCAGTTTGGCCACGGCCGTGGCTTCCTGCAGAAAATAGCTATAGACGCCTTCGAGGATGCCGCTTATCCAGTCGTAGAGTTCGGCGTTGGTGAACTTGTTGGCCAGAAATTCGGCGATGTCCTTGGCATGGTCCTTTTGCAGCAGGGCGATGGTGTGCTCTTGTCCGACCACCCGCACCTGATCCTCGGCGATCTTGACCTGCTGGGCGCCGATGCGCACGTCTTGCTCTGCTAAACTTTTGCTGAAAGCCCAATCTTCTTTCCGCCGCTCAAAACTGGCTAACATTTCAAGATATTTAATCCAAGACTCGGTCGCCTTCACAGCATACTCCCCTGCTAGCATGCCGGCTGCAGCGTTACCTGTCAAAAGAGAAACAAGTCCACCTGCTGCAATCGCTGAATAGGATGTACTGAGCCCACCTGTCAGGAAAAGAGCAGCATTCTCAGAAGCGTTAAGGTCATCAGTCAAAAGGCGAGCGTATTCATCCACCTGGAGTTGTGCGCGTTCTTGTTGGAGTTCTGCCAACTTCACGCCATTTTTTGCCTCCTGAACTCGCAAAGATTGGAGCGTAACCTGTGCTCCAGCAAGCAGGAAATCCTGCTGGGCCTTCAATCGCGAATATTTCTCCGAGTCGTACTTCTCCAGGGCGGCGAACATAGCGGCTTCCATTTGTTGGGCGATATTGACAAGTTGCTTGGCCCGCTCGATGAGAAATGAGAAGCGATAGGGTGTCGGTATGATGGTCGCGGTTCCCGGCAGCACGAGTTGCCCGCCGGCTCCGATCTGGGGGAGACCGCTGATCTGATCCGTGGGCGCGGCATAGGGGTCCAGGGTACGTTTCATGCCGGCGATGTTGCGGCAGGTGCGAAGCTTGTAAAGGTTCAGTTCCGCCTGCAGTTTCAACGCATTGGGGATCGGGTTCGGCGAGATGCAATAACCGAAGGCGACCTTGCCCGGGGACATCGGCCCGCTTTGATAAGGTGCGGCCGACAGATCGCTGAACCTGGCAGCGTCCATACCCACGTTTTTGATATGGCCGAACATCTGGTCATCCTTGAGCAAAGTGCCGTAAGCAGACTCGAGCGCTTTGCCGCTATTAGTAAGCGACGAACCGATGTTCTTGGAACCGGCCCCGACCTGGTGGAGGGCCTCTTCCGCCTTCGCCCAGGAATCTTTAATCCGGCTCTCCCATGAAGCATCCGCACCGAGCAGGTTGTCGATTTCGCCTGCCACCGTATACACCAGTTCGGGACTTGGTATTTGCCCGATAATCGCAACGAGATAGTGGATGTCAGGCATCCATGCCGCGGGCACCTCGTGTTTCAACACCACATCGATCAGCAGCCGGTTCCTTCGATCGCTGCAGGTATCGAGGCCCTGCTTGATCTCGCCGGTTTCCAGCAAGGCAATCGCCGTCTCATAAAGCGTGCGGGCCAAGGCCAATGATTCACTGGTATCCAGAGTAAACTCGGCGTTCGCATATTCGATCAGGCAACACACGATGGAGAGCACCGTGTAGCGCGTATAAGTGCTCGGCCTTGTACAGGCAATGAGGTGTGGATTCAGCGGGTCACGAAGCCAGTCCTGAACGCGCTGGTAGCCGCCTTTGAGTGCTTCCTCCGCCACTAACCCGAAATAGATCTTGCGTTTGGTTCGGCTGTCATCCGCCACTGTATAGTCGTAAACCGAACGGAAATAGTCCAGAGCGGAGATGTAATGGCCGCCCTTTTGAAGCTGCAAAGCGAGCTGGACGGGCACGAAGAAATAGGCTTCTTTTATATAAGTGAGGTTGGATTGAGGCGGGCCGTCATTCAACCACCACGCGGTCTCGATTAATTTACGGCGTTTCTGAACCTCACTCTGAGAGCTTTGCTCGACGATATTATAAGGCTGCGTGACAAAGGGAGCAATTCTGGTCGAGCCCTGTTCGACAATCTGGTTTTGTATCTGGCCGAGCGGGATGTGAAATACCCCCATATCCCCTTTGAGTTGATAAGCAAAATGAGGATCTCCTTTTTGAGGGATGGGCCCCGAATGAACGCCTATGTGTCTCATGAACGCCAAGCCGGAACATTTATTGTAAGTGAAGGACTTGATCCCATAAGCATTTATCTGGATACCTTCATAGTAGGTGTAAGGTTCTGACCGCCAGAAAGCGTAAATCTTTCCAGACGAAGTGAGTATGCTGCCTGCCCAAGCCTTGACTGCGCTCGTTTGTTTTTTTCCAAGTTCGGCACACCAGTTCATCCAATCGGTGGATTGTCTTTGCCAAGCCCACTCTGTGGCCACATCATGACCTAATGGTGAGCAAACAGTAACTTCTTTGTATTCAAACGAATCCGCAATTAATCGAGCCGCGGCGGGGAAAAATGGCCCTGGCATATAATCCGCGATCAAGACAAGCTGGGTATCACTGGGTTGGTATGCGGCCAAAATCCGTTTGACTTGGAAAGACAGCACTGGGTCGAATACTGCAGGGATTTTCCAGTACCCCCAAGGGTTTTTGAGAAAACTCCTCAACTCCTGAAAATCGAGATCTTCCCAGTCTGAACCATCCGGACCCAGCATGCGTGCATAAGTGTTACCGGTATCTTGATCCCGCACCAGAATCCGGGGCGGTTTGTCGTCGATTTGGCGCTGGCACAACACGGCATCGAAGCGAACAACATTGTCGGGCAATTCCAACTCGGTCTGTTCGCTATCCCAGCTCTGGAGCTCCAGATTGTACCGGACCAAAACAAGTTTCTGCTCGCCTTCTTCATAGATCTGAACAAACAGGCAAATGGTGCGCTCTTTGTCGGATATCAAAAAGGGATGCGCGCCGACCACCTTGGTTATGTTTTGCAACCCCGGCACAACATCCCAAAAAGATTGGGCATAGTCTTTATCGACGGCATTGGGGTCATAGACAGACCAGTAGAGGGTGTTTGTGTGGCGGCCGCGGGCGAACATGTAAAAAAGAGTGCGACGGCCCAGCGTCTTGCGGTTGCGGCATTTGCCTTCATAAAGTGTCGTCTCGGCATGGCAGCTCGCCTCGATGTCCAGGTTGCAGATGTCGCGGAAATAGTCGCTGTACGTCCTGGCTTCCCGGCAAGCCTGTTCCGGGTCCAGTTTGCGGTTGTCGCGCAGGTTCTTGACCAGTTGCTGAAAGGCCGGGGTCTGATGGCTGCGCAGGGTCGGGATCAGGATGTTTTCGGGATAAAGAAACACCAGCATCGCCGAGCGCCAGGTGGCGTAGGAGCCCATCCAGGTCCACTCCTCGTCGAAATACTGGAAGAACTCTTCCGTCGCTGTCAGATCCGGATGGCTTTTAGCCAACTGTCCCATGCGCAACGCGGCGAGCAGATTCTGGATGGTCTCTATTGCCTGACTGATGCGGGTAATCTGCTGGCAGGCGTCGGTCTGCGTGTCGATCAAAAGGCTGGCGCTGACCCGTTTGGCCTTCGTGGTGAGATCGTCGCTGGTTGCATCCGCTGCCAGGACCAGCGCATCGCGTAAGGGGAGCAGAGTGGCTTCCTCGGCTTTGCCGATTGCAACCCAGAAGGCGTTGACCAGGGCCTTTTCCTGATCGATGCGGGCCTCCAGCTCATCCTCCCAGTCAAGACGGTCCGCCAGCGCGGCACGCCATTTGGAAAGCGTTTTGGGCTTGGCCGCCGGGTAGCCGGTCAGCGCCGTTGGGCGCACCTTGAAGTAGTCCGGACTCAGGCCGAGCGCTCCCAAGGGTGTGGCCAGCTTGTCTTTTTCATCTGTCATCCAACGTTTGAAAAAGTAAGAGAGTTTCTTGGCTTGGATAAGAATATCATCGACCTCGGACCACTCCATGTCGGTGATCTCGCTGTCGGCCTCTGCCAATGTATTGATTTGCAGGAGATATTTGAAGGCGGCGTTGTCCAGCCCCATATCTTTGAGCTGTTCGGTGATGGATTCGCCCTTTGCCTGTTGCTTTTCCAAATCGGATAGATCGTCCGGCGTTTTGCCAAGCACATCCGCAATCATCAGGCTCAGCCATTTTTTGGGTTTGTCTGCATTTGGCCGCATGCTTTTGAGCTTGCCCGCCAACTCATCAAGTTCCTGTGTCCGATCCTTCCAGAACCCATAGGCCGGGTTCTGCTCGCGTTCGATTCTCAAGTCAGCCCCATCGATCAGGTCCGGATCAACCAGCGGCCGCCCGCGCTCGGATTGCATGTTGATAGGCCAATCCTTTTGCCGCCATATCTCACGCAGATGTTGCAGCCGCCAGCTCAGCAAGGCCGGGATGGCCGAGAGGGCGATATCCCCACTGTCGGCGGAGTAGGCGATTTCGATCGCCCCGCTCAGTCCGCTGCCGTGGCTTGGCGTGACCGGTACCGTGCCATTGGCCGTGGCGCGGTGGCCGGTTGCTACCAGCGCGGTTCGGTCGCTGTTTCGGTAGAATTCGACGACATACTCGCTGCCTGGCTGCTCGCTGAGGTTCAGGTAGATGAGGCCGTCATCGTCCGTATTCAGGCCCCACTCAACGCCTGTGAGGTTCCAACGCACGATCTGGTTGTGGTCATCCTTGAGCGTCAATCCATCCGAGAGGGGATAGCGGCTTATCTCTGTGCTAACCAGACCGAATAAGCGTTCCAGCGTTGTTTCGGTGCGTTTCTTCGCATCCAGTGCGAGTGCTTTCAGGCGCTCGGGCTTGTAATCGATGCCCAGCTTGCCGGCCAACGCTTTGCCTGAAGTTTCATCACCACCCACAGCCAGGCGAATTTCGCTACTGGAGGCGCCCAGTTGAACCAGAAGAGATTCATAGGACGCCAGGCGATAGTCGTCTTCGGCCTTTAGCAGCGCCTTTTGCTGCGCCGAGTTGGCCACGGGAAGATTGTGATCCGCCAGGTAGCGGCGCAGCACCTCGATGCAGGCCCTTACCTGCAACAGCTTGTTGTCCATCTCTTCGCAGGATGCGGGCAATGCCGCAAAGGGCTGATAGAACCTTTTCGTCAGGTCTTCGATGGCAATCTTGTTGCCTTCGATCCTGACGTGTTTCAGTGCGTAGTTCAGCAGGTCGGCCAGATAAGCCAAGGGGCTCACGGCCGACTCGCAGTCACGACAAACGCACGGCTTGGAGGGTTCGGCCTCAGCCAGAACGTCAGACATGGCGTCCTCGTAGCCGTTGACACTGTTGGCAAGTGCGCCGACCGACATGTTGTCCATCCACATGCTTTGAGCAACCGCGGCATTGTGAATGGCGTTGTCCTTGGGATTGCCAAGCTGCCCGGCCATCTGCTGCTTGAACTCGCTCAGCGGCGTGTCGGCAATCGCAGCGACATTGTCGAAGCCCTTGCGAATCAGCGTTGCGTTGATCTCCAGGTCGTCGGACAGGGCGCTCAGGTTGGCCTGAGCCTCCAAGGCGCTTACCGCCGGGTGATCCATGGCGACCGGCAGATTCGCCAGATGTCCGAGCCCGCCTGCCCGGCGAATGTCAGCAATGGATTCGATTCGCTGTTCCGCAAGGCGCTGGAGCAACTCCCGGGGCATATCCTGATACAATCGCTCGCGCAGTTCTTCGAGGCGGGGGGAAGACGGTTCAAGGGGTGCGGGCACAGGGACCCGAATTTCGACGATTTCCTGTTCATCAAGCGTTACCCGGATGTCGGCCTGATGAATCTGCTCGCCTTGGGTATCAAGAATCTGGAGACGCAGCCGCCGTTCGGTTGCTTCGTCGCCTTCTCCGCGTTGTACTTCTTGAGCCGTAGTGAAGAGCACTCGGCAGAGCCCTTGCCTGTTGGTGATGTCTACTCCCAGGTCGAGCGGGTCTTCGCCGGCTTCCAGGTCTAAGGCGCGCAGGCTAAAGCCGCTCAAGGGTTCACCGGTTTCACTGTCAAGGAGACGCGAGGTGACGATGTGCGTTGCAAACGTCTCCACCGGCACCGGTTCACCCCGCGGGACGACGACCAGATCGATGGTTTCCTCGTCGGCTGCGCTGGTTTTGACAGGGGACCGGGCCAGTAATTCGCCTTCCGGGCTGAAAACGTTAACCACCAAGTCGGGCCGGCGTTTGCCGATCTCGGCCACCTGATCCGAGGGCAGCGCGATTTCGTATTCTCCGCGCCGGCCTGTAATAGCGTCCTCGCCAAGCGGCGTATCGCCCCGCGGCCCAACATCAAACGCCTTGACAGCCAGGCCCGACAGAGGCGTTTCGTCCTGATGCCGCACCTGCCCACGGACGATAAAACGCTCGGGTATGGCGCGATGCGTCTCGACGGCCACGTTGATGGCATGGGCGGTGCGCGTGTCCACGATGCCGGTAGGGCGCAGACTGTGTTTGCGTTGGAAGTCGAGGACGGCCTGGAGTGTTCCCTCTCCGAAGTATGCGCGCTCGGTTTCATCTGCACGAATTTCGTAGCCGAGTTGGAGTAATTCGGTATGAAGGGCGTACACTTCCTCGCCCTGCATTTCAATTGATAGATTTTGGTCTCGTAAATTCATGGTTCCTCCTAACTTAGCTAATAGCACCAGCCACACGACTGCAGTGGTTGAGTAAGTATTTTATTTCTGGGGAAAGATCCTCTGTATCCATCGCTCCCGTTCGCTAGACCAGGTGCGAAGGTTCTGTTTTCCAAGCTGATGGATAGAGTATCCCTTTTGCGGGATGACTTGAGGGAAATAGATGCCTGGGCTAGTTTTAGTTTCTCTACGTAGTTGTGGTACTTTTGATTTGCTTGCTTCTTCGATCGTTTTCATCCAGGCCTCGGCCACCTGGCTTGCATTGGCATTCTGAGGAATAGTTCTAACGAAAGCTCTAAGAAAGCGCCATTTCGATTCGCTCGATTCAGAGGCAAATCCTAATATAATTGCGTTGGGGAACTTTTTTATGAACCAGTTTAACGATCGTGAAATTAATGCGTTGCAACCCGTGATAAAAATTAATTTCGGCCTATCCATCGTTTCCCGCCCCTTCAAGATGTCGCGGGAAAGGTTAACATAACCAAAGTTGCCAGGATCTCCCTGTACGCTGCGAGAACCAACATAATGATGCCCGGTTATAAGAATTATGTCTGCTCGCGAGATCGCTAAGCGCAAGTTAAAACCTTTATCGGAGGTGAGTCCTTGACTGTATACGTATGGACCCCGCCTCTCAACAGCAGTCGTTGTAGTTTTTCCCCTAAACTCCGCCTCGAGCCCTCTGACTTTTTTATCCCAGTTCTCACCAAATCTCATTTCCAAGACTGTGGTTTTAGAACCAACACCCAAGGCGGTTCCGGGTTCACCTTGTTGCCCGGAATAATCGGCTAGATTCGTTGGATTGGAGCGTACATATTGATATGGATTGATTCCATCAACCATTCCCTGTGGATCTCTACTAGTCCATTTTGCCAAAAAGGGGCAGTAGTAGCGCAATAAATGGTAACAAAAGCCACTTTCACTATCCTTTTCCTTTCCAATGAACCGATACCGTTTTTTCGAAAAGCTGCCAAAGCTGGTCTCACCATAAAGAGTATATTCCTCTCTATTCATCCAGGTGCCATCCGCATTAAAAACGACATTGCAACTTCCAAGATGATCACCCAACTGGTACTGAACGGCAGGACTTACGTCTCTTGTATCCAAAGGCTCGCCCGACCGAATGATCGCAATTCGCCTCTCGTCGTCCATAACATGCAGGCTACTGTTCCTCTTTAATAGCTTTCCTTTTACCTGCCAAAGGTGTTCAAACACATCGTCGACGTAGATCGTTGTCTCAATGCCGCCGCCATTCTGCTTGCGTACCAGTTTCTTCACCCGCAGCCCACCGCTATCATACAAATACTGCGCATGCACCGTGGGCTGGCTGGTATCGACCTGGTTTCGAAACACCCGCATCCGGTCGCTGTGATCCCACTCGAAGTGCCGCGAGAGGCCTTCCCCGGTCATATTGCCGTTGACGTCAAAGGTATAGTCGTAGCTAGCGCCTCCTACATCCATGGATTGCAGCCGGTTGGAGTCCGGCGCCAGAGTGAAGTCCCGTGTAAACCCGTTCTGGCCGGCCGTGTGTTTGAGTCGGGTCATATTGCCGACAGGGTCGTAGGTATACAGCTCCTGGTAAGGACGGGTCAGGGAGACATCCTGGCACCTGGGCGTGTCTTCCCAGGGTGGTGACGGTGGCGGGGTATTGCATTCGCGCCCGCCGGCGGTGAGCAGGCGATAGAGGGGGTCATAGGTGAAGATGCGGTCCAGGGCACTCTTGCCCTGCAAAGTGTTGGGAATGCCGCAGTCCGGCGTGCGATCGCTGATCTTGAGGATGTTGCCCACCAGGTCGTATCCGTAGGCGAAATCCTGCAGTACGGCGCCATTGGGGTGATAGGTCTGTAGCGCCGGCATGGTATACCGTTCGCTGCGCAGCCGCGTAAGTCGAAAGGTCTTCTGGTCATAAGCATACCGGGTCATCACTCCGTTGCCGTAGGCGATCAGCGTGCGCTGCCCCTTGGCATTGTAAGCGATGTGCTGGACGTAGATTGTGTTGTCCAACTGGACGCTTTCCAACGCGCCGGCCCGGTTGTACTGCGGACGCAGGCTCTTTCGTTCGCCATCCACGTCCCGGGGATAGGTCATCGACTTCACACGGTTCAATGCATCATAGGTGTGTGAGGTTTGGTAGGACGCGGCATCGAGCAGACCCGAAGCGTGGTCTTCCAGAGTGGCCCCTGCGGGAGGCTGCCAGTCCACGCGGAAGGCTTTCACCTCCCAGTTGGGGGGCGGCGGGTCGAAGGCAGACAGAATCGCCGTGTCGCCGATCACCTGGCGGACTTTTTCCAGCAGGTTGCCCTTGAAGTCGTAGGCGTAGAAGGAGAGCAAGCCCGCTTCATCGTAATGTTGGTGCAGTTCGCCCAGCAGATTCTTCGCCTTCCTGGCTTCCACGTCAACCTTCGCCAATTGCTGGACATCACCGCCGTCTCCATAGTCCAAACGCTCGCGCAGTGTCACGGGTTCGCCGCCCTGGTCGCGCGCCCACAGGCGGATCGGCCGGTGCAGGCAATCATAAGCGTGCAGGATCAACGCGCCCTTGCTGTCACGGCGCTCGATCTCGTTGCCGGCAGCGTCGAAGACGATGCGCCGTACTCCCGCATCGAGCTGTTCGATACGCAGCACCTGGGCACCCTGCTCTTCCTCACCTTCTCCCCGTTTCGGTGTCAGATCGTAAATGTAACGGAAAGCCTGCCGTTGCAGGGCATCTTTTACCGTCAACAGGTTACCGCGGATGTCATAGGTGGATTCGGTGGCGTACGAGTCGGCCGGGTTTGTGCCGTTACGCTCGACGGACTTGATCGTGCGGCCCAAAGCATCGATTTCCGCGCTGCTCGGCGTGTTCCAATGGTGCTGGTACCCCTGAGCGTCGTTGCTGTGGGTGCGACCGGCGTTATCGTTTTCGTCGTAGGTGGTGAGCTCCCAGGGCGTTGGCGTGAAATGGAGCGGGTCGGCCAGATCCATAGGATCCCCATAGAGGACCCGCTGTTCCGAGCCATCGGGGTTGAGGGTTCGGATCACCTGGCCGCGTGGATCGTAGAACATCTTCGCCTTCTGACCCATTTCTGTTTGACCCGGCCGCTGATAGCCCCAACCGCAGGCGAAGAAAGGCTCATACTTCTCCACCACCCGGCCCTTGTTATCGTAGGTTTGCCAGCCGCTCACCACGACGTTGGGCTGGCCGCCCGGACAGGCCGACCTGCCGATGGCGTCCTGGTTCGGCGCTGACTGATCGGGCAAGAGGCTTGCATCGCCGAACGGGGTGTCGCCAAAGGTGATGTCCTCGGCCTGGGTACGGGTTTGAAGCAGGCGGCCGAAGCCGTCGGAATATTCGACGGTCTCGACGGTATCGACCCTTTCGGCAAGATCCACATCCGTGTCGTGGATGTGGTGTGCCCGTCGGATGGTGCGTGCCGAAACGGGCTGTTGGTGCTGGACAAAGGCCAGTAAGTCATAGGTCATGACGGTGCTTGGCGCCTGGTCTGAATCCCCCTTGTTTTCGCCTGGTCGGCCCATGACAGCGGTGGACTTCAGCAGTCCCAGTGGCGTGTAGGTATAGCGGGTGCGATTGCCGTTGGGGTCGGTGACCTGCAAGGGCTGCAGGACGCGGTAGTCGTATTCGGCTTGGGTTACCAATCCGGCCGGATCGGTAACCTCGGCCGGCAACAGTTGATACGTGTCGTAGCCGATGCCGGTTTCCTGGCCCAGCGCGTCTCTGGTTCTGATCGGCAGGCCGCGCCCCTTTGGCTGTACATGGAAGTCATACTGTTGGCCGGTGGTGGCGAAATACCCGCACTGATGATCATCGCCGGGTCCGCCCGGGTGGAAGAGATATCCGGCCTGCGGCTTCAGCAGGCTGCGAAATTCCTGCGGATACTCGCCTGCCCAGGCGGGTGCGGCGCCGCTGGTCAGGTAAGGGGGCATATTTTCCGGATAGGCGGCCTGCAGAATATCCTCGGTCAGGATGAGGGTTTCGGTGCGCACCACCGCACCGTAATCGCCCACCTCTCCGAAGCGCAAGCCTTGGAAAGCGGGGCCATCGTAGTAGCTCAGCATCTGGCCGATGACCTGGAGGGCGTTGCTGTCGTCAGCCGTCGCCTTCAATATTAGAAGTGACTGGGAGCCATCGTTGACGATCTCGTAAACGGAAGTTTTGGCGACCCGGTCCTGGATGTAGGATTGTGGGTTGCTGGGCTTTGCGTATTCCGTCAGCGTGCGTGTGGCAAGAAAAGGCTCGACGGCAGCGTCTTGCAGGTCTGGCCAGCCGCGTGGGCAGGCGATCTGGGTGTGCTTGCGGGGTTGGCCGAAGGCATCGTAGTCCTCCGTAAAACTGAACTGGGTCATGGGGTCCTCACCCCGCTCCCACTGGGTGACCCGTTGAGACAGAGGGTGCGGGAAAAAGACCTTTGTCTGCCATTCTGCCGGAGCCGCAGGCCAGGGTTGCCCAACCGGCAGCGCGGTTACCCCGTGCAGGTTCTCTGTGACTGTGTAGGGACGATCCGCACGATCCGAGTTATCCAGCGCGTAAAGCTCCGTTCGCAGGATATTGCCGCGCAGCGTGCGCAAGGCATCCCGCTTGACCCTGCGCGGCAGGCCATTGACGAACTGGGTCATCGTGTCAGGGCGATTCAGGAGCGACGGATCCTCCGACCAGAACTCATCGCCGAAACCGGTCTCCTCCCATTCTCCAAACTCATCGCCGATAGGACCCTGGTGAAACCAATTTTTGATCAAGAGCGGCGGCGAGAAATACTTGGCGCGGTCGCTGCTTTCAAAATTCTCGAAGCTCGATGCGTTGCCGTGCAATCCTGCCTGGTTGTAAGCCTCGAACCGCTCGGTGTCGCGCTGCTCCACCCGGCCGAAGCCGCGGAACTCACGCTCGGCGCCGTCCCAGTAACCGTGGTGATAGCTGTACTCCGTCGTGAGCTTGCCCCCGGAGAGTTCATCGATCACTTCGACACAGGCGACCACCTGGACAGGGAATGGTAGTGGTGTCTTCCAGCGTGTGGCTGGCTGCTTTTGAGCGTGCAGATAAAAATGGGTGGAAGGCCGGTACTGCACACGGGTCAGCGCGCCCGTGTGATTGTCCATTTCGTTCAGCAGGTAGGGTTTTGCGGCCCCGGCCAAATCGAGAAAAAAATAGTGGTCACGACCGGAGGCCGGGGCGTCTTTGGTCCATAGAATGCCGCTGATCCCGCTGCCCAGTAGATCCACCAGACGGATGGCATCCATGTCTGAAACCGGTGGCGTGCCCGCGATCTCGATGGGATCGCTCCACCCCGCTCCGCACTGGTTGATCCAAAGTGTGATCCGGGTATCGTCCACGTAGACGATGTCCGCCAGACCATCACCGTCAATGTCGCCCACCAGAATGCGCCTGGGGTCGTAGCCATAGGGGAAACGCGGGCTGTTGTGCATGTGGATGCGCTTTCCCCAGTTGCCATAGCCCAGGTTGGGCCAGTATTCGACGTTGCCGTCATGGATCAGGACAATGTCCTGCAGGCCGTCGCCCGACAGATCGCCCCATTTGACGGATGGGTCGGAGAAATTGATATTGGGGAAGTCGTCCAGGGCACGCCGCTCGACCCAGCGACTCTCCTGCCAGCCTTTTTTGGGATCATTGAAAAAACACTCCAGGCGGGTGCCGGAACGGAGGGCATCCGTGACGCCGTCGCCGGTTAGATCGACCAGGCGGACTTCCGGGTCTTCCAGGTTGAAACTGGGCGCCGTTTGATACCGTTTGAACGATCGCTTGTCCCACAAACCGCCGAAGCGCAGCGGGAAGTACCCGCACAAGCCATCGACTGTCGCCAGCAGGTCGACGCGACCGTCGCCGTCGGCATCGATGAGCTGTACACCTGAGTCAGCTAAACTCAGGCCGGCCGGCGCCTCCGTCATAAAACGCGGCAGATCGAATTGACCATTGCCAAGGTTGCGCCAGTAGCGCACCGTATCGTTCATCTCCAGAATATCGGGTAGTCCGTTGCCGAAGAGGTCGGCCAGTTCCAGTTCCGGATTTGCCAATGACAGCGCCGGAAAATCCTGACCCTCAAGGGGAAAGAAATCTTGCTTCTCGGGTTTAAATTGAGAGTAGCTAAACTCCAAGGGCGGCAGCGACTGCGCATCTGGGCCGTCATGGCCGGATATATTGATTTGGCTTAGCAGAGAAACGCCGTTTTTCGGCAGGATACCCGCCAGGTCCTGCAGATCGTTGCGCTGGTCCTGATAGATGAGATCGTATGTGCGTGTTGTGCGATCTTGATCGGTGTGAGTGGCTATCGCCATTTGCGTGCAGCGCAGGCATGTGCGGATCTCAAAACCGGCGCGATAGTCGGAAAATGGATAGAGCCGCTGGTTATCGGGAACATTGTCCGGGTAGTGGTCCGGCAGCGATTCATATTCAAAGGTCACCGAAACGAGAAACTTCTCTGAACCGCCGGCATCGTTATAGTCGGCATAGCTGATTTGCTTGAGATAAAGCTGATCCCAAGAACGCTCGTTTGTTTTTCCTTGATCCCTTTTGTAGGTATAGACAATGCGGTTGCCGAAAGGATCTCGGGTTTCCGTCAGTTTCCAGGCGAAAAGCTTCTTCCGATTCTCGGGATCGGCAATAACAGCTGGGTCCTCCCAATCTGCATTCGCATTGAGAGGCATCGGAGTGCCATAAAGACTTATCAGCCCATCCTTGCTGCGCACCTCCCAATAGTCGTTACCTGCATCTTTATGATGCGTGATAAGGGCGAAAAGGCCTTCCGTACGGGGACGGTAGCGCGTCCAGGTCTCCGACGGTTCAACCGGCACCAGGTCTTCGGCGCCAGAGAGGATAAAGGTATCTCGTTTCTCCGAGTCGTCCGCATCATCTCTATAACGCGGAATTCCCTGGGAGGTCTTGCGGCATATGCCCGGGATGCTCAAGTTCCAGCCCAGGCCAAATGGCCCATTGCCGTTGCCAGTGCTGTAAACAAGATTTAGTTCGGGTTGAAAGCCGTTGCGTCCTGGGGGAAGGGCGACAGGTACGGTGAAGTTTCCAGTGCCGGTGAAAAGGTCTGGCGAAAACTTTTCGCCTAGACCTTTGAGGGCACCACCCCCTTTTGGCACCGAAATCACTTGCCCGGAAGTACCTGCTTTGTTGCTCATTGCGGTAGTCCCTGTAAACAGGGTAATGTGCTAAGCTCTGAGAAAGACCGGGCAAAATGGGCTATAGGTTGCCGGTATTTTCAACAAGGGCTAAAAATCCCGCAAACAGGTGGGATCGGGCGAGGAAAAGCAGCTCAGAAACCAGATTCGATTTAGAAAAAGGAGAATCGCTTCGGGGCAATTGGATAGGAGTGTCCAAAATTGAATACTGCACTAATAGTCGGATGGATTCGTATTGTCAATCATGATGTAGGATTCTGGAATCTGACCATTGGCAGGGGTTACCCCATATCACATTTCCTTCTTTCAGATGTTCGGTAAAAAAGAGGTGATCCTGTCCCAGGGGATCACGTTCACCCGGTCGTAGAGATCCACAACCGCCCACATCCGATTATCCTTCAAGATGCCGTTATTACCCCGCAAGATTGGCCGCCGAATTATTCAAGGCATTGCCTCAAATGGTCAGGGCCGAGAGCAAGTATCAGCGCTTTAAAGTAAATCCTGTGTTGCCATTTTTAGCCCCAATTCAGATTCTAAAATATGAGATACAAAATGTCCTTAGCCCCGTGCAAGCCATTGCAGTGCCGCCATGCCGGCTTCCAGGGCAAAGCGTGGTTGTTTTTCGGCCATCTCCTTGGCCGCCCGGATCAGGGTCCTGGGGTTATCTTTTCGACCAGAAAAGACAAGGCAGCAGAGTCGCATCATCAACCCTGGATGATTTCGGCCACCGCCGATCGAAGGAATGGCGCCACGTTCGACGAAAATGCATACCATTCAGACGAACAGTGGCGTGATGGCCCCGGCCACCCCGGCCAGGGTGGAAATCGGAAAGAAGCGCTTGGGTATCGGAATCCAGGGCAGATACATGGCCCCGAAGAAAAGCAAGGTGACCGCCATGGAGAGCATGGCCGGCCATCCCGCCCGGGCCAGAAAGAGCAGCAGCATCAGGGCGCTCAGGGAGATCAGATGGGAACCGGCGGCCACCACCTGGGCCGGCCGGGCCCCCAGGGCCGCCGGAATGCTGTGGATACCGGTGCGCCGGTCGCTCTCGATGTCCAGCAGGGCGTAGATGATATCCGCGCCGCTGAGCCAGAAGAAGACATAAGCGGAGAAAATCAAGACCTCGGCCGTCAGATCCACATGTCCGGCGGCGGCCACGAAGGCGCCCAGGGGGGCCAGGGCCAGGCACAGGCCGATGCCGAAGTGGCACAGGGCCGTGAAGCGTTTGAGCAGCGAATAGCCCAGCAGGGGCACCAGGGGCACCGGCGAAAGGATCAGGCACCAGCGGTTGAGCAGGGCGCAGGCCGTCAGATAGACGACCAGGCCGCCCAGGGCCACGGCCAGAGCCGTGCCCACGCCCATGGCGCCCGAGGGCAGCTCGCGCCCGGCCGTGCGCGGGTTGCGGGCGTCGATGCGGCGGTCGAAAATCCGATTGCAGGCCATGCCGAAGGTGCGCGCCCCGACCGCGGCGGCGATGATGCCGAGCAATATTCCCGCCGATGGCCATGCATGATCGGCCCCCATCCAGGCGCCCGTGAAAAGCAGCGGCAGGCTGAAGGCGGTGTGTTCGATTTTGATGAAGCGCAGGATTTTACTGACCATGTTCCCACTCGCATAAAGCATCTCTTAAAAAAAGGGCGAGGCGCTCGCACACGGTGTCCAGATTGCGCAGCAGCATCGCGCGCTCCAGCTGCAGGGCCGTGTCGGTGATCCCTTTGATCAAATCGCACGGCACCCCATAAAGCGCTGCCGCCCGGGCCACCGCCGCCCCCTCCATGTCCACCACATCGCCATATTGGGCATATTCGGCGCGCCGCACGGGGTCGAAGACCGGCCGGTCGCTGGTCACCAGGCGCGCCGGTGGCAGATCGGTGCCCAGGCCAGCGCCGCAGGGCACGGGCGCAACCCGTTTGCCGAAGATTTCATGATCGCCCTCCGAGGCCTCGCTGATGCGCACCAAATGGCCCACGGCCAGTTCGGGTGCGTCGCGCAAGGCTCCGCAGGCCCCGGGGTTCACGATGCGCGTGGCCCCATGGCTCAGGATCATGGCCTGGCAGGCCGTGGCCGCAGCGATCTTGCCCATGCGACTGATCACGATGCGCAAGCACGGATAGGCCGGGCTCTGGTAAACGGCAAACGGCTGGAATGCCAACGGTTCGGCCCCCACCAGGGCCAGAAAGGGTCGTGCCTCCCGCTGGGTGGCAAAAAGTACGGTGATCATGGGAGCAATCCGGCCTGCCGCGCCCTGGCCGCGAGAGTGTCGATGGCTTTGCGGCCGGTGGCGCCCAGATCGAGGCTGAAGGGGTTGACGAAGGTGTCGATGTGCGCCCGCAGCACCTCGGCGGTCATCTCCTGGGCATGGCTGCGGATATACGGCAAGGCGCCTTCGGGGTCCCGGCGCGCCGCTTCGATGCTGTCACGGATCTTGGTTTCCAGTTGCCCCATGAGCGCCTCGGGCAGACGCCGGTGGGCGGCAATACACCCCAGGGGGATGGGCAGACCGGTTTCGGCTTCCCACCAGGCGCCCAGATCCACCACGGCCTGAAAGCCGGCATCCTGGAAGGTAAAGCGACTCTCATGGATGATGACCCCGCAGTCGGCCTCGCCGGCGTCCAAGGCCGCGAAGATGCGGTCGTAGGGCACGAAGCGGCGCTGGCGGGCATCCGGGGCCCAGAGCTGCAGCAGCAAATGGGCCGTGGTCCACTGCCCGGGCAGCACGATCCGGCAGCCGGCCATATCTTCGCGCCGCAACGGCTTGCGCGCGATCACCAAGGGCCCGCAACCGTATCCCAGAGCCCCGCCGCTGGCCAGCAGGCGGTAATTCTCCTGAACCTTGAGCCAGGCGTAGAACGAGAGTTTGCTGACATCCAGGGTCTGGCCGAAGGCCATCTGGTTGAGGGTCTCGACGTCATGCAGCACCGGTTGCAAGACGTGGCCCGGCCACGGCACCTCGCCATTCACCAGGCCGTTGAAGATGAAAGTGTCGTTGGGGCAAGGAGAGAAGCCGAGGGTAATGTTCATCTTCAGCCTTTCTTAACAAACTCCCCGATCTTCTCCACCACATACGCCAGTTGCTCGGGTCTCAGCTCCGGATAGATCGGCAAGGCCAGCGTCTGGGCCGCAGCCTGCTCGGAGACCGGAAAATCACCGGTTTTATATCCCAGGTTGGCGAAGCACGTCTGCTGGTGGAGCGACATCGGGTAGTACACCTCGCTGCCGATCTGCTGGGTGGATAGATACTCGCGCAGGGCATCGCGCCCCTGGGGCACCCGGATCACGAACTGGTTGTAAATGTGGCGGCTTTGCTTCTCCATGGGCAGGCCGATGCGCTCGGCCAGGCCGGCTTCCCCGAAGAGTTTGCGGTAGAGCGCGGCGTTCTTCTGCCGTCCCTGGCTCCAGCCATCCAGATAGGGCAGCTTGACGGCCACGATGGCCGCCTGCAGGGCGTCCAGGCGGAAATTGCCACCGATGGCGTGATGGTAGTATTTGGGCTCCATGCCGTGCATGCGCAGCAGGCGCAGCCGCTGGTCCATCTCTTTGGACAGGCAGGTGACCAGGCCGCCGTCGCCGAAGGCCCCCAGGTTCTTGGAAGGAAAGAAGGAAAAACAGCCGAAGGCGCCCATGCTGCCGGCCCGCCGGCCCTTATATTCGGCGCCGATGGCCTGGGCCGCGTCTTCGATGATCGTCAGATCGTATTGCCGGCAGATCCCCAGGATCGGGTCCATCTCGGCGCACTGGCCGTAGAGATGCACGGGGATGACCGCCTTGACCGTGGCGCGCTCGGCCGGGGTCATGCGCTCCAGGGCAGCGGCGAGCTGGGCCGGGTCCAGGTTATAGGTGTCGGCCTCGATGTCCACGAAGACCGGCAGGGCGCCCACCCGGGCGATGGCGCCGGCCGTGGCGAAAAAAGTGTAAGGCGTGGTGAGTACCCGATGGCCCGGACCGATGCCGGCGGCCATGAGGGCGATAATCAAGGCGTCAGAGCCCGACGACACGCCCACGGCATGGGGTGCCCGGCAGTAACCGGCGAGAGCCTCTTCCATGCCGGCAACCTGGGGGCCAAGGATGAACATTTGACTCTCGCAGATCTCGTCCAGGCGCGCGCGCACTTCTTCTTTAATTTGCCGATACTGCGCTTTCAAATCCAGCAGGGGTACTTGCATAAGTTCGTGCTTTCTTTCAATTGGTTTCAGTGGGGTCGCCGACCGTTTCCGTTACGCGACCTGAAGCCATTGCTTTCGGCCGGTTTGATTTCGCCGCAACGGGTCTCCACGGCGCCGTAGCCCAGCAAGGCCGCTACTTCGCGGTTAAAGGCCTCACCCGGTTGGATGCGCCACTGTTCGGACATGGCGATGATGGTCTCCACATCTTCTTCCATTTTCAGGTGCAGCCATCCCGAGCAGTCGCCGGGATAGCGGCGAATCAGGTCGCGCAGACGCTCCAGCTTCTCCTTGTCGGTGCGCGTCACATCGATGTTGAAGTGCACCTCGGCCGTCCAGAGGGTCTCGGCCTCTTCCATGGGAATCACCGTGTCGGCCAGAAGCTTGGGACCCTTTTCGTCCTTCTGCAGCTTGCCCTGCACCATGATCGGCCGGTCGTCGGTGAGCAGGTGCTGGCAGGCGGCATAGACCGACGGGAAGACGACCACCTCGATGCCGCCCTCCATGTCTTCCAACTGCACGAAGGCCATCAACTCTTCTTTTTTGGTGCGGATGGTCTTGCGGCTGGCCACCATGCCGCCCATGCGCACCATCTGCCCGTCACTGGCCTCTTCGGTGGCGCCGCTGGTAATATTGCTGAACTTGGCGATGGTCTTCTGGTGATGGGCCAGGGGATGGCCGGTGATATAGAACCCCAGGGCCTCTTTTTCGCGCGTCAGGCGTTCGCGCTCGGGCCACTCGGGAAGGTTGGGCAGGGGCGGCGGTGTCATGGAGAGCGTACAGTCGTTGGTCTCCTCGAAAAGCCCCATCTGGGGATCGCACTTCTCCTTCTGGACTTTCTGCCCGTATTCCAGGGCCTCTTCCAGAATCGCCATCATTTGGGAGCGCTTGGCGCCGGTGGTATCGAAGGCCCCGCAGGCCACCAGGCCTTCCAGGACGCGTTTGTTGACCTTGCGCAGGTCCACGCGCTCGCAGAAATCGAAGAGCGATTTGAAGGGACCGTTGCTCCGGCGCTCTTCGGCGATCGCTTCCACCGCCCCCTCGCCCACATTCTTGACCGCCACCAGGCCGAAGCGGATCTTGCCGTCGGAGACGGTGAAGGTGGTGTCGCCGTTGTTCACATCCGGCGGCAGGACTTCGATCTGATGGCCGCGGCATTCGTTGATGTATTTGACCACGCCGTCGATGGAGTGCATTTCGCTGGTGAGCAACGCGGCGATGAACTCCACGGGAAAGTGGGCCTTGAGGTAAGCCGTCTGGTAGGCGATCAGGGCATAGGCCGCGCTGTGGGACTTGTTGAAGCCGTAGCCGCCGAATTTTTCCATGAGGTCGAACAGGGCGATGGCTTTCTTCTCGTCGTGACCATTGGCCACGGCGCCTTTGACGAAGCGCTCGCGGTGCTCGGCCATCATGGCGGCGATCTTCTTACCCATGGCCTTGCGCAGGCCGTCGGCTTCGCCCATGGTATAGCTGGCCAGGACGCTGGCGATCTTCATCACCTGCTCCTGGTAGACAATGACCCCGTAAGTCTCCTTGAGCAGCGGCTCCAGCTCGGGGAACATATACTCCACGGCCTTGCGGCCGTGCTTGCGCTCGACGAAATCGTCCACCATGCCGCTGTCCAGCGGTCCGGGCCGGTAGAGGGCCACCAGGGCCGTGATGTCGGCGAAGGATTCGGGCTTCAGGCGCGCCAGCAAATCCTTCATGCCCGACGACTCCAATTGAAAGACCCCGGTGGTGTCCCCGGCGGCCAGCAGGGCATAGGTCGGGGTGTCGTTGAAGTCGAGGTTGGAGAGATCGGGCGGCTCTTTGCCCTGCTGGCGGATGAGGGCCAGGGCATGATCGATCACAGTCAGGTTGCGCAGGCCGAGGAAGTCGAACTTGACCAGGCCGATCATCTCCACGTGCTTCATGTCGAACTGGGTCACGACTTCGCCCTTTTTACCGCGATACAAGGGCAGGTAGTCGACCAGGGGCTTGTCGCCGATCACCACGCCGGCCGCATGGGTCGAGGCGTGGCGCGGCAGCCCCTCCAGGGTGCGGCAGATGGCGATCAGCTCGGCCACCTCGGGCCGCGTCTCTTCCAGCGCCCGCAGTTGGGGCTCTTTCTCCAGGGCTTTATCCAGGGAGATATTGAGCTCGTCGGGCACCAACTTGGCGATGACATCCACCTCGCTGAGGGGGATGCCCAGGGCCCGCCCCACATCGCGGAGCACGGCGCGGGTTTTGAGTTTTCCGTAGGTGATGATCTGGGCCACGTACTCGCCGCCGCCGTAACGCTCGACCACGTACTTGAAGACATTCTCCCGACCGTTGATGCAGAAGTCCACGTCGATATCGGGCATGCTGATGCGGTCGGGATTGAGGAAACGCTCGAAGATCAGGCCATGCTCCAGCGGGTCCAGATCGGTGATGCGCAAAGAGTAAGCCACCAGGCTGCCGGCCGCCGAACCGCGACCCGGGCCGACCGGAATGTGATTGTTCTTGGCATAGTTGATGAAATCGGACACGATCAAGAAATAGCCCGGAAAGCCCATCGTGTTGATCACGCCGATTTCGTATTCCAACCGCTCGCGGTAGATCTTTTCGTCCGCATCCGGGCGTTTGGCGCGGATCAACTCCCAGACCCGCGCGAAACCTTCGCGCGCCTGGCGCGAGAAGAGATCGGCGGCGCTCAAGCCCGAGGGGTCCTCGAAGTGCGGAAAGTGATAGCTCTTCAGGTCGAAGGAGACATCGCAGCGCTTGGCGATGGCCACGGTGTTGTCGATGGCGCCGGAAAAATCCTTGAAGTAGGCGATCATCTCTTCCCGGGACTTGAAGTAGAGCTGATCGGTGCGGAAACGGAAGCGGTCGGTGTCGTTGACGGTCTTGCCGGTCTGCACGCACAGCAGCACGTCGTGGGCGCGCACGTCCTCCTTGTTCAGATAGTGGCAGTCGTTGCTGGCCACCATGGGGATGGAGAGTTTGGCGCTCATCTCGCGCAGGGCTGCATTGACCGTGTCCTGGGCCGGCAGGCCGTTGTTCTGCACCTCCAGGAAGAAGCGTTCCTCGCCGAAGAGCTCCTGGAAGAAGCGCGCCGACTCCTCGGCTTTGTCCAGGCGACCCTGGACGATGTGCTGGGGGATCTCGCCGTGCAGGCAGGCCGACATGCCGATCAGACCGGCGCAATGGGCGCGCAGCACATGCTTGTCGATGCGCGGGCGGTAGTAAAAACCTTCGGCCTGGGCGATGGAGGCCAGGCGGCACAGGTTGCGGTAACCCTGCTGATTTTCGGCCAGCAGCACCAGGTGGGTAACTCCCTTGGCATCCAGAGAGGTCTTGTCGGCCAAGGTCCGCGGGGCCACATAGCACTCGCAGCCGATGATCGGCTTGATGCCCTCTTTAACCGCTTTGGTGTAGAATTCGAGCACGTTGAACATGGTGCCATGATCGGTCATGGCCACGCTGTGCATGCCGAACTCCTTGACCCGCTTGAAGAGGCCATCCAGGCGGATGGCCCCATCGAGCAGGCTGTACATGGTATGCACATGCAGATGAACGAAATCGGTGGGAACGGCAGTCATCCTACTGATCCACCCGGTAATTGGGCGCCTCTTTGGTGATGATGACGTCGTGCACATGACTTTCGCGCAAGCCGGCGGCCGTGATGCGCAAGAAACGGGCGCGCTCACGCAGTTCGGCGATGGTGCGGCAACCCACGTAGCCCATGCCGGCTTTCAGACCGCCGATCAGCTGATGAAGGTTGGCGGCCAGGGAACCGCGATAGGGCACGCGGCCCACGATGCCTTCGGGCACCAGCTTGTCGTCCTCGGCCTGCTCGGTCTGGTAGTAGCGGTCCTTGCTGCCCTTTTTCATGGCCTCGATGGAGCCCATGCCGCGGTAGACTTTGTAGCTGCGGCCCTGGAAGAGAATGCTTTCACCGGGGCTTTCGTCGGTGCCGGCAAAGAGCCCGCCGATCATGACGCTATGCGCCCCGGCACCCAGCGCCTTGGTGAGATCGCCGGAGAACTTGATGCCGCCGTCGGCGATGAGCGGCACGCCGTGCTTGTCGGCGGCCGCCTTGCAGTTCATGATGGCTGTGACCTGGGGCACCCCCACGCCGGCCACGATACGGGTGGTGCAGATCGATCCGGGACCGATGCCGATCTTGACGGCATCCACGCCGGCGGCGATCAAGGCTTCGGCGCCCTCGCCCGTGGCCACGTTGCCGGCGATCAGCTCGATGTTCTTGAAGGTGCGCTTCAACTCCTTCACGGTGTCGATGACGTTTTCGGAGTGGCCGTGGGAGGTGTCGATGAGCAGCACATCGGCGCCGGCATTGAGCAGGGCCTGGGCCCGTTCCACCCGGTCGGGTCCCACACCGATGGCCGCCCCGGCGCGCAAGCGCCCCATCTGATCCTTGCAGGCATTGGGGTACTTCTTGATCTTTTCGATATCCTTGATGGTGATCATGCCCTTGAGCCGCCCCTTGGCATCCACCACCAGCAGCTTTTCGATGCGGTGTTGGTGCAGCAGTTTCTTGGACTCTTCCAGGCTGATACCTTCCGGCACGGTGACCAGATTCTCCTTGGTCATCACATCGGAGATCTTCCGCTGCATATCGGTTTCAAAGCGCAGATCGCGGTTGGTGACGATGCCCACCAAATGATCGTCCTTGACCACCGGCACGCCGGAGATGCGGTATTTGGACATCAGATCCAGCACTTGCTGCACCAACTGGTCGGGATGAATGGTCACCGGATCGATGATCATGCCGCTTTCCGATTTCTTGACCTGGTCCACTTCCAGGGCCTGGTTCTGGATGCTCATGTTGCGGTGCACGAAACCGATGCCCCCTTCGCGGGCCATGGTAATGGCGGTCTGGGATTCGGTGACCGTGTCCATGGCCGCGCTGACGATGGGGATACTCAAACAAAGGGTGCGCGTCAATTGGGTGCTGATATCCACATCCTTGGGCAGCACATCGGAATAGTTGGGGATCAGCAGAACGTCGTCGAAGGAGAAACTCTCCTCGGGGGCAATGATACTCATGGAAACCTCCGCATCGCTATGGACGGTTATTTTATATTCAAATCAGCAATATACAACTTGTTGGGCACTTAGTTAGGCCACGTTACCATATCTTGTGTTGGCCGATCAACCCTGCATAAGTCAATCCGGTTGCCTGGCATCATTTCGGGGTCGGTATCGGAATCGAAGCGATACCGATACCGATACCGATTTACAGCCGAATTGAAGAAACCGCGTTGACTCACACACGGCTGTAATTTGAGATTTGACATCCAGCACTTCCCCGATTATGCTCCCCTCGAATCCACAACGGCTTAACATAAGAAAGATTATTGACCGTGCTGCTGGAGATCAACCCCATCAATCCGCCCGACCGCAAGATCAACCAAGTGGTGGAACTGCTGCGCGACGGCGGCGTGATCGCTTATCCCACCGATACCATCTACGGCATCGGTTGCGACATCATGAACAAAAAGGCCATCGAACGGGTGTATCAAATCAAACAGCGCCCCAAGCACAAACCCTTCAGCTTTATTTGTTCGGACCTGAAAAACATCAGTCAATATGCCAAGGTCTCCAATTACGCCTATAAGACCATGCGCCGCATGCTGCCGGGGCCGTACACCTTCATCCTGGAGGGCTCCAACCTGGTGCCCAAGATGATGCTGACCAAGCGCAAAACGGCTGGCATCCGCGTGCCCAACCACCCCATCTGCATGGCCTTGATCAACGCCCTGGGCAACCCCATTCTGTCCACCAGCGCCGCCACCGAAGAGGGGGAGCTGTTCAGCGAGCCCTGGCTGATCGAATCCCATTTCGGCAAGCTGCTCGATCTGATCATCGACGGCGGCCCTGTTCCGGGCGAGCCGTCCAGCGTCGTATCGCTCATCGGCGACGAACCCGAAATCTTACGCAAAGCCTTGGGCGACGTCAGTTCACTGGAATAAAGTTCTTAATCGTACGCGTACTCGACGAACCATTACCTCAACAAAGCTTCCGGCGCCAGCCGGGAGCGCAGACCGCCTTTGTCCCACAGGTGCAGGGCCGACTCCATAAGATATTCCATAAAAGAGAGCCGCTCTTTTTCGGGGTAAAGCGTATCCACCTCACCCTCGATGCCGCCCAACTCGCCGGCCCATTGCACGGCATCCTCGAAATTGCCCAGACGATCCACCAGACCCAATTTCTGGGCATCTTCGCCGGTGAAGATGCGGCCGTCGGCGATGGCGGCCACCTTATCCGGCGCCATGGCCCGCCCTACCGCGATGTCGCCCACGAACTGGCGATGGATGGTGCGCGTCACCTCTTCGAGCAGGCTCTTCTCCTTGGCGGTCATGGGCCGCGCCGGAGAGCCCAGATCTTTGTATTCGCCACTTTTAATGACAACCGGCGTCAACCCGATCTTTTGCATCAAGGTTTCGAAATTGGTGTAGCCCATGATGACGCCGATGCTGCCGGTGATGGTGCCGGGATTGGCGATGATGCCGTCGCCGGCCGCCGCCACGTAATAACCGCCCGAGGCCGCCACCGACCCCATGGAAACGATCACTTTTTTCTCGGCCACGGTCCTGCGGATTTCGCGGTAGATCTCCTGGGAAGGCCCCACGCCGCCGCCGGGGGAGTCGATGCGCACCACGATGGCCTTGACCGAATCGTCTTCCCGGAAGGCTTTGAGGTCATCGATGATCGTCTGACTCTCGACGATGGGCCCCACGATCTCGATGACGCCCACTTTATCGCCGCCGTCTTCCATCTCCAGGCCCGATACGCTCATGACCATCATGGCCAGGAAAATCATGCTCACGGTACCGAGCCCCGCCAGGATCATCACAAAGAAAAGATAGGGATGTCTACGCAGATACATGCCACTGCTCCTTAATCGCACTCATACGCGTACTCGTATGCGTACTCGTACGCGTCGATGATTTCGAGTACGAGTACGGCCATTGCTTGATAAATACAAAAAAGAAAACGGCCGACGGAAATACACTTCCCTGCCGGCCGTAGCAATCATTGAATATGGATGAGGTCGGTTCTACTCTTCGTTCAGCTTTTCCTGAAGATTTTCCCGCAGCAGCTCGCCGAAGGACGACGTCGCCGGCCCCATGTTGCTCACGTAGTCGCTGAGCAGTTCGTGGTCGTTTTCCATCTCCAGCCGTTTGATGGACAACCCGATGCGCCGTTCTTCGCCGTTGATGTTCATCACCCGGGCCTTGATGTTATCGCCCACATTGAACATGCCCACGGGGGTCTTGATCTTCTCTTTGCTGATCTCGGAGACGTGCACCAGACCTTCGATGCCCTCTTCCAACTCTACGAAGACGCCGAAATCGGTCACGTTGGTGACGGTGCCGGTGATCTCTTTGCCCACGTCATAACGCTGGGCCACGGTGTTCCAGGGATCGGCGTTCAGTTGCTTGACGCCCAGGGAGAAGCGCTCGTTGTCCTTGTCGATCTCCAGCACGATGGCCTGCACGGTATCACCCTTCTTATAGATCTCGGAGGGGTGCTTGATGCGCTTGGTCCAGGAGAGATCGGAGATGTGCACCAGGCCGTCGATGCCTTCATCGATGCCGATGAACAGACCGAAGTCGGTGATGTTCTTGATTTTACCTTCGATGGTGGTGCCCACCGGATATTTGTCGCTGATCACATCCCACGGGTTGGGCACGGCCTGCTTCATGCCCAGGGAGATGCGCCGATTCTCCGGCTTGATATCCAGAACGACGGCCTCGACCTCTTCGCCCACCGATACCACCTTGTTGGGATGGCGCACTTTGCGGGTCCAGGACATTTCGGAAACGTGAATCAAACCTTCGATGCCCTCTTCCAGCTCCACGAAGGCGCCGTAATCGGTCAGGCTCACCACACGGCCGGAAACCCGCGAGCCGATGGTGTACTTCTGGGCGGCCAGGCTCCAGGGATCGGGCGCCAATTGCTTCATGCCCAGGGAGACGCGCTCTCTTTCCAGGTCGAGGTTCAAGATCTTCACCTGGATCTCGTCGCCCACGGAAAAGAGTTCCGAGGGATGCTTGACCCGGCCCCAGGAGATATCGGTGATGTGCAGCAGGCCGTCCACACCGCCCAGATCGACGAACACGCCGTACTCGGTGATGTTCTTCACGTTGCCGGTGACCACCTTGCCTTCGCAGATCGACCCCAGCGTGGCACTGCGCTTGGATTCGCGCTCGGTCTCGAGGATCACGCGGCGGGAGAGCACGATGTTGCTGCGCTTGCGGTTGAACTTGAGAATCTTGAATTTGTAGGTCTTGCCGACCATTTCATCCAGATTGCGCACGGGGCGCAGATCGGCCTGGGAACCGGGCAGGAAGGCGTTGACGCCGATGTCCACGGAAAAGCCGCCCTTGACGCGACTGGAGATGACACCTTCGATCGGCTGGTCGGCTTCAAAGGCCTTCTTGATTTCTTCCCAGACCTTGACCTTCTCTGCTTTTTCTTTGGAGAGCACGACGACTTCGTTTTCGTCGTCCCACCACTCCACCATTACTTCGATGCGATCGCCCGGCTGGGCACTGACCTGGCCTCTTTCGTCCATGAATTCATTGATGCGGATCTGGCCTTCGGATTTGTATCCGATATCGACGAGCACGTGGTCTTTATCCACGGAGATGATGCGTCCGGTCACCACCTCGCCTTCGGCAAAGCGCTTGAAACTCTCCTCATACAGATCCATGAGGTCGTCCATGGAGGCTTCCGCCCCCTCTTTTTTACTGCCTGTGGCGATTTGTTCTTCGGAATTCGATTCGAAAGAATCTGGGTCGGTGCTGGTTTCGATGTCGTTGTCTGCGATGTTATTCATTTGCTTCTAAGTTCCCCCTCAGCCGAATTTCGCATCTCGCGGAGCGATTGCGTAAAACGGGACTATAGCCAACGGGGGTCCAAATTGCAACGAGAAATTTAGACCAATGTCCATCCAGAAACGGCATCTTACGGCCCATATCTGCGTTGTCGCGTTTTTGAGACAACGGCGTAGCCGTTATAGATCTTTCGACGTAGCACATCTACGCCTGCGGTCTCAAAAAAGCTCCTGCCTTGATCTGAGCCGCAAGCTACCGTTTCTGGATGGACACGGAACTAAGTGATATCGGCGATGTGGCGCAGCATCTCGTCCACCACCTGGGCCAGCGAAAGGCGGCTGGAATCGATGCGGATGGCATCGGCCGCCGGCTGCAGCGGCGCCACGGCCCGGGTGGCATCGTTGCGGTCGCGCTGGCGCATCTCGCTCTCGACAGTGGTCAGCGAGGGGCCGGCCTTGGCCTGGGGATTGAGTTCCTCGTAGCGCCGCCGGGCGCGTATGCCGGCATCGGCGTCCAGGAAGAATTTGGCCTCGGCCTGGGGAAACACCACGGTGCCCATGTCGCGGCCTTCGGCCACCACGGCTTTGCGCGCGGCCAGATCACGCTGGGTGGCGAGCAGGAAAGCGCGCACCACCGGCCGGGCCGACACGGCCGAGGCCAGCATCGAGATCTCGGGGGTACGAATCCGGCTTGTGATATCGGTGCCGTCGAGCACGATCCGCAGCCCCTCTTCGTCCGGAATCAGATCCAACTTGATCCTCCGGCAAAGGGCCTCCAGACCCGTGTCATCCTCCGCGGAAACGCCCGCCTCCCGGGCGGCCACGGCCACGCCGCGGTAGAGCGCACCGGTATCGAGATATCGATACCCCAGCTTTTTGGCCAGCAGCTTGCTTACCGTGGTTTTGCCGGCGCCGGCCGGGCCGTCAATGGTGACGATCAGCGGGCGGACAGGCAGATTGAACGCGCTCATAGCCGCTCCTTTGGTTGGGTGACCAATCAGGATGTCGATGCTGTTTTACGGATTACAATACCGCATCCAGAGCCCGCAGAAAACGCAAATTCTCTTCGGGCAGGCCCACACTCAGGCGGATATAGGTCGGATAGCCGTAGGCTCCCATGGCGCGCACGATCACCCCTTGGCGCAGCAGGGCCTGGAAGATTTCATCCGCCGGCCGAACGACGTCGATGAGGAAAAAATTGGCCTGGGTGGGAAAGTAGCGCAAGCCGCGTTTAGCGAGTTCGGCATACAGAAAATCGAGCCCCTGGTGGACGGTAGCGAGCGTCTTTTCCAAAAAGACCGTGTCGTCCAGGGCCGCCGCGGCGGCCACCTGGGCCAGGCTGTTGACGTTGAACGGCATGCGCACGCGGTTGAGCAGTTCGGCCACAGAGGCATCCATCACGCCGTACCCCACACGCAATCCAGCCAGGCCGTAGGCCTTGCTGAAGGTGCGCAAGGTGACCACCGCACGCGGCGCCGCCAGATAGGCCAGACCGCTGACGCACCCCCTGTCGCGCACGAACTCGTAGTAGGCTTCGTCCACCACCACCAGCACGCGCTCGGGCAAGGCCGCCAGAAAATCGTCGAAGGCCTGGCGCCCGATCGCCGCCCCGGTGGGATTGTTGGGATTGCAGATGAACACCATGCGCGTGCGCGGGCCCACCTTGGCCAGCATGGCCGGCAGGTCCATGGCCAGACGCTGGTCGAGGGGCACCTTCACCGGTACGGCGCCGGCGCTGCGGACCACGATGGTGTACATCAGAAACGAGGGATCGGGCACGATGGCTTCGTCGCCAGGCTGCAACAGCACCCGGGCCAGCATGCCCAACAGGTCGTCCGAGCCGTTGCCCAGGACAATCTGCCCGGGTTGCACCTTGAGGTGCCGGGCCAACCGCTGGGTCAGTTCGAAGCCCGCGCCGTCGGGGTAGCGGTGCAACTTGGCCGCCGCGGCGCCCAGGGCCGCCAAGGCCTTGGGCGAAGGCCCCAGGGGATTTTCATTGGAGGCCAGTTTGATGGAATCGGCGATGCCGAATTCGCGTTCCAGCTCCTCCACCGGTTTGCCGGGCACGTAAGGCGGAATGGTGTGGATATACGCAGGGATGTCTAATTTCATCATAGCTCGATTTCAAAAGCAGAAAGACTTTCTTCCGATTCTAATTACTTTCTTCAGCCGCCGCGATCCCGGCCTCCATGGCCTTCAGATTGAGGGGAATCAATTTGGGGCGCTTGCTGAATTCTTCTTCGATGCAGCGGCGCAGCGTCTCGAGCGAAACCAGCTTCGAGCGAGCCACGAAGGCCGATAAAGCCACGATATTGGCCGCCTTGGCGCTGCCGGCCTGGGCGGCGATCTCGCCGGTCTGGACACGCAGTTCATCCACATCGCTACGCCCCGCCGCGTTGGGAATCAACGAGGAATTGGACAGGATCACGCCACCGGGCTTGATCACGTTGGCGAACTTCTCCAATGAGGGCCGGTTCATGGCCACCAGATGCTTGGGGTTCTTGATGATCGGCGACCCGATGGGCTTGTCGCTGATCACCACCAGGCAATAGGCCGTGCCACCGCGCATCTCGGGCCCGTAGGAGGGAATCCAGGCCACCTCATACCCCTCTTCCATGGCGGCATGGGCCAGGATCTTGCCGCTGAGCAGAATGCCCTGCCCGCCGAAGCCGGCGAACATCACTTCGCTTTGCATGACTTCTCCTTGGACTGTTCGTGGGGCGTCTTCAGGTCGCCCAGGGGGTAATAGGGCAGCAGCACCTCTTCGGCCCATTTGATGGATTCCTGGGGGGTCATGCCCCAGTTGGTGGGGCAGGTGCTCACCACCTCCACCAGCGAAAAGCAACGGTTCTCCAATTGATACTGGAAGGCCTGGCGGATGGCGCGCTTGGCCTTCTGGATGTATTTGGGACCGATGACGGTCTGACGGGTGATATAGCCCGGCGTCATCAGCGTCGCCAGCAGTTCGGCCACCCGGATGGGCATGCCCACCTCTTCGGTCTTGCGTCCGAACGGGGAGGTGGTGGTGCGCTGATTGGGCATGGTGGTCGGCGCCATCTGGCCGCCGGTCATGCCGTAAATGGCGTTGTTGACGAAAATCGTGGTGAATTTCTCGCCCCGGTTGGCCGCGTGGACGATCTCACCCATGCCGATGCTGGCCAGGTCGCCGTCGCCCTGGTAAGTAAACACCATCAGGTCCGGCCGCACGCGCTTGATGCCCGTGGCCATGGCCGGCGCCCGACCGTGGGCCGCTTCCTGGAAATCGCAGTCGATGTAGTTATAGGCCATCACGGCGCAGCCCACCGGCGCGATGCCCACCGTGCGGGTGCGGATATCCAGTTCGTCGATGGTTTCGGCCACCAGGCGGTGAATCACGCCATGGGTGCACCCGGGACAGTAGTGGGTGTGGGCATCGAACATGGCGCGGGGTCTTTGAAAGGTCTTGGCCATTGCTTCTTCTCCTTGATCACATGGGGCTCAGGGTGCGTTTGACCAGATCGATGATCTCTTCCGGGGTGGGCACGTCGCCGCCGCACTTGCCGTACCACTGCACCGGCCGGGCGCCCTGCACGCAACGCTCCACATCCTCCACCATCTGGCCCATGCTCATCTCGATGCACAACACGGCCCGGCAACTGCTCTTGCGGGCCGCTTCGCGCACCGCGATTTCGGGATAGGGGAAGAGCGTCTGGGGACGGATCAGGCCGACCTCGATGCCTTCGGCCTTGAGCGTCTCGATGGCGGTTTTGCACACCCGGCTCATGGTGCCGTAAGAAACGATCAGGATGCTGTATTCGCCCTGGGTGTTGTAGGCTTCGTAGCGGATCTCTTCGCGCTTCATGCGCTCATACTTGGCGCGCAATTCCAGGTTGTTGTCGTTCAACTTTTCGGGGTCCAGGAAGAGCGAACGCACCAGGTTGCGCTTGTCGCGCTTACGAAAATCCATGCCGTTGGAGGCCCAGTCATCCTTATTGGTCGGCTCGCTCTTGAGATGCTCCGGAAATTCCACGGGCTCCATCATCTGGCCGATCAGGCCGTCGCCCAGAATCATCACCGGATTGCGGTATTTTTCCGCCAGGGGGAAGGCCATCATGACCATCTCCACGACCTCCTGCACGCTGGCCGGGGCCATGACCAGCAGACGGCAGTCGCCGTGCCCGATGCCTTTGGTGGCCTGGAAATAATCGGCCTGGGAGGGCAAAATGCCGCCGAGCCCGGGCCCGCCGCGCATGATGTTGACGAATACGGCCGGCAACTGGGCGCCGCACAGGTAACTGATGGCCTCGCTCATCAGGCTGATGCCGGGACTGGAGGAGGTGGTGAAAACCCGCACCCCGGCGCCGGCGGCGCCGAAGATCATGTAGCCGACCGCCACTTCGCTTTCGCCCTGCAGGAAAACGCCATCGACCTCCGACATGCGCCAGGAGAGATACTCGGCCACTTCGGACTGGGGCGTGATGGGGTAGGCGAAGTAATTGAGGCATCCGGCCCGGATAGCCGCCTCGGCAATGGCCTCATTGCCTTTCATTAAAACCTTGGACATCGTTAACATCCTTTTTGCCAGGGCGCTCGCGGAATGCGGCCGCGCCGCCGTGGCCTTTTCCATATCATCCGTTCCAGGGGATTTATGCGCCGCTCCACCTCAAGATCGAACGGCGCATGGACGCTTTTACTTGGAACCGACCCGGCCGCCGCCGACGCAGGGCTCCGTCTCGGAGACCTTACTGATGCGGATGGCAACGTCCGGACACATGGTGCAGCAGATGGCGCACACGATGCAATCGGCCGGACGCGCCTGATAGGCGGGGAAATAGCCCAGGCCGTTGACCTGATTGGAAAGTTCGAGCACTTTCTTGGGGCACACCATCACGCACAATCCGCAACCTTTACATCGATCCACGTCAATCTGATAACAGTAGGGCATGCCTTCGTTCTCCTGTATCACTGCAAAATCGTATCGTCGCCGCTCAGCGACACCGGCCGGCGCCAGGGCGGCACCATCTGCCGGCGAAGGGTCAAGACCGGACAGGCCATATCATCGACGACCGGCGATTGCATCAATCCATCGGCCACGGCCATGCACGCCAAGGGCAAGCCGCTGGCATCGGCCAGCGCCAGCATGAGCTCATGGCCCTGGCGGATGTGCTCCGCCGTGGTCTCGTCCATCAGATGGGCATTGCCCACCCAGCCGGTGACCTTAAGCCGCGAGGCCGACTCGATGACGGCGCGCATGGCCAGGCAGCGTCCCACCGTATCGGTGTTGGGGCGGAAGGGATTGACCACCTGAAGCACTTGGGCCGTTTCGGGCGCCTCCTGAAAGGCTTCACCCAAAGCCGCCAGCACCCGGGCGCCCACGCCATCGCCACCGACATCCAGGATGTCCAGATCGCCCGGACGACGGATCAGGCCGGCCACCTGGGGTATCAGGATGGGCAAGTCGGCTTGCATCCACCCTTCGGGGGGCAGGATCACCTCGATGCCCAAGGCCCTCAAGACATGGCGTGCTTCCCGGGTCCGGAAGTAGAGGTTGACCAAGTCCAGATCGGCCAGCCGCACCTGCTTTCCTTTGGCTTGCTGATCCACCGCCAGATTGACGGCCACCTCGGTCTTGCCGCTGCCGTAGTTGCCGACGATAATTACGATGCCGTTCAAGTGCAGCGTCCCTGCCATGCCTAATTCGCACCATTCCTTCAAGAAATCGCCCCGCCAGGGTTTCCGCCGGGCGGTGAACGGGCGCCAATCTATTGGGTTCGCCGGGGGGTGTCAAGCGCTTTCAGGTTTACTTTGCGTTCAGGTTCCACTATCTTAGCGTTCCACAAGGACAAACTTTGGACGCTGCTTGGTCGGCACGACCGGCCCAAGGAGACCGCATGGCGGACGTCATATCGGGACTGGAGCAACTGGCGGTATCACCGCCGGAAGCGCTGCGCGATCGACGCGTCGGCCTGTTGTGCAACGCCGCCTCGGTGGATGGCCATCTGGTCCATGCCCGGCAACGCATCCACGACTGTTTCGGCCAACGCCTGACCACGCTCTTTTCGCCCCAGCACGGCTTGTTCGCCGAAAAGCAGGACAACATGATCGAATCCGGTCACCGCCGCGACCCTTTGCTGCGAATTCCGGTGTTCAGCCTCTATAGCCAGACCCGCATCCCCACCCCCGAGATGTTCGCAAACATCGATACCCTGCTCATCGACATCCAGGATGTGGGCACCCGGGTCTATACCTTTATCTATACGATGTCCTATTGCCTGGAGGCCGCAAGCCAAATGGGCAAGGGGGTGGTGGTGCTGGACCGGCCCAACCCCATCGGCGGGCAACTGGTGGAGGGCAACTGCCTGGACCCTGCCTGGCGCTCGTTCGTGGGACGCTATCCCCTGCCCATGCGCCATGGCATGACCATCGGCGAACTGGCCCTGATGTTCAACCAGGAGTTCGGCATCGGCTGCCGCCTGGAGGTCATTCCTATGGCCGGCTGGCGCCGCGACATGGGCTTTGCCCAAACCGGGTTGCCCTGGGTGGCCCCCTCGCCCAACATGCCTTCGCCAGTGTCGGCCCTGGTGTATCCCGGCCAGGTGCTCTGGGAAGGCACCAACGTTTCCGAGGGCCGCGGCACCACCCAACCCTTCGAACTGTTCGGCGCGCCGTACATCGACCCCCAGGGCATCCTGGACTTCCTGGGGGGCCAGACGCTGCCGGGCGCCTATCTGCGCCCCATGGAGTTCGAGCCCACCAGCAACAAATGGCAAGGCCACGCCTGCCGGGGATTTCAACTGCATGTGACCGATCCGGACACTTTCCGGCCGTATGGCAGCAGCCTGCGCCTGCTCCAGGCGATCCTGCACAACCACCCCGACGACTTTAAATGGAAGCAGCCACCGTATGAATACGAATACGACCGGTTACCCATCGACCTGATCCTGGGCAGCGATACGGTACGCATGCGCCTGCAGGCCATGGAATCGGTCTCTGACCTGGAGACCACCTGGCAGGCGGATCTGACGGCCTACGAGCAGATGCGTCGGCGCTATTTTATTTACCATTGAGAATTCAGGAGTCAGAAGTCAGAATTCATAATGTCGAGGGGTCCGAATTTCCCAGCAGCCCCACGCAAAGGAACTGCTCATACAAATGGTTTGATCCTTCTATTCTGACTCCTGACTTCTGACTTCTGACTCCTGACTTCTATTTACAGTGAGCTATGACCGCAACCTCCCTAAAAGATCACCCCCACTGGAAACGGATGCAGTTCAAAGGCAACAAGGTCTGGATGGCCGTGGACGAACAGGCGCATCCCCTGCTGCAAAAAGGAAAAGTGTTGGTCAAATACCAATTGGAGCAGCCCCATGAATATTGGGTGCATCCTTCCAGCGTCGTGGCCGTGGGAACGCCCGAAACAGCGGCCAATGTTCCAGCGGAAAAAAAGGCCAAAGCCAAAGCGTCCAGCACCAAGATCCTCCCTGCCGTGACGCCCGAAGCCTGTGCCGAGGCCATTTGCATCTACACCGACGGCGCATGCTCCGGCAACCCGGGACCGGCCGGCATCGGCATCGTCCTGCGCTATAAAGAAAAACAAAAGGAGATCTCCCGCGCCCTGGGCACGGCCACCAACAATATCGCCGAACTGGAGGCCATTCGGGTGGGCTTGCTGGCGGTCAAAAACCGCAAGCTGCCGGTGATCCTCTTCAGCGACAGCAGCTATGCCCTCGGTTTGCTGAGTCAAGGTTGGAAAGCCAAGAAGAATATGGAACTGGTGGACGAGATTCGGCGGCTTGCGGCAACGTTTCCCAAGTTGCGCTTCGTAAAGGTCAAAGGGCACGCGGGGCATCCGGACAACGAACGGGCCGATCAGCTGGCGGTTCAGGCGATCAAGAGCGCATAAAAAACCCCTTGACCCGGAAAGATCCGGCGCAAGGGGTTGTAAGCGCAGGGAGTTGAATCCGAGGCTAGGCTTTTTCGGACTTCAGGGTCTCGATCTCTTTTTTCAGGTCATCGATCTCTTGTTTGTACTTGGCAGGCTCTTCCGTGCCTTCGGCGACCGGGCCGTCTTCTTTTTTCCAGGAGTCCTTCAGTTCATCGAACCCCAGGTAAATGGCAAGTCCGCCACCGAGCAACAGCATGATGGGAATAGCACCGGCCAGAAGCTGGAGAAATGCGGGAAACCAAACGGTCAGGCCGATGAGGCCGAGGACTGCCGCGACTGCGCCACCAATCAATGTTTTCATAAACCACCCACCTCCTTTAATTTACCTTAAAATTCACTATGTTAATGGAAAAAGTGTCCGAGGAATCGTCAACTGCGCTTATGCCGCGTGCCTGTGTCGAAGTGTTCGGATTACCATAAGCCCCTGGTCCGCGCAAGTCTATTTTTGCACCCGCGGCCAGGGATTTAAGCTTGAAAACATTTGGTTTTATACAGTAAACACCAACTGTTGACCTTGGCCGATCCCCATTTGCAAATGGGGATCGATTCTGTTAGCTTTTAGCGTCGCTGATTTCCAACCACCGCAACCCGAGCGGCCAACAACCTTTCAAGGGCGAGAATTCAATGTCCACCACACCCGATCTTGCGGCACCAGTGTCCTGGCAGGACCGCTGGCGCAAATTCATATCGAGGCTGCTCAAGGGCAGCCACAATCATTTTTTGTTTCACTTGCCTCCACGCACCGGGCTGGTGGGGTGGCTTCTAAAGCGCTTCTTCAACGGCATCACCATGGAGCGTTCCCACCTGGAGATCCTGCGCCAACTGCCGCCCCAGGCGATCCTGATCTATACCATCAAGTACCGAACCTATTTCGAATATTTGTTTTTCCACACGCGCTACCAACAGGAAAAAGTGCCGGTGCCCGAGCTCAGCTTCAGCCTGCGCCCGTGGCTGATACAGCCCCTGAGCCGCGTCGCGCGCTGCATCCTGGCCCATCTGGATTGGCTCGTCACCGAACGCCAGTGGTTGGATCCATACGCCAACGGATTCTGGCAAGAGCAGTTGCTCGCGGGCCGAGCGGCCATGTTGCCTCTGGTGGAAAAACACGGCTTCTACCGCCGCTTTGTCAAAGCCAAAACCGACCCCTTGCGTTTTCTGATCGAATTGCAGAAATCCAGCGACCGGCCCATCTACCTGATCCCCCATTTGATGTTTTTCAGCAAGAGTCCGCTGCCGCCCTACCCCCGCCTGCGCGATATTTTCCTGGGCTCCGAGCAGCGGCCCGGCCTGATCCGCCGCCTGATGATTCTGTTCAGCAATCCCAGCAAGGTGTTCGTGGAGATCTCCCAGCCAATGGACTTGGGCCGTTTCATCACGATGGCCGAAAAGTCGGAGGAGAGCACGGAGTACCAAGCGTTGATGCTGCGCCGGCAACTGCTCATGCAGCACAACCGCCACCGCCAGAGCATCACCGGTCCGGTGGTCAAATCCCACGAAGAGTTCAAAGAGAACATTCTCTCCAGTCAGCGTCTGCGGCAATTTCTGGCGCAGCATTCCGAAAGCCGCAAAGTGCCCCTGCATGAAGTACGCAAGCAGGCCGACGGCTACCTGGACGAAATTTCGGCCAAGTATAATCATTTTTTCGTTTCGTGCGCCTGCAAGCCGGTCAGTTGGCTGCTCGATACGATGTTCGACGGCATCACGGTGGACGAAGAGGGGCTTCAGCGCGTCAAAGCCCAATCCCTCAAGGGCCCGCTCATCCTGATCCCTTGCCATAAAAGCCACATGGATTACCTGATTCTCTCGTACATCTTCTTCATCCACAACATGCCTGCGCCGCACACCGCCGCGGGCAAGAATCTTTCCTTCTGGCCCATGGGCCCCTTATTCCGGGCCGGCGGGGCATTCTTTGTGCGGCGCACGTTCAGCGGCGCCGTGGTCTACGCCAAGGTGTTCGCGGAGTATATTTACAAACTGCTGGAAGAAGGCTTCAACATCGAGCTGTTCATCGAAGGCGGTCGCAGCCGCTCGGGCAAACTGCTGATGCCCAAGCTCGGCCTGCTGACCCTGCTGTTCAACGCCTTCAAGGAGCGCGCCTGCCAGGACATGATCTTCGTGCCGGTTTTCATCGGCTATGACCGGGTGCTGGAAGAGACCGCCTACCTTCAGGAAGTGACCGGCGGCCAGAAGGAGCCGGAGAACATCTCCCAGGTGCTGCGCGCGCGGCGTTTCCTCAAACGCCGCTACGGCAAGATCTACATCAATTTTCACGAGCCTATTTCACTCAAGGAGTTGCTGGCGGAGAACAACACCACCTTGGAGGAGATGCCCACCAAGGAGCAGAACGCCTTGTGCCGCAACCTGGGCTGGCGCGTGATCAATGCCATCGACCAGGTGAGCGTGGTCACCCCCCATGCCCTGATGGCCTCGGCGGCGCTCAACTGCGCGCTCGCGCGTTTTACCAGCGAGGATCTGATGCAGTACGTGGAGACGTACACCAACCTGCTCACCTCCCAGGGCGCCAAACTGACCGACACGCTGCTCATGGATCCCCAGCGGGCATGCCAGCACGCCCTGGACGATTACATCCAGCGCAAAATCATCGAGCTGCCCGGCGGCGAAAAGAACCTGCCGGCCGAAGCGGCCCAGTACAGCCTGCCGGCCCAGAAACGCCTGCAACTGGAGTACTACAAGAACAACAGCATCGCTTATTTCGTGCCGGCCGCGTTCATCGCCGCCGCCATTCTGGAAAAGGACGCCTTTCAATTCTCTTCGGCCTGCCTGCACAGCCGCTATCGCTATTTGCAAGACCTATTCAAGTATGAATTTGCTTTCGATCTGGCCGTGCCGGCCGAACGCATGGTGCGCAAGAACATCAAATCGTTCATCGACGACGCCATCCTGATCCCCCACCCCACGTTGCCGGACACCTACCAGCTCACCTCGGTGGGCTTCCGCAAACTCAAACTGTTCGCTCGTTTTCTGCTGACCTATTTCGAGTCCTACTGGGTGGTGCTGGAATTTTTCAAGCAAACCCCCCGGGCCGAGGCCGGTGGCGAAGACCGCATGAAGAAGATCCAGAACCTGGGCCGGGCGATGTTGAAGCAGCAAGAACTGGCCCTGAACGAATCGCTCTCCAAGGTTAACTTTGAAAACGGCATCAGCTTCTTCACCAGCCATGGCATCCGGGGCTCTGAGAACATCGAGAAAATCGAACCGTATGAAAATGATATCCGCAATTTCATGCAGGTGATAAAATCGTAAACCGTACGGAACGACGGCTCGCATGATGAATGAGGTCGTCGCGCAACCACCGAAAGAGTGCCGATGAAGGCTTTGATACTTGCCGCCGGATTGGGGACGCGCTTGCTGCCCTTTACCCGGCACACGCCCAAACCGCTGTTCACGCTCAATGGGCGCCCGGTCTTGGATTTGACCCTGGAGCGGCTCCAACAGGCCGGCTGCCGGGAGGTGGTGATCAACACCCATTACCACCCCGAACAGATCGAACGTTTCCTGGCCGCCCGATCCTATGCCATGCCCGTTCGAATCCGTCACGAGGCCAAGATCCTGGGCACGGGCGGCGCCATCCGCAACGTGGCCGATTTCTGGAGCGAGGACGACTGGCTGCTGGTGGTCAACAGCGACATCGTCACCGATATCGACCCGGCCCGGGTGGCGGCTTTTCACCACACGCACCAGGGCGCGGTGACCATGGTGATGCACGACTTCCCCCGCTTCAATTCGGTCTGGGTGAATGCCGAAGATTGGATTAGCGGTTTCGACGAATCCAGCCCGCCCGCCGGCGACCACCGGCGGTTGGCGTTCACCGGCATCCACGTGGTGACCCGCCGGGTGCTCGACTTCCTGCCGCCCGAGGGTTCGGCCCACATCATCGATGCCTATGCCGCCATGCTGCGCGCCGGCCAAAGCATCAAAGCCTTGATGGTCCGCGATCACTACTGGCAGGACATCGGTACGCCCGAAAGCTACCGCCGCACGGCCCTGGACCACATGGCACCGCTGGCCTTCGAGACCGCCTTCGGCCGCCGCCCCCGGACGCCGGTGACCACCCGACTGCTCCAGGGCGACGGCTCGGACCGGCGCTGGCACCGGCTGGAAGCCGAGGGTCGCAGCCTGATTCTGGCCGACCATGGCATTTGCGCCCAACCCGACGGCCGCCAGGAGGCCGACGCCTTCGTCCACATCGGCCGCCACCTGGAAACCATGGGGACCCCGGTGCCGCACATCTATCTATTTGATACGTTTGCCGGCCTGGTCTTTCTGGAAGACCTGGGGGATCTTCATTTGCAGGATGCGGCCCGGGATCTGGACCCGGAGGCGCGGCAAGCGCTTTACCGCAAGGTGATCGACGCCTGGGTGCCCATGGCCGTGGATGGTGGCCGGGAGTTCGATACCGCCTGGACCTGGCAGAGCACCCACTATGATCGCGGCGTAATCCTGGAACGGGAGTGCCGCTATTTCGTGGAGGCCTTCCTCAACGGATTCCTGGGGCAAAAGGCTTCCTATGACGATCTGGCCGACGAATTCGAGCAGTTGGCGGACGACGCCCTGCGCTTCGGCCATATGGGGTTCATGCACCGCGATTTGCAGTCGCGCAACATCATGCTGCAGGACGAGCGCGTCCGTTTCATCGATTTTCAAGGCGGCCGAATCGGGCCGCTGCAGTACGACCTGGCCTCGTTGCTCCTCGACCCCTACGTGGCCCTGACCCCGCCGGAGCAGGAGCGCTTGCTGGCCTATGCCGTCAAAGTCCTTTCCAGGTGTGTGGCCTTGGATGTCCAGGCTTTCCTGCGGGGCTACGACTACTGCGCCCTGACGCGCAACCTTCAGATGCTGGGCGCCTTCGGCTTCTTGAGCCGCGTTAAAGGCAAGCACAGCTTCGAGGCCTATATACCCCAGGCCGTGGCCACACTGAACCGCCGGCTCCCCGAGGTCGGCATCGGCCTGCCCCGCTTGAAAGCGGTGGCCGCCGAAGCGGCACGGCACTTTGCATCCTGACCAACCGATTCCGGCCCGCCGGAACCCAACCCAGGGAGGTTTCCCATGCCCGCCATCCATGTCATGATCAACGGACTGCCCGGCAACGTGGCCACGGTCATCGCCCGCCACTTTATCGCCGACCGCCGCTTCAAGGTATTGCCTTATGCCCTCACCGGCCCGGACATCGAGGCCCGAGAGGTCACCATCGACACGCTGTGCGTCGAACTGATCCGCCCGGAAGTCCAGGAGGCCCGCATGGCCGCCATCGTCGCGGCCGAAGCACCCTTCATCAGCGTGGACTTCACCCATCCCACGGCCGTGAACGCCAATGCCGACTTCTACTGCCGCCACAAGTTGCCCTTTGTCATGGGCACCACCGGCGGCGACCGCGAGCGACTGCTGGCCACGGTGCTGGAAAGCGACAACGTGGCGGTCATCGCCCCCAACATGACCAAGCAGATCGTGGGTTTCCAAGCCATGATGGCCTATGCGGCCGAGAATTTCCCCAACCTCTTCAAGGGATACCACCTCACCATCCGCGAAAGCCACCAGGCCGGCAAGGCCGATACCAGCGGCACGGCCAAGGCCATGGTCAGCTACTTCAATCGCATGGGCATTCCTTTCGGCGCCGAGCAGATCGAAAAGGAGCGCGACCCCGAACGCCAACTCAATCTGTGGGGTGTCCCGCCCACCCATCTGGCCGGCCATGCCTGGCACACCTACGCCCTGGTGTCGCCCGATCGGACCGTGCGCTTCGAATTCACCCACAACATCAACGGCCGGGAGGTCTACGGCGACGGCACCATCGATGCGGTCTGCTTCCTGGCCGACCAAGTTGCCCAAGGCATCCGGGGCAAAGCCTTTTCCATGATCGATGTGCTCAAGGCCGGCGCCGCGATCTCTGCGGCCACTCAAAAAGGGTAGCCGGCGCGAAAAATCCCAATTATTTATGTAAAGTTCGCCAGTTGGATGCCGATGATAAAAGTGACGCGTCGGATCGTGGTCTGTTCAGACAGCCATGGACGCGGCAATTCCCGGAACGGGAATGACGCTAATCGCAGAAAAGTAAAGGCAGAGGTGCAAATACTAATGGATCCCAACTACATCAAGCCGTTCGTGGTGGCCGTGAAACGGGTCTTCGAGACCATGATCACCGTGCCCTTTCAATTGGGCAAGCCAATTTTGAAAAAAGGCAACGAGGTGCCCCACGAAATCAGCAGCATCATCGGCCTTTCGGGCAACGTCAGCGGCTGCGTGGTCATCAGCCTCTCCCAGGCCGTGGCCTTTCAACTGGTCTCGGTGCTCATCGGCGAAGATGTGCATGAGATGGACGAGGTGTGCACCGACGCCATCGGCGAGATCGCCAACATGATCGCCGGCAATGCCAAAACCGATTTTCCCAGCAACGATAACGCCATCTCGGTGCCCAGCGTGGTGGTGGGCAGACACAAGGTCAGCTACCCTTCGGGGATCCCCATCATCACGATTCCCTGCACCACCGACAAGGGCGAGATGATCATCGAGGTGGCCCTGAAAGTCAAAGAATAGCGATATCCTTATTAGAATGAAAAATAAAGGCGCTCTTTCGAGCGCCTTTTGATTTCATTGTCGGAAGCGATCCTTTTGAATCGCCCCAACTTTCTACTTTCCCGAAATAATATCGTAGGCCTTCTCCAGCGCCATATCCAGTTTTTCCGGCTGCGTGCCGCCGGCCTGGGCCATGTCGGGCCGGCCGCCGCCGCCGCCGCCCACCAGGGCCGAGAGCGCCTTGACAATCTGGCCGGCGTGAAAGCGCTTTTCCAGATCCTTGCTCACGATGACGATCAGCAGGGCTTTTTCGCCGACGGCACTGCCCAGCACCACCACCCCCGATTGGATCCGGTCTTTGAAGCGGTCGGCCAGATCGCGCAGGGCGGCCGGCGTATCCACGGCCACGCGTTTGACCAGCACGGCCACGCCGTCGATCACGCGCGGCGCGTCCTCGTCGGCCTGGGCCTTTGTGTCGGCCAGGGAGGCCTTGAGCTTTTCGATCTCTTTTTCAGCCGCCTTCTGGGCGCTGATCACCTGCTGCAGCCGGGCCACCACCTCGTCGGGTTTGACCCGCAGCAATTGCCCCACCTGCTGGACCTGCTGCACCGCCTCCTGCACATGGGCCAGGGCCGCTTCACCGGTCAGGGCCTCGATGCGCCGCACACCGGCGGCCACGCTGGTTTCGGCGATGATTTTGAACAGGCCGATGTCGCCGGTGCGGCCCACGTGGGTGCCGCCGCACAGCTCTTTGCTCAAATCGGCCAGGGCCACCACGCGCACGCGATCGCCATATTTTTCTTCGAAGAGTGCCATGGCCCCGGATTGCAGGGCCTCGTCGGCGGCCATCTCCACGGTGTCCACCGCCACGTTGGCGCGGATGCCGGCGTTGACCAGGACCTCAATGCGCGCCAGGCTCTCGGGCGTCACCTGGGAAAAGTGGGAGAAATCGAACCGCAAGCGGTCGGGCGCCACTAAGGAGCCGGCCTGCTTGACATGCTCGCCCAGCACCTGGCGCAAGGCGGCATGCAGCAGATGGGTGGCGGTGTGGTTGCAAGCCGTGGCTTTGCGCTTGTCCGCATCCACGTGCAAGGTGACCGTCTGGCCCTTGGCGATGCGCCCGGCGGCGACAGTGCCTTTATGGATAATCATCCCCGTGGGGTCCTTGATCGTACGCGTCACCGTCAGATTCAGCCCCTCGGCCGTGATGGCGCCCTGGTCGCCCACCTGACCGCCCGACTCACCATAGAAGGGGGTGGCCGCGGTGACCACTTCCACCTGCTCGCCCACGGATGCCTCGGCCAGCTCTTTGCCATCACGGGCCAACAGCAATACCTGGGAAGTGGCCTCCAGCCCCTGGTAGCCGGTGAACTCCGGCTTGATCGCCTGGGCCGATAGGCTCTTGTAGGCATCGCCGATGGCATCGAAGGAGACCTTGGCGCGGCTGCGTGTGCGCTGGGCCGCCATGTGGGTTTCGAAACCTTCCAGATCCACCCCCATGCCGGTGTCACGCACCACGTCCTGGACGATGTCCACGGGAAATCCGAATGTGTCGTAGAGCTTGAAGATCAGGTCGCCGGGGATCTGCTTTTGGCCCTTGGCCTGCAAATCGGCCAGACTCTCGTTGAGCAGCTTGAGTCCGTTGTCCAACGTCTCCATGAAGCGCTGCTCTTCGTTGAGGATCACATTGCGGATGAAGGCCGACGAATCGCTCAGTTCGGGATAGGCCGACTTCATGATGGCGAAGACCGTGGCCGCGGTTTCGTGCAGAAAAGGCTTGGCCAGGCCGATGTTGCGGCCATAGCGCATGGCCCGGCGCATGATGCGCCGCAGCACGTAGCCGCGACCCTCGTTGGAGGGCAACACACCGTCGCCGATCAGAAAGGCAGCCGCCCGGCTGTGGTCGGCGATGACCTTCATGGCCACATCCACGGCCGCATCCTGGCCGTAGGCGCGCTGGGCCAGTTCTTCCGTGCGGGCGATGATCGGCCGGATCAGGTCGGTGTCGTAATTGGTCGACTGGTTCTGGAGGACCGACGCCAAACGCTCCAGCCCCATGCCGGTGTCGATACTCGGCTTGGGCAGCGGGGTCATGCCGTTGGCATCCTGGTTGTACTGCATGAAAACCAGGTTCCAGATCTCCAGGAAGCGGTCGCAGTCGCAATCCACGCCGCAATCGGGCTTGCCGCAGCCGAAGGCCGCGCCGCGGTCGATGTGGATTTCGCTGCACGGGCCGCAGGGCCCGGTGTCGCCCATGGCCCAGAAGTTATCCTTCTTGCCCAGGCGCACCATGCGCTCGGCCGGAATGCCGATGCGTTTGTGCCACAGCTCGTAAGCCTCGTCGTCATCGGTATAAACCGAAGCCCAGAGCTTATCGGACGGCAGACCGTAGCCGTTGGTCATCAGGTCCCAGGCAAAATCGACGGCCTGCTCCTTGAAGTAATCGCCGAACGAGAAGTTACCCAGCATTTCGAAGAAGGTGTGATGCCGCGCGGTATAGCCCACGTTGTCCAGGTCGTTGTGCTTGCCGCCGGCGCGCACGCACTTCTGGGAGGTGGCGGCACGCACGTAGTCGCGCTTTTCCTCGCCCATGAAGGTGCGCTTGAACTGGACCATGCCGGCATTGGTGAACAGCAGCGTGGGATCGTCCTGGGGCACTAGGGAAGAACTGCGCACCACGCGATGATTGTGCTTCTCGAAGTAGTCGAGAAATATCTTGCGAATTTCGTTACCTGTCATACCGTTCCATCCTTGCCGGGCCACACGGCACCCACATATTGCTTCAACTTTCAGTTCTCAGCCTTCAGCCTTCCTCCACCATCGTCGTGCTCTCATCGCCGCTCTTTTTGACGATACCCACCGAACCGCGCACCTTCTCGTCGATCGTCGCGAAGAGATCGGGGTTGTCGGTGAGGAAGGTCTTCACGTTTTCCCGCCCCTGGCCGATACGCTCGCCGTTGTAAGAGTACCAGGCGCCGCTCTTTTCGATGATGCCGGCCTCCACACCGATGTCCAGCAGGTCGCCCACCTGGGAGATGCCTTCGCCGTACATGATGTCGAATTCGGCCTCCTTGAAGGGCGGGGCCATCTTGTTCTTCACCACCTTAACCCGCGTGCGACTGCCCATGACCTCCTGGCCGTTTTTGATCTGACCCGTGCGCCGGATGTCCAGACGCATCGAGGCGTAGAACTTCAGGGCGTTGCCACCCGTGGTGGTTTCCGGGTTGCCGAACATCACGCCGATCTTCATGCGGATCTGGTTGATGAAGATCAGGCAGGTGTTGGTCTTGCCGATGGTACCGGTGAGCTTGCGCAGGGCTTGGGACATCAAGCGGGCCTGCAAGCCCATGTGGGCGTCACCCATCTCGCCTTCGATTTCGGCCCGGGGCACTAAGGCCGCCACCGAGTCGATGACCATCACATCGATGGCGCCGCTGCGCAGCAGCATATCGGCGATCTCCAGGGCCTGCTCGCCGGTGTCGGGCTGGGCCACCAGCAGTTCATCGCAGTTGACCCCCAGGCGCTTGGCATAACTGGTGTCCAGGGCGTGTTCGGCGTCGATGAAGGCGGCGATACCGCCCTTTTTCTGGGCGTTGGCCACGGCATGCAGCGCCAGGGTGGTCTTGCCCGAAGATTCGGGGCCGTAGATCTCCACTACCCGGCCGCGGGGAAAACCGCCGACCCCCATGGCCCTGTCCAAGGCGATGGAACCGGTTGAAATCACCGGCACTTCCACGATGGGCCGGCTGCCCAGTTTCATGATCGATCCCTTGCCGAACTGGCGCTCGATCTGGCTCATGGCCGAATCGATGGCCTTGGACCTGTCCACGGAAACACTCATTATGACCTCCCTGTTGGTTGACGCCATGGTCTATCAAGCTTCTTTCGATTCACCTTCAATTCACGCCCCCAGCGCCGCTCGGGCCAGAGCCGTGTAAATCGCACCCTGGGGCCGCAGGTCGCTCCGGAAAAGAACCATTTCGGCGGCCATCAACGGCTGGGGCGTAAAACCGCCGCAGGCCTCGAGGGCCGCTTGCAGCAGCCGAGCATCCAGCGCCGTCTGAACCCGGGCCAGGGTCAGATGGGCCCTAAAGGGCCGATCTTCCCTGGGGATGCCCAACGGCGCCAGTTGCGCTTCCAAACGCGCGGCGGCCCGAGCGAGCAGCTCGGTTTGGCCCCCCAGGCCCATCCACAAGACCCGCGGTTTGCGCAAACCTGGAAAGACGCCCATGCCTTGCGCGCTGAGCTGGATTGGCGCGCCCCCCATGGCCGCCATCCGCATGGCTTGGGCCACGTCGGCAGACTGCTCGGAGGGGATTTCGCCCAGGAACCGGAGGGTCAGATGGATGTTGCCCGGCCGCACCCAGCGCAGTTTCAACCCCTGGCGCTGCAGACACGCCTGCAGGTCGGCGGCCAGCCGGACAATCTCGAGCGGCAGTTCAAAGGCGATGAAGGCGCGCATGGGATCTTCTTTTTCCGCCATGCCGCGTCCGTTCCCGTCTTTAGCTCGGCGCGGCTTCCATGGGCAAGGTAAACTGCGGCTCGCCCAATAAAAAAGAGCCCTTCTGGATCCAATCCTTCAGGATCGCGGCGATCTCCCGGGCACGCACCATGCTCGACAAAGGTACGGTGGGAATGGTCTTGCCCTGCACGGTGATCTGGCCGCTCTTGAGTTCGGCATAACTCACCTGGCCCAGGGTTTCCGAGCCGCCGGTGGGGTATGTGACCCCGTAGTCGATCACCTGGGTGAAGAGCTCTTCGTCGCCCACGCCGGCGTAGCGCGCCATCTCCTCGTTCAGGATAGGGATAGGCACCCCCAGCCCCACGGACAGGGAACAGCCGTAGCCCTGCATGCTTACCCCCACCAGCCAGCGGGGACTCATCTGCTTCATATCGCCCATGACCCACAAGGTGCCGGCCGGTCGCAGGGGGGTGCCGTTCTCGGCCCGGGCCACACCGGCACGATGCTGGGTGCCGTGCCAGGTCACATAGCCCACACCGCCGCCCAGGAAGATGCGTGTGCCCAATCCGATCGTGCGGTAGCAAGGATCGTTAAACAGCGGGCTGAGTTGCCCGGCGTTGCAGTAGTTGGCATTGCCCATCTTGGGCTTCAACGTGCCCATGTAGGTGTAGATGGTCGAATTGGTCGAGTTCACGGCCACATTGTAGTTCTGGTAGCCGTTGCGCGGATTGCACAAAATGGCATTGGGCATTTCGGCCAGGGTAATTTTCTTTTCCACCTGGCGGTTGGGATAGCAATCGGTGCCGTAGGCCGTGGCCTTCAGGTATACCGGCTTGCCGGCCACCAGGTCCTGGATCACATGGCCGCCGCCGTAATTGAACTCACCCGGGTGAACTTTGTTGAGCGGGTCGTCCAGGCAGGGCTCGGTGGCCCCCAGGTAACAATCCACGGCCGCCAGGCCGCCATAGGCCGGCACATTGTTGATCCACACATGCGACGCCTTGATGCCGGGCACGCTGTGTCCGAAGTTGATCATGGCCCCGGACGAACACATGGGCGCGAAGGTGCCGGTGGTCACCACATCGACCTCCTTCGCCGCCGCCGCCGGCCCCTTGCGGCGCACGATGTCGGTCATCTCGTCGGCGGTCACCACAACCACCTGGCCGCTCTTGATGCGCGCGTTGATCTCCTGAATCGTCTTTTGTACCGGCTTGCTGGCCATCCCCATCTCTCCTACGGCTGCTTCAAGGCGTCGATTTTGCTGGTGATGTTGTTCTGGATCCACTGGGGGTCCCACCAGGCCACGGGATTCACGAAGGTGTGATAGATCATGACGCCGTAGTGCAGGTGATCGCCGCCGGCCAGCCCACTCACGCCGGTCTTGCCCAGAATGTCGCCCTTGGCCAGCATCTGGCCCACGGTCGCATCGATGTGACTCAAGTGGGAGTAGGTGCTGAACAGCCCCATGCCGTGGTCGACGATCACCGTCTGGCCGTAAATCCCCAGGTTCTCGGCAAAGACCACCTTGCCGCTGTTGCCCGCCGGCACCGGTGACTGCTCCAGGGAGGCCAGGTCCACCCCCATGTGGGTCTGCTCATCGATCTTCTTGCCCTGGTACATGTAGGATCGGGTGTCGGCGAAGCTGGCCCTGGGCGCGGCATTGGGCAGCCGCAGAAACTCGCCCGTCCAGTAGATTTGGGCGTCCGATTTGGACAGAACTTTTTTCAGGACCTCATAATTGGCCCGACGCAATTCGCCGTTGACCTTGAGGAAGATCTCCAGATTGGAAGCCCCCGGCACAGCGTTTACCTGTTGGACAAACTCGGGCATCTTCCAATCCAGGAAGTTGTCGGAGATTTCGATCTGGTCGCGCTTGAACGTCCGGGGATTGATCAGATGGGAGAGGCCGCTGCGCGTCTGGTTGCCGGCCAAATCGGCGGCGGTGACATGCATGGGGGTTTCCGGCCCCTGTTGCCAACCGATGGCCACCATGGTCATGTAGATGGCTGCATCCTTGAAAAAACCCGACTGACCCGGATAAAACTCGTCACCCACCAGGACACCGCTTTGGGGGCACATCTCCGAAAGCCTGTAGATGACGACCCCCGCCCCGCCCTGGGCGAAGTAGTGCGGCCTGCTGAGCACCTCGATGCTCGGCGGCCGGGTATCGATCATTACTTCCTGTTCCTGGTAGGTGAGGTTGCCTTTGCCCCAGCGGCGCCAGGAGTAGTCGCGCACCTTCATCTGGAGCATGGCCTTGCCGTCGCCGACACCCTTGCTCCTCGGCTCGAAAGGAATCTCCAACCGCTCTTCGCGGGTCACGCCCCCGCTGAGAAGACCTGCCGAAGCAAAGGTCTTATCCAGCAACACGATCTCCTGGCCATCCTTCGACAGCGCCACGGTCACCTTGCGGATGCCGCTCTTGGGATCGGCCACGGTCAAGGGGATATTCTGACTGGCCCCCAGCGAAGGCGTGGCCAGGGCCAGCGTCACGGCCGGCGGCGTGCCCTCCATGCGCTTGAACAGAAAAAATCCCACCACCCCAACAAGGATCAAAACCGGCAGGGTCAGGATCCCGAGCCTGAAGGTATTGTTTTTAGCATTCAATGGGTTAGCTCCCCCTTTAACTTTTCGGATGAACGCCGAACCATACCAGCTCCATAGGGGCTTATCAAGGCAAAGTTTATTCCAAAGGAAACCGCGCCGATTACGCCCACACGTCGACGACATTATCGCGGGCAGTATAAAAATTCGAGGGGATGACCACAGGCCTTTACAAGGATTACGAAGGTTCGGAGCCGCATGCGCCCAGCCGGGTGGTGGCCGACGGTCGGGCGCGCAACCTGATATACGAGGACAACGGGAACCTGACCATCGGGTACGACTTCAACCAAACCGGTCCGCCTCCCGAGCGGCGCCTGACCTACAACGCCGAGAACATGCCCTTGACCATCGAATACCAGCCCCAGGGCGGATCGACGGTCGCCACCCAACTCACCTACGACGGTGAAGGCCGCCGGGTAAAGAAGGAAACCGGCGGCGACAGCGTCATCTATGTGGACGAAACCTACGAGATCCGCAATGGCCAGCCAGTCAAGTATGTGTTTGCCGGCGATCTGCGGGTGGCCCGCATCCGGGGCAGCGAGGTGCACTACTTCCACCGGGACCACCTGAACAGCTCCAGCCTGGTCACCAATGCCACCGGCGCGTTGATCGAATCCACCACCTACGAACCCTACGGCCTGCAACGGGCCGACTGTCAGCCCAAAATCAACAACGTGCCCTACACCTTCACCGACCAGGAATGGGACAGCGAAACCGGCTTGTACAACTACGATGCGCGGTTGTATGTTCCGATGCTGGGGAGGTTCTTGACGGCGGATAGCGTGGTGCCGAATTGGTATGATCCGCAGGCGTTGAATCGGTACTCATATGCCCGAAACAATCCTTTGGCGTATGTCGACCCGGATGGACACTCCTTCCTTGATGCTATCCCAGGCACAATATCCGCCGGTGTCGGCTATGTAGGAATTGGGATCGCTTATGTTGGAAGCCGTCCCGCAATAGGAATGATATGGCTTTTTGATAGAGCAGGAGCGGCCCAAGCCAACGCAGGGGTTAACGAAGCATTTTCTAGAATAACCAGGATTCAAACAGAATATGTCGCACTTCCATCAGTAGCTGGGGATGCAGTTGGGGCAGGAATTGCGAAGGTCTTATCCAAAATAGCCAGCAGACAATCAGTGTCAGTCGCAAAAGTTACTGAAGAAGCTGTTGAGGCCTCATATGGTACAGCGAATAATAATGCCACAAGAGCTAAACTTCTGAAGCAGTTGACAAGTGAATCTCAAGTTGCTGAGGTTAATGCTGGGAATGCGGAACGGATGGCGGGTGCCGGAACAGCCACTGAATTCCGAGACGCGCCAAGGATCGTTAGTGAATATGGAGGGGAAGTTGGCGATTGGGCTAAGGTGAAGAGTTCGACAGTTAAGCAAAGCGGCGCTTACGGGACAAAGATCGAAACACATGCTGTTCAAAATGTGAAAACGGGGCAGGTGATTGAGCATAAGACCAAGGTATTTGATGATTAAAGCTTGGAGATGGCGCAATGATAATTCGTTGTATCACCAACACTGTTGATGATGAACTTACAATTAAGTTAGGGCTTGGCAAGTTTGCGCCAAAATTTTTTTCAAATCTTTCTCCTGGCTCAGAGTATGTGGCCCTTGGGATCAGTTATATTCCAAAATCGGAAGCTTTTGGAATTAGCCCTACAGTAATGGTTAAGAACGATCGTGGAGGCCTATCATTTGCTCCGCTGGCACTTTTTGAAATTACAGAAGGTACGCCTTCTCGCTATTGGGAGATACGCTGGAGCATAGATGGGGTACTTAAGATGTGGCCAATATCCTTCTACAATCAATATTATCATGACGACCTACTTGAAGGTGTAGAAAATGTAAAACGCGATTTTGAAGTTGTGGTTAAAAAACTTCAAAAAGAAGCCAATAGAGAATATTGAGGGGGTGCTAAAGCGGCGCGTTAAGGGATGTTTGTGGACACCCCCCATATATATGTATTTGAACCCATCAGGTCTTTGCTCATAGAATCCTGATCTGATCCTTCGCAATTTTCTGCTTTATTTTCGGATGTAGATAATCGGGGCTGACCAGATCGACGCGACACCCAAGTTCAATTTCAAGTTCTATTTTAAGTTTGGCCGCTTTGAACAGTGTGGTCCCGGCACCATACTCCACGAGCATATCGATGTCGCTGTTTTCCTTGCTTTCGCCGCGCGCGAAAGAGCCGAAAAGCGAAGCACTGCGTATATTGTTTCGTTTCAAGATGGGCAAGACCCTCATATTCAAGTCTGCAATCGAAATCTTAGCCATAGCCATGCTCCCGTACAGGCACCTAAATTCACCATTACCATAATTACTCAAGATATCAAAAAGCTTTATACGTACGGGAGGGGGCGCCGTACAGTAGGGGGATATTCTATACCCCCTGCTTGACGTCACGCAAATTACGTGCGATACGCATTTTACGTGGCTATAATCGGCATAAAATTTTGAGGCATCGCATATGAAACAAAACATTACCTTGAGTATCGAAAAGGATCTGCTTCAAAAAGCAAAATTTCTAGCGGTCCAAAGAAATTCTTCCATCAGCCAAATGCTCAGCCAAGAGTTGGAAAAGATGGTCTCCGATGCGGATAAATATGAGATGGCCAAGAGAAAAGCACTCAAAACACTGAAAAACGGGTTCCGCATGGGTGGAAAAATGACCGCCTCCAGGGATGAGCTTCATGCCCGATAAAATTTTTGTCGATACCAACATCCTTATCTATGCCCATGACCTGGACGCCGGGGTCAAGCACGAGAAAGCCGCACGCCTGCTTGAAAGCATTTGGGACGCGGGAACCGGCGTCCTCAGCATCCAAGTGCTTCAAGAATTCTATGTGAATGTAACGCGCAAAATCCCTCAGCCGCTTTCGCCCTCTACGGCTCGCGGCGTAATCGAAAATTATCTCGCATGGCAGGTGGAAAACCTGCCATCGGATTCCATTCTGATGGCCTCCGAAATAAGTGAGCGACATCAGCTTTCCTTCTGGGATGCCCTGATCATCACCGCAGCCAGGCATGCGTGCGTCAAAACGATCGTTACGGAAGATCTAAATAATGGACAAACGATCGAGGGCATCCAGGTAGTGAACCCCTTTATTAGCTGATTCGGATTTTACCGCGGCCTTCGAATCCGAACCGCCCCATGGGAACGGAAAGCCGTTGACCATTTGAGCCATCACGAGCGCGACAGCTCGCGCCCGCTCGGCCCGGCTTGACTTTTACCCGCCACCGGGATAGGTCTCCGACATGCAAACCATCGTCCAGATAGAAAATCTGCGCATCGGCCACGGCTTGCCGCTGGCCATCATCGCCGGCCCGTGCGTCATCGAAACGCCGGAGACGACTTTCGCCATCGCCGCGACGCTTAAGCGATTGACCGATGCCCTGGGACTGCCCCTGATCTTCAAAGCCTCCTTCGACAAGGCCAATCGGACCTCTATCGATTCTTACCGCGGCCCCGGTCTTGAGGACGGCCTGCGCATCCTGGCCCAAATCAAGGCGGAGCTGGGTGTGAAGCTGATTTCCGATATTCACGATGTCCGCCAGGTGGAAGCGGCCGCCCAGGTGCTGGATGTGCTGCAAATACCGGCCTTTCTCTGCCGCCAGACCGATTTCATTCTGGAAGCGGCCCGCACCGGAAAAACGATCAACATCAAAAAGGGACAGTTTCTGGCCCCTGGGGATATGGCCAACATCGTGGACAAAATCGCCTCGACGGGCAATCGGCGCATTCTGCTCACCGAACGGGGCGCCACTTTCGGTTACAACAACCTGGTAGTGGATATGCGCTCCATCCCCATCATGGGCGCCACCGGCTATCCGGTGGTCTTCGATGCCACCCACAGCGTGCAGTTGCCCGGCGGCGCCGGCAAAAGCTCGGGCGGGCAGCGCGAATACGCGCCGGTTTTGGCCCGGGCCGCCGTGGCGGCCGGTGCCGATGCGGTCTTCATGGAGGTGCATCCCGACCCCGACCGGGCTTTGTGCGACGGCCCCAACACCCTGCCCACCAACAGCCTGGAACCGTTGCTCAAACAGCTCAAGGCCATCCGCCAGGTCCTGACCGTGGCGCCAGGTGCCCCATGATCGAAGAACGCCTCAAACAAATCCAAATGGTGCTGCTGGATGCGGACGGCGTGTTGACCGCCGGCGAGATCATCTATGCCGACAGCGGCGAGCAGTTTAAAATCTTCAACGCCAAAGACGGTGTGGGCATCCGCATGCTCAAGGCGGCCGGTATTCAGGTGGGGATCGTCACCGGACGCAGCGGCGAGGCCTTGCGCCATCGCTGCACCAACCTGGGGATCGATTTGATCTTCGATGGGATCCGCAACAAAGTCCAATCCCTGGATCAGGCCCTGGCGCGCACCGGCCTCACCGCGGCGGCCACCGCCTTCGTGGGCGATGACCTTCCCGATCTGGCCATCATGAAAAAGGTGGGGCTGGCCGTGGCCGTGGCCGATGCCCATGAGTCGGTGCGCGACGTGGCCCACCTCATCACCCGGGCCAATGGCGGTCGGGGGGCGGTCCGCGAAGTGTGCGACACCATTCTCAAGGCCCAGGGCCGCTGGGATGAAATTGCCCAGAAGCTGTTCCATGGCTGACCACAAACACCTGATCAAATACCTGCTCATCGGGCTTTTGTTGATCATCGCCGCCACCGTGGCGCTGCGCTGGGTCCAGTCCCGCCGGCAACCACAGGGCCAACCGCCGGCACCCGCCACCGAAAAAGCCAGCGATGCGCTCATGACCCTGATGGGCGTCCACCAGACATCCACCAAGGAAGGCAAGGTCCAGTGGGAACTGGATGCCGACTCGGCCCAATTGGAATCCGAAAACGGCCGCATGGTGCTCACCGGACCCAAGGTGGATTTTACGACCCAAGACGGCGGCAAAGTCCACCTGACAGCTCTCAAAGGCGTCCTCGATACCCGCAGCAACGATATGGCCGCCCGAGGCAAGGTGCGCCTGCGCAACGACCAGTACGAATTGGAGACCGAGTCCCTCAAGTATCAACACGCAGCGCGCCGGTTGCGCTCTCAAACCCCCGTGCGCATCATCGGCCCGGCCTTTGACTTGCGCGCCGATCAAATGACGTATAATCTCGATGAAAACCGGGCCTACTTCGATGGGCGGGTGGAAGGAAATCTCTATGCCGGCTTCGATTTTTAAGACCCTGCGCAGTTTCAACGCTTTCTTGATAGGAGGCCTGGCGCTGCTGGCCTTGTGTTTGATGAATGCCGCGCCACTGTCGGCGGAAGAAAAAAAACCCCCCACTGCACCGGGAGAACCCATCAACATCAACGCCGACCGACTGGTCTCGGACACCAATCAAAAAACGGCCGAGTTCCTCGGTAACGTCAAGGTGGTGCAAGGCACCACCACCATTACCGCCGACCGGCTTAAATTGGCCTACAAAGGGGACAACGCCGACCCGACCCAAGCCGGCGCCGAAAGCATCGATACCATCGAAGCCACGGGTCACGTTCGCATCGCCCTGGACAACAGAGTTGCCGTGGGTGAAAAGGCCGTCTATACTACCAGCGACCGAAAGCTCGTCATTTCCGGGCCGGGAGCGCAGATCACCAGCGGACCGGACGTTATCGAAGCCAGCACCATCACCTTCCACCGCGACAGCGGCAAGGTGGAAATGGTCGGGCAGGTGGAAGCGACGATCCGCTCGGATCAAAGGGGCTTGAACTGAAACCGGCGAGCTGTTATACGTGCTCGTCCACCATAATCGGGAACCCCATGGCGATCTTGGCCATCGAAAATTTGGCAAAAAGTTATAACGGACGCCAGGTGGTGAAGACCGTGAGCCTGTCGGTGACCTCGGGACAGGTCATCGGCCTGCTCGGTCCCAACGGGGCCGGCAAAACCACCACCTTTTATATGGCTGTGGGCATGGTTCGGCCGGATGCCGGCCAAGTGCGCCTGGACGACGAAGATATCACCCAATTCCCGATGTATATCCGGGCGCGCAAGGGGTTGGGCTATTTGCCCCAGGAAGCCTCCATCTTCCGCAAGTTGACCGTGGAGCAAAACATCCTGGCGATCCTGGAGACGATGCCCCTGACCCGGTCGGAACAGAAAGCGCGCGCCGCGGCGCTGTTGGACGAACTGGGCATTCGGCATTTGGCGCTGCAACGCGCCAGCGTGCTTTCGGGCGGGGAACGGCGACGCCTGGAGATCAGCCGGGCCCTGGCCACCAATCCAGCCTTCATTCTGCTGGATGAGCCGTTCGCCGGCATCGATCCGCTGGCGGTGGCCGATATCAAAAAGATCATCGGTCACTTGAAAAAGCGCAACATCGGCATCCTGATCTCGGATCACAATGTGCGCGAAACCTTGGAAGTGTGTGACGAAGCCTTCATTCTGGCTGACGGAGAGGTGATCGAAAAAGGGCCGCCCCAAGCCATCGCGGACAGTCCCGTGGCACGGCGCTTCTACCTGGGAGACGAATTCAGGTTATAAAATGGCCATCGAACTACGACAACAGCTTAAACTGACCCAGCAGCTCATCATGACGCCCCAATTGCAGATGGCGATCAAGCTGCTGCAGTTGTCCCGCCTGGAACTGATGGATGCCATCCGCCAGGAGTTGGAAGAGAACCCGACCCTGGAAGAGTCCCAGGAAACGCTCTCCCGGGATGTGCTCAGCCAGGAAGAGCCGGTGCAGTTGCCGGAGGCCGAAAAGGCCAAAGAGATCACCATCGATGAGAAGATCCCCAGCGACATCGACTGGAGCAACTACATGGACGATTACGGCTCGGCCAGCCGCGCGCGGCTCGAGACCGAAGACCGTGACAGCCCCCAATACGAAGCCTTCATCTCCCACAAAGAGTCCCTCAGCGATCATCTGCTCTGGCAGTTGTTGATGGCCGGGCCTTCGCCCGAAGAAAAAGATATCGGCAGCCTGATCATCGGCAACCTGGACAAGGACGGCTACCTGCAGACCACCCTCGAAGAGCTGGCCCAGCAGGCCGGCGTGACCGTCGAGGACATCGAAGAGGTGCTGTTTCTGCTGCAGAGCTTCGACCCTCTCGGGGTCTGCGCCCGGGATCTGACCGAATGTCTCCTGCTCCAGGCCAAGGCCCTGGGCCTGAAAGATACCCTGGTGACCAAAATCATCCAGGAACATCTCAACCACCTGGAAAACAAAAATTACAAGGCCATCTGCCGGGCCTTGAAAGTGAGCCTGGAGGAAGTCATCGCCGCCGTCGAGGTCATCACCGGCATGGAGCCCAAACCCGGCCGGCAGTACAGCGATGACGAACCCCAATACATCACCCCGGACATCTACGTCTATAAAACCGAAGACGACTACGCCATCGTGATCAACGACGACGGCCTGCCCAAGCTCAAGGTCAACTCCTTTTACAAGCAGGCCATCACCCGGGACAAAGAGGTGGGCGGCAATGCCCGCAACTACATCCAAGACAAGTTGCGCTCGGCCGCCTGGCTGATCCGCAGCATCCACCAGCGCCAGAAGACCATCTTCAAGGTCATGGAGAGCATCCTCAAATATCAGCGGGACTTCTTCGATAAAGGCATCGCTCATTTGAAACCCATGGTCCTGCGCGACGTAGCCGAAGATATCGGCATGCACGAATCGACCATCAGCCGCGTCACCACCAATAAATATGCCCACACCCCCCAAGGCATCTTCGAACTCAAATACTTCTTCAACAGCTCCATCAAGCGCGTCCACGGTGAAGCCATCGCCTCGGCCAGCGTCCAGGAAAAGATCCGGCGCATGATCGAAGCCGAAGATGCGCGCAAACCCCTTTCCGACAGCAAGATGGCGGAAATGCTCAAGTCCGAGAACATCGACATTGCCCGGCGCACGGTGGCCAAGTATCGAGAAATGATGGGGGTGCTGCCGTCGAGCAAACGCAAGCGGTACTCTTAGCCATGCTCAGGGAAAAAGTTGTTTTCCACCCGAAAGGGATTATTTTTCAGCGTGCCCAGACGGACGCCGGCAAACATCTGAGTAATTGCATCGATCCACTTATCCCAAGGAGGCATCCTCTATGCAAACATCGGTCACTTTCAAGAACCTTGAACCCTCCGATCGTATCCGCTCCTATGTCAGTGACAAATTAAACCGTTTCGACAAATATTTTCACAATCCGGGGGAAGCCAACGTCGTGCTTTCGGTGGAAAAATTCAGGCACATCGCCGAGGTCAACATCACCGGCGACCGCCTGACCATCAATGGCAGGGAAGAGACCGAGGACATGTATGCGGCCATCGACATGGTCCTGGACAAGCTGGACAAGCAGATCAAAAAGAACAAACAGAAGATCCGCGACCACCGGCCCGGCAAGGGCAAGGCCAAAATCGCCGCGGGTCAGGCCGAAAGCCTTGACGAAGAGGGCGAGCGCCGGGTCATGATCCAAAATATCGAGTATAAGCCCATGGACGTGGATGAAGCCATCATGCAGATGGATCTGGTGGAAGATAGCTTTCTGGTCTTCACCAACGCCCGTTCGGATCGCGTCAATGTCTTGTATCGCCGCAAAGACGGCCATTACGGCCTGATTCAACCCAATCCTTAAGACGGCCTTGGCCGTCGCGGCACTGGAGCGAAAATTTGCAACGTAACGTGGGGCCGTTGGTGGTGAAATAGCATGAAGATACTGGATGTATTGAGCAAGGAAACCATCTGCCTCGATCTTAAAGCCACGGATAAAAAAGGGGTTTTGGATGAAATGGCGGCACCCGTAGCCCGGCTCACGGGTGCCGCGCCCGAAGCGCTGGTCAAGGTTCTCATGGAGCGCGAACGCCTGGGCAGCACGGGGATCGGCGGCGGGATCGGCATCCCCCATGGCAAACTCAAGAACCTGGCCTCGCTGGTGTTGGGATTCGGCCTGAGCCGCCGCGGCGTGGATTTCGATTCTCTGGATGGGAGGCCTGCCCACCTCTTTTTTCTCATGCTCACACCGGAAGATTCGGCCGGTCTGCATCTGAAGCTGCTGGCGCGCCTGTCCCGGCTGTTGAAAAACGATGAATTTAAATCCCAGCTCATGCGGGCCAAAAGCCCTGAAGCAGTTTTAGAGATCATCCAGGAAAAGGATGAAGCCTTCTAGCGATGAAACAGCGGCCCATCATTATCATCGTGACCGGCACCTCAGGCTCCGGCAAGACCACGGCCCTGGCGGCCTTTGAAGATGCCGGATTCTACTGCATCGACAACATGCCGATCCAATTGGTACCGAACTTTCTGCAAATGCCTGCGCCGGCATCAACCGAGGATACCACCGCGGGGTGGGTCTTGGGCATGGACCTGCGCGATAAAAGCCTGCTGGTCCACTATGGCGCCCTGATGGACAACCTGACCCAAGAAGGCTACCAGGTAAAAACGGTTTTCCTGGATGCCGAGGAGCAGGTCCTGCTGCGACGCTATAACCAAACCCGGCGGCATCATCCCCTGGGCCGCCGCGGCAGTTTGCTGGACGCCATCCGCGAAGAAAAAAGACAGTTGCAACCCTTGCGGGACACGGCCGCTTATTCCATCGACACCTCGCGCTTCAGCATCCACGAATTGAAATTCGCCATTCTCAATATTGCCCGCCGTCACACGGCCACCACCGGCATGGCCATCAACGTGGTCTCTTTCGGGTTCAAGCACGGCATGCCGGTCGAAGCCGACTTGATGGTGGATGTGCGTTTTTTAGCCAATCCCTATTTCGTGACCGAACTCAAGGCCCTGGACGGTGGGTCCAAGGAGATCCAGGATTTTGTGCTCAAAGACCCGCAAACAGAACTCTTTCTGAGCGTCTATCTGAAACTGCTCGACCACCTGATTCCCTTATACGAAAAGGAAGGCAAGGCCTATTTGACCATTGCCATCGGATGCACCGGTGGCCGCCATCGTTCGGTGGTCATCGCCCAGAAGATTTTTGACCATATCCAGCGGTTCCAACCCACGGTTCGCCTCATTCACCGGGACATTCAACTTACCTGACACGCGAACCCCGGGAGCAAGGACGGCGCGGACGCCGCGGACCAAAGCAAGGCCTTGAGCCGAGCCTCAATGCAAAAGGATGACACCTTACCATGATCGGAATCCTCATCGTCAGCCATCGGCAATTGGGAGACGCATTGATCGACTGCGTCGAATTCATCTTGAATGAAAAACCGGCGGCGCTGGTGGCCATCTCCATCGACCTGCGCGAGAACGCCGCCGATCTGCGAACCAAAATCGAAAAAGGCATCAAACAGGTTGACAACGGTAAAGGGGTGTTGATTCTGACAGATATGTTCGGCGGAACCCCTTCCAACCTCAGTTACGCCTTCCTGGAAGAGGGCCAAATCGAAGTGCTCTCGGGCGTAAACCTGCCCATGGTGATTAAAGCCGTAGGTCTGCGTAATACTAAAGGGTTAGCCGAACTGGCGGAATCTCTGGAAGGTTTCGGCAAGAAGAGCATCTCCCTGGCCAGCGGAATTCTCAGAGGGAACAAGCGCAGCCAGGGATAAACCGGATCTTGCATAAAGGTCTCATAATCACGAAGGAGGAAAGATGAGCATCAAAGTTGCGATCAACGGATTTGGCAGAATCGGCCGCGTGGTCTTCAGGGCTGCTTTGAAGAACCCCAACATCGAAGTCGTGGCGATCAACGACCTTACCAGCGCCTCCACCATGGCCCATCTGCTTACGTACGACTCGGTCCACGGCAAGCTGGACAAAGAGGTACGGGCCGAGGACAAAGCCATTTACGTGGATGGACGCAAAATCGCCTACACGGCTTTCAAGGACCCGGCCGAACTGCCCTGGCAATCCATGGGTGTCGATATCGTCATGGAGTGCACCGGCTTGTTCGTCGACAAGGCCAATGCCTCCAAACACCTGACCGCCGGCGCCCGCAAGGTGATCATTTCGGCCCCTGCCAAGGAGCCGGATGCCACCATCGTCATGGGGGTGAACCACACTACCTACGATCCCAAGAAGCATCATGTCATCTCCAACGCCTCCTGCACCACCAACTGCCTGGCGCCGGTGGCCAAGGTCTTGATGGAAAATTTCGGCATCCAGAACGGTCTGATGACCACCATTCATTCCTATACCGGCGATCAGCGTCTGCTCGACTTCCCGCACAAGGATTTGCGCCGCGCCCGGGCCGCGGCCCTCTCCATGATCCCCACCACCACCGGCGCGGCCAAGGCGGTTTCGCTGGTATTGCCCGAACTGGCCGGCAAGCTCAACGGATTGGCCATCCGCGTGCCCACCCCCAATGTCTCGCTGGTGGATGTGGTGGTCAACATCAACAAGGACGGCGTCACGGTGAGCGAGGTCAACAACGCCTTGAAAGCCGCGGCCGAAGGGCCTCTGGCCGGCTTCCTGGGCTACACCGAATTGCCGCTGGTCTCGTCCGATTTCAACGGCAGCACCCTTTCATCGGTGGTGGATGGCGGCAACACCTATGTCATCGACAAAACCGTTAAAGTCCTCTCCTGGTACGACAACGAAACCGGTTATTCGCATCGCATGGTCGATCTGGCCGCGATGGTCGGAAATACATTATAAAATGTATCGAAGAAAGATGAAAGTGAAGGATATATCTACGAATAGATAGTATCCTTCACTTTCGACTTTCATCTTCCCACATTTCAATTTTCATCTATGGAAGGAGAACCGCGATGGGAAACCGCCTTCCCCTGATCGCCGGCAACTGGAAGATGTACAAGACCGGTGACGAGGCTGTCCAGGCCGCCAAGCGCCTAAAGGAGCTCGCCGCCGATGCGGCCGGCGTGGAGATCATGATCGCCCCGACGTTTACGGCCCTGGCCCAGGTGGCCGCCGCGATCCAGTCGAGCAATATCGCCCTGGGGGCCCAGAACCTGCACTGGGAAGCCCAGGGCGCTTTCACCGGTGAAATCTCTGCGCCCATGCTGGTCAACGCCGGCTGCCGCTATGTCATCATCGGTCACTCCGAGCGCCGCCAGTACTTCGGCGAAACCGACCAGAATGTCCAGCGCAAGATTCGCGCGGCGGTCGATGCCGGGCTGCGCCCCGTGCTGTGCATCGGTGAAACCGAGGCCGAACGCGAGGCCGGAAAGACGTTTTCTGTACTTGACAAACAGATTCAAAAAGGTTTAGAGGGTTTTGTTTTTCAGGATCTAAAGTCGCTGGTATTGGCCTATGAACCGGTTTGGGCCATCGGCACGGGCAAAACCGCCACCAAAGAACAGGCCCAGGAAGCACACGCCTACATCCGCCGACAGCTTGCCGCCATTGTAGACGACGGTTTCGCCCGGCAAGTGAGGATCCTGTACGGAGGCAGTGTCAAGCCATCCAACGTCAAGGAGTTGATGGCCATGCCGGACGTAGACGGCGCCCTGGTGGGCGGTGCCAGTCTCGACCCGGAAACTTTTAGCCAGCTTGTGCACTACCAAGGCTGATACGGGTAAAACATGTCTATTTTGATTGTTGTCATTCATGTGATCGTTTGCATCGCGCTGATCATGATCGTTCTGCTCCAGACCGGTAAAGGCGCGGATATGGGCGCGGCCTTCGGTGGTGGCGCCAGCCAGACGTTGTTTGGCACCACCGGCGCCTCCACCTTTCTGACCAAGGCCACCACCGCCGCCGCCATCGTCTTTATGCTGACCTCGCTGTCGCTGGCCTACATGGCCGGTGCCAGACATGATTCGGACCTTGTGACCGACACGCCACCGGCCCAGAGCCAGACGGTCCCGGAAGGTCAGGCCTCCCCGGTCCCGGATGCCGAGCAGAAAGCACCCGCGACCCAGGCCCAACCGAGCGAAGGACAGCCCGCCGCACCACCGGCGGCCCCGGCAGCACCCCAGGGTGAAACCGCGCCGGCGTCCGAAGCACCGGAAAAGGCCAATCCTTAATACCGCTTCGTGCCGAAGTGGTGGAATTGGTAGACACGCTATCTTGAGGGGGTAGTGCTCAAAAGGCGTGCGGGTTCGAGTCCCGCCTTCGGCACCATTTTTATTCAAAGGTCTCAGCCACTGGCTGGGACCTTTTGCATTTTGAGACGCAGTTCATCGCCCTCCAGGTATAATTTTAATCGTGTCACCTTCCACCGACGCGGCTCAGGCGATATTGGCCTTGAGCAGCTTGAGCCCCTCTTCCCGGGCTTGCAGGATGCGCCGGAGATCCACTCCCTCCAGTTCGCGTCGCTTGAGAATCGTCTCGGTCAGGGCCTTGCGATAGATCAGGTACTCCGCCTTTTCAGAAACATTGGGCACCACCTGCTCGCTGAAAAGCAATTCGTCGATGGGGCCGTTCTTGCCATTGCGGTTGCCCTCGGTGAGATCCACCCGCACCTTGCCGGACTCGAGAAAGCAGTGGATCATGGGCACGTAGGGCAAGCTGTATTTTTCCAGGATGGCCCCGGCGCCCGTGACCAGAGAATCGGTCATGGCGTAGATGCCCACCCGCTTCACGACGGGCAGATCCAGCTCCTGGGCCAGGGTGGCGATGACCGCGTGTTTGGTGGTGCAAGTCCCCTTTTGCTCTTTGAATAGGATCATCAGATCGTCGCGGTCGGAATTGTAGCCGTATGGCATCTGGTGCACCTGCCGGCACGCCTGGTGAAAGGTTGAAATCCCCAGCGCCGCGAAAACCTGGCTTGCGGGGCCAGGGCCTTTGATCGCCTGGTCGGGCAATCCGGTGTACTTGTCCATGCCGATCGCCTCCTAAGAATGTTCGCCCTATCTGCAATATGACTCACCGCTAAACCATCTGTGTTAGGGCTTGATGAGCCCGGGCAGACATGCACCTTACTATAATCCCCGATGGGAACCAAACCACCCATTGAAGTCAGATGAAGCTGAGGAGCGACAAACCGGCACCGAAAGCTGAAATAAAATGCACTGGGGGTATTCTATTTACGCGCGCCCGGCAGACGCGTATTATCGGCTTGTTGCCCCATATCCATCATGAAAGGAGATCCGCATGAAGCTGCCGCGCCGACCGCTAAGGGAAAAGCCCTCCGGGGGAAACGTTTCGAGCCGTGCGGATCTGCTGCTGGCAGTCGCCTTCTGGATCGTACTATTGGCTACCCTGGCGCCCGGCGACGCCGGCGCAAGAAGTCCCGGGGTTCCCGACCCGATGCATGCCTGTACGCTTCTGCCGGTTTCCGAGGTGACCGCCCTGGTGGGGGCGTCCGTAGACGATCCCGTAGAAACCCACAAGGAGTTCAAATCTTCCCGCTCCTGGATGTCCATGTGCAACTTTTACAGTGCGCAGAAACAGATCAGCATGGGTGTCACGCTCAAGCCCCACGGCCATGCAAAGGGAGGCGCCGAGGCGTTCGCCGCCCATGAGGTTGAAATGAAGGAAGCCTTGGGGCAGACGAACCGGCTGGAGCGGCTTGCGGGAATCGGGGATCAGGCCGGCTGGGACGACAGCACCAAACAGCTCACCGTCTTCCAAGGGCCGCTGATGGTCATCGTGGGGGTGGTCAGCCCGAAGCTGTCGGCCGCACCGGCCCTGGAGTTGTGCAAAAAGATCGCGGCCAAGGTGCTGCCGCAACTGCCGTTGAAATGACCAAAGCCCTTGGGGAAGATCTCAGAAAGAATATGCCCGGGCTTGCTGTTCCTGGTTTTACTTTCTTTGTTTCTGCTGCCCTACCCTCACTTTTTCGGCGGGTTTTTTCTGCGTTTTTGTCCGTAGAAAATCGTCGGCCATCGGGCAGTCGCCCAAACGCCATTTTGCGGATGGGGATACAAATACCGAGCAGTAGTCCCCTTTTGCCTTGCGGCACTTGAGGATCGCGCCTTCGGCCGAGGTGGTGGAACATCTGGCTACGATGGGTTCCCGGTCGGCGCCCAGGGCCCGGCCCGCTTTGATGGTCGAATCCATACCCATTGCTCATCTCCTTTTCTGGGGTTACGGCGGTGGACAGAATACAATACACGTTTCGGACTCTGAATTTGTCCTATATCCCGGCGCCAGAAACAATGCATGCTGCTCCCCATTGGTTCCCCTGGAAACATGTAGCGGTGAAAGCCGAACGGCGATGCCGATCGACCCAATCGCATTGAGAGGAGGCCACATGCGCACCAGAGCCATGATATTGTTTGTAACCGCCTTGTTTCTGTCGGCCTGCGCCACGGCAACCCCCGGCGGCAGCCCCGCCGAAACGTCGCCCGATTTTTTGGTGCCGGTGGGTTCCACCCTGGTGCTGCATCAGCCGCTCCAGATCCCGGCGTGGCAGGACCAGGTCTATTTTCAAGATGGCCAAACCATGAGCTGGCGCGGGGTCAACATCTACATACCTTACTGCACGTTGAAGATGCAGACCAAAAAGGAGACCGCCCAGTCGATCCGGCCCGATACCTTCGTGGTTAAAGAATCCTACACCGAGCTCTTCTTTATGCAGGTCCAGGCGCCGGTGCCGCCCGCGGGAATGCAACCCGCGGCAGCCGGCTGGGGGCCGGTCGGGCCCATCGGCTTCGAAACCAGAGAAGCCATGGATTACAAGGTGGTGGCCGCCGTTCTGGAACTGGGCGCTGCCGACCAACCGGATGTGACCCGCATGCTGTGCACCGACTGGGGGCTGCCCCAGGAGCGGGCGCACATCACCGTGGCAAAAATGCGGCGGTCGCTCGGCGCCGTGATGACCCTGCAACTGGCGCCACCCCCCGGCAAGAATTGACCTCCGACCGATAAGGACGGACCGTTAATCCGAAAAATAGTCGTTCTCCATGGCCAGCGTGAGCCCGTCCCCTTCCGTTAAGCGCTGGGCCAGGCCCCTGGTTTTGGGCAGTTCATAGTGGAAGAAATAACGTGCCGTGGAGAGTTTGCCCTGGTAGAAATTGTGATTGGCCTTGGACGGATTTCCGGCCAGGGCTTTCTCGGCCGCAAGGGCTTGCAGCAGCCACTGCCAGGCCACGGCGATCAGCGAGAAATAATCCAGGTAAAGGGTGGCATCGGCCAGCATGGCCCGGCTGCCCTGGGCTTCGCCGCGGGCGATCAAGCCGGCCGTGATCTGTTGCAGCTCGTCCAGGGCGGCGGCCAGCCGTTGGGCGTAGGGCCGCAAGCTCTCGACCGCGCGGGCCTGGTCGATGGCGCGGCCGACCTCTTCTATGAATAGAGTGAACGCCTTGCCGTTTTTCATGCGCACCTTGCGGCCCAGGATGTCGATGCCCTGAATGCCGGTGGTGCCTTCATGGATGGTGTGGATGCGGGTGTCCCGGAAGTGCTGCTCGACCGGAAAGTCTTCGCAATAACCATAGCCGCCGAAGATCTGGATGGCCTGACTGGTCGAGCGGATGCTGGTCTCGGCCGGATAGGTTTTGACCACCGGGATCAGCAGGTCCAGCAGCAAAGCGGCCTTCTCTTTTGCCTCGCCCTCCAGGGCGTTTTCCAGATCGGCGTAGAAGCAGCACTGCATGCCGAGGGCAAAGGCGCCTTCCACGAAGGCGCGCTGGAAGAGCAGCAAACGCCGGATGTCGGCATGCGCGATGATCGGCACCTGGGGCGTGGCGGGATCGGCGACCAGGCGGCCCTGGGGCCGCTGGCGGGCGTAATCCAGGGCCGCATAATAAGCGGCCGTGGAGATGCCGATGGCCGCCATGCCCACGCTCAGGCGCGAGCCGTTCATCATCTGGAACATGTAAGCCAGCCCGTTGTGGGCCTGGCCCACCAGATAGCCCCGGCAGTCGTTCTTTTCACCGATGCTCAGCTCGGTGATGGGCGCGCCGCGATAGCCCATCTTATGATAGATCTGGGTGACGGTGACGTCGTTGGGTTCCAGGCCGCCCTCGGCCGTGGGCCGCTGGTTGGGCACGATGAACAGCGAGATGCCCTTGACGCCGGCCGGAGCCCCTTCGATCTTGGCGAGCATCATCTGCACCACGTTCTCCACGCCGTCATGATCGCCGGCCGAGATGAAGATCTTCTGCCCGCGCATCAGGTAGTGGCCTTGGTCCGTGGGCACCGCGGTGGTGGCAATATCGGCCAGGGAGCTGCCGGCCTGGGGTTCGGTGAGGGCCATGGTGCCCTGCCACTTTCCGCCCAGCATCTTGGGCACATAGGTGGCGATCTGCTCCGGACTGCCGAAGGAAGTGATCAGGCGCGCGGCCTTGGCGGTGAGGCCCGGAAAGACGCTGGCGGAGTAGTTGGCGGCCGTAAAAATGAACTGGCAGCAGTCGGCGATGAGATACGGCAGCCGGGCCCCATCATATTTTTCATCGAACTTGGCCGCGATCCAGCCCCCTTCCCCGAACTGCGCCATGATGGTGCGCACGGCCGGATGGACCTTGACCCGGCCATTTTCGAGATAGGGCGCTTTGCGGTCCATCTCCTCGAAGATGGGGTTGAGCAGGTCCTTGCCCAATTTGAGGGCCGCGGCCAGGGTCAGGTCAAACACTTTCTTGTTGTGCTGGGCGTAGTACGGATAGCGCGTCAAGCCGGGGGCATCGAATACTTCATAGAGCATGAACTCCAGATTGCGTTTGCTGACATACTTTCTGGCCACGTCACATTCTCCTTTTTACGGTTGGGCGGGTTCTTTGGGCTTGAAGGTCACCGAGGGCTCGAAGCGTTTTAGGTATTTAAAGCCTTCGGCCTGGGGTTGATCGCCGTGTTTCTTGCGCAGTTCTTCGAGCGGCCCCACCTCCAACGCGAACATGGGGCAGGCTTCGACGCAGATCGGCTGTCGGCCGGCCTCCAGGCGCTCGAGGCACAACTGGCATTTCTGCATCCTGGCGTCCAGGGTCGCTTGGAACTGGGGGGCGCCCCAGGGGCAGGCCTTGAGGCAGCGCTTGGGGCATTGCGCCGCGCCCACGCATTTTTCGGCGTCCACCACGACGATGCCGTCGGTCTCTCTTTTGAAGATCGCCTGGTGGGGACAGGCGGCCACGCACGGCGGGGCGGCGCAGTGGTAGCAAGGCGTGGCCAGATAGGCGGCGAACAGATCGGGGAAGGTGCCCCGCTCGATGCACTTCACACGCATGAAGCTGGCCGGTCCGGCGGGCAAATCATACCAGTCCTTGCAGGCCACGACGCAGGTGTAGCAGCCGGTGCAGCGGGTCTGGTCGAAGTAAATTCCATATTGAGGCATTACTTTTTCTCCGCAGCAGCTTGAGCGGCCGGGGCCACCTCCACCAGGGCGCTGTTCATGGGAAAGGCCCCGCCCGGGGAAGGTTCGTCCAGGGTCAGGGTGTTAGCGCAGCCGCCCAGGTCCACGCCGGATTCATCGGGCGTATACCAGGCGCCCTGGAAGACGTTGACCACGCCGGGCATGATGCGCTCGGTGACCTGCGCCGTGGTGCGGATGCGGCCGCGGTCGTTGAAAATCTCGATGGCCTCGCCGTCCCGGATGCCCCGGGCGGCGGCATCCGCGGGGTGAATCCAGGCCCCCTGGGATTCAAGCTCCTGCAGCCAGGGGACCCGCTCCAGGGTCGAATGGGTGCGGATCTTGGAGTGGGCCGTGAGCAGTTGCAGCGGGTAGCGCTGGGCCAGGGGCGCATCGTAATGCTCCGGATGGCTCAGATATTTGGGCACCGAAGGAATGCGCGGGTTGTTCATCTCGGCGATATGGCTGCACGCGATCTCGATCTTGCCGGACAAAGTGGCGAAGGGATGCTTGGCCGGCTCGGCGATCTGTTCTTTGAACGCCACGATGGGCTCGGGCAAAGGGATCTTCAAGACCCCGTCGCGCCGCAGGGCGTCGTGGTCCGGAATATCCGGCCGGCGCCGGGTGAACGTGCGCAGGATCTGATCGTCGCTCTGCTGGAAATAATCGGGTGCGAGGCCCAAGCGCGGGGCCAGCTCCCGGCAGATCTCCAAGTCGCTCTTGGTGTCGGCCAGCGAATCGACCGCCTTGTTCAGGTATATGTAATAGGGAGAACCCAGCCAGGGCGGCGCGATATCCGTTCGTTCCATGAAGGTGTTCACCGGCAGCACGATGTCGGCATGGCGCGCCGTGGCGGTCAGGAACTGCTCGTGGACCACCACGAACGCCAGGGACTTGAGGGCCCGGGCCCCTTTGGGGCTGTTGGGATACTGGTTGAGGCAGTTGCTGGCCACGATGTAGGCCATCTTCAGGTCGGCCGGGTAGCCGCCGGCCCGGCCGCGCAGGATGGCGTCCCAGATCTTGCTCTGGTGGATGCGCGCGGAGGTGGCGTTGGTGCCGCCGGAGAGCTTGTAGAGGCTGTCGGGCCGCGGCAGGGCGCCGTCTTCCACCGGGTTGAGCGAGGGGATGCCCTTGGCCTTGTCCACCCTCTGGGCCGGGTCCTTTTTCATCAGGTGGCCGGTCTCGCGGCTGGAGTAGGCGCGCATGAAGCCGCCGGCGTAACCGCCGGGAATCCCGATGTTACCGGTGATGGCGCACAGCACGGCGGCGCAGCGCGAATATTGCTCGCCCACGGCCGTACGCGCCGGCCCCCAGCCGGCAACCAGGGCCGCCGGTTTTTGGGTGGCATAGGCCCGGGCCAGATCCGCGATGGTTTGGGCCGGCACCGTGGTAATGGCCGCGGCCCACTGGGGGGTTTTGGGCTGGCCGTCGTCCTTTCCCAGGACATGGTCGCGAAAGGCATCGAATCCCAGCGTGTGGGTTTCGATGAAGGCCTGATCGCAGCGCTTTTCGCTGATGATGACATGGGCCATGGCCAGCAGCATGGCCGCATCGGTGCCCGGCCGGATGGGAATCCACTGGTGGGCGAAGGTGGCCGCCGAATCGGTGAAGCGCGGGTCGATGACCACGATGCGGCTGCCCTGCTCTTTGGCCCGGGCCAGCCACAGGCTGGTCTCGGGGTCCCAGATGGTGTTGGCCGGATTCCAGCCCCACATGATGATCAGGCGGGAGTTGAGCAGGTCGTCCCGGCTGTGGCCCGTGCGGATCGTGCCGTAGGTGGCCATGGAGGCGAACATGGCCCCTTCGTAAGAAGGGATGCCCCAATAGCGCGTATAGCCGCCGAAAAGGGTCAGCAGAATGCCCGGTGCCGTGGGGCCATGCAGCATGCCCTGGTTGCCGGCCCCGGGCAGGAAGAGAATGGCGCGGTTGCCGTGGGCGGCCTTGATGCGCTGCATGTTCGCGGCCACTTCGTCCAGGGCCGCGTCCCAGGAGATGGGCTCGAACCGGCCTTCGCCCCGGGCGCCCACCCGGCGCAGGGGCTGGCGCAGCCGTTCGGGCGAGTAGAGCCGCTGGCGGTAGGCCCGGCCCCGGGCGCAGGCCCGGATCTGGGGCGCGGCGCCGGTATCCGACTCCAGGCGCTCGACGCGGCCGTCCCGCACGTGGGCCTTGAGCACGCAACGGCCGCCGCAGTCGTGGCAGCAGCCGGTGTTCACAATGGTGAGGCCGCTCGCGGCGGCCTCGGTTTCGTTATTCTGCACCGCCATCCCCCTCCAATGAAGTGTCCTTGAACCTCCCTACCACACTTGCATGGGGCTTGCGAGGGGGGAGCGGCGCGACCTTAAAATCGGTGGGACGGCAGCTGAAATGAATCTGATGCACATCGATCTTGCGATAGATGGTACGCCGGCTGATGCCCAGCAGGCGCGCAGCATCGGTTTTGTTCCCGGCCGTCTGCCGCAAGGCTTGGATGATTTCCTCGGCGTCCAAGGGTGTCTTGTCCCGGGTCAAAGCGTGCGGCCGTTGCCGCGGGCCATCGAAGTGCCGGATGTCGGGGGGTAAATGCTTCAAGGTGATGGTGCCGCCGTGACAGAGCACGAAGGCGTGCTCCATGACATGTTCCAGCTCGCGGACATTGCCGGGCCAGGGATACTCCATGAAGGTGTCCAGCACCTCGATGGAGATGCCCTCGATGTTTTTGCGGAACCTTTCGTTGAAGGTCCGCCGGAAGTGATCCACCAGCAGCGGCAGATCTTCCAGCCGGTCGCGCAGCGGCGGCATGCTCACCTCGACCACCTTGAGCCGGTAGTAGAGATCCTGGCGAAACTCGCCGCGGCGCACCTTTTCCTTCAAATTCTTGTTGGTGCAGGCGATCACGCGCACATCCACCTTCTGGGGCGTCGACTCGCCCACGCGCTCGAACTCTTTCTCCTGCAGCACGCGCAGCAGTTTGATCTGGATCAGGGGCGGGATATCGCCGATCTCATCGAGCAGCAGCGTACCGCCGTCGGCCACCTGGAAGCGGCCCTGTTTTTCGCGGATGGCCCCGGTGAAGGCGCCCTTGACATGGCCGAAGAGTTCGCTCTCCAAAAGGCTTTCGGCCAGGGCCGCGCAGTTGACGATGACCATGGGTTTGAAGGCCCGGTTGCCGCTGTAGTGCAGGGCCCGGGCCACCAGCTCCTTGCCGGTGCCGCTCTCGCCGGTCACCAGCACGGTGGTGTCCAGGCTGGCCAGGTCCTCCAGCAGCCGGTAGATATCCTGCATGGTCCGATTGCGGCCGATCAGATTCTGGAAACGGGTGCGTTCCCTGAGTTCGCGCTCCATGTCGCGCTGGCGGGTGATGTCGCGGATCACCATCACGGCCCCCATGAAATTGCCATGGGGATCGAGCAGCGGCGCGCTGGAGATGTTCGCCACCTGTTGCCGGCGGTCGCGGTGATCGCATTCGATGCGATGTTCTTTAATCGCCGTTTTGCATGCAATGGTCTGCCGGAGCACCTCCCGGCACGAACGGGCGCAGAGCGGCGCCTGATCCTGCAGGAACTCCCGGCCGGCGATCTGCGCCACGCTCAGGCCGCAGATCGTTTGGGTGGATTGATTGGCTTCGATGACCTTCATGCCGGTGTCCACGGTGATGATGGCATCTTCGACACTCCGGAAAATCGCCTGCAAGCGCGAGCGGTGCTCGCTGAGGGTCTTTTCGGCGGCCGTACGCTCGGTGATGTCACGGGTCACGTTGCGGAAGCCCACGGCCTCTCCATCCCCGTTGCGGATCAAGGAGACCGAGGTTTCGATGGTTCGGCGCCCCCCATTTTTGCTGACGACTTCGATCACCGCGTTCTTGACCGGCCGGCCCGTGCGCAGCACCTGAATGTAGATCGCCTTGACCTGGTCCCGGGTTTCCGGGAAGAGATAAGCGCTGGAGTGCAGCCCGATCAGCCTTTTGCGCGACAGCCCCCACATGCGGCAGCCGGCGTCGTTGATGAAGGTCATCCGGCCCTCCAGATCCAGCTCGCCGAGGTGGATATCGGCATCGTCGAGGATGTTTTCGTAGCGAGCCAAAGATTCGCTCAATCCGGCGGTCTGGCGCTCGAAGGCGCTCCCATCGATGAGATATCCCTCCCGGGCCGGGCGCGCATCCACGACCGCCGCGGCGCGGCTCAGATGGCCCCACAGGGCCTGCTGGTCTTTGGTCATCAAACGAAACACCGGCGGGGGGCACGCCTGGGCGCGGGGATCGGTTTCAAGCTCGGCGCGCACCGGCTTGCGATCATCCGGATGGACCCAATCCAGAAAGGGTTGTCCGTTGACCGCCTCGGCGTGCGCCTGCCCCAGGGCCGAAGCCAGGCCTTCGGCGACGTTCCTGAACACGCCGTCCTGGACAAAGAAACCGGTGGTCATGACTCCTCCTGAAACCCCGAGTGTAGCCTTCGCGGGAATAGTTTTGTCTTGGCACATTATACCCTATTGTGCAAAGGGATAACATCCTTGCCATCGTGTGCGAGTCGATGATGGTGCTACCATTGGCAAGACCAGGCAACCGTTGTGACGTGCACGCTTTTTCCGGTTTTTCCGGGCGTTGACTTGACGCCATCGTTCTGCCATATAAATCGGCACGATCCAGTTCCAAAGGGGTCGCCGCACACCCCGGTATCGTATTCAAACATGAAACCCAAAGCCACGATTCTCATCATCGACGACGACCCGATGATCGGCAGCACCCTCAAGGAGCTGCTCGAATCGGCGCAGTACCGGGCCATCGTGGCCGGCACGGGCAAGGCCGGCCGCCAGGCCTTCCAGATCGAACACCCGCCCATCGTCCTGATGGACCAGGAGTTGCCCGATGCCACCGGCATTGACGTCTGCCGGGAGATTCTGGAGATGGACGCGGCCGCCAAAATCATCTTCATCACCGCCCATGCCTCGGTGCGCTATGCCGTGGACGCCATGCAAGCCGGCGCCTTCAACTATCTGCCCAAGCCCTTTTCCCTGGACGAACTGCTGATCGCCATCCACCTGGCGGAAAACAGCCTGCGCCTGGAAGGCAAGCTCAAGGTGCAGGAGTATAAAAACAAGCAGCAGCGATTGACCACCGAACTGATCGGGCAGTCGGAGGCCGCCGAGCGCCTGCGGGGCCAGATCCAAATGGCGGCCGCCTCGGATGCGGCCGTGCTGATCACGGGTGAAACCGGGGTAGGCAAAAACCTCATCGCCCGGGAGATCCACCAGCACCAAAATCGGCGCGAGCCTTTTCTGACGATCAATTGTTCGGCCATTCCGGAAAATCTCATGGAGGCTGAATACTTCGGGCATGAAAAAGGGGCCTTCACCGGCGCGGACAGCCGCCGGGAAGGGATCTTCGAATTGGCCAACGGCGGAACCCTTCTGCTCGACGAGATCGGCGATATCCCTTACCATCTGCAAAGCAAACTGCTCTCGGTGCTGGAAGAGAAACAGGTTCGGCGCGTCGGCGGCGCCCAGCCCATTCAGGTGGACGTGCGCATCATTGCCGTGACCAACCGGGATCTGGCGGCCGCCATTCGCGAGAATCGATTTCGGGAAGATCTATTTTACCGCCTGGCCGTGATCCAGATCCAAGCCCCGCCACTGAAACGACACACCGAGGACATTGCGGCCATTGCCACCTACTTCGCCCAAAACTTCTGCGGCCAGGAAGTCACCATTCCGGAAGCCCAATTAGAGCGCCTGGCCCGTTATCCCTGGCCGGGTAATGTGCGCGAACTGCGCAACGTCATCGAACGGGCCTCCCTTTTGCGCCAGAACAACACGATCTATCCGGCCGATTTGCTCGGCAACGGGCCTGCGGAGGCAGTTGGCGACGCGTGTGCCGAGATTGGCCGGCCCGAAGCGATCACCCCCCTGGACGAACTGATCGAGGAACACATCCAGCGGGCGCTGGCGGCCTGTGCCGGCAATAAAAGCCAGGCCGCCAAGCGCCTGGGCCTCTCCCTTTCGACCCTCAAACGCAAAATCAAAACCCTCTGATCCACGAACCATGGGGCCATATTGACCCGCTGGTCCATTTTGGCCCATTCAATTTGACCCTAAAACCCTTCGATATTTTTCGGCACAAACGCCTTCAAACTTATATTATAATTATTTCGTATAGTTAAAACTTTTTTAGGTTGTCTATCAAAATGGCATGCATATTGATAATGCTTGCTAATTGAGCCGCTACTCGTTCAAGGGCTGGAAGATGATGCGAAGAGTGAATCTCCTGCTGAGCTGACCTGAAACTGCTGGACTGAATCGAACCGGTTACGGAACCTGGGTAAAACGGATACTCAAGTTGACGTGGGCTGTACATTCTGGTGCTGGCATCCCGACTCCAAATAATCTCGCAATGACAACTGCTGAAACGGACCCGATCGCTACCTGTATCTGAAGTGCTGCTGGACTGAATCGATTGTTGCAACTGTACGTAATGGATGTAGCGGCTTTTTCTTGAATCTTGCGCCATGCCTGCAAGTTCCACAATTGGGGCCGGCATGGCTACTCGCAATACCGCCCAGGGGGAAATGGGCGGTATTTTGTTTTTAAGCGCCGTGAACGTTCAACGTTCAGGTCGGGACGCGCAAGGCATCCGGCATGCCGGCTTCCGATGGCACCTTATCCCCGGGCTTGCGCACGAGGAAGGCCAGCGCCGCACCAATCAGCAGCAGACCGCCGGAGATATAGAAAGCAAAATTGAGGCTGCCCGTCAGGTCCTCGATGGTGCCGCCCAGGCGGGCCATGAAAAACCCCAATCCCCAGCCGAGAAATACCAAGCCATAATTGACGCCCAAATTCTTCTCGCCGTAGTAGTCCAAGGTAAACGATGGCAGCAACGAGAGGCCGCCCCCGTACTGCCAGTATGCAATGCCGACCACAATGAAGAGCAGTAAAACGCTCTTGGTGGCAAGCACCTGGGGCAACGAGAAGAGACACAGCGCCGAAACACAGCAGTTGACGATATAGGCTTTGTTGCGGCCCAAGGTGTCCGAATACCACCCGGTGGTGACCCGCCCGGCGGCATTTACGAAACCGCCATACGAGACCAGCAGCCAGGCATTGGCCAAGAGGAAAGGCACGTTTTTGCCGCTCTCTTTAAGCAGATCGGCGGCATTGGCGATGATCAAAAGACCGGATTGCGTGCTGAGCACGAACATGAAAACCAGGGCGTAGAACTGCCAGGTGCGCAGCATCTCCAATACACCCCAATCTTTCTGACGCGTGCCGCCGCTGTTCGACACCGCGGCCTTGACCGGTGCGGGGGGCACATACCCGGCCGGCGGTTCGTACAACAAACGGCTGGCCATGATCACCACCACGGCAAAGAAAATCCCCAGGCTCATAAAGCTGCCACTGATCCCCAAACGGTCGATGAGCAACTGGCCAAGGAGACCGATGTAAATCGCAGCACCGCCGTAACCGGCGACCACGATGCCGGCCACCAACCCACGCCGGTCACGGCCGAACCACTTGAGCGCCGCGGGCGTGGGCGCCGCGTATCCCAGCCCCATGCCGATGCCGCCGATGATGCCGAAACCCAGGATCAGACCCAGGTAGCTTTTCATCCAGCCGGCAACGATACAGCCCAAGGCAAGCAGAACCCCGCCCAGCAAAGCACCGGTCCGGGGATGGTATTTGTCCTGGATGCGGCCGCCGGGGATCATCATCACGGCAAAGACGATAACGCACAAAGAGAAGGGCGTGGCGGCCTGGGCATTGGTCAGATAGGTCCAGCCGGTGTTGAGCCCGGTCATGGGCTGTCCGGCCAGGGCCACATTGACCAGGGCCTTTTTCCAGATACTCCAGGCATACAAGATTCCCAGACACAGGTTGATGGCCGTGCCGGCATAGGTGGTGACCCAGGCTTTGCCAGGCGGCTTCAGGGCAGTTGCAGTCATCGATCCGATCCTCTCCAGGGTGCTTTGCTTCGAACGAGACAAAAGGCGCGAACCTATCCCAAAGCCCGGCGCGGCACAAGCCCAAGATGGTTGGAGGTATCATCGGAGCGGAATTTTTGTTACAGATTTGCTTTATGCCAATGTGGCGGCTGTCCCCTGGCGAGTAAACAATGAGAAGTTCTTGCAGCGTGGGAGATGATTCAGCGAGCCTGGTGAGTCCCCAGACAAATTGGCGATACGGATGGGCACTTGCTAGGACGGATGGGTCGTGGCGCGATCCATGCGGCGGCCAAGCAGGTAGGCATCCACGGTGCTGATGATCCAGGCCAAGAGCATCAGGGCGATGGCGATCTTGAAGCGGCCGCTGCTGGCTTCGGCCACCGCCTGATGGGATGCTTGAAAGATCTGCTCCAGACCGACGGCGCCCCGGCTCAAATCGAGATTCTCGAGGATCCCGAACGCCATGCGGGTCGCCTGGACCACGGCGGCGACCATTCCCAACGTGGCGGCCAGGAGGAACGCCAGGCCGCGCAGGTGGTGTTTTAAAGCCATCTGACCGATCCCTGGATAAACCAGCCCGGACAGAAGCGCGCCTTTGATGGCGCGGGTCAAACGCCCTCCTGCAATCGCTCCGTTTGCCAGGGCCTTTCAACGGCGGCGCTCTTCTGCACGAGGTAATTGCTGGCGCTGGGATAGACCACATCCTGAATGCCGATGGTGCTTTTCAATAAACGCTGGGTATCTATTTGCATACATTCGGTGCAGAGGCAAACCTGAATGCCCAGTTCGTCGATCTTGTAGCGGCACACATGGGTGGCGGGTCGTGATTCGCAGGCATAACAGGGCATGCCCAGGCTTTCCGGCAGTCGTTTGGGGGTTTCGGCGATCATGGCTATCATCCTTTTCTACAAAACCGTTGCGCTTCGGGTGGCATGTACGGACGGCTTTGGTTGGTTTGATATAAAGCAATGCATGTGCCAACGACCCAAGGCGCTTCCAAGCACCATAAAATAAGGGAAATTTCAGGATCGAAGCGCCCGACCTCACTTCCGCAGCTCTTCTTTTTGAGAGGAAAGGGCCTGGCTGACAGCCAGAATTATCATTTTGATAGTCCAGCCCCCCCCGCCTGCACCCCATTGGAACTTCGGTCGGTGCGCCGTCTCTTACAAGCGCCAGTAGGTGATGCCCAGCCGGTCGGCCTCTGCCTTGCTGAAGAGGCTTTTGACATCCACGACGATGGGATGGCCGTTGGTACACAAGGCGCCGATGCCGGCCAAACCCATTTCACGGTAGGCCTGATGCATCACAGCCAACACCACGGCGTCGGCCCCCTTGAGTTCGTCCATAGGGCTCAGGGCGATGCCGTAGTGTTCGATGGACTCTTCGCCGTCGGCCATGGGATCATGCACCACCACTTGGATGCCATACTCTTTCAACTCGCGCACGATATCCACCACGCGGGTGTTGCGCAGGTCAGGCACATCCTCCTTGAAAGTGATGCCCAGCACCGCCACCTTGGCGCCTTTGACCGCTTTGCCGGCCTGGATCAGCATCTTCACCACGCGCTCGGCCGCGTACTTGCCCATGCCGTCGTTGATGCGCCGGCCGGCGAGGATGATCTCCGGATGATATCCCAGGGACTCGGCCTTGAAGGTCAGGTAGTAAGGATCGACGCCGATACAATGGCCGCCCACCATGCCCGGCCGGAACGGCAGAAAATTCCATTTGCTGCCGGCCGCCTCCAATACTTCCAGGGTGTCGATCCCCATGAGGTTGAAGATCTTGGCCAACTCGTTCATCAGGGCGATATTCAAATCGCGCTGGGTGTTCTCGATGACCTTGGCCGCTTCGGCCACTTTAATGCTCGAAGCCCGATGGATGCCGGCCATGACCACCGAGCCGTACACTTTGACCAGCATGTCGGTGGTGGCCGCGTCGGAGCCGGAGACGATTTTGGTTATCTTGGCCAGGGTGTGCACCTTGTCGCCGGGGTTGATGCGTTCGGGGGAGTAGCCCAATGTAAAATCCTGGGCGAAGCGCAGTCCGGACTCCTTTTCCAGAATGGGCAGGCACTCTTCTTCGGTGGCGCCGGGATAGACCGTGGATTCGAAGACCACGCAGCTCCCCTTTTGCAACTGCCGGCCGACCGCCCGGGAGGCGCCGTACAGGGGGGTGAAGTCCGGCCGATTGTAATGGTCGATGGGGGTCGGCACCGCCACGATGATCAGCCGGCACTGGGCCAGATCCTGGGCCTGACTGGTGTAAATCAACGAGGGCTTCGAGAGCTGATCGTCTTCGACTTCCAGCGTGCGGTCGTGGCCCTCGCGCAGTTCGACCACGCGGGATTGCTTCATGTCATAACCCACCACATCAAAATGATCGGCCAGATGCACAGCCAGGGGGAGCCCCACATACCCCAAACCCACCACACCGACCTTGTCCTTCCGGGATTGCAAGGAGTCAAACGAGACCATAAGTTTAAACCTTTCTTGATTTAGACCATATTGATTGAAGCCTTGGGGGAAGATAGGGCTTCAAGAATGCGTACCGGTTTTATATAAGGAAATGCTCCCCAAAGACAAGAGGTAGTCTCGGAAAGTATCCGCGTCTGATTTGACCGCTCTGAAAAGGATGAACGGGTGCAAAAAGCTGGATCTGTTCATCGTGAAAGGCCGCCGCCATGAAGGTTCCCATGCAGCGCCGTTCCCGCGCCACCCGCTGGCAGGTGATTACCGGCGCCCCATGCTCCGGAAAGACCACCTTGATCCACGCCCTTGCCCGGCAGGGCCATCGGGTGGTGCCCGAAACGGCCCGGGCATACATTGACCGGTGTCTGGCCCAAGGATTGACGTTGTCGCAGATCAAGGCGGATCCCTTGGGGTTCGAACGGAATATCCTGCTCGCGAAGGTGGCGCTTGAAACGGCACTCCCCCGGGATCAGTTGATCTTCATGGACCGGGCCGTCCCCGACAGCGTGGCCTACTATCGTTTCGAAGGCCTGGACCCTGCCGAGCCGCTGCGCTACAGCCGGACCGTGCGCTATGCAACCGTCTTTCTGCTGGAGCGGCTGGCGTTTGTGCAAGACGCCGTGCGTTCGGAAGACGCGGATAGCGCCGCCCGTCTGGAGCTCATGTTGGCGGAAGGCTACGCCACATTGGGGTATGCCGTCGTGCGAGTGCCGGTGATGGAGATCGACGCGCGTGCCCGTTTCGTCCTTGGGCATCTTTGCACGCCTTAATCGCGACCGATGTTGCCTTTTTCCAGATGGGCACCAGGTCCACTCCCGGCCTCATTCTGCTCTATCACCCGCAGCAGTTTTTTCTTTTCTACGGGGGTCAGATGGCGCCAGGCCCCCTCGGGCATGCTGCCCAAGCGGATGTGGGCCACGCGGATACGCTTGAGTCGTTTGACCTTATGGCCCACCTGGGTCACCATGCGCCGGATCTGGCGGTTGCGCCCCTCCTGCAGCACGATCAGAAAACGCCGGCCGGAAAGGCGACGAACCTGGGCCGGCCGCGTCAGCCGGCCATCCAACGGCACGCCGTCGGCCAATTGTTTGAGGGTATCGTCTGTGATGGGACGCTCCACGGCCACCTCGTATTCCTTTTCATGATCGAAGGAGGGATGGGAGAGCTGGTGGTGCAAGCGGCCGTCGTTGGTGAGCAGCAGCAAGCCGGTGGACTCTTTGTCCAACCGCCCCACGGGGTAAACGCGCTGGGGCAGTTCAACCAGATCCATCACCACCGGGTGGCCGGGGTGGTGCACGCTGGTCACGAAGCCCCGGGGCTTGTGCAGGGCCACGTAAATCTTCTCCTGGGAAGACTTGATGGGCTTGCCGTCCACCTCCACGCGATCTTTGACCGGATCGATCTTGGAGCCCAACTCCTTGACGACCTTGCCGTTGACCCGTACGCGGCCTTCCTGGATGAAGATCTCCCCATGGCGCCGGGAGCACACCCCCGTCTCGGAGAGCCATTTTTGCAGCCGCATGGTTGGCATGAAAGTATTCTTCCTAGTGTCCATTCCCGGATGGACACTTCTTAAGAGCGGTAATCCGCATTGATCCGCACGTAATCCACCGAAAAATCACAGGTCAGCATGGACCCCGCGCCCGCACCCAGGTGCAGATCGATGGTGACGGTGAACTCCGGCCGGCGCATGACGGCGGTCACCTGGTCTTCGGCCGCCTGGCCGCACCCCTGTCCAGCCTTGACCATCTGCACACCGTCGAAGAGCACATCGATGCGCTCGGGGTCGAGCGCCACCCCGGCCCGGCCGGCGGCCCCCAGAATGCGTCCCCAGTTGGCGTCCTGGCCGAAAAAGGCGGTCTTGACCAAAGGCGAATGGGCCACGGTGTCGGCCACTTTGAAAGCCGCGTCGTCCGAGGGCGCCCCCTGCACCTTGATCTCCACCACTTTGGTCACACCCTCGCCGTCCTTGACCAGGCGGCGGGCCACATCCATGAGCAGGTCGTCGAGCACGGCCTGAAAAACCTGTCGCTGCTGCGCCGTGGCCAGCGACACGCCGGAAACACCATTGGCTAGAATAAGAACGGTATCGTTGGTGCTGGTGTCGCCGTCGATGGTGATGCGGTTCAGGCTGCGATCCACCGCGGCCTGCAACATGGGCTGCAAGGTCTCGGCCGATGCGGCCACATCGGTGCAGACGAAGCAGAACATGGTCGCCAGGTCGGGGCGGATCATGCCGGCCCCTTTGGCCACGGCCAAAACCGTGAACGGCCGGCCGTCCAGGGAGCTTTGGCGCTGGACCAGCTTGGGCACCGTGTCGGTGGTCATGATGGCCTGGGAGAAGCTTTCGAATCCGTCGGGCCGCAGTTGCCCGATCAAGGTCGGCAAGGCCGCCTGGACCTTGTCGATGGGCAGGAGCAGGCCGATGGTGCCGGTCGAGGCCACCAGCACCTGTTCGTCGGCCAGATCCAGGCCCGCGGCCGCGCCGGCGGCCATGCTTTTGGCGTGGGCCATGCCCTGGGGACCGGTGCAGCAGTTGGCGCAGCCGGCATTGGCGATGATGGCCCGCGCCGAACCTTTGGTCGCCCGTTCCTTGGAGAGCACCACCGGCGCGGCCATGACGCGGTTGCGGGTAAACATGCCCGCCACGGTCGTGTCCGGCACCTGGGAGTAGATCAGTCCCAAATCGAGCAGACCGGCTTTCTTCTTGATTCCGGCGGCCAGGCCGGCGGCTTGAAAACCTGGACATTGGATGGGTTGATTCATGGGGCATTCCCTTCAAGTTTCAGAATAACAGGGGCGAAATAGCCTTCATGCTGCAAAAGGGCCTAAATGTCAATTTGCCTTTTGGGTTGTCAACTGATGGGATTTTCAATAGATAGTCTTCATTCAACAACAGAGGTGAACCATGCGTTGCGATTTGCCCATATTCCACTGCCCCCGCTGCCGGTCGCCGCTGGCCCAACAGCGCACCTGACGCAAGCTGCAATGGCGCTGCAAGGCTTGCAGCCAAGCGTATGATCTGGCCGACCTGCTCGATCAATTGGATGAGCGCACCGAGGCGGCCCTGGGCAACCTGATCTGCAATCGGTTTTAATATGGTCATCGAGCACCTTTTCCCCGTCTTTGCCTTGATCCTGCTGGGCGTGATCCTCAAGCAACGCGGGCTGACCGATGCGCGTTTCCTGGCCGCCACCGACCGGCTGATCTACTACATCTTCTTTCCGGCCATGCTCTTCTGGAAGATCGGCACGGCCGATCAGCACCACGCCGCCCAGGCGGTGCCGCTGTTTCTGGCCGCGGCGTGTGCGGTGGCGGTGGTTTATGTGCTGAGCGCCCTGTACATATGGGCCCTGAAGGTGCCGGCTTTTCAAGCCGGCGCCTTTTCCCAGAGCTGCTATCGCTTCAACACCTATGTGGGCATGGCGGTGATCCTCAGCCGCCTGGGCGAGAGCGGCGTGGCCCAGTTCGGCATTCTCATCGGCGGGGTGATTCCCTTGATCAACCTGCTGGCCATCGCCACCCTGACCTGGTTTTCCGGTCAGCCCAGCCATTGGCGCGCCCGGCTGCGCCTGACGGTACGCGCCATGCTGACCAATCCCCTGGTGATCGGATGCGCCGCCGGACTGCTCTATGCCCGTTGGGTCAACACCTTGCCTGCCTTTGTGGAGAACACCCTGCGTCTGGGGGTCTCGGTCACCCTGCCCCTGGCGCTGATCTCGGTGGGCGGCAGCCTGACCCTGGGCAGCCTCAAGAGCCACTCGACGCTGGCCACCGTGGGCGCCGTGTTCAAGCTGGCGCTGCTGCCGCTGGCGGGATACGGCTTTCTGCGGATTTTCGGCGTCACCGGCACCGATTGGGCCGTGGGCCTGATCTTCTTTGCCCTGCCCACCTCCACGGCCATTTATGTGCTCTCGTCCCAGTTGGGCAGCGACACCGATCTGGCCGCCGCCGCCGTGGTGGTCTCCACCGCGCTCTCTTCCCTATCGCTCTCGGCGGCCCTCTGGTGGTTAAATGCTTAGGAATTTCAAGCTGGTCATCGAATATGACGGCACCGCCTGGCACGGCTGGCAACGCCAGCCCAACGGGCGCACCATTCAAGAGGCCATCGAAACCGCCCTGACCACCATGACCCGCCAGGCGCTGACGCTCATCGGCTCGGGACGCACCGACGCCGGCGTGCATGCCCTGGGCCAGACAGCCAACTTCATCTGCGATACGGCCATTGCACCGCTGGCATTTCAAAAAGGCCTCAACGGCCTGCTGCCGCCCGACATCGTCATCCGCGAGTGCAGCGAAGTGCCCCTCGCCTTTCATGCCCGCTTTGATGTCCGCGCCAAAATCTACCGCTACACGATCCGCAACCACCCCTTGCCGGCCGCCATCGGCCGGCATTATGCGTGGTGGCTGCGGGCCCCCCTGGATATAACGGCCATGGCGACGGCCGCGACCCATCTGGTGGGGGAAAAAGATTTCAAGGCCTTCGAAGGCACCGGCAGCCCCCGGGCGCACACCGTGCGCCATGTGACCCGGGCCGAGGTGCGCCGGGTGGACGGCGAGCACATCTGTTTTGAAATCGAGGCCAGCGGATTCCTGCGTTACATGGTGCGCAACATCACCGGCACCCTGGTGGCCGTCGGAATGGGCCAAATGCCTCCCGATGATATCCTTTCCATATTGCACTCCCATGATCGGCGAAAGGCAGCTCCCACCGCGCCGCCCCAGGGCCTTTGCCTGGTACGGGTCATCTATTGACGCTTTTTTGTGATTTTTTGCGCTCATGTTCGCACATCGGGGGCCGATAATGAATGAGACACAATCACCCTAGGCGCGAGGACGGAGTATGCAGGAGACCAGCTTTTTAGACAGCAAGACCAACATGGTGGACAACCTCAAAAACATCCCGGTGTTGGAATCGTTTGAAGAGCAGGAACTGAACCGATTGCTGGAAATGAGCAAGATCCGCAAATACAAACCCGGTGAGTGCATCGTCGAAGAGGGCCATTCGGACACCTGGCTCTATTTTTTGATGTACGGCCAGATCCGCATCAGCAAGGGCGGCAAAGAGCTGGTGGTGCTGTCCCGCAAAGGCGAAGTGTTCGGCGAAATGGGCGCCCTGGACAGCTCGCGCCGCTCGGCCTCGGCCTTTGCCGTCACCGATACGGTCTGCCTGGCCACCGATATCTTCTACCTGGAAAAGCTGAGCGGCAGCGAAAAACAGGCCTTCGGCTATGTCTTCTACCGCCTCATGTCCGAAATTCTGGCCCGCCGCCTGCGCCAGACCACCGAAGAGTTGATGAAGGTCAAGGGCCGCATCAACCTGAAGTTCTGGTAAGATAAGAAACGCACCGCCACCCTTTGGAGTGGCGGTACCGAATGGTCAGACTATCTGCTTTTCTCCAAATCACCCACCCCTTGCAGGACCAGGTCGAACAATTCCTGGATCTGGCCTTCGTCGATGCACGAGAACGCCACGCGCAGATCGTGTTTGCCCAAGGCGATCAAGCCCACACCATATTGATCCAGCAGGTGCACGCGCAGCGGTTCGGCCTCCACGGTCTTGAGCTTCAGGCACATGAAGTAGCCTGAATTAAACGGGTAGACATCCCAGGCATCCTTGTATTTGGCGTCGGCCAGCACCGATTTGACCTTCAACGCGCGCGCCTTGAGGATCTCGAACTTCTCCTGCTTCTGCTGCTCGTGGGCCGGGTCCTTCATGGCCTGCAGCATGAGGGTCTGGCCCAGGTGGGAGGCATTGGAGATGTTGCCGCGCACGCAGCCCGCGGTTTTTCTTTCCAAGGCCTCGTACACCGGCGACGGATCGCCTTTGCACTGAATCCCGTAGGTGATGAAGCCGATGCGCAGGCCCCAGACGAAGTACTCCTTGGTGGCGCCGTCCAGTTTGATCGCCAGCAGATTGGGATGGCGATCGCATAGCAAGGCGAAGAGGCTCTCCTTCTGGGTCTCCTCTTCGAAGAAAAGGCCGAAATACGCATCGTCCAGGACCGCCAGCACCTGGGTGCCCTGCTCGGCGGCCTGCGTCAGAATCTGTGCGATCCCTTCGGCTTCCTGTTTGGTAACGGTGTAGCCGGTGGGATTTTGGGGAAAATTCAACAGTACGGCGATCTTCTTGTTGGTCTCGGCCTCCTTGGCCACGGCTGCCGCCAAGGCATCCAGATTGAACCCGCCGGCCCCATTGAACAAGGCATATTGGCTGATACGCGCCCCCCGGCGCACGCTCATAATCATATTGTAGTTGCCCCACATCATGTCGGGCAGCAGAACGACGTCACCTGCATCGAGCCACACCTCCGAAAAGATGCTGATGGCGTGGGTAATGCCGCAGGTGACCACCGGCAGGCTGATGGCCTTGCCTTTCAAGGATGGATTCTTGGCGTACAGGTCTGCTTGCCAGCGTTTGCGCAGTTCCGGAAGGCCGAAGGAGGGGGCATAGGTGAGGGCCTGGCTGGCGCGAATTCCCTGCAATCCGTGCATGACACTCGCAAGGCACATGGTGTGGCCGTCTTCTTTGGCGATACCGATGGTGCCATTGATGCGGTGGGCCTTTTCCTTGGCCTCGGCGCTCTGGCTCAAAATGCCTTTGGGGAAGAAAAGTTGCCGCCCCACCTGGGAAAGCATGGTCATCAGCTGCTCATTCCCCTGGGCGATCTTCTGGTTGAGTTCCACGGCAAGCGGGTTCATCTTGTAGTTCTCCAATGATCATAGTTGGTTGAAGTTAGCCAAACAGGTCACGGTGTCCGGATCTCTTACAGGGCCGGCCGCTGCTGTGTCAAGTGACAAACCATGACCGGATGCGGACCAGCGGCTCTAAAAACCAGGACAAAAAAGACCCCATCCCGTTGCCAGGATGGGGTCTTTATATCCGTGGCAACCGGTATTACTTCATACCGCGTTTGGAAGCTTTCAAAGGATTGATCTTGGCTTTGGGTGCTGCCGCGGCCGCGACGATGTGGGTGGCCAGATTGCAGTTGCCGCGCTTCCATTTTATCGCCGGTTCCGGACACGCCGAGCAGTAGGCGCCCGATTCAATCTGGACAATGCGGGCGCACCCATTGCAGGCCTCGACGATTTCATGGCAGAGGCCGCTATTATAACCGCATCCCTTAGCAGTCATAAAGGCACAATCGGAACCCTTGCGGATGGTTTGGCAAATCATGATGTATTACCCCCTAAATATTTTGTGACAAAAAAAATAGCCAGAGCAGAGCTCATCCGGCCATTTTTCCAGAGAAACGTCCGGCCGCGATATAGGCAAGACCATGGGGATTGTCAAGCAGTTTATTTAGTGTCCATCCGGCAATGGCTATTTTTGCCGATTTCGGCGTTGGGCGTTGGGCGAATGATGGACACTTTTAGACCATCCACAAATTGCCTTCCCTGGAGCTCTGGCGCAGGCGTTCATATCGCCACCGAAGCGCTTTTTCGTGAAGCTTATTCTAACAGCTTTCCACCCGAATGCAATCCATCAAAAATATCTTTGGATTCGAATAGGTTGTCCCGCACGTAGCCCTAAGCGCGGCTTGCATGTATCCAAAAGTTGATCTATAGGTAGGAAACTCGCGGCCGTGCCGCACCGAACGTCGGCCTTCTGGATGCCCCGGTTTGGGGAATTCATACGAGCCCAATAGGATGACCGCATGCACCCTGCTCAAGATCGTGACATCCTCGCTACAGCGGAGGCTGTACTGAAACTGGAGGCCGAGAGCATTTTGCGCCTGAGCCGGCGCCTGAACGGCGGCTTTGCCCGCATGGTGGAGATGATCTGCACCTCCAAAGGGCGCGTCATCGTCTCGGGCATCGGCAAGTCGGGCATCATCGCCCGTAAAATCGCCGCCACGCTCAACAGTACCGGCACCCGCTCGCTTTTCTTGCATCCCGTCGAAGCGATGCACGGCGACCTGGGTATCGTCTCGCCGGAAGACATTTTTATGGCGCTCTCGTCCAGCGGCGAAACGCATGAATTGAATATTTTACTACCGACCATCCGGACGGTGGGCTGCGCCATCATCGCCTTTACGGGCAATCCCGCCTCGTTCCTTGCCCGGGAGAGCGACATCGTCATCGATGTGGGCGTGGAAAAAGAGGCCTGCCCGCTGGGATTGGCGCCCACCTGTTCCACCACGGCCATGCTGGCCATGGGGGACGCCCTGGCCGTGGTCTTGATTCAGCGCAAAGAGTTTAAAAGCGATGACTTCAAACGCTTTCACCCGGGCGGTGCCCTGGGCCAGCGCCTGACCCGCAAGGTGGGCGACATCATGCTCACCGGGGCCGCGATCCCCTCGGTTCGCATCGGCGCGGGCATGGACGCTGCCATCGACGAGATGAACCGCCACAGCCTGGGCGTGATTCTGATTCTGGAGTCGGATGATCGACTGGCCGGCATCATTACCGACGGCGACATCCGACGCGCCGTGGCCCGCCGAGATCCCTTGCACACCATGCGCGTGGATCAGCTAATGAGCGCCGCGCCACGCCAGGCTCAACCCGAAACGCCGGCCTATGACGCCCTCAACACCATGGAACATTTCCAGATTACGATCCTGCCCATTACCGACGAACACAAAATGGTAAAGGGCATTCTGCATTTGCACGATATATTGGGCAAAGGCGAATTTACATTCAAAGGAGATGGCCAATGAGCCACGCATCAATCGACACCACCATTCCCAGCCTGGGCAAGGCCAGCATCGACTCGCCGCTGATCAGCAGCGACATCGCCAGTCACCAGAGCTTCATGGACGATAAGAATCGGATCCTGGTGAGCATCCGCCAGTCGGAACTGGAAGCCGACCTGAAGAAGAAAAAGCCGTTGACCTATTTCGAGTTGGCCGGACCGCGCCGGAAAATCTACTATGACGCCAGCAAGCTGCGTTGCGCCTTGGTGACCTGCGGGGGGTTGTGTCCGGGACTCAACGACATCATCCGTTCCATCGTGCTCGAGCTTTATCACCATTACGGCGTGCGCAACATTTATGGCATGCGTTATGGCTTGCAGGGATTCATTCCCAAATACGGTCACGAGGTGATGGATCTGGGCCCCTCGTCGGTGGCCAACATCCTGGACCGGGGCGGATCGATCCTGGGTTCGTCCCGCGGGCCCCAGGATATCGATGAGATCATCGATTGCCTGGAGCGCATGAACATCAGCATCCTGTTCATGATCGGCGGCGACGGCACCCTGCGGGCGGCGGTCAAGATCGCCGACACCATTATGCAGCGCAAGCTGAAGATCAGTGTGGTGGGCATTCCCAAAACCATCGACAATGACATCCATCTGATTTCGCGCTCGTTCGGCTTCGACACGGCCGTGGATGTCTCCACCCAGGCCATCATCGGCGCCCACAACGAAGCCGCCGGGTACCCCAACGGCATCGGGCTGATCAAGCTGATGGGGCGCCATTCGGGCTTCATCGCCTCCACGGCTTCGTTGGCCCAGCAGGATGTCAACTTCGTCTTGATTCCCGAGGTAGATTTCGATCTGGAAGGGCCCAGCGGTCTATTGACCGCCCTTGAACAACGACTGGCTTCCCGGAGTCATGCGGTGATTGTAGCGGCCGAAGGCGCCGGCCAGCGCTTCTTTCAGGATTCGCCCGAGGAGCGCGACGAATCGGGCAACATCCGCCTCAAAGACATCGGCTTATTTCTCAAGGGCGCCATCAGCAACCATTTCAAAACACGCAACATAGAGATCAACATGAAGTATATCGATCCCAGCTACATGATCCGCAGCCTGCCGGCCAATGCCAACGACAGCGTCTTCTGCGGCTTCTTGGGGCGCAATGCCGTGCATGCCGGCATGGCCGGCAAAACCAAACTGGTGATCGGGCGCTGGAACAACCACTTCGTGCACATCCCCATGGAGGCGGCCACCAGCCAGCGCAAGCAAGTGTGCCCGGACGGCGAACTGTGGTCAGCGGTTCTGGAAGCCACCGGTCAGGGTTCCCTGAAAAATCCGGGATAGCGCTTCCAGTTTTTTCACTTCAGGCTGGGCGGCAAGTCAAGCACCGGCGGCATTTAATAGGCGGGCGATCACGGCGGCGTGGCGTTGGGCCGCGCCGCGGTGGGAAATAATGGCTTCGCGGGCGGCGCGGCCGGCGGCTTGGGCTTGCTCCGGCCGGCGCAGCCATTGCCCGGCCACTGCGGCCATCTGACTGGCATCGTGCACCGTGCGCCCCCCGCCGGCCGCTTCGATCAAGCGGCGGGCATCGGCGAAATCTTCCATGGAAGGGCCGTACATGACCGGCTTGGCCCATACTGCCGGTTCCAGCAGGTTCTGACCGCCCTTGGGCGCCAGGCTCCCGCCGCAAAAAACGAAACTGGCCACGCTGTAGGTGGCATTCAACTCGCCGATGGTATCCAGCAATACGACCGGGCAGGTCCGACCGCCGGCCATTCCATTCAATTGCGTTCGACGCTGCCAGTTCAACCCCTTCTCGCGCAGGTACTGCTCCACCTGATGGCTCCGGGTGATGTGACGCGGCGCCAGAATCAGAACCGCCCGAGGAAACTGCCGCAATAGCTGCGCGAACGCCTCCAGGACGATGGGCTCTTCCGGGTCGCGGGTACTGCCGGCCACGAAAACGGGATTATCCGGCATCAGCCCGTAAAGCTCCGTGGCCCAGGCCCTGGCCTTGGCGGGGTGGTCCCCGAGCAGGGGGTCGGGGCTATCGAACTTGGCATTGCCGTTGATGGCGATGCGCTTTTTATCGGCCCCCAGGGATTCGATGCGGGCAGCATCCGACCCAGAGATCATGCTGAAGGCTTCGATGTGGTCCAGGGCCATACGGATCAGAGGTCGAATGCGCAAATAACGGCCGATGGAGCGGCTGGAGATTCTGCCGTTCACCACCGCGATGCGGGTCCCCATGCGGTGGGCCTTGATGATCAGATTGGGCCACAACTCCGTTTCCAGAAGGGCCAGCACGTGGGGTCGGACCATCTCCAAGGCCTTGCCGGTGGGGCCGACCAGGTCCATGGGGGCGTAAAAACAGGGCACCCGCCCCTTGAAGCGCGCCTGGGCCTGGGCCAATCCTTGCCGCGTGGTGGTGGAAATGGCGATGCGGCAGCGAGGCGCTTGGGCCATCAGCACATCGGCAATCGCAGCGGCCACCCCCACCTCCCCCACCGAAACCGCATGCAGCCAGATGCGTGGCCCGTTGCCCAACGCATCGCGAATGCCGGAAGGGTAGTACCCCATGCGCTGGCGCAAGCGTTCACGCTCATTGGGATGGTTTTTATGGCGCAACCAAAGCGGCGCGACCAGGGAAAGGCCGGCACCGGTGCCGAGCAGATTGTATGTGAAGTGCAGCAGATTCATGGATGCGGGATTTCGACGAATCGATTTCCCTTGATCCGCAGCAGATTGAGCTGTTTGATGGCCTCCCGGTTGGGGGCGAAGGCGATCGGTCCGGTGACCCCATCCGCTTTGTACACCTGTTTGAGCGCATCCCGCAGTTGGTGGCGCAAATGCAGATCGGGATAGCCGAGCAATTCGAACATCAGGTTGGCCGTATCGAAAGCAAAGGCCTCCATGATCCCCGGATCGGCGCCGTAGATGGAGCGGTAGGTTTCCACGAACCGGCGCACGGTTTCCGAGGAGCTGTCCTTGTAAAACCCATCGACCATCACGGCGTTCTGGGCATAGGGACTGGCCATATCGACGAGCTGCTGGGAGTGCCATAAATTGGTGCCGGCCGAATAGACGTTCCGGATATCGTGATACACCAGTTGGGGCAGGATCAGGCCGGCGGCCTTGGGCGCATCCGGGATGAACAAAACATCGAAATCGGCAGCCGGACCTTGTGCTCCGGTTTGCCCCATGGCGGCCGAGGCGGTCTGACCGGTCCGCGGCTGCTCCGGGTTCTGGTAAAAAAGACCCGAGGCCCTGGCCACCGGGTCGGGCAGGACCCCCTCCAAAGAGCCGTCGGAGCTGGTACGGCGCTGATCGATGGAGGGTTTCTCCACCTGGACCACCGGTCGGGCTTTAAGGTCGGCGGGAACGGCATGGTACTGCCCCATGAGCTTTTTGATGGTGACGGCAAAATCGGCCTGACCCGGGGAATAGGCTTCCACGCCCACCATGCGGCCGCCCTGGCGCACCACCTCATCCCAAAAGAGCGACATGAAGGTCTTGCCATAGGGCTCATTGGGATAGAGCACGGCAAAGTCGCGCATCCCCAAATCCCTGACGAAATAGGTCACCAGCGTTTCCACCTGGCTTTGGGGCGTAATAAAATGACGGAAAATATAGTCGCCGATGGCGGTGATCTCCGCCTTCTGGGTGAACGTCACCATGGGAATATTCAGCCGCTGGGCTTCCTGGGCGGCGGCCTGGGCCGTGATGATCGGCCCGATGATGGCCCCCACCTGTTCCCGGGCCAGCGCCTGCACCTCTTGAGCGGCCCGCGTGTCATCAGAAGCCGTGTCCTTGACGATCAATTTGATGGCCACCGGATTCTCGCCGCCCTGCACCAGGCTCAAGGCCATTTCGATGGCGTTGAGCACGCGCTGGCCATAGGCCTGATGGGAGCCGCTCAACGGCAGCAGGCAACCGAGGGTTTGGGGGGCGAAAGAAAGCTTCTGGTTGAGTTCTGCAATCAGGGTGTCCGCCTCCGGCCCCCTGGGGTGATCGGGGAATGCGATGCGAAAAGCGGTCAACAGTTCAAGGGCATCGCCCTGCTTGCCCTCCGCCATTTGCAGCATGGCGTAGCGGAACATGAGGTCCGACTGGATCTGGGGGTCTTCGATTTGATCCCACAAGGCTTGGATGCCCTGGGCGTTCATGCGCGTGATGTTCTCCATGAAGAGGCTGCGCCAGCTTTCGTTTTCCGGCGCTGGCAATTCCTTGGACAACAAGTAGGCATACAAAGCGGTATTGGAGGCATCGCCGGCGGATTGATAGACTTGGGCCAAACGCCGCCACAACTCCTGACGCATCTTGGGCGGCAATTCACCGCGCAGCATCTGCAGGGCCATCTCCACGGCTTCGGCCGAACGCCGCCCCTGAATCATCACGTCGATCAAGCCCAGACGCGCTTCATCGGCCGCCGGGCTCTGGGGAAAAGATTGGATGGCATTGCGATAAAACGCCTGGGCTGCGCCGAAGTCGCCCCTGGTTTGATAGATCGATCCGATGCGCTGCAGGGCCCAGGCGGCATGCCGCCCCTCGGGATATTGCCCCAAGTAGCGGCTATACTGGGGCAATGCCTGCTCGAGTTGTCCCTGCTTGAAAAGATCTTCCGCCGGCTGGAAGCTCAGATCCTCGGCATCCGGCGGACGAACCGGCTCGGCCGGCTTCTGGGTTTGCGCCATGCAGGCACTCAGACTCATTAAAAGAATCACCAGCCAGGTCCGGCCACACCGAAACCATTGTAATCGTTTCTGTTTAAAAAGCACGTGGTCCTCGGAATGAAAAAATTTAAAAAAGCGTGCGCCGCCGCGATGATCTGCTGAAGAGTGGAGAATTCGCGGTTTCATCAGCATTATGGGGGCCAATCTACACTAAAACCCTCCATTGTCAATTCCTTCATGAATTTGCGCTGTCGCCCTTGTGAATCTTGACATATTAATGCCTTAAAACATATAGTACCCGGAAAGAACCAGCCGAATCCGGCCCTTAGATAGTGTCCATCCAGGGATGAGATATTTTTGTCGAGTTCAAGGCGGACGAAAATTTTAACCGCAGGAATATATGGACATATTTCGAGGATTAAAATTTTCGGCCAACGCCGAAATCGGCGAAAATAGCCATTCCTGAATGGACACTATGACATGGCAATGCCAAACCAATACCCAGGCGATATCCGCGCGGCAGTCAGAAGAAAATGGCGCGCAGAACGTGCTTCCCACACGCTCGAACGCCGGCGTGTCGGCCGGTTGCGACGATGAGCGACCGAAACGTGCATCCGATGATTGAGAGCCATCTGAAACAACTAAAAAAGGTGAAAATTATGCGAGCAGCTTCCATTATTTTGGCCATCCTCCTGTTTCTTGCCATTGCGGGACCGGCATCCGCCGAGTTTTACCGGTACGTCGACAAGCATGGCAATGTGCTGTACACCGACGACCTGAGCAAGGTCCCCGCCGATCAACGTGCAAAGGCCCAAGCCTACGATGAATCTTACAGCCAGCCGGCCAAACCCCAGGACAGTCCGGCCCCCAAAGTCACGGGCCCAAGCGCGGCCGAGACCCAGGCCCTCGAGGCGGAGCGCAAGCAGTTGGAAGAACATGAGCAGGCCTTGAACCGCGAATATGACGACCTGATGAAGCAGCGCGCCACCCTGGACGAAGAGAAGGTCAACGCCGTCACTCCGGCGCAAATCAAAGAACACAATCAGAAAATCGTCGAGTTGAATACACGTATCAAAGCGTATGAAGGCAAGCGGGATGCTTACTCGGACAAGGTCAAAGCATTCAACGAGCGCGCCAAATCCCAAACATCGGAAGACCAAAAGCAATAGGAGGAGATCGCATGAAACAAGTCGCTCCGGCGGATTATCAAAAAGCATTGGCGGTGGGCCGCCCCCCCAACATCCAGTCCCTGTTCCCCAACTCACAGGCGCTGTTGGTCAGCGGCAAATATATCGACCTGGCCATGTTGGCCAAAGGCCAAAGCATCTGCATGGCGGCCAACGGCCGGAGCATCTTTGTGGTCCGCGGCGCCTTGCGCGCGGCCCAGAGGGCCAACTCGGCGCTGATTATCGAAATCGCCAAATCCGAGGGCGGCGCCGAGGCCTACTGCGCGATCAACTATTGGAACATGGCGCGCACCGTGGATGCCCTGTGCAATGAAATGAAAATCACGATACCGGTGGCGATCCATGCCGACCACTACGGGATCAAGAATGAAAAAGATGTCACGATCGCCCGCAATGAGATTCCGTCCATGTTCGACGCCGGCATCACCTCCATCGCCATCGATGCCTCCCACATGCCCGACGACCAGAATCTGCTGGCCAGCATCGCGCTGAACCCCTACGTTCCCAAGTGGGCCGGTCTGGAAACCGAAGTGGGCGAAATCAAAGGCAAGGAGGGACTTTCCACCCGCCAGGAAGCGCTTTTTCTCATTCAGGGGCTGAATGCCCAGGGCATCTTTCCCAACTGGATCGCCTTGAACAACGGCACCACCCACGGCATCGAGGCCAGCGCCCAGGGTATCCAGGTGGAACTGACCGCCGATATTCACAATGCCCTTAAGCCCTATAACGTCTCCGGCGCCCAGCACGGCACCTCGGGCAACAGCTCCGAACGGCTGCGGGAAATCGCCCAGAAGACGCGCACCACCAAGGCCAATGTGGCCACCGCCCTGCAGATGATCTCCTGGGGCCTGGAGGTCAACGATTACGGCAATGCCATCCTGGACGAGGCCAAGGAGTTCATCAAGGTCAAAGACCAAGGGGTCACCGAAGAGATGTGGGCCCAGATGAAGGCCTACGCCCAGGCCAAGGGCTACAAGAGCGGGGATTACAAGAAACTGAACCTGCCGTTCGAAAGCAGGTTGCAGACCCAACCGAAAGAGGTCCGCGCGCGCATGGCCCAACGGGTGGAGGATTTTGTCTACAACATGCTGGTCAAGGTGTTCAATGCCCAGGACACCGCTGCGTTGGCCGTCGAGGCGATCCTGAAAGCCGGCGGTTACGATCCCGGGCCTAAAGGCGAGCGCATCGAAGATCCCTCGAACTGGACGACTGAGAAAATCGTGGCCCGCGGGAAAAATCTGTTAGCCGACAAAGGGCCGGCCGGAAATTTCGACGATTGATCCCATTGGAGCCCGCAAAAGGCTCCTTCGACCGAAATCGCCAGGGGCGAATTTGCCCCTGGCGCCCCTTCCCTATCCCGCGCCTTTAGATATTTTTCACATAAAATCTTATAGTTGAATCATACGAGACCCTCCGGTCATTTTTTTCTTAAGTTCCTTCGGAAATCGTCGATAAAGACAACGGAGGGACCAAAAATGTACATCCACAACTATCAAATACATAACGTCCTGAATGTGTACCGCAAGCACCTGAGCCAGGAGACCGGCGCTCAAAAGGGCGCTCCGGCGCCCGCGGCACCCAAACGGGATAGCGTCGAGCTTTCAGCCGGATTCCATCGCCAATCGCTCATCGATCAAGTTTCGGCCGAAATAGTGGACCGGATCTCCCAGGGCGAAACCCAAAAAAATTTCGACGATGTAATCTCCAAGGAGTGGCGGCGTTCGTCAGGTCCCTTGTCCGGGCGCCCATCCAAGCGCGAAGTTGAATTCACCTATTCGGTGATCGACGAGAACAACCGTAAAACAACCAACAGCTTGCCGGTGGAAAATTTCAGTCCGTTGACCGGCCAGGCAAAACCAAATGCTCAGGAGAACGCCGAATAAAAGGCCCGGGAGGAGGCCTCGCTTCGCAAACACCCGAGCGCCCAGAGCGGACAATGAAAGGAGGATCACCATGATCAACAACATCAGTGAAGGAACCATGCGGACCGCGGTTAAAATCGATCCTGGTGAAGCGATTCATGACAGGCAGATAAACCAGGCCAAAAGCGAAGAACTCCGCAAAGCCAGACCCGTGGAGAACATGGAATCCGGTAGTAAAGCCGATTCCAAAAATGCTCAGAAAGAGCCTTCCAGTAAATATCGATTGGAGGAAAAAAAGGTAGTATTCGAAAAATACAACAAAGATGGGGAGTTACTCTACAGATTACCCCCCAAAACGAAGCCGGTAGATGAGCGGGCTTAACCCGTACCCCCGCACCCCCGCTTTCCCCGCTTCTCCCCGCCGCTTAGACCGGTCATGAGACCGGCCCTGATTCCGCTTTCTTCACCTCGTGCCAGAACGCTTCCATCTCTTCCCGGGAAACCGATTCCAACGCCCGCCCCTGATCGGCGGCCATGGCTTCCATGCGCTTGAAGCGGCACACGAATTTTTCGGTGGCACGGGCAAGGGCCGTCTCGGGATGAATGCCCCCCAGCCGGGCCACATTGACCAGGGTGAAAAGGACGTCGCCGAACTCCTCGGTCATCCTCTCCCTGGATGGCCCGCTCGATCCTTCCGGGGGCGCCAACTCGGATTTGAACTCACGCCATTCATCTTCGGCCTGGGCCATCACCCCCCGAATCGAATCCCAGTCAAAGCCGATGCCGGCCGCCCGTTCGGAGATCCGGTAGGCGCGCAGCACGGCCGGCAGGCCGGAAGGCACCGAATCCATCAACGAGCCGACCGCAGCCCCCTTTTCCTGTTTTTTGATCTCCCGCCAGCGCTCCTTGACCTCCCCGGCGCTTTCCACCTTCTCGGTTCCGAACACATGGGGGTGGCGATGGATCATTTTGGCCAGATTGCGACCCAGGACTTCGGTGGGCCCGAAACGGCCCTGTTCCCGGTAAAGGTGCATCAAGAAAAGGATCTGAAACAGGACATCGCCCATTTCGTCGCGGATGGCGTCGGTATCATCGCTGGTAATGGCCTGAACCAATTCGAAGGCCTCTTCGATGAGGTAAACCGTCAGGGAGGCTGGCGTTTGCTTGCGGTCCCAGGGGCACCCGTTTTCGCCCCTGAGGGTGGCGATCAACTCCATGACCGCCGCGAAGGTCGGCACCGGGGCTATTTTGTTGTGCGTTGCCACGTTTGATTGAGTTCCTTGAGATGGCTATCGTAGAGGGTCTTCATATCCGCCGATGCGATCCGCACCAAGAGGCTGCTGATCGCCATAGTGTGCCGGACCATGAGGGAGTCGCTCAGGAAAGCGGTATTCTTAGGCAGGAAGGTGGTCAAAATGGCCACGATCACCGAGACGATCAGCACGCCTTTGATCGCTCCGAAAAAGGCGCCGGTCAGTCGGTCGGTCCATCCCAGCCAGGCGATGTTCATCAAATATTTGATCACCACCCCGGCAATGCTGACCACCAGGTAAACCCCGAAAAACAGAATCAAAAAGCTGACAATCCGGGCATAGGCGGCCGTCGTTATCCAGCGCTCCAGGCCCTTGGTCATCTGGGGGTAATAGTTGAAGGCAAAGTAGAATCCGCCCAGAACCCCGATCAAGGCGGAGAGCTCCTTGACCAGACCCCTGAAAATCCCCCGGACCAGGCAATACACCAGGATGACAGCCAATATGTAATCGAGCAGGTTCACGAGGCACCTATTGTATATAGAGCGGGTGAAGGCAATGATGGAAAGGATCGGATGAAAAAGTGGCTGAAGCTAACAAAGGCGGCCGGTGGCGTCAAGAATTTATCCGCCGAAAGCCGGTACAGCGATAAACACCGCGTGTTCGGCAGCGTCTCCAACTGCCATTTGCCGTTTGCATTCGATGGAAAAGTTTTATAATCTTGCGCATTACAGTGGAAGCTAGGAAAGAACCAGCGTCAACCCGCCCCTGGCGTCCAAAAAGGAGCGATTGCCGCAAACCGGCACCCGATGAACGATCAAACCCATCAATCCAAAATCACCTTCAGCGATGTGGAACTGGCGCGCCAACTGTTCGGCGAGCACAACAATCATTTGCAGCGCATCGCGCAATCGTTGGGCGTGGAGATCCAGGCCCGGGGAAACTCCGTCCACCTGCAGGGGGATGAGATCATCCTGCGCCTGGCGCAAAATCTGCTGTCCCAGTTGTACGGGCTCCTCAAGGCACGCTACCCGATCTACGCCACCGACATCGACTACGCCATCCGCCTGCTCAGCGCCGATGACAGCGCCCAGCTCAAGGACATTTTCCTCGATACGGTTTATATCACGGCCAAAAAGATGGCCATCACCCCCAAAAGCCGTTCCCAGAAAGAGTACATCGACGCCATCCGGCAGCACGACATCGTCTTCGGCATCGGCCCGGCAGGCACAGGCAAAACCTATCTGGCCATGGCCATGGCCGTGGCGGCCCTGACCAAGGGGACGGTAAGCCGCATCATCCTCACCCGACCGGCCGTGGAGGCCGGAGAGGCGTTGGGTTTTCTGCCCGGCGATCTGGCCGATAAGGTCGATCCCTATTTGCGGCCATTATACGATGCCTTGCACGATATGATGCGCTTCGAAAAAGTGACCGGGTTGATGCAGCAGGGGATCATCGAGGTGGCGCCCATCGCCTTCATGCGCGGCCGCACCTTGAATGACTCGTTCATCATTCTGGATGAAGCCCAGAACACCACCTCCGAGCAGATGAAAATGTTTCTGACGCGCATCGGTTTCAGCTCCAAGGCGGTGATCACCGGGGATATCACCCAGATCGATCTGCCGCCCCAAAAAACGTCGGGACTCATCGAGGCCAAGGAAATCTTGTCACAAATCAACGGCATAAAGATGGTGTTCTTCTCCCAGCGCGATGTGGTGCGGCACCGCCTGGTGCAAGATATCATCCAGGCTTACGAAACCGTCCCCAATAAACGATCGTTGGCGGGCAATGGCGCGCAACGCTTAGCCGAACCATTGCCGCAACGATAAGCAGCCGGGTGCAGCCGATGAGTGCCGAGAGCAAAAAGAAGACCCCCCTCAACGATTATTTAAGCCAGTGGCTTAAATGGGTGCTGCTGCTGGCGCTGGTGGCGCTCTTTCTGGTGCTGCTCTATCCCAGCCTGGTGGTGCGCCAGCCCGTTTACAATCTGGGCGATATCGCCGAACGGGACATCAAGGCGCCCCAGGATTTCTTCGTGGAAGACAAGGCCGCCACCGCCGCCAATCAGCAGCAGGCCGCCGATCAGGTGCTGGCCGTATACGATTACGATCCGCGCATGGCGCCCCAGCTCACCGAACGGGTGCGCGTGGCCTTCGGCGGCATGCGCAAGGTCATGGCCGACCTGGCCGCCCAGCAAGCCACCGGCGAGGCGGCCGAGGCCGCTGCGAGGGAGAACACCCAGCGGGAGATCGAAAATGCCCTGATGATCCAGCGCCAGGAGTTTGAAAGCCTGATGGGCATCGAAATCAGTCGCGGCGTATTGAAACTGCTCACCAACGAGGCTTTCTCGCCCAATCTGGCCGAAACCATCGCCAAGATCCTGGAAACCATCATGGCCAACGGTGTGGTGGCCAACAAAGATCTGCTGCTCAAGGAAGTGGACAGGGGCATTACGTTGCGGGATGTCGCCACCCAGACCGAAAAAACGGTCTACTCCCTGCGCACCTACTATGGCCCCGACCAGGCCAAAACCATGGTGCGCATCGTGGCCGAACCCATGGTCAAGGACCTGAATTACAACCTGGTCAATCTGATCGTGGACCTCAGCCAACGCTTGCTGCAGCCCAACATCTCCCTGAACCGCAATGAAACCGAAGAACGCAAAAAACAGGCCCTGGCCGAGATCAAGCCCATTATGTACAAGGTCAAGGCCGGTGAGATGTTGCTGCGCGAGGGTGAACGCGTATCGCCCCTGCAACTGCTCAAGCTGCGCGCCCTGGAAGCTCAAAACGAAGACAAACGCATATCCACCACGGGTGTCGGAACGGCCATTTTGCTCACCATCGTGTTGATCGTGCTCTATTTTCTGTGCTTCAAACAGCCGCGCTTCGCCCGCTTGGAAAACGCCAAGAACCTGCTTTTCCTGACCCTGGTCCTGACCCTGGTCGTGCTGATGGCCAAAATCGGTCTCCAGCTTTCCACGGCCCAAATCCCCATGTCGGTCTTCTCTATTCCGGTCGATGCCATCCTGTTTGCCGCGCCGCTATCTTCGGGAGCCATGCTGGTGTGCCTGGTGCTGGGGTTCGCCATGGCGTTGCCTTTCGCCCTGGTTTCGGCCATCTGCGCCGCCCTGCTCTTCGGCAGCCGCCTGGATATCTTTATCTACTTCCTGGTAAGCAACGCCATGGCCGCCTATTGGGTCCAGCATTGCCGCGAGCGCAAGGTGGTGATCGCCGCCGGCACCAAGGTGGGCTTGCTCAATATCGCCTCGGCCCTGGCCATCGGGTTTCTGGCTGCCGGCTCGGGCACGCAACTGGCCTGGAACGGTGCCATGGCCTTTCTGGGGGGCATTACCTGTGGCATCATCACCCTGGGACTGGCCCCCCTGGTGGAGATGACCTTCCACTTCACCACCGAAATCACCTTGCTGGAACTGGCCAACCTGGATCGGCCGATCCTGCGGCGGCTGATGATCGAGGCGCCGGGCACCTATCATCACTCGGTCATCGTGGGTTCCATGGTGGAAGCGGCGGCCACCGACATCGGTGCCAACCCGCTGTTGGCCAAGGTGTGCGGCTACTACCACGACATCGGCAAAGTCAAAAAGCCGCTTTACTTCATCGAAAACCAGACCGACGGCCGCAACAAGCACGACAAGCTGGCGCCCTCCATGTCCAGCCTGATTCTCATCGCCCATGTCAAGGACGGCGTGGAGATCGCCCAGAGCCAGAAATTGGGCCAGATCATCATCGACACCATCCAGCAGCACCATGGCAGCAGCCTGATCCACTACTTTTTCGAAAAAGCCAAGCAACTCAAGGGCGATGGGGTGGTCAAAATCGATGACTTCCGCTATCCGGGCCCCAAGCCCCAGACCAAGGAGATCGGCCTGGTGATGTTGGCCGATGTGGTCGAAGCCGCCTCGCGCACCCTGGAAAACCCCACCCCGGCGCGCCTGCAGGGGCTCGTGCAGCAATTGATCAACAAGGTCTTCTCCGATGGGCAGTTGGACAGTTGTGAATTGACGCTCAAAGATCTGCACAGCATCGCCAAGAGCTTCAACAAAATTTTAAACGGCATCCATCACCATCGCATCGAATATGCCGAAAGCGCGGCCAAAGAGATCGCAAAGGTAAAAAATGGCAGTCCTGATCGACAATCAGCAGCAAAACCAGCCCCTAAGGATCCCAACCGTCCAAAAGAAAGCCCAGGCCATCTTAAACGCCTTGGGATGTCCTGACGGTGAGTTGTCCGTCTTGCTGGTGAACGACCCCCGCATTGCCGAGTTAAACGAGACCTACTTGAACCACCAGGGACCCACCAACGTGATCTCGTTTCCCATGCGCGAAGGCGATGGCGGCAATCTGCACCCGGAGCTGTTGGGAGACGTGGTCATTTCCATGGACACCTGCGCCCGGGAAGCCGAAATGGGTGAAATCCCCACCGAGAGGCGTTTTTATGAACTGCTGGTCCACGGCATCCTGCACCTTTTGGGCTATGATCATGTCCACTCGGAGGCCGAAGCCGACGTCATGGAAAGCAAAAGCCGGGAACTGTTGGCGCTGATCGGAGAGAACGAAAGCCAAAGCCGCACTTGAAGGAGGACAATGGCCGCTCTGACCGTCACCTTGGATTATGTCGCCGCCTTGCGCCAGGCCATGCATGCCCCCACCCCCGATCCGGTGGCGACGGCGCTGCTGGCCGATGCCGCCGGCGCCGATGGCATCGGCATCTATTTGCGCGAGAATTATCGACCGGTGCGCGAGCGCGACGTGCGCCTGTTGCGCCAAACGGTCCACAGCCGCCTGGTGTTGTTCATGGCGCCGACCTCCGAGATGATCGGCGTCGCCCTGGAGCTCAAACCCTCACGGGTGGTGCTGATGCCGATGCTGCGCAAGGATGGTGCCCTGGACATGGGCATGGACCTGGTCGGAGACGGCAAACTGGTCACCGAAAGCGTGCAAACCTTACAATCCAGCGGCATCGGCGTGGGCATTTCGGTGGCGCCGGAACCGGATCATGCCAAGCTGGTGCACCAGACCCGGGCCAATTGGATCTACATCCATGCCGGCCGCCTGAACAAAGCGGAGTCGGCTGCCCAACAACACCAAGAGCTGAGCCGCATCGTGGACACGGTCAAGGTGGCCCATCGTTTGCGGATGCTCATCGCCGTGGGTCACGGCCTGGATTACCGGCTGATCAAGCTTTTTGCCGGGCTCAAGGAAGTGGATGAGTTCACCGTGGGGCAGAGCATCGTGGCCCGGGCGGTGCTGGTGGGCATGCAAACCGCGGTCAGGGACATGATCGCGGTCATTCGCACCCTTTGACAATCGGCAGGAGAAGTCCCATGCGCGTCGTTACAGCCGCCGAAATGCAGGCCATGGACCGCAACACCATCGAAACCTTCGGTATCCCCGGCCGGGTGCTCATGGAGAACGCCGGCCGGGGCGCCACGCGCAGCTTTCTTACGCGGATCTACGCCGGGCAGCCCGGCCGCGTGGGGGTGCTGGCCGGCCGGGGCAACAATGGCGGCGATGGCTTCGTCATGGCGCGCTACCTGGCCCAGCAGGGCATCGCGGTGCAGCTCTTTTTGCTGTCCACCCAGGACCGGGTGCAGGGCGATGCCGCCGCCAACCTCCAATTGCTGCCCAAGCTTCAGGTGCCGGTCCTGGAAATCGCCGATGGCGCTGCCTTTGCCGCCCGGCAAAACGAAATGCGCCCTATTCCCCTGTGGATCGACGCCATCTTCGGCACGGGCTTGAACGCCGATGTGCAAGGCCTCTTCCATGAGGCCATCACCTTGCTCAACGGCTTGCAGCGGCCCGTGTTTGCTGTGGACATACCCTCGGGACTCAACAGCGACAACGGCCAACCCTGCGGGGTGGCGGTGCGGGCCGCGGCCACGGCCACCTTCGGCCATGCCAAGATCGCCCATCTGATTTATCCCGGCCTTACGTACTGCGGTGCGGTGGATGTGATCGACATCGGTATTCCACCCGCCGTGGCCGAAACCCTTCCGGCGCGCCAAGCCTTGATCACCGGCCGGCAAGTGCGCGGCCTGCTGCCCCGGCGTCCCGCCGACGCACACAAGGGACACACCGGTCATGCGCTGGTGGTGGCGGCCTCCACGGGCAAGACCGGCGCCGCGGCCCTGGCCGCCACGGCCGCGGTGCGCACCGGGGCCGGCCTGGTGACCCTGGCGGTGCCCCGCAGCCTGAACCCCATCCTCGAATCCCTGGCCGTCGAGACCATGACCTGGCCGCTGCCCGAAGATGGCCAGGGCGCCTTGACCGAAGAGGCCATAGACGAAGTCGCCCGGGCCTGGGAAGGCAAACGTTGCGTGGCCTTAGGACCCGGCCTGGGCCTGGCAGCCCAAACCGGAAATCTGGTGCACCGCATCCTGCGCGACTGCCCCTTGCCCCTGGTCGTCGACGCCGATGGGTTGAACCACCTGGCCACGCAAATCACCCTGCTCAGTAAACGCCCGGCGCCCACGGTGCTTACGCCCCATCCCGGCGAGATGGCCCGACTGCGCCAATGCACCGCGGCCGAGGTTCAAAAAGACCGCCTGGCGGCCGCGCGCGGCCTGGCCCAGCAGTACAACGTCGTGGTGATCCTCAAAGGTGGCCGCACGCTGGTGGCGGCGCCCGACGGCCGGGTGTGGATCAACCCCACCGGCAATGCCGGCATGGCCAGCGGCGGCATGGGCGATGTGCTCACCGGCGCCGTCACCGGCCTGCTGTCCCAGGGGCTTTCGCCCCTGGATGCCGCCCTGGCGGCCGTCTTCCTGCACGGCCTGGCGGCTGACATCCTGGCCACCCATAGACCCTGGGGCTATCTGGCCACGGAGGTCATGCACGCCCTGCCCCGGGCCATCCGCCGGGTTTTGGACGATCCGCCGGCGCCACCGCTGGGCACGCCCCTGTTTTGAGGATGACGCCATCCATGTTCGCGATCACTACCAATAGCCCCGAACAGACCCGTCTCCTGGGAAACTGCCTGGGGCAGTGCATCCGCAAGCCGATCGCCCTGCGCCTCAAGGGCGACCTGGGCAGCGGCAAAACCTGTTTTGTCCAGGGATTGGCCCAGGGCTTGGAGGTGCCCGACAGCTATGTCGTCACCAGCCCCACCTATGCCCTGATCAACGATTACCCCGGCCGCCTGCCCCTTTACCACGTGGATCTGTATCGCCTGGACGGCGAACTGGACGCCGACCGCATCGGCCTGGGCGAGATCCTGGACTACGAAGCGGTGGTGGCCGTGGAGTGGTCCGAACGCTTGCCCGAGGGCCAGTGGCCGGCCGAAAACCTGGTGATCGACTTTGCAACGATCGCTGACCAGAGCCGCACGATCCGCTTAATTGGCTATGGACGCGGCATAGACAATTTGATAATGGAGACGGGCAAAATTTGGGAAGCAAGATCCAAGTAGAAACAATGCCTTTTGAGGAGTTACCATGGCCCTTGTCGTTCAAAAATTCGGCGGCACCTCGGTGGCCAACATCGACCGCATCCGCAACGTGGCCCGGCGGGTGGCCAAGACCTATGACCAAGGCAACAATGTGGTCGTCATTCTATCGGCCATGTCCGGCGCCACCGACGGCCTGATCGAGCTGGCCCAGAAAGCGTGCGAAGATCCGGACAAGCGGGAGCTGGACGCCTTGCTGGCCACCGGGGAACAGACCACGGTCACCCTGCTGGCCATGATCCTGATCTCCATGGGGTACAAAGCCCAGTCCATGCTCGGCCATCAGATCGAGGTGGTCACCGATTCGGACTACGGCAACGCCCGCATCATCGAGATCAATTCCAAGCGGCTGCATCATCTGCTCGAGAAGAAAAACATCGTGGTCGTGGCCGGCTTCCAGGGCTATGACATGAAATGCAACATCACCACCCTGGGCCGGGGCGGGTCGGACACGTCGGCCGTGGCCATCGCCGCCGCCCTGAAAGCCGATGTCTGCGAGATCTACACCGACGTGGATGGCGTCTACACGGCCGATCCCAACGTCTGCCCCAAGGCGCGCAAGCTCAAGACCATCACCTACGACGAAATGCTCAACATGGCCAGTCTGGGCGCCAAGGTGTTGCAGATTCGCTCGGTGGGTTTCGCTAAGAAGTATAACATCCCCGTCCACGTACGGTCATCTTTTAATGAGGAGGAAGGCACCATGGTCGTCAGCGAAGATTCGGGCATGGAACAGTTGGTGGTTTCGGGTGTCAGCCACGACAAGAAGCAGGCCCGCGTGACCTTGACGAAAGTACCCGATCAACCCGGCATCGCCGCCAAGATCTTCTCCCCCATCTCCGAAGCGGGCATCCTCGTGGACATGATCATCCAGAACACCCGCAAGGAAGGCAAGACCGACATGACCTTCACGGTGCCCAAAGGAGACTTCAAGCGCACCATGGAGATCGCCAAAAAGGTCGCCGAGCAGGTCGGCGCCGAAGAAGTCCTGGGCGACACCAACATCGCCATGGTGTCGGTCATCGGCGTGGGCATGAAGAACCACTCGGGCGTGGCCTCGGTGATGTTCAACACCCTGGCCCGGGAGAACATCAACATCCTGATGATCGGCACTTCCGAAATCCGCATCTCCTGCGTCATCGACGAGAAGTACACCGAACTGGCCGTGCGCGTTCTGCACTCCGCCTTCGGCCTGGACGCGGAAGAATAGCAGTTAAGTGAAAGCGCCACGCTTCAGCCCCGACCAGCTCATCTTCATTCTGGCGCTGGGCCTGGTAGTCATGGCACTGGCGGTGTGGCGCTATTTCACTTTGTATTAGCAATAGATTGAGTCAACAATCTTATCGGTCGGGTGCGCGGTATCATTTCCTCTATCCTTCTCCATTTCACCACTCGATAGTTGCTGCTTCTCATCTAAATGTGCTCATGCCGGGCGGCTATGTGGGCACCGAGGCCGAGGGGGGTAATGGCATCCCCTTTCACGGAAAAATGAAAAGCCTCAGCGCCAAGCTGGCCGAGCAAATTCGCCAAATGCACCGAGCTGGAAAAGCGCATCCGCAAAAATTTGAAGGGGATCGATTATGAGCTCTAAAGGGCCAAAAGAACGCGCGTCGGCAAAAATGCGTGTATTGAATCAGGATATTTCATTGTATTCTCAACTGGAAGAAGATTATATCTCCCTGACCGATATCGCACGCTACAAGAATCAGGAACGAACCGATGACCTAATCCGCAATTGGCTGCGTAACCGCAATACCTTGGAGTTTTTGGGCATCTGGGAACAGTTGAACAACCCTGATTTTAATCCCGTCGAATTCGACGGGATTAAAATGCAGGCCGGCCTCAACAGCTTCACGCTCACTCCCAAGCAGTGGATCGAAACCACCGGAGCCGTCGGCCTGGTCTCCAAAGCCGGCCGTTACGGCGGCACCTATGCCCACAAGGATATTGCCTTTGAATTCGCCGCCTGGGTGTCGGTGGAGTTCAAGCTCTACCTCATCAAGGAGTTCCAGCGGCTCAAAGAGCAAGAGCGCAAGAGCCTTGGATGGGATATCCGGCGCAATCTGGCCAAAATCAATTACCGCATTCATACCGACGCCATCCAGGCCCACCTCATACCACCCGAACTAACTGCCAGGCAGACTTCGCTGGTCTATGCCAGCGAGGCCGATGTGCTCAATCTGGCCCTGTTCGGCATGACCGCCGCCCAGTGGCGCAATGCCAGCCCGGGGAAAAAGGGTAATATGCGCGACTATGCCGAGGTCACCCAACTGGTCTGCCTCTCCAACCTGGAGAACCTCAACGCGCTCTTTATCACCGAGGGGCTTCCCCAAAAGGCGCGGCTTGAGCGGCTAAATCAGATTGCGATTCATCAGATGACGATTCTGACCAGTGATGGGAGAATTCGGTTGGAAGGTGGAAAAGAATGAGCAGGTTTCTTGTTGCCCATCGATCCAGAGCGTTTGAAGACGGGGTGACCTGGCCTTCTTCCAGGCCATCAATGCTTAAAAGGAGAAGCCAATGCCGCACATCATCGTAAAGCTCCATCCAGGAAGATCGGATATGCAGAAAAACCGCCTCGCTGAAGAAATTGTCAAGGACGTGATTGCCATTGCCGGATGCGAAGAAAAATCGGTCTCGGTCGCATTCGAAGAGATCAAACCCGAAGATTGGGTGGAAAAGGTTTACAAACCGGACATCCTCGGAAACCCGCAAAGGTTGTACAAGAAACCTGGATACAACCCCTTTGACAAATAGATACGGCATTACAAAGCCTTCAACTTCAGCCTTGTATTAGAATGTAGGGGCGAAAAATCTTTCGCCCCTAAGGAAATCCGTGAACTCCCCCCTCAATCTCTTCCGCAATCCGCCGTGCCGCAGCCACCGGATCGGCGGCGTCACGGATGGGGCGGCCGATCACCAGGTAGTCGGCCCCCTGGGCCACGGCCCGGGCCGGGGTCATGATCCGTTGCTGATCGTCTTTTTCGTCGAGCGTCCAGGCCGGACGAATTCCCGGTGTCACCGTCAAAAAATTTGGGCCCAGTTGGGCTTTGATGGCGGCCGCTTCGTGGCCGGAGCAGACGATGCCGGCGCAGCCGGCCGCCTGGGCCATGCGCGCTTTGTGCAGCACCAGGTGCCGCGGATCGGCGGTCATGGCCGGTGCATAACCGGCCGCTTGCAGGTCGGCGGCCGAGACGCTGGTCAGCACCGTGACCCCCAGCACCCCCACCTCGCCCTGGCTGCCTTCCACGGCCGCGGCCAGCATGGCCGCGCTCTCGCCGCAATGCACAGTGGTCAAGGCCACCTTCAGATCGGCGATGCCCTGCATGGCGCGCCGCACGGTGGCGGGAATATCGTGCAGCTTCAGATCGAGAAAAATGCCGGCCGCCGCATGCTCGCTCAACCAGCGCACCAGTTCGGGGCCGCCACGGATGAAAAGCTCCAGGCCGATCTTGAACATGCCGACATCGGCGTGCAGGCGCTGGACCAATTGTTTGGCCGCCTGGGCATCGGCCACATCCAGCGGGAAGACAATATACTCTTTACCGGGTTTGTTGCGCTGTTGCATTTTTTAGATCTTCCTCCATGACAGGATTGGGAAGCGGCTTTCCACCTGAATCACGCCTCCCTCTATATTTTCAATTGGCTGAAAAGACAACCGGCAGCGGGACCCGGCTGCGCCAATGGCGTCACCGGCCATACCCTTAACGCCCAGCGGCCAGAAAGGAATTGAATTTTCTACCGAAATCATGGTATTAGACAGCTTACGCGCAACACCGAAATGCTCCATCTCCGGTACCGAAACACCATAGCATCCCTTGGGCGCGTATCGATTTGGTCCTTTGCGTCGCAACGGTGGGGCTAAACTTTAAGGGATGGATCGGCAGGAAGTATCGATGACTTTGACCCTACGACATCATGTGGCCGCCGGAACCCTGACCATATCCGAGCGCAAGCCACTGTTTCTTCAAGCCTACCTGGGTACTTGCGTGGGTGTGGCGGTATATTGCCGAAAAAGCGGCATCGGCGGCATGATCCATCTGCTGCTGCCCGAACCGGTATCGCTCAGTACCGTCAAGCAACCCGAAAAATATGCCTCCACCGGCGTTCCGCTGCTCATCGCGGCCCTTCTGGAAAAAGGCGCCCAGGCCGACGCCCTGGAGGTCACCATGGCCGGCGGTGCCCTGGTGGGTCCGCTGAGCGAACAGGATCTGGCGCTGGATATCGGCGGACGGACGGCCGACACCGTGCGGGAGTATCTGGCTGGGCGGAAAATCGAAGTCATCCGTTCCGAAACCGGCGGCTTTTTCACCTGCTGCCTCAGCCTGGATATGGCCACCGGCCAGTGCACCATCGAACCGGCCGGCATCGGCAAAGCCAATGCCTCGGCGAATATCAAGCTCCCCACCCCGGCCGAAATCAAGGAAGCCATGGATCATCTGCTGCCGATCCCCCAGGTGGCCTTGAAAGTGATGCGCATGATCGAGGACGAGGGGCAGGCCATCCAGAAAATCGCCGACGAAATCCGCAAGGACCAGGTGATCAGCGCCCGGGCGATTCAACTGGCCAATTCGGCCATGTTCGCCAAACGGCGCGCCATCGAATCTTTGGATCAAGCCCTGGTCTACCTGGGCACCGATCAAGTGGTCAAGCTGGTCATCTCGGCGGCCGTGCAGGGCTATTTCGATCAATCCTCCTCGGGGTACTCCCTCTGCAAGGGCGGGCTGTACCATCACGCCCTGGGGTGCGCCCTGATGGCCGAGGCCCTGGCCACCAAGACCGGAAAGGTGGAACCGCGCAAAGCCTACACCGCCGGCCTGCTCCACGATATCGGCAAGGTGGTGCTGGACCAGTATGTGGCTCCGGCCTATCCGCTCTTCTACCGTCAGGCCATGGAAAAGAACGAAAACCTTCTGACCATCGAGCGGCGCCTGTTGGGCATCGACCACGCGGAAGCCGGCCGCATGCTGGCCCAGCAATGGTCGTTTCCCGAATCCCTGGCGCATGCCATCCGTTATCACCATCAACCGGACAAAGAGAGTCCCTTCAAACCGCTGGCGATCATTGTTTACCTGGCGGACCTGCTGCTTTCCCGGTTTAATGTCGGACTGGAACTGGAACGCATCGACACCCGCGCCCTGGCGGCTTATTTGGAAAGCATCGACCTGAACCTGGACGATTTCGACCATCTGGTGGACCTGATTCCCAACGCAGTGCTCAAATCCTTGACCGAGTGCGCTGCGACCAACCCCTGACGGCGAAAAAGAGTGCATCGGCCCATGCCCATCGACCCTCGACAGCAACACCTGCTCCGCAGCCTCCCGGGCGTGGATCATCTATTGTCGGCGGCGGACGATGAACCGGACCTGCAATCCACGCCCAAGAGTGTGGTGACCCGGGCCATTCGCGAGTCCCTGGAGGCGCTGCGCCAACGGATCCTGGCCCAGGATGCCTCCCTTGCCGAGCCGGCGCTGTCCACCGAGACGCTGATGGCAGCCGTCATCCGGCGCGCCACCCAAATCCAAAGCTACAACTTAAAGCGCGTGATCAACGCCACCGGTGTGGTGGTGCATACCAACCTGGGGCGCTCTTGCCTGGCCCAGGAAGCCATCGATCACGTGTCGGCCGTGGCCGCCCGATACTCGAACCTGGAATTCAATCTCGAGACCGGCCGGCGCGGATCGCGCTACAGTGCCGTGGAAGAGCTGCTGTGCGAATTGAGCGGCGCCGAAGCGGCTTTGGCGGTAAACAACAATGCCGGCGCCGTGCTGCTCTGCCTGGACACCCTGGCCAGGGGCAAAGAGGTGATCATCTCCCGGGGCGAGTTGGTGGAGATCGGTGGTTCGTTCCGCATACCGGATGTAATGACCCGCAGCGGCGCCATGCTCAAGGAGGTCGGCACCACCAACCGCACCCACCTGCGCGACTACCAGCAGGCGGTCACCACCGCCACCGGGTTGCTGCTCAAGGTGCATACCAGCAACTACGCCATCGTGGGATTTACGACGGCCGTCGGCCTGACCGACATGGTGGCCCTGGGCCGGCAATTGAACCTGCCGGTCATGGAGGACCTGGGCAGCGGCAACTTCATCGACCTGACCCAATACGGCCTTGCCGCCGAACCCACGGTACAAGCCTCCGTGGCCGCCGGCGTGGATGTGGTCACCTTCAGCGGCGACAAACTCCTGGGCGGCCCCCAGTCGGGTCTGATCGTCGGACGCCGGGAGATCCTGGAGCGCATCAAAGCCAATCCCCTGACTCGCGCCCTGCGCATCGACAAGCTGACCTTGGCGGCCCTGGAGGCCACCCTGCGCCTCTACCGGGATGAAGGCCGGGCCGTGAAACGCATCCCCACCCTGCGCATGCTGCTCTGCCAACGGCCCGAAATCGAGGGCCGCGCCCGGCAGTTGGCCGAAGCGCTGCGCGGCTTGGGCCACCCGGGGCTGAACGTGACCCTGTGCGACCTCTCCTCCCGGGCCGGCGGCGGGGCCTTGCCCTTGCTGAACCTGCCCAGCTGCTGCGTGGGCATCACCCTGAATGGTCGATCGCCCAACCGCATCGAGGCCACATTGCGCAACGGCCGCCCCCCCATTATCGGACGCATCGAGAACGATCTCTATATTATAGATCCGCGCACCCTCCAGGACGATGAACTGGAAATCATCGTCGCGGCTTTCGCGGACATGGCACAAAGGATTTCGGGTTGATCCATCCGCCCCCACACGTCCGATTGGAGCAAGCTTATGCCATCTTCGTCGCCTGAAAAAGGCCCCGGCCAACAGTCCTTCCTGCGCACCGCATCCGGAGCGGCCCTGCATGCCCGCACCCCCCAGGCAGACCAGCAGGAGACCGCGCCGGTAGACGGCGACCACCCCTGGTTTCCGGCCGGGGCGCCCCCCCAGGAGATCATCGATCGCCTGCAGGATTGGCCCGCTTTTGCCGCCCTGGCCATAGGCTTCGATAGACCGCCAGCCCCAGAACACAACACCGCCGACGAAAGCTTGGCGCGCTGCCTGGAATCCATGGCAGCGGCGTCTTCCGGGGTTTGGTTTGTGTGGAAAGACGGGCTCTATGGCGCGGTGCTGCCCGAACGGGACACGCTGGCCGCCGAAGCATCCGCCCGGCGCCTCCAGATGGATCTGGCCCAATACGACGCGGAAACGATTTCGGTTGGCATCAGCCGATTTCCCCAGCTCGACTTCTCCCACCGGGATGTCTTGCAAAACGCCTGCAAGGCCCTGGACCACGCCGCCCTTTTCGGCCCCGGCAGCATTGCGAGCTTCGATGCGGTCAGCCTGAACATCAGCGGAGACTATATCTACCAGAATGGAGACCTGGCGCAGGCCATCGCCGAATACCGCACCGCCCTGCGCCTGGCCCCGGACAACGTCAATGTTCACAACAGCCTGGGTATCTGCCTGTCCCAAAGCGGCGATCACGACGGCGCCCGGGCCGCCTTCAAAAAGGCCCAACAGCTCGATCCGCAGGAGGCCATGGCGGTCTACAACCAGGGGGTCCTCTGCCTGCTGGAGAAAAAGCCGGCCGCGGCCCTGGCGTGGTTCCGCCAGGCCTATGCCCTCGAGACCCAGACCTTCGAAATCCCCTTCCAGATCGGCAAGCTGCTCAGTGAGCAGAAAGCCTATGCCGAGGCCATCCCCTACCTGGAAAAAGCCATCGAAATTCGCAGCACCAACGCTCCGGCCCACACCTTGCTGGGCCGCTGCCGCGCCTCCCTGGGCCAAACCCATCCGGCCATCGCGGCCTACCAGCGCGCGGTGAAAATCAACCCCTACGATGCCGCCGCCCTGTCGGCCCTGGGATCGCTCTACGACGTCAAAGGCGAGAATCCGGAAATCTGCGTCACCTTCTGCCGCCAGAGTGTCGCCATCGCCCCGGACAACGGCCTCTTCCGCCTGCGCCTGGCGCGCCTGTACCACAAGCACAATCAATTGGAACGCGCCCTGGCCGAATACGAACGCGCCACCGCCCTGGGCTGCGACGCCAGCCGTCAGATCGCCGACCTCCAGGAGCAACTCGCCGACGGCGATAAAAGCAATCAATACTGCGCCTGAACACTTAGCATTGAAAAACCTTCGGCCTCATCGCAGACCCGGTTCAGGTGTGCGGCGGCCTGTTTCACCATTGGCAGCTCATTTTTAGTGCCGCTCGGGCGCAGCGTAGGAAAAGCGGCCTGGACTGTTTGAGCGCAGCGAGTTTCCAGGCCGCCCGGAGCGCGCCCATAGCGGCACTTGAAATGGACTGCAGGTGAAACAGGCCGCCGCACACCTGAACCGGGTTAATTCCCTGCAACACCGAAATTCACAGCCCCGCCTGCTTGCAATTTGAACCTGCAATCGTTATAAGTTGGTGCTTTTGATCACGGGAAACGAGCGCAACGAATATCCCGTCCAAGGAGAAGCACCCCATGCCTATTTACGAATACCAATGCAAAAAATGCGGCAAGGAGTTCGAGCAACTGGTCTTCGGCCAGGAAACTCCGAACTGCCCCGAATGTGACAGCGCCAAAGTCTGCCGTCTGATGTCCTGCTGTAGCTTCGCCTCCAAAGGCGCCGGCGGCGAGACCGTTTCCACATCGGCCGGCGCCTCTTCGTGCGGCGGCTGCTCGGCCTCCAGTTGCGCGGGCTGCGGCCACTGATGACCACCACCCTGCGCATCGGCACCCGGGGCAGTCAATTGGCGCTGTGGCAAGCCCGTTGGGTTCAGGCCGCCATCATCCGCCTGCGACCCGACCTCTCCGTGGAGCTCGTCATCATCAAGACCCAGGGGGATAAAATCCTGGATGTGCCCCTGGCCCAAGTGGGCGGCAAAGGCCTCTTCGTCAAAGAGATCGAAGAGGCGCTGCTGGACCGGCGCGTCGACTTGGCCGTGCACAGCATGAAGGATATGCCGGCCGAGATTCCCCCGGGCCTGACCATCGGCGCCATTCCCCTGCGCGAGAATCCTTTGGATGTATTGATTTGTTCCCGGGCCGCCACCCTGCAAACGCTGCCCCCGGGGGCGCGGGTGGGCACCAGCAGTCTGCGCCGGGCCGCCCAGATCCAGTATTTGCGCCCGGACGCCACCATCGTGGCCCTGCGCGGCAACTTGGACACGCGCCTGCGCAAATTAGCGTGCAGCGATCTGGACGCCATCGTGCTCGCCGCCGCCGGCCTGTTGCGCCTGGGGCTGGGCGAACGCATCAGCGCCTACCTGCAGCCGGAACAGATGCTGCCGGCCGTGGGTCAGGGCGCATTGTGCATCGAGTCCCGGGCCCAAGATCCCGCTACCCAGGCCGTGCTGGCGCAATTGGATCATCCCGAAACCCGCATCGCCGTTACGGCCGAACGAGCGTTTATGAACAAATTGCAAGGCGGCTGCCAGGTTCCCTTGGCGGCCCATGCCCAACTGCGCGACGGCCGCCTGCACATGCAGGGCCTGGTGGCCGAACTCGACGGCCGGCGCATCCTGCGGGCCGAAGCGCAAGGCGCGCCCACAACGGCGGAAGCCATCGGACACGGACTGGCCGAGGAGCTGCTGGCCCAGGGCGCCGACGACATTCTGGAAAGGCTGCGACAAAATGCCGGATAAGGCTCAAAAAGGAATGGTCTACCTGGTGGGCGCCGGTCCCGGCGATCCCGAATTGATCACCGTCAAAGGCCGCCGCTGTATCGCCCAGGCCGACGTGCTGATCTACGACTACCTGGCGGCCGAGGCGTTGCTCGGCCATGCGCGCCCGGCGTGCGAGCGCATTTACGTGGGCAAAAAAGGCGGCGATCACACCCTGGCACAGGATAAGATCAACGAACTCATTGTCGCCAAGGCCCAGGGCGGCCGCATCGTCACGCGCCTGAAGGGCGGCGATCCTTTCATCTTCGGACGCGGCGGCGAAGAGGCCGAAGTGCTGGTGGCCGCCGGCGTCCCCTTTGAAATCGTACCGGGGGTCACCTCGGCCATCGCCGCGCCGGCCTATGCCGGCATCCCCCTGACCCATCGCCAGTTCACCAGCACGGTGGCCTTCATCACCGGACACGAAGATCCCACCAAATCCGAATCCAACATCGACTGGGCCGCGCTGGCCAAAGGCATCGGCACCCTGGTCTTTTTGATGGGCGTTAAAAACCTGCCCCACATCGTGGAACGCCTGCGCCGCAATGGGCGCCCGGCCGAAACCCCCGCAGCCCTCGTGCGCTGGGGCACCACCTCCCGGCAGCAAACCGTGGTCGGCACCCTGGCCGACATCGTCGAGCGCGCCCGCCAGGCCAACATGGGCGCGCCGGCCATCATCGTCATCGGCGAAGTGGTCGGCCTGCGCGGCACCCTGCAATGGTTCGAGCGCCGGCCCCTGCTGGGCAAACGCATCGTCGTCACCCGGGCCCGGGCCCAGGCCAGCGAGCTCACCGGTCAACTGGCCGATCTGGGCGCCGACTGCCTGGAATGCCCCACCATCGAGGTGGCGCCGCCGGATAGTTACGCGCCCCTGGATGCGGCCGTGGCCGATCTGAAACGCTACCAGTGGGTCGTCTTCACCAGCGTCAACGGCGTGGACGCCTTCTTCCAGCGCCTGGCCCTGCAAGGCCGCGATGCCCGCGCCCTGGGCCACCTGCGCACGGCCGCCATCGGACCGGCCACGGCCGAGCGTTTGCGCAGCCACGGCGTGGGCACCGATATTCTGCCGGAAACCTATCAGGCCGAATCGGTGGTGGCGGCCTTTGCCCAGGAACCTGTGCGCGGCCGGCACATTCTGCTGCCCCGGGCCAAAGAAGCGCGCACCATTCTTCCCGAGCAACTGCGCGCCATGGGCGCCGAGGTCGACGAAGTGGCCGCCTATCAGACCCTGGCGTCCCGTGAAAAAGCCGATACTCTGCTGGCTGCACTGCAGGCCGGCACGATCGACATGGTGACCTTCACCAGCTCGTCCACGGTGACCAATTTCAAGGCGCTGCTGCCCGAAAACCAGGCTGCGGTTCTGATGCAAGGAGTGACCATCGCCTGCATCGGCGACATCACGGCGCAGACGGCCGCGCGACTGGGATTCAAGGTGGATCTGGTGGCCGAAACCTTCACCATCCAGGGCTTATGTGACGCCATCGTGAAGTACTACCAGGCCGGATAGCGGCCGCCTTCACAAAAAAGAAAAACCCCTCCAGGGAACCCGCCGCGGCAGGTTCTCGGCGTGCATGTTTCAGCGCAGCTCAATATGATATTGCCAGCTCTGCCATCCTGTGGTAACCGATAGGGATAAAAGAAAAAACAACAACGTGCTGAAGTCTGAGCAGGGATTTCCCCGGTGGCCGCCCAAGATTGGATGTGGATTGGGGTGATGCGGCTGCTGTTTGGAATTGGACTCAAAACGCAGAGGTTGCACGTGGAGCAAGTGATCAAAAGAGCCCCGTCAACGCCCCTGAGCACGGAAGTGAGCCGGGAGGAAAAAGATCGTCTTTCCCGCCCGGACGAACTCTTGCGTGAATGGGAGAGCGAAGAGAGCGAAAAAGAGATCAGCCAACGCCACCTGATCAACAAGCTCAACAGCCTCAACTTCAGAGGCCACACGGTCCACGTCATCTTCCGGCATAAAAACTTTCCCCGGACCATCACCTTCAATGCCTTACCCTTGCCCTGCAAGGATTCGCAACTGGATTGCCGCTGGACCGAGCCGGTCGATCTGGAGGTCCTGAACGAGTGCTACAGCTTTCACCACATGTATGTACCCAAAGGTCAGCAATACCTGGAGGTACGGCCGGAGGTGCTGAGCATCGGGCAAGCGCAGATCCGGTTCGATCTGCCCCCAACCTGCCGTGAAATCAGCTCTCGCAAGCTGCAGCGCTATCGATGCGTGGGCATCACGGCCTGCATGCTGCAAAACGGCGCAACGTATATCGGCCGCCTCGTCGATTATGGCGCCAGCCTGTTCCGCATCGCCGTTCAAGTGGCCGCGCCCCAGAGTTATCGCTGGATCGACACCAACGCGCCGGTAACCATTCTCTTCAGCAAGGAGAACCAGCCGCTTTACTCCGGCGAGTGCCGGATCTTCCGCCACGATCAGGGCGCGCCCACCCGCCATTTCATCCTTGAGCCGATCCAGCAGCAGACCCGGCGCTATCCGCCCAGGGAATTTCGCAGCACGCGCCACTGCTTGACGCCGCCGCCCGATGCCGTCTTCAGACACCCTTTGTTCGACAAGACCATCAGCCTGAAAGTTCACGATCTTTCCGGCTCCGGCTTCTCGGTGGAAGAAGATCAGACCGGCGCCGTGCTGCTGCCCGGCCTGATGATCCCGGCCATGGATCTGGTTTTCAGCGACGGCACGGTATTGCCCTGCATGGCCCAGGTGGTCTACTGCCGCCCCCGGGAAGGGAGCCGGGTGCCCACGGTGCGCTGCGGACTGGCCATTCTGAATATGGTGGTGGCGGATCACGTCCGACTGATCGGCCTCATGCACCAGGTGGCAGACCCCAACTCCTATGTATGCAACAAAGTGGATCTGGATAACCTATGGGATTTCTTCTTCGAAACCGGCTTCATCTATCCCCAGAAATACGAATTCATCCAGGCCAACAAGGATAAGATCAAAGCCACTTTCCAAAAGCTCTACCACCAAAGCCCCAGCATCGCCTCCCACTTCATTTACCAGCACAACGGGCGGATCCTGGCGCACTTGTCCACCCTGCGGTTTTACGAATCCTCCTGGATGCTGCATCACCATGCCGCGATCCGCAGCATCCACAACCGCGGCGGCTTGATCGTGCTCAACCAGATCGGACGGTTCATCAACGAATCCCACCGCCTGATCTCCATGCAAATGGATTATGTCTTCTGTTACTTCCGCCCGGACAACAAATTCCCGAGCCAGGTGTTCGGCGGGGTCGCCAACCACATCGGCGACCCTAAGGTCTGCTCGGTGGACACCTTCGCCTATTCCCATCTGGATTGCGACCCAACGGCCCTGCCCGAGCTGCCCGCGGAATGGCGCCTGGACGACATCCGGGAAGAGGACCTGCACGATCTGCGCAACTTCTACGAGATTCAATCCGGCGGGCTGATGCTCAAAGGACTGCATTTGAGCCCCGAACGGTACAAATGCGACGATGTGATCGCGGCCTTTCATAAAGTCGGCCTGAAACGCGAACGCCAGTTGCTGGCCCTGCGCTGGCACGATGCCCTGGTTGCGGTCGTCATGGTCAATATCGCCGACGTCGGTTTGAACCTGTCGGATCTGACCAATGCCGTCACCATCATCGTCGTGGACAGCCAGCAACTGACGCCGGCCATCGTCCAAACGCTTTTCCGGCTACTCTCCAGCTATTATGAAACCGAAGGCATACCGGTTTTGCTCTACCCTTCCCAAGCCGCGGAAGCCATGGGCCTGACGTCGGAGAAAAGCTACAACCTCTGGGTTTATGACACTCAGAACCTGGATCCCTATTTTAAATTTTTGAAGCGCCTCTTGAAGTCCATTCAACACTGATACATCTGAAACTGAAGTGGATATGACCGGCATGCAAGACGATCCCCTATCGCCCGATAACCGTCTCTACAACAGCCGAATCGTAGACAGCTACATCAAATTGCTCAAAAACCGGTACCGCCACGTGGAGATCGAAGAGGTACTGGAATATGCCGGCATGAAGCCCTATGAGGTTCACGATCAGGGCCACTGGTTCACCCAGGATCAGATCAACCGCCTTCACGTAATCCTCCAGCAGAAGACGGGACACGCCAATATCGCCCGGGAAGCCGGACGCTTCGCGGCCTCGCCCGAAGCCATGGGGGTCTTGCGCCAGTTCACCCTGGGCCTGATCGGCCCCAGCCGAGTCTACGAGCGCATCGGCCTGGCCACGGCCCGGGTGACCAAGGCCTCGGACTATCAAGCGCGCAGGATCGCCCACAACAGCGTCGAAATCACGGTGACGCCGCGTCCCGGGGTGCAGGAAAAACCGTTCCAGTGCGAAAACCGCATGGGGTTCTGGGAAGCCATCGCCGAGATGTTCAACGCCAAGGTGCCGCACATCGAGCACCCCCAGTGCATGTTCAAGGGGGACCGCGTCTGCCGCTATGTGATTACCTGGGAAGTTCAAGGCTCGGCCATCTGGAAACGGGCCAGAGACATGGGCGTGGTGGCCCTGCCCATCGCGGCGCTGGTCTTCGGCTGGCTGGACATGCACCTGGCCCTGGTTGCCATCCTGCCGGGACTGGTCAGCTTGATTCTGGGCTTGTCGCTCATGGCCGCTTACCAGGAGAAACGCGAAATCAAATCGGTGGTGGCGGGTTTACAGAACACCTCCAGCGAGTTGATCGAACAGATGGAGGTCAATTACAACAACGCCCGCTTGACCAACGAAATCGGCGAGGTTATCACCAGCCAGACCAACCTCGAAGATGTATTGGCCCAAGTGGTGCGAATCTTCCAAAAACGGTTGAACTACGACCGTGGCCTGATCATGCTGGCCAATCCGGAAGCCACGCGGCTGGTTTTCAGGGCCGGCTTCGGTTACAGCCCGGACAAACTGCACCTGTTGAAGCAGACCGCCTTCCACCTGGACCGCCCCGAGGCCGCCGGCCTTTTCGTGACCTGCTTCAAGGAGCAGAAACCTTTCCTGATCAACGACATCCACGACATCGGCCAGCAGCTTTCGGCGCGCAGCCTGGCTTTCGCCCGGGAGATCGGCTCCCAAGCCTTTATCTGTTGCCCCATCATTTGCGAAGGTAGCTGCCTGGGCGTTCTGGCCGTGGACAATCTTTCCTCCAAAAAACCCCTGGTGGCCTCGGACTTGAGCCTGCTGCGCGGCATCGCCCATGTCATCGGCATCAGCTTGCGCAATGCCGAACTGATCGCCGCCCGCAGCCGCCAGCTCCGGTCCATCCTGCACACCCTGGCGGCCAGCATCGATGCCCGCGATCCCTTGACCGCCGGCCATTCGGCCAAGGTAACCGAGTATGCCGTCGGTATCTGCCGGGAGCTGCAGTTGGACAGCGAGTTTTGCGAAACCGTGCGCGTGGCGGCCCTGCTGCACGATTACGGCAAGATCGGGGTGCCCGACGCCATCCTGAAGAAGCCGGGGCGCCTGACGCGCGAAGAGTACGATATCGTCAAAACCCATGCCCTCAAATCCAGGGAAATCCTGGAACAGATCCACTTCACCGGCCCGCTGAGCAATGTGCCCACCATTGCCGGTGCCCATCACGAAAAGATGGATGGCAGCGGCTATCCCCAGGGACTCAAGGGCGAAGAGATCCCCCTGGGCGCGCGCATCATCGCCGTGGCCGATTTCTTCGAAGCCATCACCGCCAAGCGCCATTACCGGGAGCCGATGCCCCTGGAGGTGGCCTTCCACCTGCTGGACAAGGAGCGCGACGTGCATTTCGAAGCGCGCATCGTGGACGCCTTCAAAGGGTATCACCGCAGGAATTTCGTTCAGGAATGGCAGCAGGAGGATCGGCTGCGAAAAGTATCATGACCGGATGCCTGAATCAAAGGTCGGCCGGTCCATAAATCGCCTTGAGCAGTTGCGCCGGTGAGGCCGTTTTGCTCACGAGGCACTCGGCCCCCGCCGCACGCATCGTCATGGCGACATGTTCATCTTCATACATGGAGAGCCCGACCACCCGAACCTCCGGCCGCTCTGCTTTTACATGTTGGGTGGCCTTGATACCATCCATGACCGGCATGGAAACATCCATGACCACCACGTCCGGCCTGAGCTGCCGGGAAAGCTCACAGGCTTCCACGCCGTTGGCGGCCTCACCCACCACCTCGATGTCCAGCTGGGTGGACACCAAGTGCACCAAGCCCTTGCGCATGATCTTGTGATCGTCGGCAAAAAGGACCCGGATTTTTGCGCCATGTCTTTTGGGCCTGGCCTTTTCGATCTTCTCGTGGATCACCGCCGGAGCCGCCTGGAGTTCCACCAGGTGGGGGGCCAACGGCAATTTCAAGGTGAAGCGGCAACCTTGCCCGGGGGCGCTTTCGATTGAAAAGGAACCGCCGATATAGCTGGCGCGTTCCCGCAGGCTCAGAAGCCCCAAGCCTAGTCCGGGCGATGTTTTTTGGCTGTTCAGGATCTCCGGATCGAACCCTTTGCCCTGATCGCTGACCGTAATGACGATCCGCGACTCGGAACTGCCGATGTCGATACAGGCCTTTTTGACCTCCGAATGCTTGACCGTATTAAACAACAGCTCTTGAATGGCGCGGAACACAAATATTTTTAAAGGGGCATTGCCGGAAAAGTCGATTTCATCGGCTTTCAATTGGACATAGAGACCAAACTGCTCCTCCATTTTCTGGATCAGCCAGCGCAGCGGCGGCACGATGCCGGCCAGTTGCAATACCGGCGGGCTCAGCTCATGCGACAGATTGCGCGATTTGCTGATGGCTTCCAACAAAAGGTTTTCGGCATTCTCCAAGAGGTCATCCGACGGCTGGGTTGCGGAAACCGCCTGCAACTGCATCTTGGCGCTGGCCAGAAGCTGCTGCAAATCGTCATGCAGAAGAAAAGATATCCGCTGGCGCTCCCTCTCCTCGGCCTCGATCAATTCAACCGCCAGCGCTTGCAGTTGCCTGGCGCGGGCATCGGCCAAGGCCGTGCGCTCAGCCACTTGCTGCTCGAGCGTCTTGTTCAAATCTTGCAGCGCCTGTTCCGCCCGCTTGCGCTCGGTGATGTCCAGCGCCGAGGCGAGCAGACACGGCTTGCCTTTGAGCGTCACCATTTCGGTCGATAACACGACGGTCTTGAGTTCTCCCCCCTTGGTCTTGACCACCCTTTCCTCGTTTTTGATATGGCCCTGGGCAAGCATTTCATCCAGCAACTTTTGCCGCTGCCCAGAGGCAGACCATATCTTGATGTCTAGGGCGGTGCGCCCGATAACTTCCTGGCGCGAATACCCCAATACCTTTTGGAAGGTTTCATTGACCTCCAAGAAGCGCCCTTCATCAAGGGAGCTGATACTCATCATGATGCTGCTCGCATGAAAGGCGGTCTTGAATTGGTGTTCGCTTTCGTGCAACTTCTCTTGGGCGCGCAAAATACTTCGGCCCGAGAAGAGGGATAACCCCGTGTTGATGAGCACCAGGGCCACAATCAGCCCAATGATCAAGATACCGGCCTTCGTCTGGGCGGAATGGATCGCGGATTGGCTGATCTCCATCAAGCGCTGGGTATCGTCCGAAATGAATTGGGTTTTCATCCAAAGCTGAGAGACCAGCACATCGCGGCGTTCCTCGGCCGCGCGGCTGGCCGATGGAGCGCCGCTCGAAATCAGTTTTTCGAGGAATTCGCCGAGTTCACGGGCGTTGTCGTTGATTTGGCGGACAAGCGCTTCTTCACTGGCATCGATCGATGCCAGACTTCCCAGGAGCGCTTCCAGCGACTTTCGTACGGATATGATCTGGCGGATGCTGCTTTCGTCCGGCTGGGTCGGAAAGCGGGCCAACATGAGATTCAAGGCATCGGTCTTGTCCTTGATCGCACTGTAGGCCTGCACGCGCGCCGATTCACGCCGGATGCCATCGAGGATCGCAAAAACGATGCAGAGAATCACTCCGGAAATCACCACCGATGCGGCCATGCTCAGCAGGAGTTTGGTTTTGATTCCCATTGGCGGCTACCTGAAAATGGTGACGGTTTTTGGCGCCACTTCATCCAGAATACCGGTATGCAAGTAATTTAAGACATCAGGTAAAGCCTTGAGGTCGCCGTTTTTGCCCGATTGCCACACTGTATAGCTCTTTAACGAGGTCACGACGGACTGACCGAAAGTGACGTTCAGTCTGGTTTTGGGCCATGACTCCTGCAGGAATTCCGGTGCGAACCCCCACTTGCGCGAAATCAGGTCGATGGTCTCCGCATCGCCGGCCCGGGCAAAACGCTCCGCCTTGATCAGCGCTTTGAGCAGCCGCCGGAGCGGCTCGGACTGCTCGAGAAAACGGGCCCTCGTCGCCAGCAGCCAATGAAACGCCAGGTTGTTTTGAATATCCCAATGGACCATATTCCCGCCCAGACGCTTTTTGGCCCCGAAGGCGAATATTTCAAAGGCGGAAACCGCATCCACTTCTCCGCTGGCCAAGGCCTCGATCTGCCGGTCGGCCGGAATATCCACAAAGGTGATCTCTTCTTGGGGGACGTTTTCGATCACGAGGAAGGTGAAAAGGAAATAGTCGCTGGTGGTGAGGGCGGTGAAGCCGACCCGCTTTCCCCGCAGGTCCGTCGGTTTGCGGATGCCTCTGTCCTTGCGGGCAATGATCTGGCTGCCCGTGGTGGTGCCGATCGAGGCCAGCACCCGCAGATCAGGCTCTTTGAACGCCATGGCGGCAAAGGCGATATCCGACGCCGTGGCCACCTGGACCTTGCCCTGGCACATCGCTTCCATGGCCTCTTTTCCCGAAGGGAAAAGCGTCAATGTCACCTCGAGGCCCGCCTCCTGGTAATAGCCTTTTTCCGCCGCGATGAGCACGAGCCCGGAATAGGGCGCCGCCTGGGTGGCCAGCGACAATTTAAGCAGCGCTGACGGCGGCACCTGTTGCGCGACGGCCGGATAGCCCCCTGAAAAAAAAAGCACCGAGAGCAACATGACTTTCAGCAGCCTTGTCGGAGGGGATGGGGTCTTCATCTGCGCTCCTGTTCTGCGGACCGGGATTTTTTACCCCCGCTCGATTGTTATGATGCCGGATACCTAAGTGGAATGTTTAACATCAGGTCGCATCCATCGCAAGATTTCAAGCATTGTAGGACAAGGAAAGTGCTGCGTGATGCAATCGCGGCTCGCCCAATGGGGCCGATCATGGATTTTTTGAGGGGGCTGACGCCGGACGGGAAGTGCCGCAAAAGGAGGGGAATAATTCGCTAAGGCAAGATTAATAAAGACGCTGGGCCCTATTCTCGGGTCATGCGACCCAGCGTCCTTTAGCCACCGCGCTCCTTTGGGAGGGGGTCACGTCGGAACGGCGATGGAACGAACTTCCGAAGACGATTCGATGACCGCCGCCGCATGGGCATGCCCGTAGAACGGCCATTTGTGGAAAAACCACTCGTTCCACAGCAATGGGATGATCCACCAGAAATTCCAGATCAGGGACTCGCCGTGCAAGAGCCGTTCGGCCACGCTGTGCGCCATGTGCGGGTTGCCCAGGCCCCAGTAACCGAAGTTAAAGTAGTAGAAGCCGAGGTAATTCAGCACGCCGAGCAGGCCCACGCCGGCGGTGCGAAACCAGAAGGCCGGCCAGCCATCGGGGTCTTGCAGCGGGACCCGGTCGTCGAAGTAATGATGCCAGGCCAGAAACGGCATCAGGGTGAAGCCGGCGATCTCGGCCGCATGGTACCACAGGAAACGCGCCAGGCTGTCGTTGTGATGCTGCGCCAGGGCCTGGGTCATGTCCGGCAGCCATAGTGGCGCCAGCGTCACGCAGCCGAGGGCGATGAGGTAGCCCAGGGCCACGATCAGGACGAACGCCAGGGCGCCTTTCAATGGCTGAGCCAGCTTGATGAGCGACCACGGTTTCCCGCGCCAGACGTTGGCGGTCATGAAGAGGAGGACGATCATCCACTCCCACCAGCCAAAGACCCAATGCACATGAGCGGTGCCGGCGATCGCTTCCCACCACGGCAGGTTGAGGCCGACGGAGCTTCCGAAGGTTTTGCCGTAGACCAGGCCCCAGAAGGGGACGATCAACACCACATAGAAGAACAAGGTGCCCAGGGAGGCCCAACTGAATTCGGCCAAGCCGGCCATGGGCTGTTTGAGGTCGCTGGGCCGGATGGGCCATTTGGCAAATATGATCGTGACGGCCGGGTAACTGAAAAACCCGATGAGCACAAAGCAGACCACGGCCCGTTCCGCGTAACGGGCGGCACCGGCCAGTTTTTCGATGCTCGCGGCCATGCTGCCGGCCGCATCGGCGGCCGGGGGCAGATAGGCGCCGCCGCCCGCAGCGGCCAGGGCCGTAAGGTTGCTCTGGCTGAGAAAGTTGACCCCCAGCCCCAGCACCCGGTAGAAAACCACGTGAATCACCAGCCATACCAGCGCCAGGTTCATGAGCATGAGCACCACGCCCTTGGCCGGCTGGGGCAGCTTCTCGAACGGCCAGTCGCCCAGGAACATGTGTTGCCACAGGCCGACCAGGATCATCATGGCCAGGTACATGACGAAGGGATAGGGAAAGGCGCCCACCGCTCCCCGGGGGTCGCTGAAGATAAACCACAAGCCCCAGGCGATGACCGTAAAGGTCGCCAGGGCGAAGATACCGGTCGCCGGTTGCCCCCAATGGGCCTTGATCTCTCCGCTCATAACACCTCCGTTGTTTTGCTATTATTGAATCGAACGCTCTTTTTCCGGCCCGGCCTAATTGACTCGCTGCTGGCGCCCGGCCCACTCCTTCTGGCGCAGGACGAACTTTTGCACCTTGCCGGTGGAGGTTTTCGGCAGGGACATGAACTCCACGGTCTTGGGGGCCTTGAAGCGCGCCAGGTGCGCCTTGCAAAAGTCGATGATATTCTCGGCGCTGGGCGAGGTGCCCGGTTTGGCGGTGATGAAGGCCTTGGGGACCTCGCCCCATTTGGCATCGGGCGCCGCCACCACGGCCACTTCCAGCACATCCGGATGGCGGTAGAGCACGTTTTCAACTTCCACGGTGGAGATATTCTCCCCGCCCGAAATGATGATGTCTTTCATGCGGTCCATGATCTGGATGTAGTTGTCGGGATGCATCACCGCCAGGTCGCCGGAGTGGAACCAGCCGCCCTCGAAGGCTTTGCGGGTCGCGGCGTCATCCTTGTAGTAGCCGAGCATGACCACATTGCCACGCATCACGATCTCACCGATGGTCTGGCCGTCGCGCGGCACGGGTGCCAGGGTGGCTGGATCGATCACATCCAGGAATTGGGACACGGCGTAGGCCACCCCCTGGCGCGCGCGCAGGGCGGCGCGTTCCTTGGCCGGCAAGGCGCTCCACTCGGCCTGGGTGGCGCACACGGTGAAGGGACCGTAGACTTCGGTGAGTCCATACACATGGTTGAGGTTGGCCCCCATGGCTTCCATCTGCTCCAGAATTGTGGGTGATGGCGGTGCGCCGCCGGTGGCGATCTCCAGGCGCCGTTTGAATTTGGTCTCTTTGGCGGCCGGATGATTGGCCATACCGATCAACACAATGGGCGCCCCACACATGTGGGAGACCTCCTCTTTATCGATCAGCCGGAAGATCTCGGCCGGATCGACCTTGCGCAGGCACACATGGGTGGCGCCGGCCGCCGTCACCGCCCAGGGAAAGCACCAGCCGTTGCAGTGGAACATGGGCAGCGTCCAGAGATAGACCGAGTCGTAGCGCAGCCCCACCTCCAGGCAATCGCCCAGGGCGTTGAGGTACGCGCCGCGATGGTGGTACATGACCCCTTTGGGTTTGCCGGTGGTGCCGCTGGTGTAGTTGATGGTGATCACGCCCCGTTCGTCGGGCACCTCGATGGGCAGCGCTTCGGGGCTCCCGCTTTGCAGGAAGCTTTCGTAATCCGGGCCCTCCAGGGGCATCGCGGGGCTCTGGTCGCAGATGTTGACGAAGGTCTTGATCCCGGTCAGTTCGGCCAGGCTGGGCTGCACCAGCGCGGCAAATTCGTTGTCCACGAAGCAGGCCTTGGCATCCGAGTGATCGAGGATATAGGCCACCTCCTGGGTCGAGAGGCGGATGTTCACCGAGACCAGGGCCGCGCCGATCATGGGCACCGCAAAATGGGCCTCCAGCATCGGGCTGGTGTTGGGGCAGATGAAGGCCACCTTGTCGCCCGGGCCGATCCCGATCTTTTTCAAGCCGCTGGCCAGCCGGTTGACCCGCTCGTAAAACTGGCGATAGGTGAACCGGCGCTCCCCATCGACAATCGCCAGTTTATGGGGGTAAACCTCCACACTGCGGCGGATGAAATTAACCGGGGTCAACACTTCATAATTCACGGACGGATAGCTCATGATCGTTTCCTCCTCGATAGATGGGGCCTGGCGTGCGGTCCACTCTTTCGGGTGGCCCGTCGCCCAGCGCCTCTGGGGTGCCGATAAATTCGGCGATGGTGGCAATCTATCGGGGGGGCATCCATCTGTAAATCGGACGGCTACCGGTTTTCGGCAAGGCGGATCGCCTCTATTGCGTTCGGCAATCCTCGTAGGCCGAACTAGGTAAATTACCTATTGGGCAGTAAATCTCGGTGAACCTTCACAGGGCGTTCAGGTCATGTCCCGGGGCACCATTGGCCACTCATTTTAGTGCCGCTTGGACGCAGCGCAGGAAAAACGGCCTGGACTGTCTGAGCGCAGCGAGTTCCCAGGCCGTCCGGAGCGCGTCCATAGCGGCACTTGAATGGGTGGCCGGTGACCCGGGACATGACCTGAACGCCCTGTGCGCGCATCAGCTTCGAATAATGCTGTTAGGCGAGAATCGTAATCCATTGAGGACTACTACTATGGCGTTTTCTGGGCCGCATCTCTCTCCACCCAGACGATGGCATAACGGATCAGCTCCAGCGAATTTTTGAGCCCCAGCTTCTCCTTGATGCGCTCCTTGTGAGTGCCGATGGTCTTGACGCTCAAGTTCAGGCGGCTGGCGATGTCGCTCGGCCGCAAACCTTTGCCGACCAGGTGAAGTACCTCCATCTCCCGGGCAGTCAGGCTCTGTATGGGCGATTGCCCCAGATCGGCCGGCCTGTTTTTATACTTCTTGAGCACATTGGAGATCATCTTCTCGCTGAGAAATATCTCGCCGCGCAGGATTTGGCGAATGGCCCGGATGACCAGCTCGGAGGCCTCCTCTTTGTTGATATAGCCCCGGGCGCCGGCCAACAGGCAGCGCTCGGCATGCACGTTCTCGTCATGCATGGAGAGCACCAGGATCGGCAACTCTTTTTTCTCCTGGACGATCTGGCGCACCAGTTCGAGCCCGTTGCTGTGCTTTAAGGAAAGATCGACGATCACCATATCGGGTTGGAGTTTTTCAATGGCCTTTCTGGCTTCGCCGACATCTTCGGCCGTGCCGCACACCACCAAATCTTTTTCCTGCTGAATCAGATCTGCCATCCCCATGCGGAAGATGGGATGGTCCTCGACAATCAGAATCCGAATGGGTGGACCTTCTGTGGACGAGCGGGTGTCGCTCATGACGATGACTCCTCTATCTGCGGCAAGCGAAAGCAAAGCGAAACCAGCGAGCCCGTATCCCCCAGCCGCCGGGCCCCTAAGTCGGCGCCGATGCGGCGCGCCCGGTAGTGCATGATGCGAATCCCCATGCCGGTCAGCTTGAGGCTCTTGGGCATGCCCTGGCCGTTGTCCCGGATCTGCAGCTCCGCAGAGGTGCCGTGGTGCTTGAGGCTCAAGGTGATCGTATCCGCCCGGCCGTGCTTGACGGCATTGTAGGCCGCCTCCCGGGCGATATAATAGATATGCGTGGCCACGCCCACATCTTCCAGGAGCACCTGACGGTCGAGCTCGAAGTTGCAGGTCACGCCATAGATCTCTTGGATGTCGCCGCACAGCTCGCGCAGAATCAGCTCCAGCCCGCTTTCGGCGATATTGACCGGGCACAGCCCCCTGGAGATGCGGCGCGTCTTGGCGATCGCCTCCCGGATCAGATCCCGGATGCGGTCCACCGCGGCCAGCTCCGGATACTCGATGGCCCCCAGCTTCTGGCGCAGGACCTTGTGGAGCACCTCGATCCCCAGCAAGTGCGAGCACAGGTCGTCATGCAGGTACTGGCCCACCTGCTGGCGTTCCATTTCGCTGATATCGATGATCTCGCGCTCCAGGCGCTGGGTTTCGGTCAAGTCTTCCATGGCGCACAGCATGCAGGGTTCACCCCAGATGCGCACCGTTTCGGCGCTGACGATACCGGTGCGCGCCTCGCCTTCGGCGGTAATGAAAGCCAGCTCCATGTCGCGCACACTGCCCTGGTCCCGCAGGGCCTGAACCAGGCGCTGGAGATCGTCCGCATTCCTGAAAAATTGAAGCTCGGTCAGGTTTTTGCCCACCACGTGGCGATGGGTCCGGCCGATCAATTCCAGAAAGCTGTCGTTGGCGTTGATCACCCGATGGTCGCCGATACGGGCGATGAAAATTCCACTGGGACTCGAACGAAACGCTTTGGAGAACATCTCCTCGCTTTTTTGAAGTGCCTCGGCGGTCTTGCGCCGTTCGGCAACTTCGGCTTCCAGTTTCGAACTATACTGCTCCAGGCGTTCCATGAAGTCATTGTAGTAGATGCCCAGCTTGCCGATTTCATCCCTGCTGCGAATCGCCATGCGGCCCGTCAGATTACCCTGAGCCCCGGCCGCCAACTGTTTTTCGAGTTGGCGCAAGGGCCTCGTGATGCTGCCGGCGATGGACAGGGTCGTCACCAGCACGATGGCCAGCACGAGCACCAGGGTAGTAAAGATCGTCACGCGGAGGGCCTTCAAGGGGGCATAAAATTCGTCGAGGTAGCCGGTGGCCCCCACGATCCAGTCGTACTCCGGGATATGGTTGTAGATCACGATTTTCTTGCGCGATTGGCTCTCACCCGGGTTTTGCCAGTTGTAAATCAATTTGCCGCTTTTGGTCTCGCATTGGCGCCGGATGATGTACTGCCCGTCCGCGTCCTGGGCATTGTACAGCTCGCCGCTGAGATACGGATGGATGATGGCCTGCCCCTGGCCGTCGATCACATAGGAATAGCCGGTTTTACCGAATTGAAGCGCCATGATGCGCTCTTTGAAATCGGAAATATTGATGAGCTGCCGAAACTCATCGCGATAGGAGGAGACCGAGATGATCCAATCCCAGGGCTCGAAGTAGATCATATAGAGCGCTTTGGACCGGGGCCGGGTATCGCCGGGGTTCTGCCATTCGTATTCCAGGTAGCCCTCCTTGCGCCGGACTTGCTCGATGATGAAGTCGTATTCGGAGAAGTTGACCCCGGCCACCCCCGCAAGGGGATGCTCGACAGCCGTGCCCTGGGAATTGAGGCAGTAGATATACCCTGTTTGGCCGATGGTCTGGCTGAACAACATGGTGCGCGCCGCAGCCTTGGCGGCTTCCACGGTCCGCCGGCCCGCGGCGTGCTCGGCATGCAGCGCCGCGACGATCTCCCGGTTCTTCTCGGCCACGGCCCGCAAGTAGTTTTTGATCGAGGCCTGGGCCGCGGTCTGGACCGTGCTCAAGATCGTGGTGGTGGCGCTGGTCAGCTCGTTTTCGATGTTGTCGGAGATGATTCGGCTCACTTTGTAGTAGATGATCCACCCGCCGATGGCCATGGCCAGGGTGAACAACAAGGCGTAGATCCCGAACATCTTGAAGCGGATGGGCAGGTTACGGAAAGTGAAGCGTTTTGCTTCCATGACAAGACCTCGCGCGCGGTGGTGTGCAACGGCTCCCGGCGGAGCGTTTTCAAAAAAAGGCCGATCGTTCTGCATCGCTGCGCAAGCCCGTCAGGCGAAGGGACTAGAGGCGGGCCTTGGGCCATCGCCCCCGGCAGGCGATCAACGGAGTGTAGGTAAAGCGGCGCGGATCGGCGAAAAATTTCTGAAACGCTTCTGCGAATTCCCGGTAGCCGCCGGCGAATTCGGGGAAGTCGTAGCCGCTGCGCACCACGGCGACCTCCAGCTTCTTGGTCCAGTTGAAGGCGTCCACCTCCTGGAGCGGCCCGAAAATCAGGTGGTGGGGGGACATCATCATGTCGATGGCTTCAAAACCCAGGTCATACAAAAAGGAGTATAGTCTGACGCCCACGTAAGGATCGAAATCGGCCGTTTCTTCCAGGCGGCGGGTGATACCGCGCAGGGCCGACATCAACCGCTCGGGCATCTCGAAGTGGTTGAGGCAGTTGTAGTCCAGATCGATCAGGCACAGAATCCCGCCGGGATTGAGGATGCGGGTCAGGTTCTGGACGATCTGGAAGGCCCGGCTGCGATTGTACTCCAACATGAACCGCGCCCAGATGAAATCGAAGCTGCCGAGTTCGGTGATGGGTTTGACCAGGTTGTGGCGCACAAACTTCAGGCCGTCGGCGCCGTACTTCCCGGTGGCGTGGGCGATGCGTTCGGCGGACAGGTCCACGCCCACGGCCGTGCCGCCGGGCTGGGCCATCTCGAAAAGAAAACGGGTGGTGATGCCCGGTCCGCAGCCCATGTCGCCCACGCGCATGCCCGGCTGCAGCCCGGCCCAGGCGGCCTGCCGCTCCAGAGCCGCGCGGTCGGTCTTGCGCTCCAGGCGCTCGATCTCGTCTTTGTTCTCCATCAGGTAATCGGAAGCATTTTCCATCGTTTATCCTCTTCGGCGATCGAAAAATCGGCATGCCGCCAGCGGGACATCCGGGCGGGTCATGCCCGCAGGGTGGCCGTCAGGCGCAGCGGGTTGGCCAGCAGGTCCAAGGCGTCGAGAATGGAGGTGCATACCACCTGGGCGGCCGCCAGCGTCGCACCCCAGGCGCCTTCATTCAGGATGAGGCCGATGCCCAGGGCCGCTTCCCGGAGCATCAGCAAATCGTTGCGGCCGTTGCCGATGGCCGCGGCGTGGGCCGCGCCCAGGCGGCGCAAATAGTCGCGTTTGGCTTCATCCTGACGCTCCGGCGGCAGAATATGGACCGTGGCGGGGACGGCGCGCAACTGCGTTTGCACGTTACCGAAGGTGTCGGCCGTGACCACGTGCAGGGCAAGGCGGCGACTCAGGGCCTGAAGCCGCTCGCCCACACCGTCCACGACCCGTCCGTCCACCGCCAGGGTCCCATTGAAGTCGAGCACCAGATGGGCCAGTTGCAACTCACCGTAACCGGGGATGGCGATGGCGATCATATTATGAGTTGTCACCGTTCAAAAAACCACCCAGCGCGCCGAGCACAGAGCCTTCGCCTTTGCTACCGCCGCGCTGGGGCGCAGCCTGCAGCATGCGGCCGGCCAGGCGCGAGAACGGCAGCGATTGCAGCCATATTCTGCCCGGCCCCTGAAGGGTGGCAAAAAAGAGCCCCTCGCCGCCGAACAGCGCCGATTTGATGCCGCCGGCCTGCTGGATATCGAACTGCACGCTGGGTTCCAGAGCCACGACGCAGCCGGTGTCCACGTGCAGCATTTCGCCGGCCTCCAGTTTGCGTTCGACCACCGTGCCGCCGGCATGCATGAAAACCATGCCGTCGCCGTCCAGTTTCTGCATGATGAAGCCTTCACCGCCGAACAGACCGGTGAGAATCTTTTTCTGGAAGAAGATACCGATGGAAACCCCCTTGGCCGCGCACAGGAAGCTGTCCTTCTGGCAGATCAGGGAGCCGCCGATCTCCTTCAAATGCACCGGGATGATGTTGCCCGGATAAGGCGCGCCAAACGCCGCATGGGCCTTGGCCTGGCCCTTGTTGGTGAAGACGGTCATGAACAGGCTTTCGCCGGTGAGCAAGCGCTTGCCGGCCCCCAGGAGCTTATCCATGAAACCGCTCCCGCCGGTGCCGGAGCCGTCGCCGAAGATGGTTTGCATCTCCACCCGGCTGTCTTTGTACATCATGGCGCCGGCCTCGGCCAGGGCGCTCTCGCCCGGGTCCAGTTCGATCTCCACGAACTGCATCTCGGTGCCCACGATCTTGAAGTCGATCTCGTCGGAGCGGCGCAAGGCCCCGGTCGGCGGCGGCACGGGCGCCTGAAAGGCCTGGGGCGCCTGGGGGGTGGTCAACTCGCTGATGGTGTTGATCGGCTGCCACTGGGCAAATCCTTCGCGCCAGCCAAAACCGTTGGGATTGCTAAGGGCCTGGGCCGCGGCCTGGGCCTGGTCCAGCGGTCCGATCTGCTTGCCGTCATAGCTCAAAAACCATTGGGTCATACCGTTCTCCTTGCAGGGTTCGCTTGGTTTGCCATTCTAGTCTAAAAAATCACTTCCATCCCGACCTGTTGATGCAGCGCCGTCAACGTTTCGCGATCCAGGCGCAGTTGTTCGGCTAAAGTGCGCAGGTAATCGATCTCTTCGTCGGTGTCCACGCTAATGGCCAGAATGGAGGCCAGGTAGACCTGGCGGGCCAGTTCGGGCGACGTGGCGGCCGCGGCGATGGCGTGCAGGGGCTTGGGGTCCAGCAACTCATGCATGATGAACTGATGTTCTTCCGGACTCAACGCCACGCGCTTGAGGCGGTCGAGGATCGCGCCGCGCTCGTGGGCATCGATGGCGCCGTCGGCATTGGCCGCGGCGATCATGGCCTGGATCAGCAGCACGGCGTTCCCGGCAGCGGCGTCGGCAGGCGCCGGTGCTGCCGGTGCGGTCAGTGAGATCGGTGGCGGCGGTGGCGGCGTCGCCATGGGCCCACCGGGCAGCGGCGGCGGCGTCGAAGCGCCGGGTGCAGCCGGCGGCGGCATGGGTGGCGGTGCACCGGGCGCAGCTGTGCCGGAAGGTTTGTTCATGTAATGCTCCACGGCCTCCATGGCCACCCCCAACAGGCCCAAGGCCGCGCCTCCCTTGACCAGGGAACCCAGGCCGCCGCCGCGCCGCATGCCGCCGCCCCCCATGCCGCCGCCCCCCATGCCGCCGCGCAGCAAGCCACCCAACATTTTTTCAGGATTAAACATCGTCGTCTTCCTTCCAGTTGCAATTTAAAGCGTGGTCTGTTCAATTGGCCGCGCTAAACGAAAGCTGATTTTCAAACGAACCCCTTCGGGTGTCAAGGGAGATTTCATTGCGTCCGTTCACTTTCCAACCCATCGGAACCATTCGATCCTGTTTCAGCGAAAAGTTCGGCATCCCGCGCCAGCCGCGCCTGGTGCCCGCAGCCCGGGCCGTGCTGGAGATCGTCCCGCCCTTCGATAAAGCCGAAGCCTTCCGGGGCCTGGATGCTTTTTCCCACCTCTGGCTGATCTTCGTTTTCCATCAGTGCCTCGCCCATCCCTGGAAAGCCACGGTGCGGCCGCCGCGCCTGGGCGGCAACCGGCGCGTGGGGGTCTTCGCCAGCCGCTCCGGCTTCCGGCCCAACGCCATCGGCCAATCGGCCGTCCAGTTGCTGGGCATCGAAAGAAAGAAAGGCACCCTGCGCCTGAATCTGGGCGGCATCGACCTGCTCGACGGCACCCCCGTGCTGGACATCAAACCCTACCTGCCCTACGCCGACGCCATCCCCGACGCCACGGCCGGCTACGCCCCCGAGGCGCCCGCCGGCCTCAAGCCGGTCGTGTTCGCGACCCCGGCCGAACAGGCCTGCGAGAGCGCAAACCCTGCGGCCTACCCCGATCTGAAGGCGCTGATCACCGGCCTGCTGGCCCAGGACCCGCGGCCGGCTTACAAAGATGGCGATGAAGGAAAGTCATACGGCATGCGCTTGTGGGATCTGAATGTGCGTTTTCGAGTGGATGGGGATCAAATCGTGGTGGAGTGCATAAAGGCCGCCCATTTCGAGAGCGGCCTCTTGACTGAAGGGTGTGAATCCGATTAATCGAAAGCCATCTCGGTCTTCCACACCTCCCACACCTTGCCCACCAGGTCGGGGCCGGGTTTGAGGGTGGGTTTACCGGGCCGCCAGCCCGAGGGGGTGGCCTCCTTGCCCTTGCTGTCGCGCACCAGTTGGAAGGCCTGTACCTGGCGCATGCTCTCGTGGATGTTGCGGCCGACCGGCGGGGTGAGCACTTCGTAGCCCTGCACCACGCCTTCGGGGTCGATGATGAAGCGCCCACGCGTTTCCACACCCGCCTCTTCGTCGTAGATCCCGAACACCTTGCCCACCCGCCCGCCGGCATCCGAGAGCATGGGAAAGGGCACGCCACCGTTGACCATCTTGGCCAGTTCGTTGTCGTTCCACATCTTGTGCACGAAGATGCTGTCGATGCTCATGGAGAGAATCTCCACGCCCAGTTTCTGAAATTCATCGTATTTTTCGGCAACTGCCGAAATCTCGGTAGCTCAGACAAAGGTAAAATCACCGGGATAAAAGCATAGCAGCACCCATTTACCGAGGTACTCCGACAGCTTAACCGAAACGAACTTGCCTTGATGATAGGCCGGGGCGACGAAATCCGGCGCTTTTTTACCGACTTTGATCATGGGTGCAACCTCCTTGAGGGGTGTGGTTTCTTTGCTTTCGGTGGGTTCCACCGTTTCTCCGACCGGTCCGCCCGTGGGACGGGCGCAACCGACCTTCATCTCTTCTCCCATAAGATCTCCTTTCTGATAGAAGCGGTTTCTAAAGATTAAACATCCAGCCAGATGTCGGCTTCACCGCCACAATGGCTGCAAACGGCGTGCCCTTTGGTTTTTCCCTGGCCCTGTTCGACCACATGGGGGGTCTCTCCGGTCAGGTGATCCGCCAAAGTGCAGGTAACCACCATCTCGGCTTCGTTGCCGCAGTTCTTGCATTCACACACTTGTTTGAATTTCTTTTCCTGCATAGAGCGCCTCCTTTGCATGGGTTTGGAACTAAAAACCAGCCGAACGGGATCTCGTAACGATCAAACTAAAAAGATAAGCAGCTATCCTAGAGCGCGCACCGTGGAAAAACAGAAGATAGCGTTGCGGTAAACCGTGACCAGGTTCATGGTGGGGAAATCATTGCGCAACAGAATGTGAGTGGTCTCCATGTTGGGATAGCCCTTCTCTCGGCCAGGATTTTCACCGCCGCCAACCGTTGGGGGAAATGGGCCATGCCGTCGGCAAGCGCCCTCTAAGTCGTGATGCCCATAAGGCGGTTCGACCCAGCCTATTATTGATAATGTTTACCATCTAAGAAATATTAGCGATCGAGTCAACATGTTTTTTGCGCCATACGGCAGTATCGCCATGGCACCCGATATGCTTATACAAGCTGGATATCTCCGCCCGGCGTCGCCGCTCCCCAAGGCGGGATGCCGGCATAGACTACTTAAGGGCAGGTGTTTTCTTTTCAGCAAAAGCAATGGCGCTGCCATCGATGAGAATGGTCGGAAGATCACCCTCTTCGGGCCAGGCAAGGACGACCGAAACATCGCTGTGACCGGCCAGGGGCAGGTAATGGGCCCGCAAAAAAGCGAAATCCAGGTGTTCCAGGGCCTGCTGGGTCAAGGCAATGATTCGTTCGAGGTGCGCGGTGTCCGCACCGGGCTTGAAATAACTGGTGAGCGCGCGATGGTAGACTCTTTTGATCTCCGTTTCGACGCAATGTTTGGTCAGATCGAGATCGATTCGCATAAGCAACCATCCGATTCCCGCCAGGCGGGAAGGTTAAGGACACAACCGACTATTAACCCTAATAGAGAAGAGGTCCACCATGCAAAAAGACATTCTGGTCATCGGCGGCGGTCCCGCGGGCATGATCACCGCGCTTACCGCCAAAAGCGTCTACCCCGATCGTTCGGTGGCGGTGGTCAAGGAGATCGGCGACGGCGTGATCCCCTGCGCCATTCCCTACATGGTCCACACCCTGGCCGACCCAAGGAGCAACCTCATGGCCACGGCGCCCCTGGACAAGGCCGACATCCAGACCATCGTGGATAAAGCGATGGCGTTGGATGCGACGGGCAAATGGGTGGAACTGGCCTCGGGCGAACGCATCGCCTATGATCGCCTGGTTCTGGCCACCGGCATGATGCCGGCCCTGCCGCCCATTCCGGGCATCGAAACCCCCGGCGTTTTTGCCATCGAGAAAAGCCTCTCGGCCATGGGCCGGCTCAGGGAACGCTGCCGCGGCGCCAAGCGCATCGTCATCTTAGGCGGCGGCTTCATCGGGGCCGAATTCGCCGACGAAATCGCCCGGGCCAAAACCGCCGAGGTGCATATCATCGAGATGATGCCCAAACTGCTCTACTTCGCTTTCGACGATGAGTTCTGCGACCAGATCGAAAGCGAACTCAGGACCGCCGGTGTCCATCTGCACCTGGGTCGGCGGGCCCTTGCGATCAATGGGAAAGAACAGGTCCGATCGGTCACCCTGGATAACGGCGACGAGCTTTCCGCCGATCTGGTCATCGTGGGCGTGGGCGGCAAACCTAACATCGCCCTGGCTGAAAAGGCCGGCCTGCGCATCACTTCGGGCGGTGCCATCTGGGTGGATGCCTACATGCGCACCAATGCCGATAATATTTTCGCCGTTGGCGATTGCGCCCTGAAAAGGGATTTCTTCACCCGCAAGGAGGTGCCGGTGTGGCTGGCCTCCACGGCCACGGCCGAGGCGCGCATCGCCGGCACCAACATCTATGGCATCCGCGTACTGCGCCAGATCCAAGGCACCATCGCCGCCTTTTCCACCAAAATCGGCCAAACCGCCTTTGCCAGCGCCGGACTGACCAGCCGCATCTGCGGCATCGAAGGATTCCGATGGGTTGCGGGCAGCGCCGTGGCCCCGGACCACCACCCCGGCACCTTGCCCGGAGCGGCGCCCATGAATGTCAAATTGGTCTTTGCCGACCGGGCCGGCGCGTTGCTCGGCGGCCAGATGTCCGGGGGGCCCTCGGTGGGCGAGTTGATCAATGCCGTCGCCATCGGCATCCAGAAGCAGCTCAACGTACGCGAGTTGGACATGCTGCAAATCGCTACGCACCCATTGCTGACGTCGGCGCCGACGGTGCATCCGCTGATCGCCGCCGGCCATTCGGCCCTGGGCATCCTGCGTGGGCGCGCGAACCGTCCTTGATCCGAGACCGATCTTTATCAACACGACGGCTGCGGCTGAACCCTTATGGATTCGACCGCTGCCGTGGCTTTTTTAGAGTGGCCCCGCTTGCTTCTCCGCCCCGACGCCCCGGCATGGTAAACAGGTCGTCCGCGAGCCCATCGTTGATCCAGGCCTGGATGACCTCGCCCAGTTCGCCGGCAACGAACGGCACTACCCGAATTCCCTGGGCCGCCAGCAACGCCTGAATCGGACGGGAGATGGCGCCGCACACGAGGGTATCCACCCCCAACGCCACCAGCCGGCGAACCTTTTTCACCGGCAGATCGGTCCTGAAAGCCTCGAGGTGCTCGGTGACGATGGCGCCGGAAAGGACTTCCACAATGCAAGCATGCCCGGCCGCATCGAACTGGGGGGCGATGCGGTTGTTCCATGTCGCAAAGGCCGCCTTCATACGGGTGGTTCCCATCATGGTATGGTGTAAGCGCTATTTTATGCTTCTTAACCGATGCCGCTCGGTTCGCCACTGGTCCAGTTGCTGGATCTGGGAGACCAGTTCGAAGCACTCCATGCGGAAACAGCGCACATCCCCTTTGCGGCCGGGATCGATGCACTCCGCGAAGTAATGAAAAATCGTACAATCGGAGCCGGCGGCCAGTTGACTCAGCAGGCCGGCCAGCCGCGCGGCGGTGGGATAATAGTCGGCCACATCCAGTGGCCCGGCATTGATTTTGCCGACCATCTTTTTCAGTGCCCGGTATGTATCGTATTGCCGTCGGATCGCCGCTTCCGAGCCCTTCAAGGCCTCCTCGCGCTGCCGCTTGAGTTCATCGAGGGTCATTATTTGCATGATCAACCCTCCTGGTGAATGCGTTGGCCTCCACCATTGATTAAAATGACGCCTCCCGTTCCCAGCCCTTTGGGAACGGGAGGTTATTTCATCTTCAATTACATCTCCGTCTCCGGGTGGAAAACATTGACCTCCTTGAGGTCGTCGTGCAGGTAAGCCCGCTCGTTGGGGCCCAGGATTCCCAGCGAGAGACAGATCAAGGTCCACAGGTGCACCACGCCATAGTTTTTCCCGTAATGCTCGCTGAGCTCGTGGATCTGGGCATGGCAGTTGTGGCAGCCGGCGATGCAGTAGTCGGCGCCGGTGTTCTGGATCTGGGCATCTTTCAAGCGTCCATATTCCAGGCGCTGCTCCTTGTATCCCGACTGCAGGAAGCCGCCGCCGCCGCCGCAACAGTAATTGTTCGAACGGTTGGGCTGCATGTCGATGAAGTTCTCTTCGCCCACCACCGATTTGACCACAAAACGCAGATCCTCGGCAATGGGATCGCCATAGCTTTTGCGCACGATCTGGCACGGGTCCTGGACCGTGAACTTGATCTTCAGATCCTTGTTCCAGTCCGAATTGACCTTTAGTTTGCCCTCGCGGATCCACTTGGCGTAGTATTCATAGATGTTTTTGACCACGAACTTATGGGAAATGTTGAATTTTTTCAGTCCTGCCAGGACCGAGAAGGTGACGTGCCCTCACTCGGTGTTGAGAAAGACCTTGCACCCCAGATCGTCGGCCTGCTTGGCGGAGGTCGTGGTGAGATGCTTCCAGGACTCGTCATCGGCCAGGAACATGCAGTAGTTCTCCCCACCCCAGCCCTTGGAGCCGTAGGTCCAGTCGGCGCCGGCCAAATGCAGGATTTTCCACAGCGGCACCATTTCGTCCGGTTCGGTGACCGGTTCGCGCGAGTTCTGATTCAAGAAGAATTCGGCCCCCTCCTTGTCGATGGGCGCCTCCATATCGGCGAACTCGGGCTGGGCCTCCTGGTACTCGGCCAGCACATCTTCCACCGTGAACTGGAAATCCTCGGGCGAGGTGCCCATGGCGCTGCCGCTGTCGTTGCGCAGGGCCATGTCGCACGATCCGAGGATACCCTTGGGACGCTCGGCCCTGGGCCACAGGGCGCGCGCATTGTAGACCAGTTGGGGGATATTGATCTGCATGGGGCAGACATAGACGCAGCGCTGGCACATGGAGCACATCCAGACCCATTTGCTTTTCCGGATCTCATCGTCCATGCCCAAGGCGGCCATGCGCAGAAACTTGCGCGGGTCCATGTTTTCCAATCCCGTGGCCGGACAGCCGGACGAACAGGCGCCGCAGGTCAGGCACAAGTTCAGGTTGCCCCCCTCGGGAAGTATCTGCTTGACCTTTTCCAAAAAGGTGCTCTCCTTTTTGGCGCCAAGCCGAATGGGTTGATCGGTCATTGCGTGTCGTCCTCCTTCTTTGCCTATTCCGGCGTAGCCGGAGTTTTAGGTTCTAGGGCTTATACTTTATAGAAAGGAGGTAGCATCCATCATGCCAAGGAGAGAAAAGATGGTGGCAGGGCGGTTCGAGTACGCGTACGAGTACGAGTGCGCGTACGAGGGGGATGGGCAAGCATGCAAAATGCACGATTAGTGGCGCCGGCCGCGTCCGTCACTCTCCGGGGCTTCGATGCCGTGCAGCTTGATCTTGCGGTAAAGCGTGGCGACATCGATACCCAACTCCCGGGCGGCCAGTTTGCGATTGCCCTTGCAGCGACGCAAGCTTTCGGCGATGAAATGCTTCTCCATGGCGCGCAGGTTCATCGATCCGTGGCGGCCCAGGCCATTAGCGGGATGGGGTTGCAGTTCGAGGGGCAGATGGTGCAGCTCGATGATGCCGCCGCGGCACAGCACGAAGGCCTGTTCGATGATATTTTCCAACTCGCGCACATTGCCGGGGAAATCATGGGCCATCAGGCGCGCCGCCACCTCGGCCGACACACCGGCGATATCCTTGCCCTGCAAACGGTTGAACTTGCCCACCAGGTGCTCGATCAGCAAGGGAATATCCTCGCGCCGCGCCTTGAGCGGCGGCAGCACCATGTGGATCACGCGGATGCGGTAGTAGAGATCCTCGCGAAATTGGCCGGCATGCACCAGTTTGGCCAACTCTTTATTGGTGGCGGCCACCACGCGGATATCCACCGCCTTGGGCTGTACGGCCCCCAGGGGCTCGACCATGTGATCCTGGAGCACCCGCAGCAGCCGCACCTGCATGGCCGGTGAGATGTCGCCGATTTCATCCAGGAAGATGGTGCCGCCGTCGGCCCACTCGAAACGGCCGGCCTTGTCCCGTTTGGCATCGGTGAAGGCCCCGGCCTTGTGACCGAACAGCTCGCTCTCCAGCAAGGCATCGGGCAGGGCCGCGCAGTTGACCGCCACGAAGCGGCGCCGGCGGCGGGCAGACAGGTTATGGATGGCCCGGGCGAACAGCTCCTTGCCGGTGCCGCTGGGCCCTTCGATCAACACGGTGCTGCTGCTTTCGGCGATCTGGGGCAGCACCTTGAACAACTGCATCATGGCGCCGCTGCGCCCGACAATGTCCTCGAAGGTGTAGCGATGCTCCAACTCCTTTTGCAGTTGCTCCACCTGACTCAGGTCCTGGAAGGATTCGACGCCACCGATCACATTGCCCTGATCGTCCTTCAAAATGGCCGTGGAGATGCGGATGGGCACGCGATTGCCTTGGTTGTCGATGATCTGGGCGGTGACATTGACCACCGGTTGGCCGGTCTGGAAGGTGCGCCGCAGGGCACACGCATTCTCGCAAATACTGGCATGGAACACATCGCAACAGGCCTTGCCGATGGCCTCCTGCCGGGATATGCCCGTGATGCGCTCGGCGGCCCGGTTAAATGCCGCGATGCGCCAGTCCGGGCCCACCGTGAAGACCCCCTCGTTTACCGAATCCAGAATGACATCCCGTTGCCGGCTGCTTTCGTCCCGATCCATGGCCGCGCCCCTCCATTCGTGCAACTTGCGATCACCAAGTCATGTTTTCGTTGCACATTGCACGATCGTAGTCAATCTTTTCGGGATACCGACCTTCACTCTTCAGCCTTAAAGCCTTCGGTCGCCTGCTGGCACACCCATTGCTCACCTCTTCACACAACCGATTCATCAGGTCCGAGGGGTGTAAATTTTCCTGTGTCTTACCGGTCTTTAATGCTACAAAATCCCGGATAAACCACCGGACCGGCGGCATCAACCCGATCAAAGGAGATCAACACAGATGGCTCAAATGACCGAACGCATCCAGACCCTTTTTGCCAAAGTACCCACCGCCGTGCTCTGCACGGCCACCGCCGACGGCATGCCCAATGCGGTGCCGGTGGGCGCCAAGAAAATCATCGACGCGGAGACCATTCTGATCTCCGACCAGTTTCTCAACAAGACCCTGGCCAACATGCAGAACAACCCCCGGGTGGCGGTCACCTTTTGGGAAGGCCATGAGGGCTACCAGCTCAAAGGCACGGTCACCATCGAAACCAGCGGCCCGCGCTTCGAGCAGACCGCGCGCTGGATCGACGACCTCAGCGCCAAGGCGGGGTTCCCGCTAAAATCCAAGGGGGCCGTCATCATAAAGATCGAAGAGATTTACGCGGTCGCGCCCGGCCCCGGCGCCGGCAAAAAACTGGCCTGAAAAATAGAAGAGGAGACAGACGATGGCGCAGCTTACCTTGCCCGAGGTGGATCGAGCCCAAGTCACGATCCTGGTGGACAACTACACCGACCTATTGCTCACCGATACGGAACGGGTCAAACGCATGCGCGTGGTGCCGCCCAGCGCCCCCATGGCCGAACACGGCCTGGCTTACCTGGTGACCGTCCAGGCCGGCGACGCCCGGCACACCCTCTTGATGGACGCCGGCATCTCGGGCACGTGCCTGAGCCACAACGCCGCCCTGATGCCCCTGAGCCTGGCCGTAAAGTTCGGCGTGGTCCAGCATGCCATCGGCGATGTGGAAAGTATCGTTTTGAGCCACGGCCATTTCGACCACTTCAGCGGCCTGCCCCATTTTCTGAAACAAACGGGAAAGAAGATGCCCCTGGTGGTGCACCCCGACGCCTTCGTGGAGCGCCGGATCAAACTCGGGCCGGAGCTTTACGTGCCCATGCCCCCACTGAAAGAAGAAGATCTGACGGCCGCCGGCGCCGTGGTGGACAAGCGCGCAGCGGCCTCCACCGTGGCCGGCGGCCTGATCGCCGTGGCGGGCAGCGTGGCACGCACCACCGACTTCGAGACCGGTTCGCCGGGATTGGAGGCCAAGCGCAACGGCCAGTGGGGCGCCGACAGCTTCGTGGACGACCAGGCCATTGCTTTCCGTTTAAAGGACCAGGGGCTGGTGGTGCTGGGCGGCTGTTCCCATGCCGGCATCGTCAACACGGTGAAGCATCTGGCCAAGGTGACCGGCACGGAGAAAATCCACGCCGTTTTAGGCGGTTTTCACTTGAGCGGCCCCAGCGAAGCGCTCATCGAACCCACGGTGCGGGCCATGCAGGCGATCTGCCCGACCCTGATCGTGCCCACCCACTGCACGGGGTGGAAGGCCATCAACCGCTTCGAGCAGGCCATGCCGGAACAATTTGTGCTCAACAGCGTGGGGACGACCTACCTGTTCGGCGCATAGCAGAGTGCATTTAAAACCGAAGCGTCATTCCGGCCGCGCCGGGCAATACCCTTTGGCCTAGGGCATCCGCCAGAACCGCCACGGCGTGCTCCCCGGTGCAGTGGCACGGTACGACCATATGGGGCGTTACGACGCGCAGCGCATGGATGGTTTGCTCCAATCGCCGGATGCCTGCGTGCAGCAGATGGAACCCGCCGATGACGGCAAAAACCGGGGCGTTGTCGTTCAACCGGCGCACGTGGTTCAATGTGTTGACCAGGCCTGCGTGGCAACACCCCACGCACACCACCAGGCCAAGCGCCGTTTGGATATAAAGGGCCATGTCATCGGTCAGCGGATCGGTCCGGCGCCCCTCGGGGTCCAGGTAAAAAGGCCCGCCGGTGTCTTCGAAATCGCTCTGACGCGGGATGGGGCCCGAAATCCCTATGGTCGGGCTCAGCATCACCGGTTCCAGCACCCAGTGCAGCCTTTTTTCGGACACTTTATCCAGGGCCGCCATGGCGACATGGGGCATATGAATGGCTTTGGCGCCGCCGTTGCGAATGGCATACCGCGGCTGGGTCACCCCCGGATGGCAGTAAAGATCCGCCATCGCGGCATGCAGCACCGTGGCAAGCCCGCCCGTATGGTCATAGTGCCCGTGACTCAATACCAGGGTGTCGATGGTTTCGAGCTTGATCCCCAGGGCCCGGGCATTGTCGGCCAGGGCCCGGCCTTGACCGGTGTCGAACAGGATGCGCTTGCCTTCGCTCTCGATGTACAACGCCAGGCCGTGCTCGGCCGTGAGCCCCGGCCCGCACTGATTGTCCACCACGATGGTGATGCTCACCGAATGTGCGTTCATTGTATCTCACTCCCAAATCTCAGTGCCCGTTAACGTCATTCCCGCACAGGCGGGAATCCAGTCTTCCAAATTGTCCTGGGCACCGGCCGGAGCGGAAGCGACGACCCGAGGCCTAATCCATCAAACCTTAATTTGGCACGTCCAGCGCCGCAATGGGGGCGATGATGGACTGCATGATTTTGGCCGTGGCCGTTTGGGCGAAATGACGGACAAAGGCCCGGCCCCCGTCGCACGCCTGGGCGATTTGGGGGTCCAGGGGGATGGCGCCCAGAAACGGCACCCCCATGTCCGTGGCGATGTAGCGGCCGCCGCCCGAAGGCAGAATCTGGGTCACTTCGCCGCACTTGGGGCAGACGAATCCGCTCATGTTCTCCACCACCCCCAACACCGGCAGATGCAGTTGCCGGCAAAAAGTGATGGATTTGCGTACATCCACGGCCGCCACCTTCTGGGGGGTGGTGACCACCACCGCGCCGTCCAACTGGCCGATGAGCTGGCAGATGGAGAGCGGCTCGTCGCCGGTGCCCGGCGGCGAATCGATCACCAGGAAATCCAGGTCGCCCCAAACCACATCCTTGAGGAACTGCTTGATTACCCCGGCCTTCATGGGCCCGCGCCAGATCACGGCGTCGTCGGGGTTGGGCAGTAAAAACCCCAACGACATCACCTTTAACTTGTCTAGTACGACGGGCTGCATGCCCTCTTCGCTGCCCTGCAGGGCCACCTTCTCGAGGCCCAGCATGGTGGGGACACTGGGACCGTGAATATCCACGTCTAACAATCCCACGCGCTTGCCCGCCATCACCAGGCCCATGGCCAGATTGACCGCCACCGTGCTCTTGCCCACCCCGCCCTTGCCCGAGAGCACCACCACCTTGTGCCGGATGCGGCACAGCCGCGATTGCAGCTTTCTGCGATCCTCGAACTCTTCCGGGCTCTCATCGTTTTTACGCTGGGACGCGGTGCAATCTTTCTTGCCGCACGTATCGCATGTCGCTGCGCCGGCGTTTGCTTCCTGTTGGGTCATGACATCTCTCCTCTAATAGTTCCTTATAACCGTAACGCGGCTATGCGTTTTATCCTTCAGGCAAAAGGCCTTCACTTTTATCTTTCCACTTTCCGCTGTCCTTCTCTTCTTCGGTCACGGCATAGAAAAGCCTGGTGCCGGCGCATACCGTCCGCAGCGCCCCCCGGTCCGCCAGGCGCTGCAGGTGTTTGAGGACATCGTTGGCATGCAGCCCCAGACCGACGGCGACATCCTGAACCGTGCAGGGCCTTCGGTGCAGCAGGGCCAGAATCTCCACCTCGCTGCCCTCGGGCAAAGGCATGTCGCGAATCTCTCCGAAGGCGCCCTCGCCGACGATATCCACCGGACCCGGAAAAAGGGGTTGCATCTCCGCCATCTGCTCGGCGGATAGCGACCGGGCGGAACGCTCGGCCGGCGGGCGACACACCGTATTGAGTTGTACCCGGGCGGGGGCGATGCGCCGCGCAAGGGCCGCGATGCGTTGGGCTGCCGGCAGCTTTCCCGTCAAGCCACCGAGCAGAAGTACTTCGAGCCACACCTTACCCCCGAAACGCCGGGTGAATTCCACCAGCCCCGCCACCATGCGTTCGAACCCGATCCCCGCGTGGGGTCGATTGATCCTTTGGAACAGGGCCGGGTCTCCGGCATCCAGCGACGGCAACACCAGGTCGGCGGCCATCAATTGCTCCCGCACCGCCTCGACCCAGAGCAGCGAACCGTTGGTCAAGACCGCTACCGGAATCGATGTCAGGCGTTTGATCTGAACGATCAATTCACCGATCTCGACGTTCAGGGTGGGCTCACCCGATCCGGCCAGACTGATGTAGTCCGGTTGCTCTCCAACCGCCAGGACCTGCTTCAACTCTTCCACGATCGCCGCCGCCGGCGCGTATGGGCGGCGCTCCAGGGTCTTGTGGGTGGTACGGCCCAATTGGCAGTATATGCAGTCGTAACTGCACGTTTTGAACGGCACCAAATCGATGCCCAGCGAACGCCCCAGGCGCCGGGAGGGTACAGGGCCATAGATATAGGTTGACTCACCAGAACTCATGGCCAACACCCCGCAACCCCATCACACCAAACATCTTCATTGCGCACCGCCTTTACCTCCGTTCAGCGCCTGGCGGGCGAGCCCTATAGCAGATCCGCCACCAGGCGCGCGGGAACCCCGATAATCAGGCGATCCCGTCCGATGCTGCCGTGGGCGCGCGACTCCCCGCAGCCGAACGAGCAGCAAACCCGCCCCGTCACATGGGCGGCCGCGGCGACATGACCGCATACCGCCAAAACCGAAGAAAACGTGACCGCAAGATCCTCTTTCCGCGAGCGCTGCCACTTCTGGACCAATTGCATGGCTGTCTCGGGTTGCACATAGGAAAGCAGGACATCCGGCGCATCGTAGGTCCCCACGGTCACGGCGGCAATGCCGGCGCCGTCCAGCCGGGGCGTATTTCGAATCAGAGTTTTGGCGATTTGGGCGGGAAAACCACCTCGGGAAGTCAGCTTCTCCACCAAAGTCTCATCGCCGTTGCGTTGCCAGCCAAAGCTTCGATGGGCCCCCGGACAATTCAACAGACTGGGGGTCAGGGTGAAGCTGCCTGTGCTGGCGGCCAGAACGGCCTCGCAGAAATACATGGGTTGTCCGGCCATAACCCCATTGTCCGGCACCTGGTGGTGGAAACGCACGCCTATCCACCGTCCGCCCATCTGATTTTCAAATTGCCTGAACGCGTTCATCGCCCATCGCCCTTGGTTTCCGTTGGTATCTTTTCCATTTTTTGGGGCGTATACCCCACGGGCAGGTGCGCCGTGCCCAGTATGCAAAGCACATCGGCTTCTTGGCGGACGCGGTGGGCCAGGGCCTCCAGGTGATCGCAAAAACCCTGGCCCAGGCCCCATTGGTCCCCCTGTTTACCGGCAAAAGCACAGGTGCAAAAATGAATGGTGTCGGCGCCTTTGCTTTTCAATATCTTGGCCGCCGCCACCACGCCATCCCCCGGACAATGGCAGGTAAACAGCCCCACCAATTCCGTGTGGGCGTGCCCGGCAAATCCCTGGGCACGCTTTTGCAGGCTTTGAATGCAGCCGGTCAGCGGACAGCGCGTTTCATTTTTTTCGCAACGAATCAATCCGATTTTGGCCATGGGCCTACTCCTTATGATCCTGTTTCAGCCGCCGGGCGATCCAAGCGCGCCATCGTGTCCATGCGGCCCTGCGGCAAGGCAACAGAGCATAGGCCGTGCCAAGCCCGGCATCTCCCGTGTTTGAACCCCATCTTTTCGATATGGCCTTGTTTCCTTGCCTGCAAGGTTGCATTGCGGGGCCGGGATAGGGTCGCGAAAACGCTACCCGGCATTTGATTAGCAACGGTCGTTGGCGTGCTCCAGGAGCAAATGGAGCCTTCTTTGGGCATGCAGGCCGAATGTATGCCAAATCGACGCTGCCCCAAAAAAGTGATCCGATGTCGTTGCCACCGGCATCGGTCCGCAGGCGACCCGCGGACTAGTCCAGCCCGACCAGCACACAAAGCGTCGCAATAATGCAACCATAGGCCGCCATGGGTCGCGCGCCGTGCGACGCCATTGCCATTCAAGGGGCCGACTTCCCGGGGCCAGACAAGCCAAGTTATCCATAAATAGCAATCACTTTAGGCCGATCCCCCCACACTTCTTTCCCTGCGGCACAAGCCTTGCTCTGTTTACTTACCAGCATGGGAAGAGAGCGTTCGATGTCACGCGCACGCTGCTCATCGCCCAGGTTGAACCTGGGCGAGTCGACCCCCGGGGTTCGAAAAAGACGCCGTGAGGTCAACATTCCAACCGAGAACCCGAAAAAAGGATTATCGAAATGAAAATCGCCATCACCGCCAGCGGCCCCAGCCTGGACGATCAGGTCGAACCGCGCTTCGGACGTTGCCCCTATTTTCTGTTGATCGATCCGGACACCCTGGGCTTCGAATCCATGCCCAATCCCAACATCTCCCTGGGCGGCGGCGCCGGCCCCCAATCGGCGCAATTAATGGCCGAAAAGAAGATATCGGTGGTGTTGACCGGCAATTGCGGTCCCAACGCCTTTCAGACCTTCGGCGCCGCCGGCATTCAGGTGATTACCGGCGTGGGCGGCCTGGTTCGCGAGGCCGTGGCCAAGTTCAAGGCGGGTCAATTGACCCAGGCCTCGGCGCCCACGGTTAAGAACCATTTCGGCATGGGCGGCGGCATGGGCCTGGGCGGCGGTCGAGGCATGGGCGGCGGCCGGGGCATGGGCCGCGGCATGGGCGGCGGTGGTATGGCGCTGAACACCGCCACCCCGGCAGCGGGGGCCACCCCCACCGCCGTGAGCGTCGAGGCCCCATCTGACCCGACAGAGATCGCGCGCCTCAAACAAACGGTCAGCGACCTGCGCACTCAGTTAGATGCGATTCAGAGTAAAATCGGGACACTGGAAGAGAAAAAATAACACCGCCACATGGGCCGGGGAGAGAAAGAAAATGGGCGATCGCCTGGATGATTTTGTCGACCAACTGCAAACGCGGATTTTCCAGGAGACCCGGGAGGCCTATGGTGACCTCGGGTTTGAGCGCTGGCGCAGTCCGCGTTATGCGGGCGCCCTGGCGGATGCCGACGGCCACGGCCGCCTGACCGGCGCGTGCGGCGATACGATGCAGATTTTTCTGAAATTTGAAAATGAAAAGGTCCGCGCGGCGACCTATTTGACAGACGGATGCGGCGCCAGCGCGGTATGCGGTTCATTGGCCGCGGAACTGGCCTTGGGCAAAAACGCCGATGAATTGGCCGAGATCACGGGCGACACCATTCTCGAGCTTTTGGGAACCTTTCCCCAAGAGGATCGCCACTGCGCTTTTCTGGCGGCCCAAACCCTTCAAGAGGCCTTGGGCGATTGCATCCAAAGGCAACTGCGCCTGAAGAGCAGCGGGCAGAGCGCCCGCTGAGAGGTGGTTATGTGTTTTAGCACCGTATATGTGCGCTCCGCGGATGGCCCTAGGGAAATCATGAAGGATGTGGCCCGCGTGGACGCCGAAGGCCAAGGTTTTTGGCTGATCAACCTGTTTGGAGAGCGCCAGTTTGTGGCCGGCAGGATTCACTCCATCGATCTGGCCGATGGGCATTCGGTGTTGATCGACCCGTCACCGGCGGAGTGTTTTTAGGCGAGCGTCCTCACCCCACCAAGCCCAGCAATTCTCGGTGATCCTTCACAGTGAGGGCCGCTTCCCGGGGCCGGCCATGAATGGCTTCGACCGACCCCGGAAAGCATTTTTAGGTGGCTGTATTGTCGGCTTCAAAAGCGGATAGGCGTTGCTGGATCAATTCGAGTTCCGACCGCAACGCGTCGGCCTGGCGCTTCAGGGCCTGTTTTTCCATCTCGGGATCGGGCGCCTGGTAGGGCGCCGCATATCCCAAAACGGGGTCATAGGCGCCATAGCGCCGCCAACCCGGCATGCCAGTGGCGTAAAAGCAATTGCGACGGCCATAGCCGCCGCCGCTTGCGCCGCGACCGCCAAAGCCGATGCCCCGGCCAAAGCCGATCCTGCCCCGGCGTCCGCCCATATCCTGGGCATAGCCCGGCAGGCCATAGCCGGCGCAAAAGCCTGCCCCGCGCCCGGTCATGGTCCCCATTCCCGTGGGTCCGGTTCGATCTCCTCTTGGCATTGTCTTACCCTCCTTTCCTATACCCCGCTTTGCGGGGTTAACCAGTACTTCATTTGTGCTTATTCCCGGATGAGCGCGGCCCCGCATTTGGCGCATTTGCGTTCATAGCAAGGCACGCTGCGTTGATGGGCTTCCCGCTGGCCGCACTGCGGGCAGACGCAGAACCCTTGGGGGCCGGCGGCAACTCCGCCCATGCGTCCCGCCTTTTGGCCCCCGCGTCCTCGACCGCCGCCCTGCCCCATACCGCCCCCACCTTGCCCGCCGCCGCCCTGGCCCCTGCCGCCACTTTTTTTACCGTTCATCGCCATCTTCTCCTTATGCATGAAACCATGCCGGCCACGCAAACGCCACCGCGGCGGCGCGCATCCCGGCATCCCAAACTCTTTCGCCGCCAACCCTCCGTCCAGATAGGCCTGAACGATCCGACCCAGTTCACCGGACACGAAGGGCACCACCCGGATGCCATAGGCCGCGACCATCGCCTCCAAAGGCCGGGAGATGGCGCCACACACCAGGGTGTCCACCTCCAGGTCGACCAGGCGTAAGACTTTGAACAGGCCGGCATCTTCCGGCAGATGTGCGTGCGTCTCTTGAACCATCCTGCCGGCTTCGGCCTCGATGAGATAAATGGTGCGCGCCACGTCAAATACCGGCGCGATACGATTCTCCCAGGTGGCGAAGGCGGTTTTCATGCTTCCTGATAAAGCATCAGCCGTGCCACACCCCAAAAAGGCCGCACATAATAATTTACTTATTGATATAGTAGCAATATTAAGAGGAATGGGTCCCGTCCGGAGGGTACTAACGGTAGCACGGGCGCTACTATCACTGCCGGCAATGGTTGCTGCGAAGCTACCCTATCGACTTTTTGCTTTGCCGCCGCGGCCGTTCGGCCGGGGCAGACCGATTCCCAAGCGCTTGATGCGCCGAAATAGGGTGGTCTTGTGAATGCCCAGTTCCCGTGCGGCGGCCGCACGGTTATAGGAGGTATGCGCCAGGGCCGCGCGGATGGCCTGGGCATCGATCAGTTCGTGGGCGGTTCGCGGTCGGCCATCTTCGCCGGCACGCGGATAGCGGGCGGTCAACTCCTCGGGCAGATCGCCGATCTGTATAAGACCTTCCCGGCAGAGGATGAAGGCGCGCTCGATGATGTTCTCCAACTCGCGCACGTTGCCCGGCCAATCGTGGGCCATGAGCAGGGAGAGGGCTTCCCCGGAGACGCCCCGCAGATGCTTGCCCTGAAGGCGGTTGAAGTGTTCGATGAATTGCTCCACCAACAGGGGGACATCCTCCTTGCGCCGCCGCAAGGGCGGCAGCACCACGCGCACGACATTGACACGGTAGTAAAGATCTTCCCGGAAGAACCCCTGGTGAACCCGCTCCGCCAGATCCTGATGGGTGGCCACGATAATTCGCGCATCGGCGGTTTCCGAACCGGTGGCCCCCAACGGCTCGTAGCGGCGGTCCTGGAGCACGCGCAGCAGTTTCACCTGCAAGGCCGGACTCACCTCACCGATCTCATCCAGCAGCAGACTCCCCCCCTTGGCCAGGGCAAAGCGGCCGGGCTTGTCTTTGTGAGCACCGGTAAAGGCCCCGGCCTTGTAACCGAAAAGCTCGGACTCGAGCAGCGTGTCGGGCAGGGCCGCACAGTTGACGGCGACGAACGGCCCCTTGCGCCTGGGGCTGAGGGCGTGAATGGTGCGCGCCATCAACTCCTTGCCCGTACCGGTTTCCCCCTGGATCAGAACCGTGCTGGGGCTGGCGGCGATGGCCGGCAAGACTTCGAACACCTTTTGCATCAGGGGGCTACGGCTGACGATGTCGCCCACCTGGAAGCGGCCCCGCAACTCCTGGCGCAGAGCCTCCACCTCGCTCAGGTCCCGGAAGGTCTCGGCCCCACCGATCACGCGCCCCGTCTCGTCCTTGAGCACGGCCGTGGAGACACTGATGGGCATTTGCCGGCCGTCGGCCTTGATGATGTAGCCGGACTGGCCGATGATCGGCCTTCCCGTTTCCAGGGTCCGCCGCAGGGCGCAATCGGGGCCGCACATGCTCGAACGAAACACCTCCGAACAGCGCCGGCCGATGGCTTGCTTGCGCCCGACACCGGTGATCTCCTCGGCCGCCCGGTTGAAGGAGGTGATGCACCATTGGGCGTCTACCGTGAAAACCCCGTCTGAAATACTCTCCAGGATCGCCGCGGTGGGTGTCGCCCCTTGCTGTTTCTCAATCTTCTCCATGGCTCACCGCGGGGGCGCATCCTTGGGGGCTTGATACGTAATCCGATAAATCATGCCGTTTTGATCGTCCGAGACCAGCAGGCTGCCGTCGGCCATCTGCACCAGATCCACGGGCCGGCCCCATTCACTGTTGCCGATCAACCAGCCCTCGGCGAAGGGTTCATAGGCCACGGCCTTGTCCTCGAGCAGCCGCACCAGGCTGACGCGGTAGCCGATCTTTTGGCTGCGGTTCCAGGAGCCGTGTTCGGCAATGAAGATCTGTCCCCGGTAAGCCTCCGGAAACATGGTGCCGGTATAAAAACGCATGCCCAGCGCGGCCACATGGGGCCCCAGGAGGGCCGCCGGCGGGGTGAATTGGCTACACGTTTGGGTGCCGCCGAATTCGGGGTCGGCGATAGTGCCGGCATGACAATGGGGAAAGCCGAAATGCTCGCCGGGCATGGTGACCCGATTCAGTTCATCCGGCGGCTGGTCGTCGCCCAGCCAGTCGCGTCCGTTATCGGTGAACCACAACTGGCCGGTGCGCGGATGCCAGTCGAAGCCGACCGTGTTGCGCACGCCCCGGGCGTAAATTTCAAAGGCGCCGCCGTCGCGGTCCAGGCGTGTAATGGTGGCAAAAACCGGATCTTCACTCAGGCAAACGTTGCAGGGGGCACCCACGGGCACATAGAGTTTGCCGTCCGGGCCGATACGAATGAATTTGGCGCCGTGGCTCATTTCCTTGGGATATTGGGAGTACACCACCTCGGGCGCACCCGGGTTCTCCAGGCGGCTCTCGATTTGACGGAAGCGCAGGATGCGCGAGACTTCGGCCACATATAAATCGCCTTCATGCAACGCCACGCCATTGGGCTGATTCAGACGCTCGGCGATGGTCATCACGCGATCCGCCTTGCCGTCGCCATTCTGATCGAGCACGGCGTACACCTTCCCCATCTGGCGCGTGCCCACGAAAAGCACCCCGGACGGCCCCATGGCCAGAGAACGGGCGCCGGGCACATCGTCGGCATAGGTACTTATTTTGAACCCAGGCGGCATACGGATGGTCATGAGCATGGCTTTTTCCTTGATGCCGGCGGGCAATACCCGGGGAAAAACGATCATCAGCAAAAACCCGGCCGCGATGAGCCAGGACAACGGGGTTCTCTTCATGGCAAGCCTCCATTTAAGATAGCGCCGCGTTTCCGGGCGACGAGTGAAAGGATGATGGGTACCGTTTGAGGATGTCATGCGTGTTGCACGGTACAATGAGGGGACCATAATCGCTGCGGTCCCGGATGTCAAAGACAGGCGTGGCTCGCCTGCGATTCTTGCCGAACGGCATTTCACTTGGGTCCAATGCGCGCGCAGTGCGTTCAGATCATGGGCCGGTTCACCGCCAAGTTCTACAGGGCAAAGATTTTAACTTGTTTTTTAACCCCAGGAGAGTAACACTCGCGGCCATGACACCCCATGACGAACAGATCATTCGCGACTGGGCCCGAAGCCAACGCCAGACCGTCGTTGTGCTGTCCCGCGGTGAAGGAGAGGTCGACGCGCGCCTGGTCCAATTTTGCGACCGGCTGCACGCCCTGGCGCCCGGCGTGACCATTCGCCGCCCTTCGGATGAACTCTTCCGCGCCCCGGCGTTGATCGCCGGCCGCCATAAGAATATCGCCTTCCAGGCCGTGCCCACCGAACGCGAACTGCCGCCCTTTCTATCCGCCCTGGAGCAGGGCACCGAGGACGAGCGGCCTGGCCCGGCCCTGCCGGACACCGCGGCGCAAATCCAACTACCGGTGGACCTGACCCTGTTTATTGCCATGCAGTGCCCCCACTGCCCCCAGGCCGCCGCGCAGTTGATTGCCCTGGCCGGTGCGCGCCCGCCGGTGCGCTTGACCCTCATCGACGGCGTGCTCTTTCCTGAGGCGGCCCAGGCCCGGGCCATCCGTTCGGTGCCGACCCTGATTTTAGAGGATCGCGTGCGGTGGTCCGGCGCTTTGAAAATGGAGGAGATCGTCGATCAGTGCGTGCGGCGCGATCCGACCCTTTTATCCGCAGCCTCCTTGCGCCAGATCATCGAGACCGGCGATGCGCCCCGCCTGGCCGCCATGATGACCGAACGGGGTCAAATCTTCCCGACCCTGACCGAGTTGCTCTGCCACGAACGCTGGTCGGTGCGCCTGGGTGCCATGGTCACCATGGAGTATCTCTCCGATGATGCACCCGAGTTGGCTGCCGGGTTTATTCCGCTGCTGCGGGAACGCTTCAGTGGCCTGCACGAAACCGTGCAAGTGGATGTGGTGCAGGTGCTGGCCCAGATCAAGCATGCAGCGGCGAAAACATGGCTGGAAAGCCTTGCGGCTGCAGCAGCCTATCCTTCGGTGAGGGAAGCCGCCGCCGAAGAGCTGAACCTTTGACAGGGAGCAGCTGCAACATCGTAGAAAGTCCCTGAGCCCCCCGCGACGGCGGGAATCAACTGGTTTCCCGCCTTCGCGGGAATGGCGTTTACGGGCACCGAGCCCATTTTCACGAGTTCATCAAAAATATATCCTTAAGATTCAGGCGCCACGTCCGATCTTACACTTACAGATGATGTTGTCCGCCCCAGTAACATCAGCTTTGAAGCATTTCGTTTTCCAGATCTAAAAGATCAGAGAACCACACGCTCGAAAAAGTACGCGAGGTCGTCAATGGAAATGCTCCTCGAAGATATCAAATGTATCCCCGGCGTGAGCTGCGTTTTTTGTTTCGATACCCGCAAGGGCATCGTTGCTAAAATTGCGGCCCCGACATTCAGCGACGAAGCACTTTCGGGCGTGGGTCGAACGCTGGTAAAAATTCTCTCCGGGGGCAAGCAGCTTTTTACCGACATGCAAAGTGTCCAACTGCGCCTGGATCGGTTGAGCATCTTCATCATCTGGGTAACCGAAACATACTACCTGATCGTCATCCATGAACCCACCCTGAACCCCAACCTGTTGAGCATGACGCTGGTACAAACCGTAAAAGATTTAAAAGCGGCGCTTGCCGCACCGGACGCCGCCCTCCCCCAGGCCTCCGGTACCGGAAGCAATACGATTCGGCAGATCCTCGGAACCGGGCCTTATGCCCAAATCTTTTCCGCAATGGAGAGTTCACTGGCCAAAGTCATGGGCCCGATGGCTTCCATTGTATTTCAGGATACGCTTGAGCAATGGATCGAAAAGATCGACGACCCGGATAAGATTCCTTTGGATAAGCTGGTCAAGATGTTGTCGACTGAAATCGGTGATCCTGAAAAAATCAAAACCTACGAACAGTTGCTCGCACCCCATTTAAGAGCCCGATGAGGAAACCCCATGGAACCGGCCCAAGATCTGGAAAAAATTTCAGGAATCGTTGGCGTCAAGAGCTATTACCTCGTAACGCATGATGGCTCACAGGTTGCCGGAAAAAGCAACGCTGCAACGGAACTTTCCCAATACTTCGCCCTTTCGGGGCTGAACGGTGAAGCCATTTGTTCGCTTCTGGGGAACTGCCGGTTCAATCACATGATCTTTTCGAGACAAGGCAAAGAGAGCATCATCATCTTTCCCATGAAGGACCATTTCCTGGCAGTCATGAAAGAGGCCCACGCATCCACTGCGAATTTGATCCCAAGGATCAGCGAACTCATCGATGGGATAAAAATATAAACGCGGATTAAAAAGGAGTCGGCATGCCCCCTTGCCCTCGCTTGCTGAAGAATCTGGTATCCATTGTGGTGGCCCTGTGCCTTTTGTCTTGGGTTGGTCCGATCTCGGCGGACCCGCCTCCTGACATGGAAAGCAAGGTCAAGGCCTGGGCCGTAGAGTGCCATGCGGAGGTGACCACGCAGATGGAGTTGCTGGTATCGTCCGGGAAACTGAGCATGGAACAGATGTTCGACACCTTCTATGTACCTATCCCCAACACCGCGCCCCAAAAATTCCGGACCCAGTACGATGGCCTCATCGATCAGGCCCTCCAGCAGATCCTGGACAAATACGTGAGCAAGGATCCAAAAATGTTGTTTGCGGTTGCTGTGGACCGCAATGGCTACGTGCCTACCCACAATTCCAGGTCCAAGGATCGATCCAAACGACTCTTCAATGACCGCACCGGTCTGGCGGCAGCTCGCAACAAAGAATCCTGCCTGGTTCAGAAATACGCCCGCGACACGGGCGAAACGGCTTATGACCTTTCAATTCCACTGATCATCCACAGGCGGCATTGGGGCGCCATCCGTTTCGGATATCAACCATAGGCCGGCTGCGCCGGCGGTGAATGCAGAGAATGGGAAGTTTCGGGTTTTAATGCAGCTAAGGAGAGAACATCATGATCGGTTTCATTTCCAGACGAATCGCCGCGAAAGTCACCCTTTATGTCAACATTGTCCTGCTGGTCATCATTGCGATCGGGTCGGCCTACTTAATCTTCCAGCAAAGCGCTGCCCTGCAAGCCCAGCTTCTGGAACGGGGCAAGACCGAATCCATCGTGGGCGCAAAAATGGCAGGGGTTTTAATCGAAGAGGCCATCGACAATGGCGTTTTCACTGTGGCCGATGCCTTTGATACGGCGTACGAAGCCATCCCTGGCTTCAATCCGCCCAAGTTTCACACCAAGTACGATTTTTATCTCGACAAGGCGCTTTTGGGCATTGAAGATGAATTTCTCAAGGATGACAGCGTCCTCTATGCGGTGGCAGCCGACATCAATGGTTATGTACCCACCCACAACACCCGATACAACGCGCCGCCCACCGGGATCAAGGAAAAGGACCTGGCCCTTAACCGCTCCAAACGCATCTTCAGCGATCCGGTGGGCATTGCCGCGGCTAAAAACACCGCTCCCGGATTCCTCCAAGTCTATAAAAGAGATACCGGCGAAACCACGTGGGACATCTCCTCGCCGATTTTCGTCAAGGGCAAACACTGGGGTGGTTTCAGGGTCGGCTTCTCTCTGGACAAAATCAAGGCCTTGAAAACCCGCATGGCGTCCACGATCATTGCGATCATGGCGGCAATTCTTGTGATTTCATTCGTGTTGGTGTTGATCGCCGTGAACCGCTCGCTGCGGCCCATCAAGACATTGACTGAGATTTCATCGCGCTTGGCGGATGGCGACATCAATCAAAAAATAGAAGTCAAAACCCAGGATGAAATCGGTAAGCTCGCCGATGTGCTGGAGCGGCTGCGATTCAGCATCAAAGCGGCCATGGAGCGTCTTTCGCGTAAAACCGGTTAAGTGACACCGTTCGCATCGGTTTGAATCTCTTCGAGCAGTTTCGGGGGCAGCTCCTTGCCGGCCTTGACCCCCAGTTCCTTGAGCTCCTGGCTGCGCCGGATCAAGTTGCCTTTGCCCACCGCCAATCGATCACGGGCGGTGCAATAGGATTCGCGGGCTTTATCCAGATGCCGGCCCACCTCTTCCAGGGCCTCTGCAAAGCCCACGAACTTGTCGTAGAGGCCGCCGGCCTTTTTGGCAATCTCCAATGCGTTGCGGTTCTGGTATTCGTGGCGCCAGATGTTCTGGATGGTGCGCAGGGTGACCAGCAACGTGGAGGGGCTGACCACCACGATATTCTTTTCAAAAGCTTCTGCAAACAAGGCGCCATCCTTTTCCACGGCCGCCAGAAAGGCGGCTTCGATGGGCACGAACATGAGGATAAAATCCAGGGTGCGGACCCCTTCCAGTTCTTCGTAACGCTTGCCCACCAATCCGCGCAGATGGGTGCGCATGGCCTCGATGTGGGCCGCCAGACAACGCTCTTTCTCTTCGGGCGCTTCGGCGCAGTAAAAGGCTTCGTAGGCTTTCAGAGAAACCTTGGCATCGACAATCGCATCCTTGCCCTCGGGCAGACGGATGACGGCGTCGGGTTGATAACGCCGCCCCTCGGGATCGCGCAAGCTGACCTGCACGTCGTACTCCCGGCCCTTTTGCAGGCCCGAAGCCTCCAGCACGCGTTCTAAAATCACTTCGCCCCAGTTGCCCCGGGCCTTGCTGTCGCCTTTTAAAGCCCGCGTCAAGTTAACGGCCTCCTTGCTGATGCGCTGGTTGAGCTCTTTGAGATGATTGATTTCGGCATGCAAGGCCGTGCGGTCGCGGCTCTCCTTATCGTAAACATCTTCCACGCGTTTTTTGAAGTCGCCGATCTGTTCGCGCAAGGGCACGATAAGCCGATCCATGGCCGTACGGTTCTGATCGGCGAATTTAACGCTCTTCTCCTCGAAGATCTTCTGGGCCAGGTTCTGGAATTCAGCCTTCAGGTGCTCGCGGGCCTCATTGAGCAGGGCGATCTTCTCCCCCGCCTGCTTGCGTTCTTCTTCCAGCACCGTGCTCAGCCCGGCCATTTCGCTCCTGAGTTGGGAAAGCTGCTGCCGGAGGGTAACCAACTCCTTTTCCAGCATGGGAATGCGCTCGGCCTGAGTCTCCAGGGATGCGTGCGCCGCAGCCAGCGCCTCAGCCCGCCGCTGCTGGCCGCGCGCTTCCTCCCGCCACTGAGCCACATCGAGGTTCAACCGCTCCATCACCACCTGCTGACCACGCAGTTTTTCCAGCAATACGCTCTGCTCGGTGGAGGCGGCGGCCAGTTGTTGCTCATAAGCGCACCTGGCACGACTCCAGCGCAGCCAGACGAATACCAGGAGGGCCAGCAGCATGGCGGCCACGGCCAATACCAGGTAATCGAAGGTTTCCAGTCTGACATTGGTCAAGATTCAAATACTCCTTTTCTACAATACAATGGCCCCACCCTACCCAGTTCAAGGCTGCAAATCAATGCACATCCCGGGGCAGCAGAAAAACGAACCCGTGGCCGCCGCTGCGAACCACGGGCATAAGGTTCCGATTCAGGATGTTACAGGGTTCGCCACCTACCCTTTTAAGCTGTATTTATCTGCGATCGTGCCGTAGTAGGGACTTTCGGAAACCGAGCCCCAAACCCCCACGCGCTCCTTGAACTTCTTGAAGGCATCGTGCACCTTGCGCGACATGGCATCCTTGGCGGCCTCTTCCTCGAGAACTTCATTGGAGAGCTTGCGCAAATCGTCCAGTACCTGATCCGGAAAGCGCACCAGGTTGACCTTGTGCTGGGTGATCAACTCCTGCAACGCTGCGCCGTTGCCGGCCTCGAACTCGCACAAGCTCCAGAAGTTGGTTTCCATGGCCACGGCGTCGACGGCGGCCTGCAGATCCTTAGGCAGGCTGTCGTAGGCTTTCTTGTTGAAAATGACCTCCAGGCAGGTGCCCGGCTCGTGCCAGCCCGGATAGTAGTAGTATTTGGCTGCCTTGTAAAAGCCCATGCGCAGATCGTGCAGCGGCCCGACCCACTCGGTGGCGTCGATGACGCCGCGCTCCAGGGAGGTGAAGATTTCGCCGCCGGGCAGCAGCACGACGGTGCCACCCGCTTTGGCCAGCACTTTGCCGCCCAGGCCGGGGATGCGCATCTTGAGCCCCTTGAAATCGGCGAGACTCTTGATCTCCTTGCGGAACCAGCCGCCCATCTGCACACCGGTATTGCCCTGGGGCCGGGGCACGACATTAAAGGGCGCATAGACCTCTTCCCACAACTTCAGGCCGCCGCCGCTGTAAAACCAGGTGTTGATCCCCTGGGGATTGAAGCCGAAGGGCACGGCCGAGAACCATTGGGCCGCCGGCACCTTGCCGGCCCAGTAATAACCGGCGCCGCTGCCGCACTCGACGGTGCCGGCCGACACGGCATCGAAGACGCCCAGGGCCGGCACCAGTTCGCCGGCGGCGAACACCTGGATTTTGATGCGCCCGGCGGTGATCTCTTCCAGGCGCTTGGCGAAGCGCTCGGCGCCCGTCTGGAGCACCGGCAGGTTGGGTGGCCAGGTGGTCACCATCTGCCACTCATACTTTTTTTCCGTGGGGCCGGCGGGGGCCGGAGTCGGTGCCGCAGCCTCTTCTTTTTTTTCGCCACATCCTGCCAAACCAGCCGCAACGGCAGTAATCGCACCCGCTGCCACCACCCCTGATTTCCTCAAGAAATCGCGTCTTTCCATTCTGTCTCCCCTTTCGTTTGAGAGTTATAGTTACATCTGGATGTATCTGAACGACACCTCCAACCGGGACTAGTTCGCAAAAACCACCTTTGGCAGCCAGGTGGCCAGCGGCTGGTAAAAAACCACGATGAGCAATCCCATGAGCTGAACCAGAACAAAAGGCATGACACCTCGATAGATGTCGCCGGTGGTCACCTCCGGCGGCGTCACGGCCTTCAGATAGAAGAGCGAGAAGCCGAAAGGCGGTGTCAGAAAGGAGGTTTGCAGATTCACGGCGATGAGAATGCAGAACCAGGCCGGATCGAACCCGAATTCGATCATGATCGGGGCCAGCACCGGCACATGGATGAACGTGATCTCGATAAAATCCAGGAAAAAACCGATCACGAAGATCAGGGCCATGACGATGAACAGCACGAACCATTTGCCGTGGGTGGCGGCGATGCCCCCCAGAAATTCGCGCACCAGGCCATCGCCGCCCATGCCGCGGAACACCAGGCCGAAGGCGGCGGCCCCCACCAGGATGATGAACACCATGCAGGTCAGTTGCATGGTGGTCTGCATCACCTCCTGGAGGATTTTGAAGCTTAGTTTGCGGTTGATGGCGGTGAGGACCGTGGCGCCTACGGCGCCCACGGAAGCCGCCTCGGTGGAGGAGGCAAAGCCGAAGAACATGGAGCCGAGCACGGCCACCATCAGGAAAAGCGGCGGAAACAAAGCGCGCATCATTCTGCGGAACATGATTCTGGGCGTCAGGGCCGCCAACTCCTCCTTGGGCACCGGCGGCGCCAGCTCGGGCTTGAGAAAGGCGGCGATGATAATATAAGCAACATAGAGGGACACGAGCAGCATGCCCGGCAACACGGCGCCCATGAACAGGTCGCCTACCGGCACGCCGACGATGTCGCCGATGAGCACCAGCACGACGCTGGGCGGGATGATCTGGCCCAAGGTACCGGAAGCGGAAACCGTGCCCGTGGCCAGCTCCTTGTTATACCCGCGCTTGAGCATGGTCGGGATGGCCACCAGCCCCATGGTCACCACCGTGGCCCCCACAATGCCGGTGGAGGCCCCCAGCAGCGCGCCGACGACCACCACCGAAACCGCCAGTCCGCCGCGCAGGCGCCCCAACACCAACCCCATGGTATCCAGCAACTCTTCGGCCAAGCCGGAACGCTCCAGCATCACCCCCATGAAGACAAAGAGCGGCACGGCCAGCAGGGTCACATTGTTCATCACCCCCCAGATGCGCAGGGGCAGCAGGTTGAAGAACGTCCATCCGAAGCCGATCAAGCCGAACACCAAGGCCGTACCCATCAAGGTGAAGGTGACGGGGAAACCGAACATCAGCAGAATCGTCAACGCCAGAAACATCCAGGCCGGCAGATATTCCATCAGGAATTTTTTCCTTTCGGATCGAGCTCGAGACCGCGAAGGGTGAAAATACATTTGATGCCCAGGGATATGCCCTGGATCAGGATCAGGATGAAGCCGGCGGGGATGCACGCCTTGAGCACCCAGCGGTAGGGAATGCCCCCGGGATCGGGTGAGCCTTCCATCATCGAAAAGCTGGCGCTGACGAAATTCCAAGAGGTGAGGATGATCAGGAGGCAGCCCGGGATGAGAAAAAGCAGGACCCCTATCAAATTGACCCAGGCTTTCTTTTTAGGCGTCATGCGTTGGTAAAAGATGTCCACGCGCACGTGACCGTCCTTGAGCAGGGTGTGGCCGGCCCCCATTAGAAAAATGAAGGCGAACAGATGCCACTCCAACTCCTGGGTAAATACAGAGCTGATGTTAAAAGCGTAGCGCATGACCACATCGAAAAAAACCACCGCCACCACCAGGGCCGTGGTCCACGACACGAACCGGCCGACCCACGTGTTGATGCCATCGATCCAAGCACACACGCTTCTGAGCAATTTCATTGGATCTTTTGTCCTTTTCGGTCTACGGATACGGATCCGGATGAAGGGCCGGTCGTTGAAACTATTGTATAATTGGCGGCACCTTTATTATTTTGATGGAAGCTTTATTTGGTTATTTTCATTCAGCAAATAAATATTTCCTTACCATAACCGAATCGGCAGACGCAACCGTCACTTTCATTCCCTTTTTACCTTTAATATGTCCCATACCTATTGACAAAAAATAGGCCTCTATATAATGTAGGCCCTTGGTTTTGCGTCAGACCCCAAAGCAAGCATAAAGTGTTGGATTTATTATTTTTTGAAATTCACAAAGCCGTCAAAAAGGCCCAAGCGGAATGAGGCTCTTGGCGATCCAGAAGAACACCACCAAAAATCCGTCTTGCCGTATCCCTTCGGCAGGTATTTTGATTTTTGATAGATGCACCGCTGTTCCCGGTCATTCCGGCCAGGGCATCCATCATGACCATATAATCGACATAATCGACCATCGAACCGAATACGAATCAAAAAATCCCACGGAAAGGAGGACTGACGAAATCAACTCCAAAACCAGTCATCACGATCTGCATTGGATTTTGGGCAGGGTTAAGCCTGCCGAACATAAACTTTTAACCTGTATAGCAACAAGGAGGTAACTTTGGCTTTCGAATTTCAAAAAGAAGGTTATTCCGGCGCCGTAAAGACGGTCACCCTGGGAAAGGGGGACAAAGCCGTCGTCGTTGGCGGAGAGACCAGCTACCCATTCTACTTCTTCGAAGGCAAGATGCCCCATAAGCCGCGCATCGCGATGGAAATTTGGGACATGGCGCCGGAAGATTGGCCCGAAGCGGTCATGACGCTGTTCAAGGACGTGGTATCCGACCCGGGTGCCTGGGCCAAAAAATGCGTCGAAAAATACGGCGCAGAAATGATCGTGCTGCAGCTCAAGAGCACCGATCCCAACGGCAAGAACGCTTCTCCGGCCGAGGCATCGGCCACGGTGAAAAAAGTGTTGGGCGCTATCAAAGTACCCCTGATCGTCTGGGGCTGCGCCAACCCGGCCAAGGACGAAACCACCCTCAAACAGATCGCCGAAGACCACCAGGGCGCCAACCTGATTCTCGGCCCGGTGGAAGACAAAAACCATAAAGGCATCGGCGCCGCAGCCATGGCGTACGGCCACACCCTGATCTCCTCGTCGCCCATCGACGTCAACCTGGCCAAACAGGTCAACATCCTGCTGGAAAACCTGGGCATGCCCATGGAAAAGGTCATCATCGACCCGACCACCGGCGGTCTGGGCTACGGCATGGAATACTCCTACTCGGTCATGGAGCGCTTGCGCATGGCCGCCCTGGCCCAGGGCGACGACAAGTTGCAGCAGCCGATCATCAACAACCTGGGCAACGAAGTGTGGAAGAGCAAAGAGGCCAAACAATCGGCCGATGAAGCCCCCACTCTGGGCGATCCCGAAAAGCGCGGCATCCTCATGGAAGCCGTGGGTGCCGTGGCCTACCTGCTGGCCGGCAGCGACATTTTGATCATGCGCCATCCCGAAGCCATCCGCCTGGCCAAGAGCTATATCGACCTGATGGCCGACGGCGGCAGCGCCGCCCAAATCAAGGCCATCGAAAAAGTGCTGGGTGCCAAGCCGGTGGATCTGGCTGCCCTGGCCCCCAAACCCGACCTGAAGATTGAAGAAGAGAAGAAGGCCGCCCCGGCTGCCAAACCGGCCGCCGCCAAAGCAGCCCCGGCCGCCAAACCGGCTGCACCCAAAGCCGCTCCGGCTGCCCCGGCTGCCCCGGCTGCCCCGGCCGCCGCTCCCGCAGCACCTGCCGCACCTGCGGCCGCCGCTGCCCCGGCCGTTGACGCCGCCGCCCAGGCCAAAGCCGATGCCGACGCCAAAGCCAAGGCCGACGCGGATGCAAAAGCCAAAGCCGACGCCGCTGCCAAAGCCAAAGCCGACGCGGATGCAAAAGCCAAAGCCGATGCCGACGCCAAAGCCAAGGCCGATGCCGACGCCGCTGCCAAGGCTGAAGTGGCCAAACGCGAAGCCGAAGAAGAAGCCCTGCGTCAGAAGCGGGCCGCGGAACGCGCCAAAATGGCGGCCGAACGCACATCGGATGCTAAAGAAGCGACCGTTGCCAAAACCGCGGCGGTCATCCAACTGGATGCCCTGGAGAAAATGTCCCGCCTGTTGGATCGTATCCACCGGCGCGTGGCCTAGTAAAAAAATCGAATCGAATTGTTCTCACATAACTTGAGGAGGAACCTCTGATGGCAGAAATTACGAAAGCAGTAAAGGAAAAGGCGGAGGAGAAAGCCGCAAAGTTGGCCGATCCCATCGCCTCTTCAATCGATCCGGCAACCCAACAGATGATCGCCCGGGCGCAACAACTGGGCATCGACACCGTGTTCGACCGCGCCGCGCAGATGAAACCCTGTAACATCGGTATCCAGGGCATCTGCTGTAAGAACTGCGCCATGGGCCCCTGCCGCCTGCCGCTGACCAAGAGCATCAGCGAAGGCGAAGACACCCGCAAGGGTCTGTGCGGCGCCACGGCCAACACCATCGCCGCCCGTAACTTCATCCGCATGATCGCCGGCGGTGCGGCAGCCCACTCCGACCATGGCCGCAGCGTGGCCGAAGTATTCCGATCGGCCGCCCGCAAGGAAACCGATGCTTACAAAATCAAGGACGTAAACAAGCTATTGGCAGTTGCCAAAGCCTTGGAAGTGGCAACCACGGTGGAAGTGGATGGCGCGACCAAGGACCGCGAGATCGATGAGATCGCCCTGGAAGTCGGCGAAAAGGCCATGAACGAGTGGGGTAAGCCCGAAGGCGAACTGCTCTACCTGAAACGCGCCCCCCAGCCGTTGTACGATAAGTGGACCAAGACCGGCGTCAAGCCGCGCAACATCGACCGCGAAATCGTCGAGATCATGCACCGCACCCACATGGGCGTGGATCAGGACTATAAAAACCTCATGAAACAAGGCACCCGTGCGGCCCTGGCCGACGGCTGGGGCGGTTCGATGCTGGCCACCGACCTGCAGGACATCCTGTTCGGCACCCCCTATCCGCTGCAAGCCGAAGCCAACCTGGGCGTCATGAAGCAGGACCACGTCAACATCATCGTCCACGGCCATGAGCCGGTGCTTTCGGAGATGATCGTGGCCGTAGCCCAACGCAAGGACATCGTTGACTATGCCAAAACCAAGGGTGCCAAGGGCATTCAACTGGGCGGCATCTGCTGCACGGCCAACGAAATTTTCCAGCGCCACGGCGTGCCCCAGGCCGGCACCTATCTGCAACAGGAACTGGCCATCATCACCGGCGCCTGCGATGCCATGATCGTCGACATCCAGTGCGTGTTTCAGAACCTGGCCAACGTGGCCAAGTGCTTCCACACCAAGCTGATCACCACCCATCCGATTGCCCGCATGGAGCAGGACAATGTGCTGCACATCGAGTTCGACGAGCACCATGCCCTGGAAGACGCCGAGCGCATCGTCAAGATCGCCATCGACAACTTCCAGAATCGTAGGGGCGAAGTGATGATTCCCCAGTACAAGGCCACCGCCATCGGCGGTTTCAGCGTGGAGTCCATCGAGTATCACCTGGGCGGCACCTTCCGCGGCACCTACTACACCCTCAATGACAACATCATCAACGGCCGTATCCGCGGCATCGCCGGCGTCGTGGGCTGCAACAATGCCCGTACCCGCCACAACGAAGCCCATATCACGGTCGTCAAAGAACTCATCAAGAACGACGTCATCGTCCTGACCACCGGCTGTAACGGTATCGCCTGCGCCATGGAAGGCTTGCTGACACCGGAATCGGCGGCCGTCTTTTGCGGCCCGGGCCTCAAAGAGGTCTGCGAGACGGTGGGTATCCCGCCCGTCCTGCACATGGGATCGTGCGTGGACAACAGCCGCATTTTGCTGGCCGCCACCGAAGTGGTCAAGGCCGGCGGCCTGGGCAAAGACATCTGCGATCTGCCGGCGGCCGGCTCGGCCCCCGAGTGGATGAGCGAAAAGGCCATCAGCATCGGCCATTACTTTGTGGCTTCGGGCGTATACACGGTCTTCGGCCTGCACCTGCCGACCTCCGGCGCGCCCGTGTTCCACAATTACATCTCCAATGAGATGGAAAAGCTCTACGGCGGCAAGTGGGATCTGGAAGCCGACCCGATCAAGCATGCCCATATGATGATCGCCCACATCGACAAGAAGCGCAAGGAACTGGGCATCGACAAGGCCCGCGACCGCGTGCTCATGGATATGGCCGATCGCCAGAAACTCGAAGCTTAATTTTCAACCCAACATCCTCAACGAAGGAGGAAGGATTATATGTCACGACTCGTAGCATTTGCCGCCATCCAGGGTGGCTACAACATCGTCTCCAAGGTAGAAGGCAAGTACAAGAGAGCGTTGCAGACCTACAACGCCGATACCAAGGTGGGCTTTCCCAATACCGCCTACTATCTGCCGGTGATCTACTCCCTTCTGGGCATCAAGGTAGAAAAACTGGAAGATATGGAAAAACCGCTGGCCTTTGCCCGTAAGCTGCTGCCGCCCCATGTGAAGGGCCAGAACCACCTGCCCTACCTGGGACCCCTGCTGGACGCCGGTATCGCCGCCCTGTTCGCCTTTGAACTCGAAGAGGCCCTGCGTTACCTGGAACAACCCGACTTCTACCTGCCCACCGAAGAGGTGGACGAAGAAGCCGGCAAGATCTGGCTGGGCGCGGCCGACGACACCATCATGCGTAAACGCGGCGTGGAATTCGTCGACGGCTCGGCCCCCGGCTTTGCCGCCATCGTCGGCGCGGCTCCCGATGCCGAAACCGCCAAGCTGATCGTGGAAGAGTACCAGCGCCGCAGCTTGTACATCTTCTGCGCCGCCAACCAGAACGGCACCACGGTCATCGACCAGCTCCGCGAGGCCGGCGTGCAGGTGGGTTGGAACACCCGTATCGTACCTTTTGGCCCGGACATCTCCTCGGCCATCTTCGCCCTGGGTTTCGCCAACCGCGCCGCCATGGCGTTCGGCGGTGTGCAGCCCGGCGACTACAAAAAGATCCTCAAGTACAACAAAGACCGCATCTTTGCCTTCGTCAACGCCCTGGGCGATGTCAACGCCGAGTGGGCCGCAGCGGCGGCCGGCTGCGTGAACTGGGGCTTCCCCACCATCGCCGACACCGATATTCCCGAGATTCTGCCCACGGGTATCTGCACCTACGAGCACGTGGTGGCCAATGTCAAACACGAAGACATGGTCCAGAAATCGGTGGAAGTCCGCGGTTTGAAGACCACGGTCAGCAAGATCGACATCCCCTGCGCCTTTGGTCCGGCGTTCGAAGGCGAGCGCGTGCGCGGTGCGGACCTGTACTGCCAGTCCGGCGGTGGCAAGACCCAATGCACCGAATTCCTGAGAATGGCCAACATGAACGAGATCGAAGACGGCAAAGTCACCGTTATCGGTCCGGACATCAAGGACATGAAGGAAGGCAGCGCGTTCCCCATGGCGATCTTCATGCAGGTGGCCGGCCGCGAATTCCAGGAAGATTTCGAGCCGATCCTGGAACGCCAGACCCACCACTTGGTCAATTACATCCAGGGCATCATGCACATGGGCCAGCGCGACATCGCCTGGGTGCGCGTCAGCAAGCAGGCCGTCGAAAAGGGTTTCACCCTCAAAGACATCGGCGTGGTGCTGCATGCCAAGTTCCATCAGGATTTCGGCAAGATTCTGGACAAGGTGCAAGTGATTATCTACACCAAGAAAGAGGACGTGGACAAGATCACCGCCGACGCCCGCGCCGCCTACAAGCATCGCGACGAACGCGTCGAGAACATGACCGACGAGGATGTGGAGCTTTTCTACTCCTGCACCCTGTGCCAGTCGTTCGCCCCCACCCATGTGTGTGCCGTCAGCCCGGAGCGTACCGGTCTGTGCGGTGCCTACAACTGGATGGATTGCAAGGCCTCTTTCGAGATCAACCCCACCGGACCCAACCAGCCCATCGAAAAAGGCGCGGTTCTGGATCCGAAACTGGGCCGTTTCGAGGGCGTGGATCAATTCGTGAACAAGGCCTCCCGCGGCGCCATTCAAACCTATAACTTCTACTCCATGGTCATTAACCCCATGACCACCTGCGGCTGCTGCGAAGCCATTGCCGCCATGCTGCCGGCTTGTAACGGCGTCATGACCGTCAACCGCGAGTATGCCGGCGAGACCCCCTGCGGCATGAAATTCACCACCCTGGCCGGTGTCATGGGCGGCGGCGCTTCTTCGCCGGGCTTCGTGGGCCACTCCAAGTTCAACATCACCCAGAAGAAATTCATCATCGGCGACGGCGGCCTGCTGCGCATGGTCTGGATGCCCAAGATCCTCAAGGAAGAGATCAAGGAGCGTCTGATCAAACGCGGCACCGAGATGGGTTATCCCAATCTGTACGACATGATTGCCGATGAAACCGTGGGCGTCACCGAAGAAGAGATCCTGCCCTTCCTGCAGGAAAAGGGTCATCCGGCCCTGTCCCTGCCTCCGATCGTGGGTTGATACGAAATGATGATGGGATGGGAGGCGGTACCCACCGCCTCCCCATCGACACTTTAAATAGGATAAGGAGAAACCAATGGCATTAACCGGTATTCAGATATTCAAACTCCTGCCGAAAACCAACTGCAAGGAGTGCGGGGTGCCCACCTGCCTGGCCTTTGCCATGAACCTGGCTTCGGGCAAGGCCGAGTTGGACGCCTGCCCTTATGTATCGGACGAAGCCCGCGCCCAACTGGCCGAGGCTTCCGCGCCCCCCATCCGCCCGGTTGTGGTTGGCAAGGGTGTCCGTAAGGCCACCAGCGGCGGAGAAACCGTTCAGTACCGTCACGAAAAAACCTTTTACAGCCCGACCCTGCTGGCCGCCATGGTGGCATCGGACATTACCGCCGAGGCCCTGGCAAAAAAGCTCCAGGGCTGGAACGCCCTGCAGTATGAACGCGTGGGATTGAATCTGCGCCCCGAACTGGTGGCCCTGAAAGACGTCAATGGCAATGCGGATACTTTCGGCAAGTTGGCCAAGCAGATCGCCGAGACCTCCGAATTCAACCTGATCCTGATGACCGAAAAGGCCGACGTCATGAAAGCCGGCGTGGCTGCTGCCGGTTTCAAGCGCCCCCTGCTGTATGCTGCCACCGCGGCCAACGCCGATGCCATGGGGCAACTGGCCAAAGAGAACGACCTGCCTCTGGCCGTCAAGGCCGAATCGGTGGAAGCCGTGGCCAAGCTGAGCGACAAACTGACCGGCATGGGCCTCAAAGACCTGGTGCTCGATCCGGGCAGCCGGGACCCCAAACAGGCCAACGCCGACATGATCGCCATCCGGCGCGCGGCCCTGAAGAACGCCAACCGTTCGGTGGGTTTCCCCACCATCGCCTTCCCCTGTGAAATGGCTGCCAACCTGGATGTCGAGACCATGCTGGCCGCCATGTTCGTCGCCAAGTACGGCGGCATCGTGGTCATGTCCGACTTCGCCGGCGAGAGCGTCTTCCCGCTGCTGCTCGAACGCCTCAACATTTTCACCGACCCGCAACGGCCCATGACCGTCACCCAAGGCATCTACCCCATCGGTACGCCTGACGAGAAGTCTCCGGTGCTGGTCACCACCAACTTCGCCCTGACCTACTTCATCGTCTCCGGCGAAATCGAAAGCAGCCGCGTACCTTCCTGGCTGTTGATCAAAGACTCCGAAGGCTTGTCGGTGCTCACCGCCTGGGCCGCCGGCAAATTCGCGGGCGATGATGTCGGCGCCTTCGTCAAGAAGAGCGGCATCATGGATAAAGTCAAGCACACCGAACTGATCATCCCTGGTTATGCGGCCGCCATCGTCGGCGACATCGAAGAAGAGCTGCCCGGCTGGACCATCACCGTCGGTCCGCGTGAAGCTGCCCACATTCCCGGCTTTCTCAGAGAGCGGTTCCTATAGTCCCAATACCGGGGATGGCCAACCAGGCCATCCCCGTTGCATTTGAGGACAAACTGTTTGCACCGGACGAAAAAATTTAGTAGGAAGCGGTCAACTCCGAACGGCCGGCGCAAGCTCCAAGCCGCGAAATTCATACATTTTATGAACGCATATTCTTAAGGGAGGAACTATGTTACTCATTGGCGAAAGCTTGAATGTCATCAACAAAAAGATCGGCCGCGCCTTCAAGGAGCGTGATCCCAAACCGATCCAGGAAGAAGCCTTGTTTCAAAAAGAAAAAGGCATGGACTACATCGACATCAACCTGGGACCGGCCAAAAAAGACGGCGCCGAATTGATGCCCTGGGTGGTGCAGGTGGTTCAGGACGTGGTGCCCGATCTGCCCCTGGCCCTGGACACCTCCAACATCGACGCCATCGCGGCGGCCCTGAAGGTGATCAAACAAATTCCCAGCGGCACGCCGCACATCATCAACTCGATCATGGTGCGCCCGGAGCGCTACGAGAAAATGGTGCCCCTGGCGGCCGAGACCAACTCCGACTTCATCGCCCTGATGTGGGGCCCGGATGGGCTCCCGCGCGACGAAAACGAGCGCGCCGCCCTGTGTGTCGAATTGCTCTATTTCGCCAACGAAGCCGGCATTCCCAACGAGAAGATCTGGGTGGACGGCATCGTCACCCCCGTCAACATCCAGCAGCCCCAGGCCATCAGCCTGATGGAGTTCCAGAAGATGATTCCCGACATGTGCCCGGGCGCCAAGAGCACCTGCGGTCTGTCCAACATCTCCAATGGACCTCCCGATCACCTGCGGCCGATCATGAACCAGACCTACATGGTGATGCTGCAAAAGTGCGGCATGCACTCCGTGATCTCCGATCCGCGCGACGAGCAACTGACCGCCATCGCCAAGGGCAAACGCCAGGACATCGTAGACCTGATCTACGGCATGATGGACGGCAACACCCCCAACATCGCCGGCCTGCCCAAGGAAATGCAGGATTACGCCAAGACCGTCAACGTCATTCTGGGCAAAACCCTCTATTCCGATTCGTGGCTGGAAGTGTAAGCGCACCACCTCATTTCGCAAAAACAAAAAGCCCCCTTCGCTCTATCGCGCAGGGGGCTTTTTCATTTGCATGCGCTTCCGCTCTTTAGATTAGATAGTGTCCACCCAGGGATGAGATATTTTCGTCCGCCTTGAACTCACCATGAATTGACGCGCTTAGGCCGCATGGGGCATACTGCTGCAATCAAGGTTGTTGAATGCCAGCACCCCCCGGAGGTGAATGATGCGCGTTAAGAAGCACCGTATGATTCTAATTGTATTGGCCGCTTTTTTAACCGGCCACGCCGCTGCCTGGGCGGATCGGCCCCAGTCAATGCAGTTCCACAAACAGGTGGTGATGGACCAGCAGGGATTCGGCATGGAGGCGTTCCGCCTGCTGATTCCAGAGCAGTGGCGCTTCCAGGGAGGCGTCTCCTGGGACCTGCGCAAGTTTCCGGCCGAGGCGGTGATTGCTTTCAAGGTTCACGGCCCGGACGGTCGTTCCCTGCTGGAGCATTTCCCCCACCAGAGCTGTTTCTGGTCCCAGGACCCCAACCTGAGGGCTTCGTATGCCCAGATGGGCGCCGAGATCCTCACGCCCATGAATGCCGCGGATTACCTGCGAAACGTCTTCCTGCCGCGCCAGCGGCCGGGCGTCGGCGACCTGAAGGTGATCGAGAGCGGGCCGCTGCCGGAGTTGGGCGGGCAGACCAAGGAGATCATGGCCTACCACATGGGGGTCTTCAACCAGATCTCGCCCTTCACTTTCCAGTACGAACTCAATGCCGACGCCGGCCATCTCCGGGTCCAATACAGCCAGCAGGGCCGCGCCGTGGTCGAGGAACTGACCGCCACCATCAGCTACATGACGGCCTATTTTCCAGGCATGTACGGACCGGTGACGGCGATCTCCTGGATGCCCCAGGTCAAAAGCTTCAAGGCGCCGGCCCAAGCGGTGGTGACCATGGCGCCGTTGTTCAAGGTGATGCTCGACACCTACCAGGAGAATCCGGCCTGGGCCCTGGCCGGCACCCGGCTGTCGGCCACCATCACCCGCAACCAGTTGCGCCACCAGCAGGCCATCTTCGATCAGATGCAGCAGATCCGCCGCACCCAGCAGGAAGTCAGCGACATGATCGTGGAGGGCTACCAACGCCGCAGCGCGGCCCAGGACCGCATCTTCGACAAGTACAGCGAGGCGGTGCGCGGCGTGGATACCTACCGCGATCCGGTGAGCAATTGGGAGGTCCAGTTGCCCACCGGCATGCGCAACGCCTGGACCAACGGCAGCGAGTATGTCTTCAGCGAGCAGAGCGATTTCAACCCCAACATCGGCAGCAACCAGAATTGGGAGCGGATGGAGCGCCGGCCTTGAATTCACCCCGGCACCTTGGCCGCCCGCAAGCGCGGAATGGGTCCGCACGGGCAAAGGCCGACGGGATCTCGAAAGGTCACTGCGCGCGGTCCGGCTTATGAAACGTCACCAGAGATGTGTCCTGACCTAGGAAGTATTTGCCGTACCGCCCGTCAGTGATGGGCACATACATGGCCTTGATACCGGCATCTTCACTTCGATGAAAATAGCGCAACCTGAAGTCGTGGGAACCCTGCTCCAGAAAGAGGATCGTCTCCAGCTCTTTTTCGTCATCCCGGATGGGGCGGCCCAATACCGGTTGCTGGTCCACATAGAACTCGAAGCCTTCCTCGCAGTAGACGAAAAAATGGACGGACATGGAAGCGTGCACCTCGAAGCGGCCGTTGAATTCGACATCAAAGTCCTCCCGAATGCCAAGTTCACCGAACCTTTGGTGCGTAAAGGTTTTTTCGAAAGGAAAATTCAACGTGTCCACATCAAGCGTCTGTGCGTCAAAAGGCTCGTTGTAATCGTGCAGCTTCATGTGGATGACCGCCGGCATGTTCTGCTTCCGCAAGGCCGAATAGCCGGCGTCGGCCCCCAAAATCAGGATTGTGGCACCCACGCAGAGCAGCATCTTTTTCAGGTGCTGCTTGAATTCTGCGGCAATCACCCCAATGGCCTCTATCGATAGAAGATAAATGGCGAAGACGAAGCCGTAGATGTACCGATGTTCGCTGTTGAACAGGTAGCTGGTGACCAGCGACAGGGCGATGATCGATAAAATGAGCCACCGCTGTTTGGCGTTATCTCTGCGCCAGAGGGAGGTGGTGAAAGAAAAAGCGATCACCAGCGTCAGGAAGAAAAAAACAAATTTGAAAATTTCGATCCCTGGATGAAAACCGAAGGCCGAACCATAAGAAGGAAACAGCGTACCGAAATAGAGTTCCCACAGATCCTTTAACTTGAAGAGCAGCACCTCGGGGTGTTGCCGGATGTGGGCGTTGGTCAATTGTTCGAAAAAGGCGCTGTCGTAAATGGGCTTGACGGTCAGCAGCTTGCCGTTTTCGGGATGCTTGACCGTTCCCGGCGGGATGATCACATAATGGTAGCCGTCGAACCAACTGCGCACTTCATAGGTCTTGGTAAACGAGAAGAAGTAATTCAGGCCGCTGGAGGCGGCCAACCCCTTGAGGCGGCCATTTGAGATATAATGGTTTTGGGCCAATACCAACCCGATGACCAGCAGAAACCCCAATGAAAACAATGCAGCCTTGGGAACCCCGTTGCGTCCTATGCTCCTGAGCCATCCTGCACGGCTGTGGGTCGAATCCGGCCAGAGCGCATAAAGGCCAAAAGACAGGGCCAACAATCCGTAACCGGGACGAATGCCGGTGGCCACGGCCAGCAAGACGCCGCTGAGCAGAAAATATCCGAGTCTGTTTTGCAGCAAGCAGTAGAGGGCCGCGATGCTCAATGGCACCGCGAAATTCTCGGAGAGCACAAAGGCATTGAAGTAGAAGCAGTGGTAGGTGAAGGCATATAAAGTTGCGGTGGCCAGGGCCAACCGGGGGCTGCGCGTCAACCTTTCCGAGATGCGGTACAAGCAGAAGACAGATAAAGAGGAAAAAAGGACGTTCAGACCCAGCACGATTCCCAGATTGATGGGACCGAGCCCCACCAGGTAGGTCAGCTTAAATAGGTACGCCAGGATGATGTGAAACAGCGGCGGCCAGATGACCCATTGATTGATACTGAAGAGATCGCCGTTGAAGCGCTGCAGGGCGCGCGTCCAGTATCCGCCCATATCGCTGCCCAGGTAGCTCTGAAAAGCGGTGCCGTAGAATACGAAAGCGAGCTTCAGAAGGGTAGACAAAACAACTACGGCCACGAGCCAGTGTTTTGGCTCGATCCGGTGATGGAACTGCGGCCTCAAAGATTGACCACCTTGTCGGCCAATTGCATGGCCGTGACGATGTCGAGCATGTTGGTGGTTTGGCCCACCTGCTTTTGGGCCAGCAGATTGAAGTGCTCCAGACAGGTGCCGCATACCAGAACGGTCGTCCCCTTGGTTTCATAGGCTTTAAGGTCTTCCAGCACCGGCGAGCCGGCTACGGCCAGCTTCACGCCGTTGTTGACCAGCACCAGGCGCCACAGCTCGGGCCCCATCTCCTTGAGGGTGCGGATGAAGTTCACCATCAGCTTCTGGCCCAGGGTCTCGTCGCCGAAGCCCATGCGATCGGTGGCGCACATCACCAGGATCTTCTGTTTGGCTTCCGTGGCAACCGGGGCGGCTTTGGACGCGACGGCCGCGCCGGGCGTGCCGCATTTACCGATGACGGCAAAATCAATACCCTCTTTTTCCAGGCGGACCTCGAAACCCTGGGAGCGTAGAAAGCGCTCGACATTTTGCTGGGAAGCGGCGTTGTCCACCAGCACTTTGATCGTGGCAGGATGCTCCTGCTCGAGGGTCGCCTTGGTATGCAACACCGGCGCGGGGCATGACAAGCCCCTGGCATCGATTTCTTTCATGATCGGATCTCCTTTGGGATGAGCGTTAAAACCTGCGGGCGGTAAGCAATCAGCTTACAAATATCTTTTCTTGCGGATCGTCCAGCACTTCGCCGATCACGGCCGCCGCGGGCACGCCCCGGCGGGTCAGCGCCTCGGCCAGGGCGTCGGCTTGTTGGGATTCGATGCAAATGAGCAGCCCCCCCGAGGTCTGGGGATCGAAGAGCATGTCCTGCATCACAGCATCCACGCCGTCGGCAAAGGCCACCAGGGCTTGCCGAAAACTCTTGTTCTTGAAGGCGCCGCCCGGCACCAAGCCCATACTTGCAAAATCCACCGTACCCGGAAGGATCGGCACCTTTTGACTCTCGACGCGCACACTGCATCCCGAACCGAGCACCATCTCGGCCAAATGTCCCAGCAGACCGAAGCCGGTGATGTCGGTGCAGGCGTGTACCGGGAAAGCGTCCATGGCCTCTGCCGCGCCCCGGTTCAGGGTGGCCATGAGCCGGGTCACCTGTTCGATCAGAACCGCCGACGCCAGGCCGGCCTTGATGGCCGTGTTGATGATGCCGGTGCCCAGGGGCTTGGTGAGAATCAGACGGTCGCCGGCGCGCAGGTTGTTTTTGATGCGCACCCGCGCCGGGTGCACGAAGCCGGTCACCGAGAGCCCATATTTGAGCTCGCTGTCTTCGATGCTGTGTCCACCCACCAGCACGGCGCCCGCCTCGCGGATCTTGTCGCTGCCTCCCTGGATGATCTGTCGCAGCACGCCGATATCCATCTCCTTGATGGGAAAGCCCACCAGGTTCATGGCGGTCTTGGGCACGCCGCCCATGGCGTAGACATCGCTCAGGGCGTTGGCCGCCGCGATCTGCCCGAACCAGTAGGGATCGTCTACAATGGGTGTAAAGAAATCCACCGTCTGGATCAGGGCCAACTCCTCGGAGATGCGATAGACCCCCGCGTCGTCAGCGCGATCCAAACCCACCAGAACGTTTTCGTCCGTAGGAAAGATCATTCCGCAAAGTGCCTTGTCCAGGTCCCCTGGCGCCAGTTTGGACGCTCAGCCGGCCCCTTTGACGGTCTGGGTCAGTCGTAGTTTCGGGTTTTCCGCCATTTCATCTTCCGCGTTGCAACCGCCGCACCCCGGCCGCGCCGGACGGGCATGGGACGGACGCTTTGTATTGAAATTTTCAATGGGCATTCAAATATGTATAGCTTTCACGTATTTGAATTCCCCACCGGCTTAATGATAAGTAACAAATTCCAAATTCAAATGAAAGCTGTAAGTTCCCGGGCGGCGCTTGACGCGCACGGGAGCGGCGGCCGGATGGGATCTCCATGAACCGAAATGTCGTTAAGAAGCTGATCCTCCTTCTCCTCATCGCCGTGGCCGTCACCCTCTTTTTCGCCACCGGCCTGCACCGGCACCTGACCCTGGAGGCCATTAAAAGCTCCCAGGCGCGATTCCAGGAACTCTACGACCAACACGCCCTGGCGGTGATCGCCCTGTTCCTGGCGGTTTACATTCCGGTGATCGCCTTGAACCTGCCGGGAGCCGTGATCCTGGGCCTGGCCGCGGGCGCCCTGTTCGGTACCCTGACCGGCACCGTGATCATCTCGTTTGCAAGTTCCATCGGCGCCACCCTGGCTTGCCTCCTGTGCCGTTACCTCTTCCGGGATTGGGTGCAGCGCAAGTTCGGCGACCGGCTCCAGCGGGTCAACGAGGGCATCCGCGCCGAAGGCGCCTTCTATCTCTTCTCCCTGCGCCTGATCCCCATCATTCCCTTCTTCATCATCAATATGGTCATGGGGCTGACCCCCATCCGCCCCTGGACCTTCTACTGGGTCTCCCAACTGGGCATGCTGCCCGGCACGATCCTGTTCGTCAACGCCGGCAGCCAGTTGGCGCGGATCGAATCCCTGTCCGGCATCGTCTCGCCCAAGCTGATTCTCTCCCTGGCGCTGCTGGGTCTCTTTCCCCTGGCCGCCAAAAAGCTGCTGCAAGCCTACCGCCGCCGCGCCGGCTGTTCCGCCGCGGCCGAAGAGAATCCGGCCGCCGGCCAGAGCCCGGCCCTGCAAGCCCAAGTGGCGAAGATGCGCTCCGAATGCACCGAATGCGGCGCCTGTCGGACCCAGTGCGCCTTCCTCCAGAAGCACGGCCTTCCCAAGACCATTGCCGACACGCGCGATTTTTCCCGTGCGGACGACCGGGCCATGGCCTATGAGTGCAGCCTGTGCCACCTGTGCGCGGCGGTGTGCCCAGAAAAGCTGGCGCCCGCCGACCTGTTTCTCGCCGTCCGGCGCGAGGCCGCGGTCGCAGACCACGCCGATCTCTCCCGCTACGGCGCCATCATCGGCTATGAAAAACGCGGCACGTCGCCGCGCTTTTCCTACTACGGCCTGCCGACCGGCTGCGACACGATCTTTTTTCCGGGGTGCACCCTGCCCGGCACCCGTCCGGAGACCACCTGGCAACTGTTCCGGCACCTGCAAGCCGCCATCCCCAATCTGGGCATCGTGCTGGATTGCTGCACCAAACCGTCCCACGATCTGGGACGCCAGGACCATTTCGAGGCCATGTTCGGCGAGATGCGCGCCTATCTTTCCGCCCACGGCATCCGCAAGGTGTTGGTGGCCTGCCCCAACTGCCACAAAATGTTCAAGCAGTACGGCCACGGCCTGGCGGTACAAACCGTCTACGAGCATCTGGCCGGCCACGACCTGCCGGCAGGCGCCCGGGTCACCGATGGAAAGAGCGCCGAGTGGACCGTGCATGACCCTTGCCCACTGCGCGGCGAGCGCGGTGCCCAGGAGGCCGTCCGTAAACTGCTCGGCGGCATGGGGATCACGGTTTCGGAGATGAAGCACAGCCGCCAACGCACCCTGTGCTGCGGCGAAGGCGGCAGTGTGGGGTTCATCCAAAGGGAGCTGGCCAAGGGTTGGGGCCAACGACGCAAAGAGGAAGCCAAGGGCCGCAGGGTCGTCACCTACTGCGCGGGATGCACCGGATTTCTTGAGCGGGTGACGCCCACGGTGCACATCACCGATCTGCTCTTCGACCCGGAACACTCGTTGAACGGCGGACCCAAGGTGAGCGCCGCCCCCTGGACCTATCTCAACCGGATCAAGCTCAAGAAGCGTTTCAAGGAGACGCTGCGACCGGCCGTGAGCCGGGTGCGCACCTTCTGCTGCGACAAGCTCGCCCAGGCCGAAAAAGACGCCTGTACCCTCGCTGATTGCAAACAGGTGTTGTGCCGCAAGGCCGTGCTGGCCGCGGTGGGCGTTCTGGCCTGCGTGGGCCTGTTCTTCGCCGTGCGCCATTTCATGTATATCCTGGACAGCTATGTCTACACGGCCGAGTTCCACGGCATGTTCATGCAGAGCAATCTTAAAAGTGAAAATGCGGTTCTTTTCGCCCAGTACTTCCAGGCGCTGGGGCCGTTGGCGGGTATCCCCAATCTGATGATGGCCCACCTCTTCCAGAACGTGGTCGTGCCCTTTGCCCGGCCGGTGCTGACGCCGGCCGCCGTCCAGGCCTTCGGCCCTTTCATCGGCGCCCTGCTCACCCTGCTCAGCTATCTATTGGTGGGCTGGCTGGCCTTCGGCGTGGGCCGCTATGTACTCGGCGATCTGCTGCCCCTGCTGCGCCGGACCAAAGCGCCGCTGGCCGGCTGGATCTACCCGTCCCTGGCCCTGCTGCTCACCGTCCCGTTTGTGCCGGTGGCGCTGCCCGCCTTTCTGGGGGCCGTCACCCGGGCGCGCTTCAAGTCCCTGACCCTGGTCATGACCGCGGCCCTGGTCGTGCGCCTGGCCTGGGAACTCCTGCTGCCCGGGGCCCTATGACCGATAACGCAAACCACCTGCCATCCGGAGAAAAGCACCATGCCACCCCATGTCCCTGACGCGCCATTCGCCATGCGCAGCATCTCGTCACGCCTGACGCCCGACGCCCGACGGGCCCGCCAGCGCATCCTGGCCCACACCCTGGCCCTGGGCCGGCCGTTCAACATCGGCAAGGACCACGGCCTGGCCTCGGCCCGGGAGATCGAAGAACTTCTGGCCCGGAAAGCCATGGTGATCGATGACCAGGGCAACGTGCCTTTTATCTACCCGGTATCGGCCCTGCCGACCCACCACCGGGTGACCCTGGCCGACGGCCGCACCTTCTCGGCCATGTGCGCCATCGATGCCATGGGCGCCACCTTCACCTTCGGTCAGGATACCACGATCCACTCCAAATGCAGCGTCTGCAATGAACCGGTGCACCTCGCGCTGAGGCAAGTCCGCATCGCGCAAGCCGCACCGGCCGACATCCATGTGCTGCACATGGACCTGAACCAACTGACCGATTGGGCGGCCGGTTGCTGAAACGTCATGAACTTCTTCTGTACGAAGAAGCACTACGATCGATATATACGGGACATGCACCTCGATGGACGCCCCATATTCGGTCTGAACCTCGATAAGGCCCTGATGGCGGCTGGAATGCTCTTTTCGGAAACACAGGAGGAAGAAAACACGATGCAAGACATGAATGAGAAGAAACCTGGTTGCAGTTGCTGTTCGGGCAATGCCTTCGACAACCTCACCGGCGGCCGGACGGCCTGCGCGTCGGCCGAGACAGCCAAGGGCGGCCTGACCCGTTCTGATTTTTTGAAGACCCTGGCCATCGGCGCCCTGGGCCTGAGCGCCCTGGGCACCGGTCGGGCCGAGGCGGCCCAGGCCGCCACACGCCTGGTGCGCGGCAACCAGGGCGGCAAGGAAGACATCATGATCGTGGATACCGCGGCCCGGGAGTTGCGCATCTCGGCTACGGTCACCAAGGATGTCACCAAGCCCTCGGTGGTCGACTGGGGCCGCCGCTTCCAAGCCTTCTTCGGCGTATGGGCCGGCAAGATGGAGGGTTTCTTCGTCTTCACCACCGCCGTCTCCCGGGTGGACATCGACAAAGCCATCCAGGAGATCGGCATCCGCTCCCGCCGACAGATCCCCATGAACGAGGTCGAACAGCGCAAGGGGCTCAAGGCCACCACCACCCGCGACGACTACCTGGACGGCGATCCCATCATCTGCACCATCCGCTTCGAAAAGGGTGGCAAGATCGTGGAAGGGGCCATCGAAGACTTCATCATGGAGAAGATCGAGGTGGACGGCAAGGAGGTGATCAAGCCCTACACGCCCCACTTCATCTACCACGGCACGGGCGAGGCCATCCATTTTCCCTCGGGCTGCGTCCTCTGCCCCTCGGACTGCAACGGCGGCATCATCACCGACAACGTGCTGCCTCTCAAGACCACGGTGAACTACTACAAGGTCGATTGGGAGCGCATGCCCCCCGAGGGGTCCAAGGTCGAAGTGGTGCTCAAATCGATCTTCGGACCGGCGGCCCTGTCGTCCACCAAAGCATAGCCGGCAACCGCACAAAAAGATGCCTCTCCGTTATGAATCGCTTCACATACGGAGAGGCTTTTTTCTGTGGATTAGAGCGTAATACGGGTGCCCAGGGCCACCAGGAATTTGGCCAGCCACTGGGGATGGGCCGGCCAGGCCGGGGCGCTGATCAGGTTGCCGTCGGCGTGGGCCTGGTCCACGGCGATCTCCATGTACTTTCCGCCGGCCCGGGTGACATCGGGCCCTACGGCCGGATAGGCCGAGCAACTGCGGCCCTCCAGGACCCCGGCCGCGGCCAGCAACTGAGCGCCGTGGCAGATGGAGGCGATGGGTTTGCCGGCCGAAGCGAAGTGGCGCACCATCTCGAGCACCCGATTGTTCAGGCGGATGTACTCGGGGGCCCGCCCGCCGGGGATCACCAGGGCGTCGTAGTCTTCGGCCTTGACCTCATCGAAGCTGGCATTGAGGCCGAAATTGTGGCCGCGCTTCTCGCTGTAAGTCTGGTCGCCTTCGAAGTCGTGGATGGCGGTCTTGACCGAGTCGCCGGATTTTTTGTCCGGACACACGGCATGCACCTGGTGCCCGACCATCAATAGCGCCTGGAAGGGCACCATCACCTCGTAGTCCTCGACATAGTCGCCGACGATCATCAGGATTTTCTTCTGGGCCATGGGGGACCTCCTTTGTGTCTGGGTGAGGGTTGATGTTGCTTGTAAAGATAGGACGGTATTCAATGTTGCCAATGAAGATGGCAAGAATTCAGAATGAAGACCCTTGATGCACACTCTTCAAGCGCGATGGCCCGAATAGCGCATTCTGACTTCTAGTTTAACGCGTGCATTCGTCCAGCAGATAAAGAATGGAGCGGTAGTGGATGCCGCTGTGCTCGGACAAACCGATTTCGCAGGTCCGGCTATTGGAGTAGCCGTCGCGGCAGCGGCCGGCCACGGCCGGGCGCAGATGCGTCAACGCCGAGCGGTTCAGCTCGGGAAAGCTGAAGCCGCGGTCGCCGGCAAAGGCGCAACAATCCACGCGCTCCGGCACCACCACCTCGCTGGCGCACTGCCGGGCCACGGCCACGAACATGTCGGCCAATCCCATTTTGCGCGCGCTGCAGGTGACGTGCAGGGCCACGGTGGCGGCGACCGGCGTCACCCGCAGGCGCGGCAGCAGATGGTGCCAGACGAAGCCCACCGGCTCGTATAGCTGCAAGCGCGCGTCCAGGGTCCGGTGCATGCGTTCGGTGCAGGGGCTGGTGTCGCACAGCACCGGGTGGCGGCCGCCCGCCGAGGCGTCCAGCAGCGCACGGTTCAACTCTGCGGCCTTTTCGTCCGCTTGGCGCTTTAAGCCTTTGCTCTCGAAAGGCGTCCCGCAACACAACCGCGCCATGTCCGCAGGATAGACGACATTGAAGCCCGCCCGGGCCAGGAGGCGCACGGTGACCTCGACGAGCGGTTCGCGGCGCCGGTCGCCCAGGGCCGGCCCCATGGTGCGGCTGACGCAACTGGGGAAGTAGACCACCTTGGGGGCCCCGGAAGCACCGGTGACCGATGGCCCCCGAACCAGCGCCGGACCCGGCAGATAAGGCGTCCACTGGGGCAGGCGGTTGCCTGAAAGCCGCCGCGCCGCACGGGCCGCCCGCAGCATGGTTTCCGATCCCAGAAGGCGTTGGGCCACGCGGAGCAGCGCCAGCGACAGACGCACGCCGCCCGACAGGAGCCCGAAATGGCGTGCCGCCACATCGGCCGCCCGTTGCGCGCCGCAACCGCGCGTGTCGAGGCCCCGCAGGTATTTGGTGTGCTCGCCGGTATTGATCTCCACCGGGCAGCTCAGGGCGCACAGGCCATCCGCGGCACAGGTCCGCTCGCCCTGGTAGGCGTAATCCTGCCGCAGCCGGGCCAGGCGTGCCGGCTCTTGGCCGTTGCGCGAAAGGCGCGCGATCTCACGCTGCACCACGATGCGGTGTCGCGGTGTCAGGGTGAGCGTCTTGGACGGACAGGTCTCTTCGCAAAAGCCGCACTCGATGCACTTGTCCACCAGGGGATGGGCCTGGGGCAAGGGTTTGAGGTTCTTAAGGTGGGCCTGGGCGTCGGCATTGAGGATCACCCCCGGGTTGAGCAACCCCTTCGGGTCGAAGATCGCCTTGAGCGCCTGCATCAAGGCGTAGGCCTCCAGCCCCCACTCCAGGGCCACGAACGGCGCCATGTTGCGGCCCGTGCCGTGTTCGGCCTTCAGGGAGCCGTCGTAACGCGTCACGACCATGTCGCACACCGCCTCCATGAGCTGCCGGTAGCGCTCGACCTCGGCCGGATGCCCGAAATCCTGGGTGAAGACAAAGTGCAGGTTGCCCTCCAGGGCATGGCCGAAGATGATGGCCTCGTCATAGTGATGCTGTCCCAGCAACTGCTGCAATTCCAGGGTGGCGGCGGCCAGGTGCTGGATGGGGAAAGCGACATCTTCGATGATCACGGTGGTGCCGCTGCGGCGCATGGCGCCCACCGAAGGGAAGAGCCCTTTGCGGATGTTCCACAAGCGCGCATTCTCCTGGGCATCGGAAGTAAAATTGAAAGGCATCGCAGCCGCCGGGCAGTCTACCATCCACTCCGGATTGGCCGAGGCCCCCGCCGGTCGGCAAGCACCCTCCAGGGCCGCAACGATGGCGGCCACGTTACCGGCCAGGGCGTCGCTGCCTTCGGCCCGGGTCTCCACCAGCAGGGCGGCGGCCTCGGGCGGCAGCGTCTTTAAAATCGCCGGCATGCCCGCCTTGTTTTCCACCGAGCGCAGGGCCGCGCGGTCCATGAGCTCCACGGCCGACACCGGCGTGGCCTTCAGCACGGCGGCCGTCCGGCAGGCCCCTTCGATACCGGGGAAGATCATCAGCGCACTGGCCTTATAGGGATGCTCGACCACCGTGCGGTACACCACTTCGGAGACAAACCCCAGGGTACCTTCGGAGCCCACCATCAGGTGCACCAGGATGTCGAAGGGGTCCGCGAAATCCACCAGGGCGTTGAGGCTGTAACCGGTGGTGTTCTTGATCTTGAACTTGTGGCGGATGCGCTCGGCCAGCGCGGGCTGGCCGCGCACCCCTTCGGCCAGGTGGGTCAGGCGCGCCAGCAGGTCGCCGTGGGTCTGGGCAAAGGCCTGCCTGCTCTTAGCGTCGGCCGTGTCCAGCAGCGTGCCGTCGGCCAGGATCAGGCGCAGACTCTCCACTGTCTGGTAGCTGTTCTGGGCCACCCCGCAGCACATGCCGCTGGCGTTGTTGGCCAGGATGCCGCCGATCATGGCCGCGTTGATCGAGGCCGGGTCGGGCCCGATCTTGCGGCCGTAGGGTGCCAGGTAGCGGTTGGCGTGGGCGCCGATGATTCCGGGTTGCAGCCGGATGCGTTGGCCGTCGTCCATGATCCGGTAGTGCTGCCAGCCGTTAGCCGCAATCAACAGAATGGCATCGCTGACGGCCTGGCCCGAGAGGCTGGTGCCGGCGGCCCGGAAGGTCACCGGCAGGTTGTGGCGGTTGGCCCCCTGGAGCACGGCGACGATCTCGGCCTCGGTTTCGGCCTTGACCACCAGCTTGGGGATGAGGCGGTAGAAACTGGCGTCGGTGCCGAAGGCCAGGGTGCGCAGGGGATCGGTGATCAAGCGCTGGGATGGGATGGATATCGCCAGATCCTGGCATAGTTGGCGATAGGGCTCTTTGAGGGAGGGCATGGGCTGCTCCTTTGTATAGGCCTTGATAAACCATTATATGCTTTCATGGTTATGGACAACCCCCATATACGGCGGCTTGCAAATACCGAGCGCACAGCCCGTTCGGGGCATGGCCCGAACGGGCTGTGAAGCGTCACCGAGGTTCTTGTTGATCGGAATCGCGATTGACAGGCAGCTTGTCCATTTGTAAATCAATATCAACAAATGTTCGATGACATCCTCTTTGGGCAATCCACAATTCATAACCACATGACGCAGCGGCAAGGAGAAGCAGGCATGGCAAAACGATTGGAAGGCAAAGTGGCCATCGTCACCGGCGCCGGCCAGACGCCGGGGGATACCGTCGGCAATGGCCGGGCCATATCGATCCTGTTCGCCCGGGAGGGCGCCCGGGTAATGCTGGTGGACCGCAACATAGACTCGGCCCAAGAGACCCAGGCCATGATCGCCCAAGAGGGCGGGACGGCCTTTGCTTTCCAAGCCGACATCACCAAGGCCGATGACTGCCGGAAGATGGCCGCCGCCTGCGCCGAGCGCTACGGCCAGATCGACATCCTGGTCAACAACGTGGGCACCGGCGGACGAGACGGCACACCCGTGCAGGTGACCGAAGAGACCTGGGACCGCGTCTTCAACATCAACCTGAGAGGCATGTTCCTCACCTGCAAATACGTGCTGCCCCACATGGAGGCCCGAGAAACCGGCGTCATCGTCAATATCTCCTCCATCGCCGCTGTGTGCGCAACCCCCATGCTGGCCTACAAAACCTCCAAAGCGGGCGTCAACGCCTTCACCCACACCATCGCCATGCAGTACGCCGCCAAAGGCATCCGCGCCAACTGCATCATGCCCGGCCTGCTGAACACCCCCATGGCCATCGAAGGCATCTCTAAAGCCATGCAGATCGATAAAGAAGAGTTGATCAAGCGCCGCAGCAAAGCCGTACCGCTCAAAGGCGGCATGGGCGACGGCTGGGACACCGCCTACGGCGCCCTCTTCCTGGCCTCCGACGAAGCCAAATTCATTACTTCCGTCATGCTGCCCATCGACGGCGGCCAGAGTGCGCGCATCGGATAGACCAAGTCCCAAGCCTTGCACGGTGGTAGGCGCCTCCGGCAACCGCTCCGCGCCGCATCAGACGCCGAACTTAGGGATGCTTAAGCGCAGCGGAGGGAAAACGCCCCGGACTGTCTGAGCGCAGCGAGTTTCCGGGGCGCCCGCAGCGCGCTTTAGCATCCCTTGTTCGGCGGCGTAGCGGCGCGGAGCGGTTGCCGGAGGCGCCGGCGAAGCATCCACAATCAAAATGCTCGGAGGAAAAAATGGCGAGAGTAGCAATACTGAATAAGGAGCAGACCAGCCCCGAACTGAAAGAGTTGTTTCAAAAGATGGAAGCCCGCGGCGGCAAGATTCTCAACCTCTTCAAGGTCATGGCCAACAGCCCCGAAGTGGGCCGCGCCTTTCTCAAACTGGGCAACACCATCTTGATGCAAAGCAGTTTAAACCCGAAGCTGAGGGAACTGGCCATCTTGCGAGTGGGAGCCTTGGCCAAAGCCACCTATGAGTGGACCCAGCACGTGCCCATCGCCCGGCGGGTGGGCGTCACCCAGCAGCAGATCGACGCCCTGCCGGCCTGGCAGGCAGCGCCCGATCTCTTCGACGAGCAGGAGCACGCCGTGCTGGCCTACACCGACGCGGTGGCCGAGCAGATCCGCGTCCCGGACGACATCTTCACCGGCGTCCGCGCCTTTCTCAACGACCAGCAGATCGTGGAACTGACCACCACCATCGGCTACTACGGCATGGTCTCCCGAATCCTGGAAACGCTCCAGGTGGAGCTGGAAAAATAGCGGCTAGCGGCCCCGGGCCCGCCAAATGGCCACCACCTGGTCGGCCACCTCTTGGACGCCGCAGGCATCGGTGTCGATTTCAAAAGCCGCGGCCTCCTGGTACATCGGGGTCCGGCGCGCCAGCACTTCGGCCACCTCTTCGGTGAAACTCTTGCCGGTCGTGAGCGCCGGCCGCTCGGTGCCCCCTTGAATACGCGCCACGATGGCCGCCACCGAGGCCTTGAGCCAGATGACCAGGCCATTGACCTGCAGCACTTCGATATTCTCCGGCCGCTCGATGACCCCGCCGCCGGTATCGATCACCAGGTTGTCCCGCCCGGCCAACTCCCGGGCCACCTCGCTCTCCAGGTCGCGGAACCCGGGCCAGCCGTAGCGCTGGACGATCTCGGGAATGGCGATGCCGGCCTTCTCCACGATCCGGCCATCCATGGAAACACACCCCATCTTGAGCCGCTTGCTCACCAGACGCCCCACGTGGCTTTTGCCCGTGCCCCGGTATCCGATCAAAACAATATTCATGACTGCAAATGCTCCATCACCACCTGGCGCATCACGGCCACCGGGGCCGCAACGCCGGTGAACTGTTCGAATTGCAGCACCGCCTGATTGATGAACATGTCTACCCCCGACACCGTTTGCAGGCCGCGCGCCCGGGCATCGGCCAACAGCTTGGTTTCCAGGGGCGTATAGACGATATCGAAAACCACCTGGCCCGAGCGGAAGAGTTCGGCGGGAATCAACGACACGCCTTGCTTGGGATGCATGCCCACCGAGGTGCAATGGACGATCACGTCGGCCCGGGCCATGGCCTCGGCCAGGGAGCCGGCATCGAGCAACGCGGCGCTGACCGCCAGCGCAGTGTCCTTGGTCAAGTCGGCCCGCAGACCGTGCATCAGGGGTTCATTGATGTCCAGGAGCGCCAGCCCGGAGAGCTTTGCTTCCCGGGCCATGGTAAAAGCGATGGCCCGGGCCGCACCGCCGGCGCCCAGCATCAGCACCTTTTTGCCCGCAAGATCCACACCGCCATCGGTCAGCGCCTTCAAGGCCCCGGGCCCGTCGGTGCCCAGCCCAATGAGGCGGTCGCCTTCGTGCACCACCGTGTTGATCGAGCCGATGGCCCGATCCACTTCCCGGATCTCATCCACGTATTTCATTGCTTCGATCTTGTGAGGGATGGTGATGCTCATGCCCCGGAAATTGCCCAGGGCGCGCATGCCGGCCAGGGCGCTCTGCACATCTTCCACCCGGTTGGCCACGTAGACGTAATCCAGCCCCAGCGCCTCATAGCCGGCATTGTGAATGGCCGGCGAAAGGCTGTGGGAGATGGGATTGCCGATGACGGTGCAGAACCGGGTGCCGCAGCCGATGGTTCGAGGTAGTGTCATAGGGGCTCCTTGGAAAGAAGAAAAATCTGGTCCAGGTTGTAACTGATTCGACCACGGGCCGTCAACCGCCGACCGCACGACACCTTCGGTCGTTTCTTCGCCAAGATCGACCCCAAGGGTTTCCATGACTTCTTCAACCGCTGGGTGCACGACCTTTCAGCGTCCCTCAAGGGTAAAACAGTCGCCATCGATGGTAAAACGCTTCGCGGCTAGCACGACCGCATCAACGGCAAGTCCACGATCCACATGGGCAGTGCCTGGGCTGAAGACCACTGCCGTGTGCGAAAAGGCCATACCCCGGAAAACCTCGCAACCTTGCACCCCATAGCGATCAACATGTTTAAAAGTGAAAATTCCCTCAAAGGTGGAATTCAAACCAAGCGCCTCAAAGCGGCTTGGGACCACAAATATCTGCTCACAATCCTTAAGCGTTAAATCTTACATGCGATTGCCCTGGCATCACAGGCCGACTCGCATTCTGGTCGATAGCCCCATTAAAGCGTGTTTGTGTATCATGATTGGGCTTCGTCTGTTTTGGTTTCCGGGCCGGTCTCTTCCATTTCGATGGCTTCGCGGGCCTCTTGGGCCTTGGCCCGGGCCTTGGCGGCCCGGCGGCGGACTTTTTGCACCGCCTTCAAGGCATTATCTCTGTCGGCGGTCAGAGCCTTGATCCCCTCTTCGTCTCGATCGTTACCGGAATGGGTCATTGCTTTTTGCAGCTTTTCTTCGGCTAAAGCAGCTGCTTTATCGACCTTGGCCGCTTCGTCTTCGGCCGCTTGGGCCAGCCGCTCTTTCTTGTTCAGCATGTCCCTTGCCTCGGCCAACGCCGCGGCGGCACCCTCTTCGGGTTCGGCCCCCAGATCGATATCTTCGGCCGCCGAAATCAGCACTGCCGGCGGCAGTAGTCGCAGCAAATCTTCCACTGGACCGTCTACAGGCAGTCGGATCAGGTCGCCATTGAAGCGAAAGGGTAGAAAAACCAAAGTGGAACCGGCTGAAGCCGCGACAATGTCCGCGGCATCCTTGGCGGTCGCAAACACGATGTCGGCCTCGATTCTGGCTTCGCTAAGAATTTCATGCATGGCCTCGGTCTGATCCGCTTCCGAACGGTCGTCGCGAAAGACCAGAATGCGCAAGGCCGCCCCTTGCCAGGCTTCCGAGCGGGTCATCAAATAGGCGAAAAGCAGCATTAGATTGCCTGTGGAGTCGCCGGACCACCACACGTCGATGCGGGATTGATGGGCGTCCGTGGCCATCAAGAGATCCCATGCGCCTGGCTCGGTGTGCAGCACCCCGATATTGCATCCCAGGCGATAGACCGTTTTCAGCTGGCGACCAAACAGCAACTCCCGGAACCCGACGCCGGATTCGTTTTTCGCATCCAGCCAATTAAGCAGAATCGTGTTGGCGCGCAACGGGCCGATGCCATGGGCTTGAAGCAGGGCGTGGAGGGCGACCTCGCTGTCACGGGTCGTAAGCACCAGCGCAAAGGCCGCCGGGTTGTGTTCGCGGATGTCCCGCTGCAACAGCTTTTCGGCGCTCTCCTTGGTTTTGGACAGCAGCAGATCCTTGCCTTCCAGCAGCGTGACCACCGTGGTCAATCCGCTGCCGCCCTCGAGCCAGGCGGCCAGCCGCAGCAGGCGCGGCCGTCGCTCGGGATCGTCCGAAAAGGCCAGGATTTGGGGCCTCCAGTCTCTGGGATGTTCGAGGGAAACGTTTACTTCCAGCAGGCTTTCCCTGACCCGTTGCAGGTGATGGGCGCGGCGGCTGTCGGCCCAGCGGGCCGGGTCCGCCGTGCGCCGCAGGTATTGAAAAATGGCGAACAATACGGAGATGGCGATGATCCCGGTGGTGGGATCGATGGCCAGCATGACCCCCAGGCAGGCCAGCGCCCCGAGCAGACTCAGGCGCAGATTGAACCATTTGAACGTAGGCCGGAACGAAGGGCTTGCGGTCCGGCCCTCGTAATAGGTGGCATAGTTGAGCAGCCCGTAGGATATCAAAAAGAACATGGAGACCACCGGGGCGATCAGGTCCAGGCTTCCCAGGGCGATCGTCAGGCAGGCGATGCCCGCCGCTAAAACCACTGCACGGCGGGGGTTGGCCGCCGGCCCGGCGCCCTTGGCGAAGAAGAAGAGAAAGGGAAAAATCCGGTCCGCGGCCAGGGATTGCAGAATCCGCGGCGCACCGAGAAACGACGCCATGGCCGAAGAGAGGGTCGCCGCAATGACCCCCGCATCGATGAGCCCCGAGAAACGGGCGACGCGGTACATGGCGGTATAGTCGGCGGTCAGCGCCTGATTGGAGCGCACCCCGGAAAAAACCACCGCCGCGCCGAAATAGACGACGATCGATGCCCCCACCGCCAGAAAGGTGCCCAGCGGCAGGCTTTTGCTCGGGTCTTTCAGATCCCCTGACATGCTGACGCCCTGGGTGAAGCCCGTCACGGCTGGGAAAAACAGGGCGAACAGGACCCAGAAGGGCAAGCCCTGGGCGGGTGCCGACCAGTTGGCGCGTACGAGCGCCGGGTCCCATTGGGGAATACCACCGGCGAAGAAGGAGGCCAGGGCCGCCGCCAACAAGGCCATGACCACATACTGGAATTTGGTGGCCCAGTCCGCGCCCATCCAAGCGAATATGAACAGAAAAACCACGGCCGCCGCCGCGATGATGCGGGGTGACATCGCATGGGCCGAAAAAAAGGCCGAGGCGGCCAGGGCCTCGCCGAAGCCGATGCAGTAAAACGCGATGGAGACGGCTTGGGCCAGGAAAAGAACGATGCCGATGGCGCCGCCGAATTCCAGTCCAAGGGTCCGTGAAATCAGGTAGTAGTCGCCGCCCCCCTTGACCTTCAAATTGGTGGCGACGGCCGATAGCGACACGCTGGTCAGCACGGAGATGAGGTTGGCGATGCCGATGATGACCAGGGCCCGGGACAGTCCGGCGCTGCCCACCACGTAGCCGGTGCGGAGGAAAAGAATGATGCCCAGGATGGTTAAAATGCTCGGCGTGAAAACCCCCGCGAATGTGCCGAGGGTGCCGGCGCTCTTATTTTCGTTTGTGCTTTTTGCCGCCATAGTAATACCAATCTATATTTAAGGTGTTAGCGCTTTTAACGGAACTACAGAATGCCGAGTTTGGGCAACACCGCGCCCGCAAAGCTCAAGACAAAGAAGAAACCGCACATGTCGGTAACTGTGGTCAACAGCGGGCTGGAGACCAGGGCCGGGTCCAGCTTCAACCGCCTGAGCACCATGGGCAGCAGGCCGCCGAGGGATACGGAAACCAGGACGTTGGCTGCCAGGGCCCCGCCCACCACGAGGCCGAGCCAGGGGTTGCCTTTCCAAGCGTAGGCCACGCCGCCCAGCATCAATCCGAGCACCAGGCCGTTGATCAGGCCGATGCGGACCTCCTTGGTCAGCACCCAGAGCAGTTCTCCAGGCCGGATCAGGCCCAGGGAGAGTTCGCGCATGGAGACCGCCACGGCCTGATTGCCCGAGCAGCCGCTCATGTCGCTCACCATGGGCAGAAAGACCGCCAGGGTGATCACTGCGGCTAAGGTGTCCTGATACATGGCGATCACGCTGGCCGCGATGATGTTGAGGACAATGTTCATGCTCAGCCAGGAGAGACGGCGCCCGGCGCGCGAGAAAAGCGGCATGGTGCGGAACTCTTCGCCGCCGATGATGCCGCTGAGTCTGAGAAAGTTTTTTGTCTTGCGCTTGTTGACCGCCTCTTCCACAGCATCCGGCAAAACTACGCCCACCAGACGTTGCGCACCGTCGACCACCGGCACGCCGAACAGATGATGTTCATCGAAAAACTCTTGAAGCTTCACGAGCGGCGCATGGTCCGGCACGCTGAGCGGCGAGGCGATCATCACCTGGGTCAGCGGCGTGTCCCGCTCGGGGAAGAGCAGGTCATGCATGCGCAATACACCCACCAATTTATCTTCCGGGTCTACCACATAAAAGTACTGCACATGGTAATGGGCGTATTCACCGCGGTTGGCTTGGAAATCGTCAAGCACATCCTGGATGGTGTGGTCGTTGCGATAGGCCAGAAACTCGGAAACCATGAGACCGCCGGCGCAATCCGGTGGGTACTCCAACAAAATTCTGGCCTCTTCAGCATCTTCCCGGTCCATTTTCGATAAAATGGCCCGACTCGCCCCCGCATCCATTTCGCCCAATACATCGGCCAGGTGATCGCTGGTCAGCTCGCCCATGATGGCCGCCGCCTGCTCGGCCGGCATATCCTCCACCATGTCGGCCGCTTGGGCTTCGGGTATGTCTTCGATCAGGTCGGCGGCGTCCCCGGGGCTCAACATGCCAAGCAGCCGGAGCTGCTCCTCGGCCGTCAGGCGGGAGATGGCCCTGGCAGTTTCCGATGGGCTGAGCGTGTCGATGAACCGGGTCGATTCGAGGCGGTCGCCCGCTTCGATCAATTCGCGCAATGTCTCCCACGGGGGTGTTGCGGCACTCATCGGCAAGCTCCTTTAGCGCTTTTTACGGTTTTACGGTTTGCTCAGGGTTTGGCTCTCCATGCCGGCGACCTGTTCCACGGGCAGCACCAGGGCAATGCCCGTGCCGGGTTCGCTCAAGCGTCCGGCCTCCTCGATGGCCGAAAGGATCGGTGCCACCAGCGAACAACACCACATCGGTTCGGATTTCAAGGCTGAGTCCGAAGAACGTTTTCGCCTCCCGGGCGCCCGTTCCCGATGCAGGGACAATGGTGGCGCCGCCGGAAGCATACGCCAGCGGGACGACCATGCGTGGGGCCATGAAGGTTTGAATGGCCACGGATAGGTAGCCCACCAGAAGATAGATGTAAAGGGGCGTACCCGAGACGATGCGAAACGTGCCCAGGGTGATGCCCATCGCCCCCCCACGGCCACGGCGATGCGAAGCCCCAGGGCGGATACCGCGCGGTGCGACGCCGCCTCGGCCTTGTCGGCCAAGGCGATCAGCGATGGTTCGGCGATCGTCGTGGAAAAGCCGACGGCAAAGGCAAACAGATAGATCCAGCCATAGGCGCTCCAGGCCTCGGCATTGCCCGCGTGGGCACTTTCAGCTAATTGCTGGGCCATGGTCCGGCCCAGTGGAAAGAGCGCCAGGTCCAGGCCCCTAAAAAGCAGGCCAGGCCCACAATCACCAATAGCAACCCGCCCAGGACCGAAAGCAGTTCCGGAAAGGGCTGGCGCAGTAACAGAATTTGAAACAGGGCGATGACCAGGATGATGGGCGAAAGGTCGCGGCAGGCGCCGAACAAATCGCCGCCCAGGGCTTTCATCGGTTCCGAAAACAAGCCGAAACGCATGGCGCCCTTTCATGGTGAGGGGGACAGGAAAAAGAGCTTGTAAAGCCCAGGCATGTGTTCCATCGCCATTGTACTTATCACAAACGCGTCGAATGCAAAAACAGGGATCTTCGCGTGCTGCCGGTGCCACGAAGAAGGCTTGAAAGGCGACTGGCGGCAGATTGAAAGGGGCGCGTGGGGCCGGGGCGCGGCTGAACTCCTTTTCCAGCACATCGTTCACGTAATGCCGTTTGAACAAACCGGTGAGGGGGTCCCGGGTGGCCATGTGCGCCATTTTCCGGACCGCATTTTCGACCTCTTTTTTAAGCCGAAACTTCTCCAGCGCATTGGAAATGCAATGGGCCAGCGTTTTGTCGTGGATGTTGGCCTTGGGCAGATAGTCGGAGGCACCGGCCTTGATCATGCCCGCGGCCACCAGCTCGTCACCGTGGCCCGTGACGGCGATAACCGGGACATCCACCTTTTCTCCCGTCAACCAATTCAGCAAATCGAGCCCCTTGCCGTCGGTTAGCAGATAATCCAGAAACACCAAATCGAATTTCTGCCTTTCCAGGAGTTGCATCGCCTGTTTCTTGCTCGTCGCGCGTGATAAATTGATCGGATCCGGCCGAATGGTCAGTGCCTGGGCTTCGTATATCGGCCTTGTGTTGGGCCAACTCAAGACCGATGATAAGTCCAATGACCTGGCGGGTGAGGCCCCGGACCGAAACCCGCACGGCACGCTCAGTTTGCCGAACCGAAAACATTTCGCCGGGCATTCCCGGGTTCAATTTCCTGGGTTTGACACCTTTTTCAATAGTATAGTACTGTCTACACACTATTTGAAGGCAGCTTCATTTCATAGCCTAGATCCATGGTTCCCGAAGGGAGAATATCCGGTTGAAAATCGTGATTGTTGGCGCGGGAGAGGTCGGCTACCATATTGCAAGTCGTCTGGCCTTTGAAAACAAAGATGTGGTCGTGGTCGACAAAAATGCCGACGCCCTTCGGCGTGTGTCGGAAAATACGGATGTGCAGACGATCACCGGCAGCGGCAGCAGCCCATCCGTTCTCGAAGAAGCCGGCATTCGGAAGGCCGAAATCCTGCTGGCCGTCACCAATCAGGATGAAACCAACCTGGTGGCCTGCCTGGTGGCCGACATGCTCTCTCCGACCACCAAAAAAATAGCCCGCATCCGCGGCGCGGATTTCGATCAGTATCACAAAACCTTCCAGAGCCAGCCGCCCCACATCGATACGGTGATCAACCCGGAGATCGAAGTCGTCAAAACCATCGAGCGGCTGATGCGCGCTCCCGGTGCCGCCGATGTAGGAGAGTTTGCCCAAGGTCGGATCAAATTCGTCGGCGTCTATCTGGACCGCAATGCCCGCCTTGCCGGTGTACGCCTGTCGGAACTGCCGGAAAAAATTGGCCAGCGGCGCCTGCTCATTGCCGTTATTGTGCGTGAAGAACAGGTTATCATCCCCACCGGCAAGGACAAACTCTTGCCCGGGGATTTGATCTATTTCATCTGTGAGGAAAATCAGATGTCGGAGATCATGTCGATCTTCGAGAAGCGCGCCAAACCGGTAAAACGCGTGCTGATCGTCGGCGGCGGGCGCATCGGGTATCGGCTGGCCGTTCGCCTGGAGACACAGTCCATTAACTGCAAAATCATCGAACGCAGCGCCTCGCGCTGTGCCGAGTTGGCCGAAAAACTCGACAAGACCGTCGTTCTGCGCGGTGATGGCACCGACCAAAATCTGCTCAGTGAAGAAAATGTCGGGGACATCGATGTGGTGATCACCCTGACCAACGACGAAGAGACCAATATTCTAACCTCCCTGCTGGCCACCAAAATGGGGGCCGCCAAAGCAATCATAAAGATAAACAAATTCAGCTATTTCCCATTGATGAAGGCCATCGGCATCGAACAAGTGGTCAGCCCGCGCCTGTCCGCAATCAATACGATCCTACAGCATATTCGGCGGGGCAAAGTGCTGTCGGCCGTCGCCTTGAAGGGCGAGCAGGCCGAGGTCATGGAAGTCGTTGCCCTGGAGACCTCCGACATCGTGGGCACGCCCCTGCGACGCATCTCCTTTCCCAAAGGCGCCATTGTGGCGGGCATCGTGCGCGGCGAACAAATTATCATCCCCACCGGCGACAGCATTGTTGAGCCCAACGACCACATCATCGTTTTCGCCCAACGACACGCCATCGGCGGCATCGAAAAATTAATGGCCGTCAAGCTGGAGTATTTCTGATGCGCTGGCGCTATATCCTGTACGTCGTGGGGGCCCTGATTTTTTTCGTCGGCCTGAGCATGCTGCTGCCCCTGGCCTTCGGCCTATACTATCGTGACCATAGCGTTGCGGTCCTGCTAAAATCGATCGGCGTAACGGTCTCGACGGGCGCCCTGTTGTTCATCGCTTTCCGAAGCCAACGCCAGGAAACCCTGCGCCAAAGTGAAGGCATGGCCATTGTCGCCCTCGGCTGGACCGCGGCGGGCTTGTTCGGTGCGTTGCCCTTTTTCTTGGAAGGCGGCACCCTGCGCTTCGTGGATGCATTTTTCGAATCGGTCAGCGGCTTCACCACCACCGGCGCCTCCATTCTGACCGATATCGAAGCGTTGCCTAAAGGATTGTTGATGTGGCGCAGCTTCATTCAATGGCTGGGCGGCATGGGCATCATCGTTCTTTCCATCGCCATCCTGCCTTTTCTCGGCGTCGGCGGCATGCAATTGTACAAGGCTGAAGTCCCCAGCCCGGTGCCGGACAAACTCAAGCCGCGCATCCGGGATACGGCCACGATCCTATGGAAAGTCTACGCCCTCTTCTCCGTGGCCCAGATCATCATGTTGATGCTGGGCGGCATGGGCTTCTTCGATGCCGTCTGCCACACCTTCACCACCATGCCGACGGGTGGCTTTTCTACCAAAAATGCCTCCATTGCCCACTTTGACAGCCTATTCATGGACGGCGTCATCATTTTCTTCATGCTCCTGAGCGGCATCAACTTCTCTTTGCACTATCAAATGCTCCGCGGCCGGCCGCTGGCATTCTGGAAAGATGGGGAGTGCCGCTTCTTTCTGGCGGCCGTGGGGGGCTGCATCGCCCTGGTCGCCCTGGACCTGTCACGCTATGACGTCTACGACAGCATCGGAGAGGCCGTGCGCTATGGGGCCTTTCAAGTGGTCTCGATCATCACCACCACCGGTTATGCTACCGCGGATTACGAGCAATGGCCGGCCATGTCCCAGCTGATTTTATTGACCTGCATGTTTTTAGGGGCCTCGGCCGGGTCGACCGGGGGCGGCATGAAATGCCTGCGCATCATGCTGTGCTTTAAATACTGCTATCGTGAGCTTTTCCTGTTGCTGCATCCAAGGGCGGTGGTCACCATCAAGATGGGCGGCAAAGGCGTTCCCGACGATGTCATGCGCAGCGTGCTCGGCTTCCTTTCGCTCTACGTCGGCCTGTTCGTTATTTCGGCCATCGCCATGGGCGGCCTGGGCGTCGATTTTGTTACCGCCATCACGGCCGTCGCCACCGCCATGGGCAATGTCGGGCCAGGATTCGGCAGCGTCGGCCCGGTTGAAAATTACGCCCACCTTCCCCAGGCGGCCAAATGGTTGCTGATCTGGTGTATGCTGCTCGGACGACTAGAGATTTTCACGGTCCTGATCTTCATCGTGCCTGCATACTGGCGCAAATAAATCATCTCCCCATCACGGACGGTCCGCACCGGCCCTTGAAATTCACATTTGTCAGATATCAAGTTGGATGCTACATTTTTGTATTTTATATACACAATTCTGAATATCCGCCGTGGCCAAAAAGCAACCTTCGTCACCTCCGCCAGACTTATTTTTAATAGACATTCCAATCTATTAATCTCTTTCAGGTTAGCCGCCACCCGCCCCATGGCACGCTAAATGCGATGAAGAGCGTCCAGTTAGGCTTCACGATCCTAAGGATTCGGGAGTCGGTCCCCATTTCGATAATTAACCTGCATCGTTGGAAAGGAGTAAAAATGAAATTTCATCAAATCCATCTCGTCGTTCTGCTCACCTTGCTGACCGGTTGTCTCCTGGGCGCAAACGCCCTGGCGGCCGACACCATCAAGGTGGGCGTACTTCACTCCCTGTCGGGCACCATGGCCATCAGCGAGACGACCCTCAAGGACACCATGCTCATGCTCGTCGACGAGCAGAACAAGAAGGGCGGCCTGCTCGGCAAAAAGCTCGAAGCGGTGGTGGTCGACCCGGCCTCCAACTGGCCGCTGTTCGCCGAAAAGGCACGCGAATTGATCGAAAAGCAAAAGGTGGCGGCGGTCTTCGGCTGCTGGACCTCGGTCTCGCGCAAATCGGTGCTGCCGGTCTTCGAGGAACTGAACAGCCTGCTCTTCTACCCCGTGCAGTACGAAGGCGAGGAATCTTCCAAAAATGTCTTCTACACCGGCGCCGCGCCCAACCAGCAGGCGGTCCCGGCGGTGGACTACCTGATGGGCCTGGGGGTCAAGCGCTGGGTCCTGGCCGGCACCGATTATGTCTACCCGCGCACGACCAACAAGATTCTGGAAGCCTATCTGAAAAGCAAAGGCGTTTCGGAAAAAGACATCATGATCAACTATACGCCCTTCGGGCACTCCGACTGGCAGTCCATCGTCTCCGAAATCAAGAAATTCGGCGCCGCCGGCCAGAAGACCGCCGTGGTCTCGACCATCAACGGTGACGCCAACGTGCCATTCTATAAAGAGCTCGGGAACCAGGGCGTTACGGCCGACGCCATTCCGGTGGTGGCTTTTTCGGTGGGCGAAGAAGAGCTCTCGGGCATCGACACCAAACCCCTGGTGGGCCACCTGGCGGCCTGGAACTACTTCATGAGCGTCGATGACGAGATCAACGACAGCTTCATTGCAGCCTGGCACAAATTCATCAAGAACGACAAACGGGTGACCAACGACCCCATGGAGGCGCACTACATCGGCTTCAATATGTGGGTCAAAGCCGTGGAGAAAGCCGGCACCACCGACGCGACGGCCGTGCAGGAGGCCATCATCGGCATCGCCGTGCCCAATCTCTCCGGCGGCTATTCGGCCATGATGCCCAACCATCACATCACCAAGCCGGTGCTCATCGGCGAAATCCAGGCCGACGGCCAGTTCCAGACGGTCTGGCAGACCAAGGGCCTGGTGGTGGGCGACGAATGGTCCGACTACCTGGACGGTTCCAAGGACCTGATCTCCGACTGGCGGGCACCCCTGGCCTGCGGCAACTTCAACGTCAAGACCGGCAAGTGTTCGGGAAAGAAGTAAATCCCTAAAATGTGCGGGCGGGCTCATCCCCCGCCCGACCCAATACAAGGAACGATGCGTCCCTATGCCGATGCGATCATCCGATACCTACAAACGACATATTCTTCCGGCGATGGTCGCGGCCCTTCTTCTGGTTCTATGGCCGCCCGCGGCCTGCCTGGCCCAATCGGCGTCCGGCACCGGCTTCGAGGAAGGCGCGGCCCTGCTGCTGGAAGAGGATTTCGAGCGCAAGGCGGCCGCCGTCGATCTGCTGACCACCAGCGGGGACCCGCGCGCCGAACGCATCCTGGAGACCCTGCTGGCCGGCGAACTCTTTTTCCTCAAAGAGAACCGCACCCTGGTCCGGGCCCGCCCCGAAGGCGATGGGTTTGCCGTGCGCGCCCTCCTGGGGGATGCGGATTTGGGAACGGTCCAGAAGCGCAAGCTGAAGAAGATCGCCATCAACAACAGCCTGCGTGGTCAATTGGAATCGGCCCTGGCCCGCCTGCGCCTGTCCCACGCCGACCCCGGCGTGCGGGCAGCCGCGGTGAACAAAATGCTGGCGGGCGTCACGCCGGACTCCAGGGCCTTGTGGCGCGAATACCTCCAAACCGAAAGCGACCCGCGGGTCCAGGCCGCCCTGGGCACCGCCGTCGCCATGACCGTGCTGCGGGACGAGAGTGCCAGTTCCGCCGAGCTTCTCGCGGCGGTGGGGCAGTTGGCCGGCCAACTGCATCCGGCCGTGCGCAACGAACTCGTCCGGCTCTTGGCGGGCGAACCCGGGGCGGCGCTCCACAAGGCGGCCCAAACGGCGCTGGACAGTATCGACACGCGCCTGGCCTGGCTCAACTTCTTCGAAACCGTCTTTTTCGGCCTGAGCCTCGGCTCGGTGCTGGTGCTGGCGGCCATCGGCCTGGCCATCACTTTCGGCGTGATCGGGGTGATCAACATGGCCCACGGCGAGTTGATCATGCTGGGGGCCTACACCGCCTTTGTGCTGCAACAATTGCTGCCCGGCGCCATCGGCACCGCCCTTTTGCTGTCGATCCCCACGGCCTTCGTGGTGGCCGGCCTGGCGGGCATGGCCATCGAACGCACCATCATCCGCTTTCTCTACGGCCGGCCCCTGGAAACGCTGCTGGCCACCTTCGGCGTGAGCCTGATTTTGCAGCAGGCGGTGCGTTCGATCTTCTCGCCCCTGAACCGCAGCGTGGCCGCGCCGGCCTGGATGAGCGGCGCCATCGAACTCAATGCCGTGTTGTCGCTGACCACCAACCGGGTGGTGATCCTGCTCTTTTCGCTGCTGGTCTTCGCCGGCCTGGCCTTGCTGCTCAAGAAGAGTTCCATCGGGTTGCAGGTGCGGGCCGTGGCCCAGAACCGGGCCATGGCGCGGGCCATGGGCGTGCGCGCCGCCCGGGTGGATGCCCTGACCTTCGGCCTGGGCTCGGGCATCGCCGGCATCGCCGGCGTGGCGCTCTCCCAGTTGACCAATGTGGGGCCCAACCTGGGGCAGGCCTACATCGTGGATTCGTTCATGGTGGTGGTCTTCGGCGGCGTCGGCAACCTGTGGGGCACCCTGCTGGGCGGGCTGACCCTGGGGGTGACCAACAAGTTCCTCGAACCCTGGACCGGCGCCGTGACCGCCAAGATCCTGGTGCTGGTCTTTATCATTCTCTTTATCCAGAAACGGCCCCAGGGACTCTTTCCCCAAAAGGGCCGGGCCGCGGCCGGGTGATCCCATGACGATCTTTACCCATATCTATAAAGAGGATCGGGCCGGCGGCGTGCTGCTGGGCATCCTGCTGCTGGCCGGGCTGCTGGTGCCCGCGCTCAACCTGGGCCTGGGCGCGGCCCACCCCCTGCATCTTTCCACCTACACCGTGACGTTGCTGGGCAAGTATCTGTGCTATGCCCTGCTGGCCATGGCCGTGGACATGGCCTGGGGCTACCTGGGCATCCTGAGCCTGGGCCACGGCGCCTTCTTCGCCCTGGGCGGATACGCCATGGGCATGTACCTGATGCGCCAGATCGGCAGCCGCGGGGTGTACGGCCATCCCCTGCTGCCCGACTTCATGGTGTTCCTCAACTGGAAGACGCTGCCCTGGTTCTGGCACGGTTTCGACGGGTTCGCCTTCGCCCTGCTCATGGTGATGGTCGTTCCGGGCCTGCTGGCCTTGCTCTTCGGCTGGTTCGCCTTCCGCTCGCGGGTCACCGGGGTCTACCTCTCGATCATGACCCAGGCCCTGACCTACGCCCTGATGCTGGCTTTTTTCCGCAATGACCTGGGCTTCGGCGGCAACAACGGCCTCACCGATTTCAAGGAGATCCTCGGCCTTTCTCTGCAATCGGACGCCACCCGGGCCGTGCTGTTCGTCGCCTCGGCCGCGGCCCTGGCCCTGGGGTATCTCGCTTGCCGTTTCGTCACCCGCTCGCGCCTGGGCAAACTGTGCACGGCCATCCGCGACCAGGAGGACCGCGCGCGCTTCATCGGCTACCGCGTGGAGGCCGCCAAGTTGTGGGTCTTCGTCTTCTCGGCCGTCCTGGCCGGCATCGCCGGCGCGCTCTACGTGCCCCAGGTGGGCATCATCAACCCCACCGAATTCGCACCCCTGGCCAGCATCGAGGCGGTCGTCTGGGTGGCAGTGGGCGGCCGGGCCACCCTGTACGGCGCGGTGCTGGGGGCCGTACTCGTCAACTACGCCAAAAGCTACCTGACGGCGGCCTTTCCGGATGCCTGGCTCTTCGGCCTGGGGGCGCTCTTCGTGCTGGTGACGCTCTTTTTACCCCAGGGGGTGGCCGGTTTGCTTCAAACGTTCGCCATCCGGAAAAAGGGGGGCAGGCCATGACCACCGCCATGACCACCATAGACAAATTCCGCAATTTCTGGCCCCGGGACCGGGTCTTCGATTTTCTCGTTCCCCAGACGCCCCCGGACCTGGACCTCACCCACGGGGTGATCCTCTACCTGGAAGGCATCACGGTGAGCTTCGGCGGCTTCAAGGCGGTCAACGATCTGAATCTGTATATCGGAGACGGCGAACTGCGCTGCATCATCGGCCCCAACGGCGCCGGCAAGACCACGCTCATGGACATCATCACCGGCAAAACCCGCCCCGACGCCGGTTCGGCCTGGTTCGGACAGCAGATCAACCTGCTCAAAATGACCGAGCCCGAGATCGCCCGGGCGGGCATCGGCCGCAAGTTCCAGAAACCCACGGTCTTCGAAAACCACACGGTGCACGACAACCTGGAACTGGCCATGGCCGGCCCCAAGCAGGTGTGGTCCACGCTCAGGGCCCGCCTGAGCGCGGCCCAGCGCGAACGCATCGAGGCGGTGCTGGAAACGGTGGGCCTGCAAGCGCTGATCCACCGCCGGGCGGGCGCCCTCGCCCACGGCCAGAAGCAATGGCTGGAGATCGGCATGCTGCTCATGCAGAACCCCAAACTGCTGCTGGTGGACGAACCGGTGGCCGGCATGACCCAGCAGGAGACCGAGCGCACCGCCGAACTGCTGGTCTCCCTGGCCGGCACGCGCAGCGTGGTGGTGGTCGAGCACGACATGGAGTTCGTGCGCGCCATCGCCCGCAAGGTCACCGTGCTGCACCAGGGCGCCGTGCTGGCCGAAGGCAGCATGGAAGAGGTGCAGAACAACCCCCAGGTCGTCGAGGTCTACCTCGGAGGAGAACGATGCTCCGCATTGAACGACTGAACCAGTGCTATGGCGAAAGCCACACCTTGTGGGACGTGGACCTGGCAGTGCCCCAGGGCCGCTGCACCTGCCTGATGGGCCGCAACGGCGTGGGCAAGACCACTTTGCTCAACGGCGTCATGGGCTTGCTGCCGATCCAATCCGGCCGCATCCTGCTCGCGGAAAGCGACATCACCCGCCGGGCGGCCGACCGCCGGGCCTCCCTGGGTGTGGGCTATGTGCCCCAGGGCCGGCAGATCTTCCCGCTGCTCACGGTGGCGGAGAACCTGAGCATCGGATTGACCACCGGACGGCAAAAGCTGAAGAAGATCCCCGACCGGGTTTTCGAGCTCTTCCCGGTGCTGGGCCAGATGCTCGGCCGGCTGGGCGGCGATCTCTCCGGCGGGCAGCAACAACAGTTGGCCATCGGCCGGGCCCTGGTGCTGCAGCCCACGCTTCTGATTCTCGACGAGCCCACCGAGGGCATTCAACCCAATATCGTCCAGGAGATCGGGACCATCGTCCGGCGCTTGTGCGCCGAGTTGAACATGACGGTCTTGCTGGTCGAACAGAAGCTGCATTTCGCCCGGGCCGTGGCCGACCGCTTCGCCATCATGGATCGCGGCCGGGTGGTGGTCGAGGAAGAGATCGCGCGGCTGGACGACCGGATGATTCAGCAGTATTTGACGGTGTGAAATGGCGCAAGCACTCCTGAAAACAGACGCGGACGAAGGCTGGCAGGCCCATCTGGCGCTGGAATTTACTTCCCGCGAGGCGGTCACCGTGCTGAGCGGGAATCGCCACACCGGCCCGCTGCGCGTACAGCGGCCGCTCTATCCCGAAGGCGGGGTCTGCCATGTCTGTCTGCTGCACCCGCCCGGCGGCGTGGTGGGCGGGGATCGGCTGCGGCTCGAAGTGGAAGTAAAAAGCGATGCGGCCGCCCTGATCACCACGCCAGGGGCGACCAAATTCTACCGCAGCGGCGGCGCAAGGGCCATCCAGGAAAATCGGCTCTCCATCGAACGCAACGGATGGCTGGAGTGGCTGCCCCAAGAGAGCATCGTCTATCCGGACGCGGATGCCGGGATCGCCACCCGGGTGAATCTGGCCGAGGGCGCCGGTTTCATGGGCTGGGAGGTGGTGTGCATCGGCCTGCCGGCCTGCGGTCGGCCGTTTACTGCCGGGCGCCTGGAAACCCGCCTCGAGATCCAGCGCGGCGGCCGGCCGATCTTCAAGGATCGTTTGATGGTCGCCGACGAAACGGATATCCGGCGACCGGCCGGTCTGCGCGGCTGCTCGGTGAGCGCCACGTTCGTCGCCACCGGCGGCAACCCGGAGATGCTGCCCCCCTTGCGTCGGATCGTGAATGCGGACCCGAAAAGGCTGGCCGGCATCACCCTCATGGAGGATTTGCTGGTGGCGCGCTATATCGGCAACACTTCTTCCGAGGCCAAACGGCTGTTTCAGGAGATCTGGACATGGCTCCGGCCGCATCTCAGTGGCCGGCCGGCCTGTGCCCCCAGGATTTGGGACACATAGAAGCAAAGAGGAGCAAGCATGGAACTGACCCCCAGGGAAAAAGACAAACTACTGCTGTTCACGGCCGGACTGCTGGCCGAACGGCGCAAGGCGCGCGGCCTGAAGCTCAACTACCCGGAGGCGGTGGCCTTGATCGGCGCGGCCATCATGGAGGGCGCCCGGGACGGCCGCACCGTGGCCGAGTTGATGGCCTACGGACGCACCCTGCTCACCCGGGACGAGGTCATGGACGGCGTGGCCGAAATGGTCGATGAAGTGCAGGTGGAGGCCACCTTCCCCGACGGCACGAAACTGGTGACGGTGCACACACCGATTCTTTAGCAAGGAGAAAAGTATGATTCCCGGAGAAGTCATCACCGCAGAAGGCGACATCACCCTCAACGCAGGGCGGCCCTCGTTCCGGATAACGGTGGTCAACACCGGCGACCGGCCGATCCAGGTGGGCTCCCACTACCATTTTTTTGAAACCAATCCCGCCCTGTCGTTCGATCGCGGGCAGACCAGGGGCTTTCGCCTGGATATCCCGGCCGGCACCGCCGTGCGCTTCGAGCCGGGCCAGAGCCGCGAGGTGACGCTGGTGGCCTATGCCGGCCGGCGCCGGGTATTCGGGTTCAACGGGAAGATCATGGGCGCGCTGGAGGAAAAATCATGAAACAGATCAGCCGGAAGGCCTATGCGGAGATGTTCGGTCCCACCACGGGCGACCGGGTGCGCCTGGCCGACACCGACCTGTGGATCGAAGTGGAAGCCGATCGCACTGTCTATGGCGAAGAGGTCAAGTTCGGCGGCGGCAAAGTGATCCGCGACGGCATGGGCCAGGGCCAGCACGGGTGCAACGAGGCTGTGGACGTGGTGATTACCAACGCCCTGATTCTGGACCACTGGGGCATCGTCAAGGCCGACATCGGCATCAAAAACGGCCGCATCGCCGGTATCGGCAAGGCCGGCAACCCGGATGTGCAGCCGGGCGTGGACATCATCATCGGCCCGGGCACCGAGGCCATTGCCGGCGAACGGAACATCGTCACGGCCGGCGGCATCGACAGCCACATCCACTTCATCTGCCCCCAACAGATCGAAGAGGCCCTGGCCGCCGGCATCACCACCATGCTCGGCGGCGGCACCGGCCCGGCCACCGGCACCAATGCCACCACCTGCACCCCCGGCATCTGGAACCTGCACCGCATGCTCCAGGCCGCCGACGCCTTGCCCATGAACCTGGGATTCATGGGCAAGGGCAACGCCAGTCTGCCCCTGGCCCTGGAAGAGCAGGTCGCCGCCGGCGCCATGGGGCTCAAGCTGCACGAAGACTGGGGCACCACTCCGGCGGCCATCGACGCCTGCCTCTCGGTGGCCGACCGCCTGGACGTGCAGGTGGCCATCCACACCGACACGCTCAACGAGTCGGGTTTCGTGGAACACACCCTGGCGGCCTTCAAGGGGCGCACGATCCACACCTATCACACCGAAGGGGCCGGCGGCGGCCACGCGCCCGACATCATCCGGGCCTGCGGCCTGGCCAACGTGCTGCCCTCGTCCACCAACCCCACCCGGCCCTATACCGTCAACACCGTGGACGAGCACCTGGACATGCTCATGGTGTGCCACCACCTGGACCCGCGCATCGCCGAGGATGTGGCCTTTGCCGAGTCGCGCATCCGGCGCGAGACCATCGCGGCCGAAGATATTCTCCACGACCTGGGCGCCTTTTCCATGATCGCCTCCGACTCCCAGGCCATGGGCCGCGTGGGCGAAGTAATTATCCGCACCTGGCAGACGGCCCACAAGATGAAAGTCCAGCGCGGCAGCCTGCCCCAGGACCCGGCGCGCCACGACAACCTGCGCGCCCGGCGCTACGTGGCCAAATACACCATCAACCCGGCCATTGCCCACGGCATCGGCCACGAGGTGGGCTCGGTGGAGGTCGGCAAGCTGGCCGACCTGGTGCTCTGGAAGCCGGCGCTCTTCGGCGTCAAGCCCAGCCTGGTCGTTAAGGGCGGCCTGATCGCGATGGCGCCCATGGGCGATCCCAATGCGTCGATCCCCTCGCCCCAGCCGGTGCACTACCGCCCCATGTTCGGGGCCTTCGGCGGCGCCACGCCCGCCACCAAACTCACCTTCATCTCCCGGTCGGCCGTGGAGACGGATCTGCCGCTGGTGTTGGGCTTGCGCGCCAAAATCGGCGTGGTGCGCGACTGCCGGCGTATCGGCAAACGCGATATGCGCCTGAACGACTATCTGCCGCACATCGAGGTCGATCCCCAGACCTACGCGGTGCGTGCCGATGGAGAACTGCTGGTCTGCGAACCGGCCACGGTACTGCCCATGGCGCAGCGGTATTTCTTGTTTTGAGAAAAGAAGTATTCAGGCGTCAGAATTCAGAAGACAGAATGGGAAAATTGGCGAAGAGGCTTGAATAAAATCATTCTGAATTCTTTTTAGAAGGAGTTTTCCCTCATGATCCGTCTAACCAGTAGACTCCACGGACCCGGCAAAGCCGCCACCACCCTGACCCTGCCCTGGGAGCGGCGCACCCGCAGCCGCTTGCGGGTGGCGCTGGACAACGGTTTCGAGGCGGGCCTGTTCCTGACGCGCGGCGCCATCCTGCGGGACGGCGACCTGCTGGCCGCCGAGGACGGCCTGGTGGTGCAGGTGTGCGCCGCCGACGAGCCGCTCTCCAGCGTCGCCTGCGGCGATGCCCTGAAGATGGCCCGGGTCTGCTATCATCTGGGAAACCGGCATACGGCCCTGGAAATCACCGCCGGAGAGATCCGTTATCTGCGCGATCCGGTGCTCGATGCCCTGGTGCAGCATCTGGGCCTTTCGGTGCAGCATATCGCGGCGCCTTTCGAGCCCGAGGTGGGCGCTTACGCCGACCATGGACACGCCCATGGCTGAAAAGCACCCCCATCTGCTTCGGCTCTTGCACCTGGCCAGCCCGTCCTTGCCCACCGGCGCCTTCGCCTACTCCCAGGGGCTGGAGTGGGCCATCGCGGCCGGCTGGGTCGGCGACGCGGCCGGCCTCGAAGCCTGGCTGGCCGATCTGCTGGGCCACAGCCTGGCCCGGGTGGACATCCCCCTGCTGGGCCGCATGATGGCGGCCGGCCGGGAGCATAACGCATCCGATCTGGCCCGCTGGTGCGACCATCTGCTCTCCTTGCGGGAGACCCACGAACTGCGACTGGAAGAGCAGAACCGCGGCCGGGCCATGGCCACTTTACTGGAAGGCTTGAAAGTACCCCTCTCCGCGGAGGAGAAAACCATCGTGTCCCAAAGCCAATTGGCCGGCTTCGCCCTGGCCGCGGTCCGCTGGAATATCCCACCGCCCGAGGCGGCCTTGGCCTATGCCTGGTCCTGGCTGGAAAACCTGACCCTGGCCGGTATCAAGGCCATCCCCCTGGGCCAGACCGAAGGCCACCGCATCCTGCTGCACATGGACGAAACCGTGGCGGCGGCCGTGGCCCTGGGCCTGGCCCTGGAAGACGATGCCATCGGCGCTGCCAGCCCGGCCCTGGCCGTCGCCGGCAGTTTGCATGAAACCCAATACACACGACTCTTCAGATCGTGAGGGAGGACACCATGAACACCCCATCTTCTCCCCTGCGCGTCGGCATCGGCGGCCCGGTGGGTTCGGGCAAAACCGCCCTGGTGGAACAGCTCTGCCGCCGCATGCGCAAAACATACGACATCGCGGTGGTGACCAACGACATCTACACCCGCGAAGATGCCGAGTTCCTCATCCGCCACCAGGCCCTGACCGCCGACCGTATCATGGGGGTGGAGACCGGCGGCTGCCCGCACACCGCCATCCGCGAGGACGCCTCCATGAACCTGGCGGCCGTGGCCGATCTGATCCAGCGCTTCCCGGGCCTTGAGTGCATTTTCGTGGAGAGTGGCGGCGATAATCTGAGCGCCACCTTCAGCCCCGAGTTGGCCGACCTTTTCATCTATGTCATCGATGTGGCCGCCGGCGACAAGATCCCGCGCAAGGGCGGGCCGGGCATCACGCGCTCGGACCTGCTGGTGATCAACAAGATCGACCTGGCACCCCTGGTGGGTGCCTCGCTGGATGTGATGGAACGGGATGCTCTGACAATGCGCGGGGACAAACCCTTTCTATTCACCAACATGAAGACCGGTCAGGGCCTCGATGCGATCATCGCCTTCATTGCGCGGGCCGGCATGTTAAGATAATCGGCCGCCCCCCGGCTGCCCCTAGGGTTTGAAAAGGAAGTCGGGCAGCAGCTTCGAATCGAGGCCCTGGATTTTCAAATCGGCTTTATCCGCCTCCAATTGGCGCGCCGCAAAGGCTTGGGTTTTGTATCCTGTGCGGGCGGAAATGTCGAACAGCGCGCTGTTGCGCTGAAGCTTGGTACGCAGATAGTTGCCGAAGGCATCCTCCACCTGGCGGGTCAGCTTGATGTCGCCACGGTACTCGTTATCGCTGAGCGAGGAGCCTTTGGCCGGATGCGTAAAAATCGGCGAATAATAGGCCTCTTTCAGTCTGTGGGAATAAGCGAAAACAAATGCATATCCCGTGTTGTCCGCCATGGCCGGCATCGATCCGCCGGACAGGATCAATGCCGTGATTAAAGCAAGGGTGCGCAACGACATCTTCATGACGAAACGACCTCCTTCAACATTGTATTAGTAGCCGACACCCCTCCCAAGCCGTTCCAGCACCGAGATGCCTTGAAGCGGCTCGACAAGGACCCGTTTACCAAATTAGCGCATTAGAATCGGATTGGGAAGATCAGATATTGAGGCCTTGTTGCAACCGACCGTCTGGGCCGAACCGATTGGCCTGTTCGGAATTTTGCAGGCGTCAAACAGGCAATTTGCAGCCTATATTTAGGGATTTCCCATATGAGGCGGCCCTATGATGATGGTATTCAAGTAGCGGATCAGGCGATTACTCATCGAAGGAGGGCCCCATGAAAAAGAAAGGCTTTTTGTTTCCGGCAGTTGCCCTGTTGGCGTTGTTTTTGATGCTCTTGGGCTGTGACGGCGGTTCAAGCAGCAGCTCCAGCAGCAGTAGCAGCAGCTCCAGCAGTGGTGGTTGCGACAGCGGCTCCAGCAGCAGCTCAAGCAGCAGTTCCAGCTCCAGTAGCAGCTCCAGCAGCAGTTCCAGCGGCGGCGCCAGCGGGGACATCGAGCTTTCTCCCGGAGACGATCTTCAGGCGGCGATCAATTCGATTGCCCCCGGCAGCACCATCTGGCTCAACGGCGGCACTTATAATTTATCCAAAACGATCATGATCGCGGAGAGCAATAGCGGCACTTCATCGGCGAGAAAGACCATTGCCGCGATCGGTAATATAATGCCGGTGCTCGATTGGAACTCCGGCAGCGATAACTCCTCGGCCCGCGGCGTCGTTCTGGACGGCGCCTACTGGCACATTTACGGCATCACCTTCAGGGAAGCAGGCGACAACGGGATGCTGCTATCCGGCGACAACAACATCATCGAGCGCTGTGTCTTTACCGCCAACCGGGACTCGGGCTTGCAGATTTCACGCTACAACTCCAATTATACCCAGATCAGCCAATGGCCGACGAACAACCGGATTGTTCAGTGTGAATCCTACGACAACGCCGACAGCGACGGTGAAGATGCGGACGGTTTCGCCGCCAAGCTGACCGCGGGCGAAGGCAATATTTTCAGGGGCTGTTACGCCCACAACAACATCGACGACGGCTGGGACCTTTATACCAAGTCCGACACAGGCCCCATCGGCAGGGTGACCCTCGAGTACTGCATCGCCTACAAGAACGGCACGCTGAGCAATGGCACCGTCAACTCGAACGGCGACCGCAACGGATTCAAACTGGGCGGTGAAGACATTTCGGTCAACCACACCGTGCGCTACTGCATCGCGGCCCAGAACGGCAAACACGGCTTTACCTATAACCGCAACCTCGGCAGCATCAGCTTCTCCAACAACACCGCGTACAACAACGCCGAGCGGAATTTCAATTTCGACGGCGGCAAATCCACCTTCTTGAACAACATCTCCCTGAACTCAGGTTCGAACGACCGGATCATCGGGGCGAGCCTGAATCCCAATTACAATGCCTGGTGGTCCAACGGCAAAGCGGTGAGCGCCAACGGCGTCACCGTTACCGCCTCGGACTTTCAGTCCCTATCGGCGGGAACGCGGACCTGGGTCTCCACCAACAGCGTGAATCTTGGTAAATTGCTGGTGCCGGCCTCTGGAAGCGATTTGGTCGGTACCGGATCGGGCGGAGCGAACATGGGCGCCCGATAGTATCAGGCTTTCATTTGCGTGATTGGACGAAGCGCCCGGCCACCCGGGCGCTTTTTTTTCTTCGATGCGCGAGAGCGGCATCACCTGAACAGATAGACCATCCCGCAGAGCAAAACGATCCAGGCCCCTGTCTTTTTAAACAGGCGGTCGTTGAGCTTGAAGTGCAATCGGTGGGATAGAAGTAAAACCGGCGGCAAACAAAAAAACGACCAGAAGAACATCTGTTGAATCTGGGGCGTGATGGCGCCGTTGACGAAGTAATAGCCCGCCCGGATGCAGTTGAGCCCGGTGAAAAAGCAGAGCGCGTTGTTGCGGATCACGGTCTTGTCCGTCAGCGTCCCCAGCAGGCGGGTCATGACGATCGGTCCGCTGATGCCGAAAAGGGCATGGGAGACCCCGGCCGCGAAGTCCAGAATCCGACGCCCGACGCCCCCCAGGCGAAAATGGGGCGTGACGATCAAAAAAATTCCCGCCAGCACGATCGCCACCGCTAAAATGCGCCGAAAAATCGATAGCGGAATATGGGCGAAGAAAAAGCCGCCCAGGATGCTGCCCACGGCCGCCAGCCCCAGCATCGTGACCAGCAGCTTCAAATCCAGTTTCCGATGGGAATGGGCCAGCGCGATGGAGGCCACCAGCAACTGGGGCAGCAGCGAATAGACCACCAGGGTCTTGCTGTCGAAAAAGAAGCCCAGGATGGGCAACATCAGAACCGTCCCCGCCAGCCCGAAGACGATCTCGAACGAGTAGGTGACGGCGCAGACGCCGACCAAAAGGATCATCAACAGTGTGTCGCTCATAATCGTGATCGAAAATGGGTTGCTCGGCCAAATGAAAGGTTTGGTATCGGCGACCCCACCCACAACCTGCCGGCCGGCCGATTGTCGCAGAACCCCGGCCTGGGGCCGGGATTACAGGTCATGGGCGGTGGCGCATGCCGTGCTCAGGTCCTTTTCAGCATATTCCTGGCCGAGCTGATCTCTATGTACGAAGCGCCGTGCTCCGAGCCAAAGTGCCCGGCCAGCACTGTAATCAGGCTCTCCTCGGCAAAATAGCCTTCGGCCGTCAGACGGGTCAGGGCGGTGCACAGAAATTGGTGGGAGGTCAAGTCCTGGGGAATGTAATGGGCCACCACCCCGTAGGAGAGCGCCAGTTGGCGCATGGTGCGCGGGTTGTAGCACTGGGCAAAAATGGGGCTCTTGCCGCGGTAGGCCGCAAGGCTCAAGATGGTCTTGCCCGAAATGGTATCGGCCACCAGGGCCACGCTCTTCAGCCGCATGGCGGTTTTCACGGCTGCTTTGGCCAGGTAACTGGTGACAGTATTCTCCATCTCATAGGGGATATTGATGAAAGTGTCGTGGCCGGACTCGATCTCCAGGGCCACCCGGGTCATCACCTGCACGGCCTCCAGGGGATACTGGCCGTAAGCGGTCTCGCCCGACAGCATGATGGCGTCGGTGCCGTCCAGACAGGCGTTGCCCACATCCGAGACCTCGGCCCGGGTGGGCCGGGGCGATTTGATCATGGATTGCAGCATCTGGGTGGCGATGATCACCGGCTTGCGTCGCGCCATGCATTTTTTGACCAGCTTTTTCTGGATCAATGGGATGCGTTCAGCCGGAATCTCGATGGCCAGGTCGCCGCGGGCAACCATCACCCCATAGGCGTGGTCCAGGATTTCATCGATATTGTCAACTCCGGCCTGGTTTTCGATCTTGGCGATGATCTTGATCGGGCTCTTCTTTTCATCCAGGATTTTCTGTACCGCCAGAACATCGCCCTTATTGCGCACGAACGAGTGGGCGATAAAATCGACGTCGTGGTCGGCGGCAAAGCGCACGAAAGCCTCGTCCTTAGCCGTGAGCGACGGCAGGTTGATGGCCACGGAGGGGATATTGACCCCTTTGCGGCCCTTGATCGAACCGTCGTTACAGACCCGGCATTTCAATTGGGCGGCTTCTTTTTCAACCACCACCAGCTCCACGTCGCCGTCGTCGATGAGCAGCCGGTCGTTGACCGACAGATCGTGGGCCAACCCGTCGTAGGTCACACAGACAATGGCCCGGCAGGAAAGCTCGTCCTTGGCGCCCCGCACAGCAATGATATCCCCGGCCTTGACGTCGATCTCTTCCCGGGTGGCCGTGGTGCGGATCTCGGGCCCCTTGGTATCCACCATGATGGCGATGCGGTCCGACGCCTGCCGGACGGCATTAATCACCACCAGCGCCTCCTCGGGGGTCTGATGGGCCGTGTTCAGGCGCACCACGTCCATGCCGGCGCCATGGAGCGCGCGCAGGAATTCGGGGGTGCAGGTATTGGAGACGGTGGCGATGATCTTGGTCTTCTTGATGGGGCGGGGCGATGGGACACCGATTGCATGCATGGTTCCGGTTCTTCCTTTGTGGTTTTTGTCAGAAGTTGTCTAATATTATCTTTCATCCATTCCATATGCAATCTTTAGCACGATGGAAGGCCATGGTTTTCATATCTTTCTTGATCTGTCTTGCGGCGGGCCTTCGAAAACGAAAGGAGGAGAGATGGGGCTTTATCTAGTCCAACACGGCAAGAGCCTTCCCAAAGAGATCGACCCGGATAGAGGGCTTTCCGAGGAAGGCATCGCCGAGGTCCGGCGGATTGCCCAAGTGGCCGCCGGGTATGGCTGCAAGGTCGCCCAGATCGGCCATAGCGGTAAAAAGCGCGCCCGGCAGACCGCGGAAATCTTCGCTTCCCACTTGAAGCCCCCCAAGGGGGTCGTGGCGATCGGCGGCATCGACCCCTTGGACGATGTAACCGCTTTTTCGGGGAAGCTTTCGGTCGAAGAGCATCTCATGCTGGTCGGCCATCTGCCGTTCATGGAACGGCTGACCGCCTATCTGATCGTCGGTTCCACGGAACCGCCGGTGTTCAAGTTCCAAAACGGCGGCGTCGTCTGTCTGGACAGGCCGCCGGAGACCGGCCAATGGATCATCAAATGGGCGCTGATGCCGAATATTGGCTGAGGAGCCTCAATTCTTTTCACTCCGGCGTTCCGAACAACTGCACGCAGTAAAACTGGTCCAGGCCGCTTTGCTCCTGCCGCAGCCGGCAGTCCGATCCGAAGCGTTCCGGTTCGTCGGAGAGAATGTTCCGGCGGTGTCCCGGCGAGTTCATCCATTGCGCCAGCACGGTGGCGGCAAAGGTGCGGTAGGTGTGCCTGGGGAGCGGCGGGCCGTCGGGGCGGTAGCTGAAGCCGGTGCCCGCCGGCACCCGGTACACCGTCCGGCCCGATTGGTATTGGATGGCGAATTGGGTGGCGACGTTCTCGGCCAGGAAACGGAAATGGAATCCGGCCATTTGCGCCCGGTCCTTGGGTGTGCGGCGTTCGGGGTCATGGGGATTGATATGGTCCAGGTAGTTCTTCCGGGCCATGCTGGTGGCCTGCATCCGGGCGGCCGCATCCAGGCGGGCATCCTGGCGCAGCGGGGGCCGGCCGTTCATCTGGCGCAGCCGATTGGTTTCATGGAACAGGGCGGCGGCCAGCAAAGCTCCATCGACCTTTTGGGGGTCGATGGGCCGCCCGGTGCTTTCCTGGGCGAAAAAGGCTTCGGCCGGACGATCGAATGGCGCCGCGGATGGGGCCGATGGCGCCTGGGTCGCCGGCTTCGGCGCGCAGGCCGCCAGGGTTGCCATCAACACACAGACCGCGGCCGCTCGAAAAAACCACCTCTTCCGCCATGCGCGCTTTCCTGCCGGAGGACGATAAGGGTTCATATTTGCGGTGTGGCCTTGAGAAATTCTCGAATGGCCTGATTGACCGCATCCGGCTGCTCCACGGGCGACAAATGACCGGCCCTGGGAATCTGCACGTTTTTCGAACCGGCGATCCCCTTGCAGAGGAATTGGGCATATTTGGGCGGGGTCAGCAGATCGTCTTCGGCGGAAAGGACGAGCACCGGCAAGGCGATTTCTTCCAGATGTCCCATCACATCGAAGGCATTGCAAGCGCTGAAATCCTTGTAGACGACTTGCGCAGGACACTTTTTGGCCTCGGCGGCGATTGCTTGCAATCGTCCGGGGTCCGTATGGGGCGAGGCCGCCATTTTGTGGCTCGTCTCGGCGTAGGCGCTATAATCATGCTTAATCATATTGAAGATTTCCGGCATGACTTTGAGCCGCGCCCCGGTATTGATCAAGATGCCGGCATGATACGTTGTTTTCCGGTTCAGCAGCATTTGAATGGCAATGGCCCCGCCCAAACTTAAACCGCAAGGAACCGGCATGGGCGCCTGCATGGTTTCGATCAACGCCTCGACCACCCGGGCATAATCGTTTACCGTATCCATGCCGAGGCCGGGACTGCTTCCATGTCCGGGAAGATCGATGGCCACCGTATTGGCGACGTCCGTCAGGGCCTTGAGTTGGTTTGTCCAAAACAGGCGGTTATTGCCCGAGCCGTGGATGAAAAAAATGGTCGGTCGATCCGCCTTGAGCGGCCATTGACCGGCATCTAAGGAAATCGCATTGAGCGTCAAATGGGTCATGAATCGTCCTTTCAATGAGCATCAGCACCAGATTCGGGCCATGCAGTGTCCATCCAAGGGTGAGATTTTTGTAATCAGGTCGGCCCGGTTGTGGGGTTGCAGTTTTCCGGGTTTAAGATTGATCGTGCCGTTCGCGCAATTGAAAAGGTATGGATCGGTGTCGAACTGTGCCGGTTGTACGGGAATACCGGGTTCGCTCTGTGCAAGGGATAGCATGGCAGTAATTTTCTGATCAGACTCACACCGCAAGGCGAATTTGGCAGATTCTTTCCTGCGTTCCTCATCCCGAATTTTTCCGGCTTCTTTATACATCGTGCGGATAGTTGACTTAGCTCGGCGTTTTAACTCGCCAGTATCGTCAGCCACCCACTGTTTTTCGTTGTAAACATACCAGCGCCGGAACGTGTGGCAGTAGCGCAAGTCCTTGCCATAAAGGAACGTAAGGCGCTCTGCATTGCCCAGGTCTGTAAAATGGTATTGCGATGTAACTATCTCCTTCTTTTCGATGCTCATTTGCAGCCGTACCGCCTCGGCCCCTTCCAGAATATGAAGGTCGTTGAAGTCGGTCGGCCTGCTCGATAGGTCTTTGAATTTCGGAAAGACAACCGCCGCGTTGCCGATCTTCTCAGCTACAACCTGCGCCTTTGTCGATCCAGGGTTTCCGGGTGTCCATTGGTCGTTATCCGCACATATCGTGAGCATGGCATCCGGATGCTTTTTCCTGAAGGCCTCCGCCACGGGAAGCAGGTTTCCAGCATCGAAAGCGACGATCACGGTTCCGCCGGTTGCCTCATGGATCGATGCACCGGTTGCGTATCCCTCGGTGAGAAAATACCGCCCATTCCCTTTGATCGCAAAGCAGGATCCCCGCTTCCTGCCGCTGGTCAG